>SDBT01019796.1_pt1 | contig 10542 bp, 3 predicted proteins | sample 2277101 | NCBI WGS metagenome assembly SDBT01 (sample SAMN10404973, study PRJNA504765) | marine sediment metagenome | isolation source: marine sediment core GS10_PC15, 103 cmbsf | place: Arctic Ocean: Southern Knipovich Ridge | collected 2010
CCACCAAACGGAGTGATCAGTGGCCTGCGTTGAACGGAATGCCTTGTCGAGGATTCACCACCACCACCACCACCCCCATCGTTTGATCCTAAAACTTCTGTTGTTGTCGATGCTGATTCTCCTACCGTCGTTATATAAGGAGGCAGACTCGAAGCAACGTGACTCGGAGTTAAAAAAGAATTTTCAATACGAAATCTCTGATGAGGCAGAGACAATCGTATGTATTCGAGTTGACCGTGCGGGTTGTTGAGGTTGGTTCCCTGGGAACCTTGATGCAACCTCATTGTGTGTAAATGTATCTTCTTCTTCTCCAAGGCCTGGGGCTGGTCCCTAAACAAGAACAGAGTGGGGAGCTTTTATAATGAGGAATGAGTCTGTTATGAACAATGGTATGAGCTGTTGATTCTTTTTAAAGCCTATTGTGCGGTTTATTTCGCTTGTGTATCATCCGGTGCCATTCTCTCGCGACTGGCGACTTCAGGCGCACGTAGAGTCATAGAACCCAGGCGATTCAGTCTTCCACCAGATGCTCCTTTGGACTTCATCGACCTTTGTCTTGGTTCCGATCGACGAGAAGACCTGGTTTTTCTTCCAAAACGGGGCAGACGCCTCGGTGAGTTTGTCAAGGGACCCTTTGTCAATTCATCTCGAGACATGGCTCTTCTGTCTGACCGCACTCCGAGGGGCTCTGCCCCTCTCCCGAGGCACTCTGTGCCTCTCCCGAGGGGCTCTGTCCATCTTCTTCGATCTCTCGACGGACGCCTTTCTTCTCTTGACGAATGATGTCCTTCTTCCAACGGACGACGTCTGCGGGTTGTGTGGCTGCTGTTGGTATCTGCTTCGTGCACGGAAGGGATGATGGGATCAATAAATTTCGCGCTTTGTTTCAACAGGGCCATCTTTTTGTGTCGAGACTTGTGCTCTTTCTTAAGAGAGTCCTTGCCGAGTTGATCCTCCCGCTTGCGTCTCGACAGTGCCATGAGATTCCATTTTGAGATCCGTTGCCTACCAGAAGAGGACGTGGCTACTGAAACGCGTTCTCCAACTTCCGAAACAGACGTTCCCACCCTGGGCAGTCTATCGCCGTGTTCTTCGGAAGCGTCCCACGATGATTCAGAATCGCTAGAAGAAAACGATTCTGAATCGTCATCATCCTCGTTGAAAGCCCCATCACTCGAAGATGCGTAGAACGAGCTTGGTGGTGGTGCTCTTCCACCAGACGTGGCAGAGTGCAGATTTTTAGGTTTATGCTTGATATACTCTGCGTCTCTGTCCCACTGTCGGAGCTTTCTACGACTCGAACCACTTCGCGGCAATACAGAGTCTTGTTGAAGTAGTTTGAGAACATCCGTTGTATCAAACGTTTTTCTTTTTTGGGCATTCTTTCGCCTCGTAGATCGTTCCTTTGGATTCCCTGGGAAAACAATCGGTGCATCCTCTTCTTCTTCTTCTTCTTCTTCTCCTGTCGACTCATAAGCATCTTCTTCTTTGTAAATATACCCTGCCGCAGCTGTATCCAAATAATCATCTTCATCTCGAACCTCTTCTCCTCCAGCACCTTGTTCTCTTAACGATCGTTTTTGATGAACGACATCAATATCATCCTCTTGAAATTGCTCCAACGTGGTTAGATCAATAGCTACTGCTTCAAAGACTCCTGAATCCCTGCTCGAGATTCTTTGTGCAGGAAGTGGGGCTTCCGTATTGACATATCGGTCTGCAAAAGTGTTGAGTGTGTGCGTGTTTGTTTCTCCTGAAGGGATCATGACCCCTACTTCTACGAGGCAGTTTTCTATCCATGGTTGCATCAGTGGATGACATAATCGAATATCCACCGGTCGAATAGCGCGCACACTCGATGCTGAAGTTCTCTCCCCGGAGAATCCTACATTAAATCTCGAGGGAGTAGTCATGTATCCCTCAGTGGGCAAAGGTGCCCTACGGATAGCATCGTAGTGACCCCGTTCTCCCATGATCGTGCTGGGGGTTGTCGATTGCTCCGAGTAGTCAGAGGCACATTCTACATCATCCTCAGCTCCATGTTTCCTCACTCGAGGGTTGGGATATTTCCCTTTAGCCGCCAAAGGTGTCTTTCTCCAAATCACCGGGATATGCGTCATAGAAGACGATGTAATACCATCAATTGTAACACACCATGCTATGATGACGTCTCGAACAGCTTTGTTTCCTTGTTTGCTATCTGATGATATAAAATAGGTCCGTCTTCCAGTGCCACGCGCCGAACTTTTAACTTTTGGAATGGTTCCTGAGCGTCTCCATGAGGAACCGCGGGGGTTTCCAAACCCGTTGGTCACGCTTGAAGATGTTGGCTCAAAGACCACGCAGATTACAGCCTTTGTTCCGGTAGCGTTGGATCGCTTCACCTCGAGGTTCACCTCTCGCGACACTTCTACATATCCGCGCCCGGCGCACGGAATCACCTTGGGTTCGGAAAAGTAAGAAGATTTGGTGCTGTTGTGCAGTCCAATGGGACTGCTAGATAATCCAATGGGACTACTAATGACAGAAATGACCAGTCTCCCGTAGTTTTCTACATCATCTGGGAAGTCCCGCGCAATGCACATATTGACCCTTCGGTGTTCTTCGACGGGGCTCTCGAACCCCGTGCTCCAATCACAGGGACCATATCGTGAGCCACCACCACCAGTCCGACGGATGGTAATGGTTCCTTCCTTAGGGTTGCATGGAGACGTGATCGTGTATTGAAGGACATCTTTTGGTCGAATACCAGAGTCTTCCACCATTTTTTTCCCCATCTCGATTTCTTTTTCCCTAAGTGTTTTTCCTGAGACTGCCATCGACGCCGCTTTTGCGTCCCCCCACAAGCATGATGTTCCTATTCCCATTTATGCGATTGTCCGATTGGTGTCTGTCTGATTGCACTTGCTTACGGAAGCAGGGTTTAGGTGAAAGACAAGGTATGTGTGTCAAACCTTTCAAATTGACACGGGGGTAGATAACCCGCTTGAAAAGCCACCCGTGTAATTTGTAACCAAAAAGGGGATAGACTGTGGGACTGTCTGAGACAGACACAGGTGGCAAAGCTTACACGCACACAAAAAGCACTCTTTCTTTTTTTTAAAAAAAAGGGAAGAAAAGAAGAAGAAGAAGACAAAAAACTCTCGTAAAGACGATTTATAACGACTAGGTGCGTGCGGAGGAACAAAAAAAAATTAAAGTTTTTTTTAGGAGAGAGAGAGAGAGAGAGAATATAGAACATCATCATGTTTCGACAATGGATTTCTTCTTTAAGAAGATTACTTTTACTACTTTTGGCGGTGAACCTTCCTCGATACGCTTATGGATACACAGTTAGGGGATGTTCAGCGATTGTGGATGACGAGCCTACTTGTTGCCAGTGTCCTCAACCTGCACAACACTGGACAAGCAACCATTGTGACGCATTGGCTACAGATGCCAACATAGCTTGGCCCACACCGTACGATTCCAGCTGCGAGGTTACTATCGTTTCCACGTGCGACATCGAGGGAACGAACACTCCAGTGATCTTTGACTCTGGCGCACTTGATCCCCAGTCTATGACTCATGCCAACGACACGTACAACCTGCTCGGGAGAGAATATGCGGTTACATTGTTAAACATTGCAACGGGCTTCGACTCGTGCACCGATCACACTACATTAACAGAGTCTCTGCTCTCAGCAACGATTCCTGGTCTTCATGAGGACATTGCGCTTAAGGCCGACGTGATTGACCGTACGTTGGTCTTGTTAACGCTACACTGTGTAGACAAAAGCTTCGAGTCTGTCACGACACAATCTGAAGTCGATGAAATTTCATGGTTGACAGCTTTACTCAAAGGGTACAACACTGGGGTTCTCTTTACAGGAGACACGTACTGTGCTCTTGGGGGGGACCTCGAGACGGCCTATGGTTCGGACTGGCATGGAGCAGACACTTTTTGTTCCACCATGGGGTTCACCACAGTCTCAGACAATACGTGCACACTTGATCCAGACTCGTGGCTCGATCTCTCGTGTACCACAGGGACTGGGGCTGGTGATACCACTCAGTGTCCACGGTGGCCAGGGTCCACTGTAACGGAACCCACAAACAGAGAAGACACGTTTGTTTGTGGAGACCAGGAGACCTACGTAGACATTCTGATGGGAGCATCCGATTCAGAGACCACGGACAAATGGTTCGAGTTGGGAACTCAATATGTTTCTGCCAAGCTCAACAGTGAAGGAGGTGTATGTCGAACCGGAACAGTCATCGACGCAATCGCTGACGCTCTTGTCGAGTTGCATGCGGATTGTCCTTGTTCAGCTCCTGAACTTTTGGGGCAAGTCGGGTGTGTCCACGACAACATTACAAGTCCTCGAGACACAGATGTCTACGATCCTTTGATTGCCATTCTGTCAGACTTTAACACTGGCATCACTGGTCCTGGGGGGTGCAGACCGACGAGTACCTCTGGGAACCGGGACGCTCGCGACGCTGAAACAGCACTCGATGTTGTAACGGACAGTCGATTTTGTTGTTCTGGGGGATGTACGCGGGGGTATGCGTACTTTCTGACGCATTCTTGTCATACGTGGCATTCGGGGGAGAAGTACAGGGAGGCTTGGCCTGGGGGCAACGACCTTGTGTGTTCGACCCTTCCCAATGTGGAAGATGATACGACTCTTTGTGACAAGACGTACCATTTCATTTTGAGCAAGTACAACACCCAACACGGAAGGGAACACCAAGACGCGTGGAACCTATTGGCACAATCCTACATTGTCACCAGACTCAACGAGAACTCTGGAGCCTGCACTCGTGACGCGCTCACCCAATACTCCACGGCAGACGATCCATGGAATCGCCTCACCATAGATCAAGTGATGGTCGAAGCAAAGAAGCTCCTTTTGAGCGCGTGTTCAAACGCTGGCTCGGTGAGTTTTGGGTCAACCCTTGGGGTTGAGATGCACGCGTTGCGCACCGTCCTGGACGACTTTATCAATGGAAACTATGGACCTGGCAAATGTTTCCCCAACGGCGGCCACGGAGCTTGCACGGACATTTCCCTTAGGATCGATCTTGTGCCAACGGATGTAACGGTGAACATCCGAGCAAACAATGGTCGAGTTACCAACCAGTGCACTCTCGATGAAGATGCAGCATGTTGCACCAAGACGGCACACTACTGGTCTCGATACAATAAAGACGAGGAAGCTCCAAGAAACGTTTTAGGGGATGACTGGCCTCTGATAATCACCAGTGCGACTTGTGATTACGATGCCGATATTTGTTATCAAAACGCAGATATTGGAGAGGATGGCTCCCTTCAGGTTGACACATTTGCTCGAGACCTGGCGCAAGTCCTCCATGTGAACCCAGTGCGCTTCGCTCCAAAGACTCCGTTTGGAGGAGTGCAAGAACACGCTTCCTATTGTTCCTCGAACGTAACAGGAACGTACATCAACAGTCAGCGTCCGGTTGCCACTCAGATGGCTGCCTTGCTCAAGCTTGCGAGGTCTACAAGCAGGAGTCAGATGAGTACGGACTACAGCGTCCGGCAGCGCAAATGGATTCGACTTGCGAATGCCCTGACCACAGCAATGCTTAATGTGAGGTACATGGTGAACCACTTTTGTGCCGACCCTACGGATCTCATTCTCCGTCAAATTACGTCTCTCGACGTGTACAAGTATCTTGCAGACACAGACTACCTTCAACAGTGTGTCTTTGGAGCGTGCGATTTGAATCCTGAACAGAACATGCCCTCTCTTCAGGATTCGGACCTATGCTCTACGGGATTCTTTTCCGTGGTGAATGCACTCGAGACATTCTCCAACGGGATGATTGTTTACCCTCACATCTCGACCAGCAATTATCGTCACTGTGGTATTGAAGACCCCCCCGAGGCGTGCGACACTAATGACATGGGAGGATACTGCGAATGTGTCAAGAACAGGGTCTATTACGAAAATCATTACCAAGGACACGAGCTTCCATCCTTTAGGGTGACATGGCCTCGAGTAACGATTGCGAACGACGCCATAATCTCGTTTCCGAATGCTTACATTCCAGCGGCGCAGAGGCCCACTCCGGCGCACTCGGAAGACTTTGCGGCTTTGGTTTGTCCTACGGCGTTTGGAGTCAAGGATATCACGTGGTTCGACATAATGATTGAACCTCAGATGTCTTCGAATGATGCGTACTTGGATTTAATGAAGCAGGTGCTTCCTGCTTGGTTGAATATATTTGCTGGGGCGTGTCCTCCGGCGGATGTGCGGGATGCGCTCATGGAAGCCACCGACCTGGTTGGATCATTGGTTGAGTCTGGTGCTACTGGTCTCTGTGTATCTTCTGTACTCGGAACACGTATGGCTATCGATAAGACATCCGCCAACGGAGTCCTCATGGTTTCTGAAACTCGCGTTCTTCGCTCTTTCAACGAAGGGTATCAAGGCAGCGAGGCGTGCATCGACCATTGCACGGAGGATGGTGCCCCTTCTTGTGGTAAAAATGGGTTGTGCAATCCGGAGACAGGAAACTGTGTGTGTGACCCTGGGTTCACTGGCAATGAGTGTGACTTTTTGAAGTGTAGTGGACACGGCATTTTCAGTGATGGCGTATGCGCATGTACCATGGGATGGGGTGGTGACATTTGTGACGTTTGTGGTTCACCGCAGACCGCAAGTGCCCACCTCTTTGTTTGTTTGCCGTGCAGCGTCGAGGTCTGTGGAGTTAGTGGAAAGTTTTTACTTGATCATGCTCCTGCTGTGAATGTGACGGCCTTCGTAGCTGGAACGCAAGTTTTACCGGGATATGCAGACCTTGCGGTACCCCTCCGACCTGGTTCAGGAGGACTCGACTGTGCATGCCAAGACCCCAATGCCCAGGAAGATGTTTTTAACCGAAGAAGTGGGTACCCAAAGTACGGGAAGTACGGAAAGTACGTCCGGAACGTCCGTACAGACCGAATATCGGCCGAGTTTTATGCGGCCAAGAGGTCTCGACTGAAAGCAAAGGAAGACTCCGACTCGCAAAAGTCCAAGACCATTCGAAGACTCAACTCGGGCAAGCACGCGTCGCGGGCTCCCTACTCCCACATTGGATTGTCGGGCAGACAGGCCCTGTTGACTCGAGACCTGTGCGACGATGACGATGAAGAAACAATCATTGAAGAATTTTTGCTTTTCTGTTTGGAGCAACAGACGTTGATGCAAACATACATGGAAGAGTCTTGCGCCATGTATATGTACTCTATCGAAGCATGCGAAGAAGTTTGCGATGAAAACAACATCGTTACACACGTTGATCTGCTCGAGCAACAGGACGACGACAACGATGAGAACAGAATATTGTCAATTTCTACACTTGCCATTGCAGCGGTGATTCTGTTCGTGTTGGTCTTTGCACTTATTATATTGCTCTTGGTATGGGCGGGTGTTCGGGTAACACGACCTACGAATCCTTCCGGACAGGCTCGACCTCAAGGAAGAGCAGTCACTCAAACACACTTTGATGTGACCGCAAACAAGATTCCTAATTCATCGGGAACCACCCAAGGAGTCCCTCCTGGAGTCGTACCAGCGAATCGTGCGGCTGTTTCCTTCCGGGGGAGGCAGGGGCGTAGAGGAGGTCACGTGTGAAAAGGGTTTTGTGTGTGGGTGTTTTTTAGGGTTAAAGAAGTAGGCATCGCCTGCGATGCCAGAGCGGACGGAGTCCGCGTAGGTTTAATCAAAAAAGGTGTTCTGTTCCAGAGGCAAACTCCCACTGTCACTTGGAGTCATCCGGAAAGTTATACGGGTTAAACGACGTGTGTGATATTTCCACCTCTTGTATTGGTTCGAGTGTCACCAGTGGCGGGTCTTTGGATTGTTCCGGTGGAATGTCTTCCGAGGGCAAGCGACTCTCTTTCTGTTGCTCCGATGGACTATGTCCATCTTCTTCCTTCTCGACCACTATCTGTTCTTCGATGGGCGGTGGTATTTTTTCTTTCCCAAAAACGGGTTTCGGTGTGTCGTCTTGTTGATGGGGTCCTACCGGTGCTAGTGCAGATCGTGCTAATCGTTGAGGTGGTGGTGGTTGTGGTTGTGGTGGAGGAGGATACCATCCGTAATATGGAGGATATGGTTGTGGTGGAAAATATCCAGGTGGACATGGTCCAAAAGGGCCATGTGCTCCAGGGTAATATGGGGTGATCATGGGAGCATGTTGCCCTCCATGCGGCGGAGCTCTACCAGTTGTAGGTAATAACCGATATTGTGCCTTTGGAGGCTCGATCACGCGCTTTGATTCTGGACCACGTCGACTAATCGGGGGTTTGGCCGTTCTGCCTCGACCCTCCCTTGTAATGGCTACCTCCCCTTTGAGGAGTCTGTCCCGTACTACGGGGGCTTTGCCCCCTCTGCCATCGCTCGCGATGGCTAGCGTGCTTGCAGCTCTTCTGCCATACAGGCCGCTTGCGATGGGTACGGGGAGTGTGCGCGCTCTGCCATCGCTCGGGATGGGTACGTCCCGTTTTGGGCGTCTGTCCTCCGAATGTCGAAGTACGGCGATGGCAGAGGGCGCTTTGCTACCTTTGCCTGGGATGGGTGCCGATACATTGGAGCGTTGTTTCTTTTTTTGCCTTTGTCTTTTGTGAGTTTTTTTCGAAAAAGAGGATGAATGTCCCCCTCTTCGATACGCCTCCGTTGGTTTCGATTCATCCCGTGTGTGAATCTGACAGACCCTGTGATGCTCCCTCATATGGTTCAACGCTTTGATTTCCCACAATTTATCCGAGGAATCGGCGAGAGGAACAACAAAGGAACTTCTGCTGTAGATGGCGCGGTCGAACCGCTCGATGTTTCCTCCTGGAGTCTGAGGTGAACCATCAAATCCAACAAACGATGGAGTAAACCTGGGGTCTCTCCCTTTCATTCCGGGTGTTGCTTCTCCGACTGCTGGGTAACCTGGAGCTAATACTCTGAATTCACTCGGTATTGGGACATGCTCCAATGCGCAATCATGTGTCAGACAAGCCCAATGAGTGTCACTCATGGACCACTTGATGTGTTCCATTCCGTGTTTCTCCTTAATGTGTTCGAGTGCGTTAATCAACGTTCCTAACCACGTCCTTCGACCACAGGATGCAAGAGGAGTGGTGTCATACGGACGTTGGGTTCCACAACAAATGTAATTTCTGGGCCATACGCCAATGGCGTCGGCATGCTTCATCTTTCTGTTTGTAGTTCTTATTCGCTTCCCTCTCCGGGTTGTATCCTTGGGTCCCGACGAAACATTCGAAACTCCTTCTGAATCAGGCAAAGATACCAACTTTAACTCATGAGAAGAGTCAGACGGTGAAGAGTAAGTAGCAATACTTTGGGTGAATGCTAATTGTTGAGCATTCCTCGAGTGCTCTTCTTCACTTTCTGTTTCGGAAGACGTCATTATCGCGTCTTCCTGCGTGCGCATAAAGCACTCCGAAGAGGGACACAGTCCCTCGGAGGGTAATCCGGTTGGATGATATGTCCATCCTTCAGAGTGTCCCCCAGACGACGGATGGTGTCCCCTTTGTTCATGAGGATGGGGGTTGATTGGTCCCGTTCGATACAGATACGGATATCCGTAGGCCGACGGAACGGGTACACTCGGAATTCGCATGCGATTGTAATATTGTGCGGGGGAAACATTTTGTCTTCCTGGGTTGCTCTCCGACTCGAGGGGGTCATCTTGTTGCATCTCTATCAAGGGTGGAAAACTTTTGAAACAACAGGTGCATTGTCCTATCGGTCTTATTCGAGCCGTGCAAGTTCGACACCATCGCGCGGAACAATTCGAGCATTCGAGAAGATCGTTGGCTTTATCAGAGTCCGAGGACTCTGTCGACTCGCTCAGAGAAACTCTGCACTCTGCACAAACTTCCTCGTCCGAGGGACTCTGTCCCTCTTCGTCCTCTGGTTGGTTGGGAGAGCGGCCAGATGGAGCGTGTCCCTCGATTCCGGGGGCAGAGCCTCCAGACGCTGCGTAATCTTTTTCCGAAGAGGGGAAATCAATCGGTGTATCGACCTTAAAGATGTTTTCCGATGCTATTCGGAGAATACTTTCGAGTCTCTCTTCTTTTCCATGTGTTAATCGAGACACCCAATGACCACCAGTGGTGATTATTTTACTTTGAGGTTTGAGGTTTGAGCCGGTTTTCACTTCATTTGGTGTCGATTGAGAGATGACAACGGTAGTATTGAAACAGATGGATAGCTGATTGCTATCCGATATTCCACTATGTTTACAGAGAAGCTCTTGAACATGAGTAATGTAGGAAATGGTTCTTCCACGCAACTCTTTCATTTGATCCTCAGACAGTTTCCCTCCAAGACTCGAGCTTGCCGCGACCTGCCGTGAGACAACCTCGGTGGTCATCGATGTTGGAGAGCCACAAGGGAGTCTATCAGAGGCAAATCGCACGGCACAAACGCCTCTCCTTTTACGACGTTTTTTCTCTTCCAAGGGACTCTGTCCCTTTTCTTTTTTCGGTAATGGTTTATCACCATCTTTGGATGGTAAAACTTTCTGTAAGTG
>SDBT01019798.1_pt1 | contig 10542 bp, 8 predicted proteins | sample 2277101 | NCBI WGS metagenome assembly SDBT01 (sample SAMN10404973, study PRJNA504765) | marine sediment metagenome | isolation source: marine sediment core GS10_PC15, 103 cmbsf | place: Arctic Ocean: Southern Knipovich Ridge | collected 2010
CGTCCTCGAAGGGCGTCTCTTCGTCACTTTCCTGGAAGAGGGCCTGACGGGTCTTCGTCGATTCACTCCGGGCCAATTCACTCGGGGCCGATTCACTCGGCTCCAATTCACTCGGCTCGGGCACGCTGGTCTTTTGGACCTTCTTTTGCGTCGTTTCTTTCGTGGTCTCTTCGGCCAAGGCTGCGCCGCCGCAGATCAATCCACACACGACCAGAAAGCTCCACACCTTCCAATGCCACTTCATCTTTCGATTCTCCTTCCATGAGACAGGCCAAGTGCCGCGGTCCTTCCCGGCTCAAACCGAGATCCCCTGGACGGGCACGCGCTTGCCGGATTATTCCTGCAACCAGCATAACTATTCGGAGTGTTGCGACACTCACATTCAGTTGATGCGATAAAGCCCGAAGAACCGGAAACTTAGGAACAGGGGCCTCAAATTACCCAGGTTCACAATAGGGCGTTTCACCCGGCCTGGCGGCTGAGTCGATCGGCCCAATACAGCGGCTCGGGCAGACGATGGCCCTGCAAAGCGCGGCGGATCAGTCGCTCGGCGAACACCAAATCGACCCGATTCCCGGGCGAAATGAACAGGGGCCGGCGACTCCCGGCCGTCGCGCGAAGGGCTACGCCGACCGGTCGATCCTCGAAGACCACGGGTCGCGACTCCAGCGGTTTCATGCCCTCGAGGTCGACTTGGCCGCAAAGGAGTCGCTTGGTGACCCCGATGGTCGGCACGCCGCCAACCACTCCCAGGTGGGTGGCTATGCCGGCATGGCGCTGGTGCAACAGCCCGCTGCCATCGACCAATAGCACCTCCGAGAGCCGATCGGCCCGGCGAACCTCGTCGAGCAACTGCAGCAGGATGGGTAACTCGCGGAAGGCCAAGTAGCTGGTGATATACGGGAAATCAGTCCGACGACGGACCGTGGCCGACCAGACCAACCGTCCGGTCTGAAGCTCGACCAGCGCATAGGCGGCAACCCCCTCGTCGCTGCCGGGATAGGAAACGTCCACCCCGCCAAGCAGTTTCGGCATTCGACTGCGAGAACGCAATTCGACTTCCGAAACGATCGATTCCTGCACCTGTTGCAACCGACTCAACGGTCGGTCGGAAGTGAACGCATCGAAACCGAATCGCTGAAGATCGACCCGATCGCCGGCCACCTCGATCCCCTCTTGCCCGAGCAGTCGTGCCTTGGCCGACAGGTCTTCGGTGATGAACCGACCGAGTTGCCCATCGGCGCGAACGAGCCGATGACACAAACAATCGGGCCCATGGTCGTGGTGCATAGCGACATAACCAACCCACCTCGCAGCGATCCGGTTACCCAACGCCTCGGCCAGCGCGCCGTAGGTTGTCACGCGCCCGGCCGGGATCTGTCGAATCAATCGCCACAACAAATCCGGCAGGTCGGGAATCTCGCCAAGTGGGAGAGCCATGGGCTATTAGGGTCCTGGTTGTCAAAAACATGTAGGGTGGGTCGAGCAGCGAAGACCCACGCGGAATCTTGGCGAGGATAAGAATGAAACTGGCTCACGCAAAGGCGCGAAGACGCAAAGGAAGTAAGACGAATACGTGTGTTTCAACTCTTCTTTGCGTCTTTGCGCCTTTGCGTGAGACCTCTTTGCTGCCTACTGTCTACCGATTCGCGTGGGTCTTCGCTGCTCGACCCACCCTACGAGAATTCTCCGAATCACGGAATGCTGTTAGAACTCTAGTTGTCTGAAGGCTCGGAACCCGATCCTCAGGGGCACGGCCGTGACGATGATTCCCAGCAGCAGACTGCCGCCCGTGCCGGCGATTAGCCAGAATTGTAGCCAGCCGCCGACGGCCGTCTGCGCAACCACGGCGTCCACGGCGGCGTTCTGGGCGGCAACCAGACTGAAGTGGAACGGCAAGGCGGTCAGCAACACGATAATCACGATGTAAAGGGCGCTGATGACCAGATTCAACGTTCCGCCGAAACCGGCCGCGATCCGCGAGGGCGACTCTTGGCGAAGGTTGGGCAAGCGAGCTCCCAAACCCACGGCGATGCCCGAGAGGCCTACGCAGAGAATCACACAGGTCAATTGATGAGAGGCCACGGCCAGCATCGGAATCCCCAGCAGCAGATCGCTCAGCAGGACCAGTGCCGAACAGGGTAGCACCGAGCCCCCGACGGCAAACAGAAACTTGCTCCACAGGATCGTGTTGCGACTTATCGGCAAGAGTCCCAGGATCCAGAACCGGCGTCCTTCGAGGCTGATCATGGGAAAGACGAATCGCGTGGTAAAGGTAGCCATCAGCAGCCCCACGACCGAGAGGTTCAGGAAGCTGACCATGTGGACCCAAACGACATGTTGCACGCTGTACTGCAAGCACCGCACGTTGGCGAAGTAGAGCCCCAGCAGGCCGAAGAAGATCAAGAACTGGGACCATTGCACCGGATCGCGGCGGAACAGTCGCAGATCCTTGACCATCATCAGGCGCATCGGTAGCGGAAACGGGGCGGTCAATCGCATCAGAGCCACGTCGATCCAGGCCGTACCAACCCGCCGGCGCGCCGTGTGTCGACTGTGGGCTTGGCTATAGGCGGCGCGAAACAGCCGGCCGGACGTCCAAATGGCTAGTTGCCGACAGAACAGGGCGTTGGCGATCATCACGACCAGGAACATCACGCTCTCGGTCCATGCGTGGCGCGCCGCTTCGAGCAAGCCCGAGCTGAACCACCAACTCGGCAGCAACCGCTGTTGGCTGAACTGCAGTCGATCGAGGATCTCCTGGAACCAGTCGGGGGTCAAGGGATTACTCGCCGGGTTGCTCAACAGCGACCACCCGCTCCAGATTCCCGCCGCGATGCAGATTGCGCCGGCGGCGACCAGCAGGTAGAATCGGGCCCCGGGCAGGCGATGCATGATCAGCAGGCACAAGATAGCCCCGACCGCGGCCGGGATGTAGACGAACGTTATCAAGAACGGCAGCAGCATGGCGAAGTAGTACCACGGCGCCTCGACCACGACCCCGTAGGCCAACAGCATGGGGCTTCCCAGTAGCAGAAATCCCCAACTGCTCAGCAGCACGGCCTCTTGAAACTTGTGCAGAAAAACCCGCTCCGCACGAGCGGGGATCGTCAGCAGGTAGGCCACCTCTCGCGACCGAAAGAGGGCCCCGTAAAGGATGATGGCCGAGGAGAATACGAGCATCACCATCAGCGCCGCAAAAAACATCCCAAACACCGCACGCACGGTCTGGCTGTACGTGACCGGGTCTCGGATTCCCGTATTGAGCAACTCAAACCCGTCGACGAACAGCAAGTACAGCCCAAACCAAAGCAGCAGACTCAACGAAGTGACTAGCGCTAGTCGAAATCGATGCTGGGCAAACGCCTGCCGCAACAGGGTCCTTGTCACACGACCTCGCATCCGCCAAAACGATCGGGCTTCCTGCGGCGGCGGCAAGAAATCGCCGCGAGGCCGCTCCGCGAAAACGGACGACGGGGCGTCAAGGGCCGGGTTGGAAGGGAAAGCGTCACTCACGGGCACTCTCCCCAGAGAGTGAGGAATCAGAGACCGAGGAATCAGAGACCGAGGAATCGGGGATTTCGCTCCCTTGACCGTTGTCGCCGTCGGTCAGCCGCAAGAACAACGATTCCAGCGACGTTTCGGGGGAGGCAAATTGGCTCCGCAATTCGGAGACCGTGCCCAGAAAGTGCAGCCGACCCTCGTTGACGATCCCGATCCGATCGGCAATCTCTTCGGCCACGGCCAAGGTATGGGTCGACATGAAAACCGTCGTACCGGCATCCACTCGCGATCGCAACAGATCCTTGACCACCCGCGCGTGTCGCGGATCCAGCCCCACCATCGGCTCGTCGACGACCAGCACCTTAGGATCGTGCAGCATGGCCGCGGCGAAAACAAGCCGCTGCTTCATCCCGTGGGAATAACTTTCCGCCAGGCGGTCGATGAACTCGCCGAGGTTGAAGTTTTCGTTCTCCCTCGCAATTCGCTTCTCGGTCTCGGCTCGGCCCAGCCCGCGCATCTCGGCCGTGAATTCGAGAAACTCTCGACCGGTGAGCTTGTCGTATAAGAACAGCTCGTCGGGAACATAGCCGGTCAGCCGCGTGGCATCTCGCGTTTCGTCGACGATGTCGTGGCCCAGGATGCGGATCGAACCCTCGTTGGGGCGCAACAATCCCACCAGCATCTTGATGGTGGTCGTCTTGCCGGCTCCGTTGGGCCCCAGCAGCGCAAACAGCTCGCCCGGCTTGATGCTCAGCGTAAGCCGATCGACCGCCACCTTTCGGCCGTAGCAGCGCGAGATGTTTTGGAAGTCAATCATGGCACTCTCGATCAATCCCTTAGCATCTTCTTCATATTGGGCCGGATCTGGAAATCGATTTTCAGTTGCTCGGCCGTCTGTTGCAACTCGAGGGACGCGTCGTTCGGAAGGCGCACGAACGTCAGTGTGGAGCCCAGCAGGGTCGTTTCCTGTTTCAATACGGTGCCGTCGCGACGGACCCAAAGCCGGCCGCATGGCGTGTCGCCGCTCCCCAATCCCGCGCCGGAGTCGCGGCGATAAACGACCAGCCACACGCTGTGCGTGCGACCGTTCCAACTCAACGACGTCGAATCCTCGACCTTGGCCTGAAGGATCTCCAACGGTTGCTGTGGTCGAAGCGGATTGTAGACCGGAACGGTCCACGCCTGACCGCGCCTGAGCCCGGGTAGTTGGGTCTGCGGCGCGACGGCATCGCCGAGCGTTCCTTCCGGCGGCAAGGGGAGTTCGGTCGGGTAAGAGAAATTCTCGGAGTAGGCCGTCAATTGCAGCCGGTCGCCGTCGACCGTCCCTTTGAGTTTCAAAACCATCTGAAGCGGCACCAGTTTCACGGCCGATTGGAAGTGCGACAACCGACCCAGCGGATCGATGGTCACGATGTTTTGGGTCTCCATCCCCACGGCGATGTTCGGCCAGTCGACCGCATTTAACAAGAATCGAAGATTGCCGGAGACGAGCTTGTTCAGAGGCAATCGATCGATGTGAATTCGGCTGTGGATTTCGGTAACCTGATTGGGTAATCGCTCGGCCTTGTTCACAGCCCAGCCGATCGTACGCCCGTTCAGACCGATCTCCCAGCCCACGGGCGGTTCGTTACGCTGTGCTTGAACGATCGTGCGATAGCTGGGCGGCTGGCCAACCAACAACGGCGGCAGCACTTTCTTGACCACCAGCCAACTCATCGAGGTCAGCCAAAGCACAATCACCGCCACGTTCATCCAACGACTGTACATGAATCTGTCCGAATCGCGTTGACAGGAATAGTTGTTCCGCAGTCCGATCGAAAAGCCCGCCGCTGGCCCACGCAGCACGCCTGCACCACATTGTACCAAGAACGGGAGAGAAAAGATATCCTCCTATATTCCCCACGTTACCCCGTTTTCCCCGGTGCAAATAACCGAGCTTGCACGAAACGGGAGTTCCGTGCATGATAGGCTCGCTCGCAACCGCAACGAGAAGGCGCGCGGGGATCGACCCAGACTAATCCGTCCATGCAAGGAGGCTATGCAGTGCGATTTTCTATGGTTTCGTTGGCGATGATGGGGGCCGTTGTGGCCATGGCGTTTCTATCAGGGTGCGGAGGCGACGCGCAGGACGCCGCATCCGTCGAGCGGTCGGGGCAGACCACGCAGGCGACCGGGTACGCTGACACCCCGTCGGCCAAACAACCGAATACGGACGATTTGCATCCGGTGGTGGTTCTTGAGACGACCGCCGGCAGCATCAAGCTGGAACTTGATGCGGAAAAGGCGCCGCAAACGGTCGACAATTTTCTCCGCTACGTCGACAACGGACACTACGACCAGACGGTTTTTCACCAGGTCACGCAACAAGTTCCGAAGTTGATCCTCGGCGGAGCGTATACCGCGGACCTGACCGAAAAGGAGACCAAAGCGCCCATCTACAATGAAGCGCACCGTGGACTGAAGAACGATCGCGGTACGATCGCCATGGCCCGGCAGCCCGACGCCGAAGACAGCGCCACGTGCCACTTCTTCCTCAACGCCACCGACAACCAGATCCTCGATCACCAGGACCGCACCGCGGAAGGATATGGATACTGTGCGTTTGGCAAAGTGATCGAAGGGATGGACGTGGTCGACAAGATCGGCGCCGTCGAGGTACACGACACGGATCAGTTCTCGGGCATCCCGGTCAAGACCGTCATGATCGAATCGGCCCGTCGCGTGCAATAACAGTAGGCGTTCACAGGCCGCAGTGCTTGAGGGTATTCCACCACAGAGCGGCTGGGTTTTACTCGTTCGGGACGTGGATTTTCGCAAATCGTGCCGGAATTGATTCTCTGACCAAAAAAACTTCCCGGCTTTGCCGATCGGTTCTTGTAGGGCGATACTCTATAGCTTTTCGATCAAATCCTCGAGTGCATGTTGAAGCAATGCCGCAAGCAGTGAATCCTGGTTTCAAACATAACCTCTTGCCCTGCTGGCACTTCAGCCAGGTGATCAACTGCGACCGGGACCAAATCCCGTTGAGACTCGGCGAGACAGCATGGGAGCTAAACGTGCCGTGACCCCCGTAAGGGCAGTTATATGCACCGTAGTGTCCACAGATTTCCCGCCTTGCCCAGCCTCTCATTCTTCGCATATCGTTACCAAATACACAATAACTGTGGTTGACAATTGCCGGAGTCAGGATACGATTGAGTCCAGCAATGGATGGTGCATTGGGGCACAGGAGGTACCGTTATGTCCAACTCCACTTACTTCGTTCAAAGCTGTCCGACCTGCGGTCGCCGCGTGCAAATACGTGTCGAGTATCTCGGCCGCGCGGTCGTCTGCCAGCACTGCCATGGGCGATTCGACGCTTTGGATCCGAGCAGCATCCGGATCGATCCGGCGGAAGAAAACAACGCCCTGTTGCAACGTGCCGACGAGTTGCTCGAATCGGTCGCCCAGCGCAAGACACCCGACCCACGCACGCCCAGTCCGCGCTAGCCGCAACCCCTGGTGTGCCACTGCTTCGAAGAAGCAGTGCCCCGTAGGTCAGGGCTCGCCCCGACGGAACCTCTATCAGCAGTAAGCTTCCAGCTATCACAAGCCGACATTCTGGCCCTTCTTCTCTTCCTGAAAGCTGATGGCTGACGGCTGAAAGCCACGCCGTTTCGAGTTTGAGTTCGAAGCAGTGGCACACGGCAACTCAAGAGCCTGCCAGCCTCTTCAGATCCTGGAAAAACTCCGGATAGGTCTTCGCCGTGCAGCCCGGATCGCGGATCACCACGCCGGGCGTTTGCAATCCGACCAGGGCCAGGCTCATGGCCATGCGGTGGTCGTCATAGGTCTCGATTTCGGCCGCATGAAGGCTCCCCGGCGTGATGCGCAGCCCGTCGGGAAACTCATCCACTTCGGCCCCCAGCTTGCGCAGCTCGGTGACCAGCGCGCTGATCCGGTCGGTCTCCTTGTGGCGGATATGGGCCACGTTGATGACTCGCGTCGGTCCTTTGGCGAACAGCGCGACGGCCGCCAGGGTCTGCACCGTGTCGCTGATTGCGTTCATGTCGAGATTATTGATCCCCCACTGAGCTTTGCCTTTCACGGTGATCGAATCGGCGCCGTAACGAACCGTGCAACCCATCATGTCAAGACACTGGCAAAACGCCACGTCGCCTTGCAAACTACTTTCCGAAAGCCCTTCGACGGTCACCTCTCCACCGGTGATCGCAGCGGCGGCAAAGAAGTAGCTGGCGGCCGAGGCATCCGGCTCGATCGAGTAGTCCATTGGACGATAGGCTTGCCGTCCTTCGGTGCGAAATTGCAATGTGGGCAAATGTTCGACGTCGACCGCAAAGGCTCCCATCACCGTAAGGGTCATGTTCAGGTAGGGCGTGGAGACAAGTTTCCCCTCGACCGTCAACTCGACGGGACCTTGCGCGCAAGGTATCGCCATCAGCAGCCCGCTGAGGTACTGACTCGATATGTTGCCGGCGATCGAGGCACGGCCGCGCAAACCGTGGGCCTTAACCACCACCGGCGGGCAATCGCCGGGTGATTCGCAGGTCACGTCGGCCCCAAGCTGCTTCAGGGCCTTGGCCAAGTCGCCGATCGGTCGCTCGCGCATTCGCTCGGTCCCGTCGAGCCGATAGGCGCCCTCGCCCAAGGCGACCATGGCCGTGAGGAACCGTATGGTCGTGCCGCTGTTGGCCACGAAGAGATGGGCCTCGTCGACCGGGATGCGCCCGCCGCATCCGACCACGTGCAGAGTCCTCGCCTGCGGATCGGCCGTAACTCGAATCCCCAACCGGCCGAGCGAGTCGGTCATCACGCGCGTGTCTTCGCTGTCCAACGCGCCGCGGAGTGTCGATTCGCCTTCGGCCAAGGCGGCGCAGACCAGCGCCCGATTGGTGATGCTCTTCGAGCCGGGCGGGCGGATCGAGCCGTGGATGGGGCCGGTCGGTTGGATTCTTAGGGTTTCGGTCACGTGGGGTGGTTCCTTGCAAAGCCGCAAGCGGCTGGGGAAGATCAGTCAGAGGCGATTTTCCACAAATGGCGTTGGCTCCGCAAGTACATCGCCCCGTCGGCCACGGCGGGGGAAGCGAGCATCTCCGGGTCGATCTGACCGGTCGAGACGATGCGCCCCTTTTGGCCCAGTTCGACGATCTGAATGGACCCCTCGTGGTTCACGCAGTACAAATGCCCCCCGGCCAACACGGGCGTACCCCATTGCGGGCCTTTCAATCGCAATTGCCACAGGACCTTGCCGTCGGCCGCATCGCCACAGACCAGGATGGCCGGAGCTTTGATCGTATAAACCCGACCGTCGTGAACTACCGGCGAGGCGTTCTCCGATCGCAATCGCGGCTCGCGCCACAGCAACTCGACCCGGCGTCGGGCCGAATCGTATTGCAAGGCGTGCAAGCCTTGGGCCGGCAGATAAGCCTTTCCGTCCCAGGTGGTGGCCGACGCGGTCGTGTGGCACGGCGCTTCATAGGCCCAAAGCTTTTCACCCCGCTGCGGGTCCCAGCCGCTGAGTTCTTTGCGGTCTTGCAGCAGCAGGATGTCTTGCTGCGGCGTTTTCCCTCGCAACACGGTCGGCGAGGCCCACGTGGCGTCGCGTTCGCGCGGGATCCGCCATCGCGTTTGGCCGGTTGCCGTATCCAGGGCCGCCACAAATGACTCACCCTGGTTTTGCAATTGCACAATCACCGACCGGCCAATCACCACCGGCGAGGACCCCATGCCCACGTCGTTCCGGGTGGTTGGATTCTCGAAGGTTAGGCCGCGGAGCCACTGGAGGTTCCCGTCCAGGTCGAAGCAAGCCAGGTCGTTCGACGAGTAGAAAGCGAAGACACGTTGCCCGTCGCTGGCCGGCGTGGGAACCGCCACGGCGCCGAATGGATGGATCGAGGTTCGGCCGGTCGCCCAAAGCTGCCGAGTCCAGCGGAGCTCGCCCGAGGCTGCGTCGAAGCAGAGCAAATGCAATCGATCGCGGCGGATGTCGCTCGAACAAGTCACCAGCACGCGGCCCTCCACCACAATCGGGCTCGACGCCCCGCGGCCCGGCAAGGGGACCTTCCAGGCAACGTGCTTCTCCAGATCCAACTGTATCGGCAAGGCATCCTCGTCGGCCACGCTACGGTTGTCCGTGCCGCGAAACTGCGTCCAATCGGCGCCGCCGAAGCAGATCGCAAATGTCAGTGCCAGGAGAGTCGTGTGTATTATTCGCATTGCTTTCTCATCAATTTCGATCGTTGGACAAAACGGCCGTGCCGTCCTTGCGGCAGACGCGCAATTGGAAGGCCCAGTGCTTGGCCCAATCTTGCGTCTGTTCGTTTTGGCAGACCTTCAGAAGGATCACGTTGGGACCTGGCCGCAAGGTGGCTCGGCGGGCGTACTGGTCCAACTGCGAGCCGCCATGGTAAACGTTATGTTGATCGATCAGTTCGCCGTTGAGCCAAAGTTTCACCGCGCTGAACGACGTGAGCCGGAACTCGACGTCTTGCTCTTCGTCGCAGATAAACTCGGTCGCCGCATAGCCCAGCACGGCCTTCTCTTCGATCAGAATCTTGTTCAGATCGACCAGCCCGTACGCGTGCTTCGTGGTGTGATCGATCCAGCCGACCTTGCCGTGCTTGCCGTCGTAGCTGGCGGCCGGGTCGATCTGTTCTTCCGGTGCGTGCCCGACATCAAACCCCTTTTCGCCCGTATTGTCGAACGGGCCGATCACGTTCCACCTCACGAGAAACCCCATTTGGCGTGCCAGGTCGACTTTGTGGCCCGCCTTGTCGAGCCGCCCGGCCAGTAGTTGGATTTGGTCGACGTCGGACGCCGCGTTCAGCGCCCGGCGGTAGATTTCGACGGCGTCGGTCGAACTTTCGGCTTGATGAATCAATCGGCCGACCGCATCGCGACGCAGTTCCTTGCCCGGGTCGTCGAGCATCTTCGGCAGCAGACGCTCGGGCGCCGCAGCATCGGCGCGAACGAGCCACTCGTAGGCCAAACGTCTCGCACGCGGATTGTGCCGACGATCCATAACGAAGCGTTGCAGTT
>SDBT01019799.1_pt1 | contig 10542 bp, 9 predicted proteins | sample 2277101 | NCBI WGS metagenome assembly SDBT01 (sample SAMN10404973, study PRJNA504765) | marine sediment metagenome | isolation source: marine sediment core GS10_PC15, 103 cmbsf | place: Arctic Ocean: Southern Knipovich Ridge | collected 2010
AATTGGGAGCTATCGATCGAGTCGAAGAGAGAGGGATAGACAGAGAGAGATTTGAAGGTGGAGAGAAAGAGCTCCTGAACTCGGGAGAAATCCTCTTTAAGGCACGCTGCCGTCTGAATTATGACGTGGCCTGCGTGGAGAGAGATAGCTTGGAGGATGCGGATCTCTCCCCATTGATTCTCCATCTCTATCTGTAAAATTGTGGCTTTTCCCAGCGAAGTATCTAAGATGCCGAGTTCTCGGCAGCGGTTGCTGCGATCGGCTCTGTAGTGCGTCTTTACGGCTTCGAGGTAGTTTTTTAGGTCGATATCTCCAACAGACTCAAGGGTGAGGCTGATTGAGGGAGAGAAGAGCCTTCTCTTCGATTCGATGAACCCCACTTGGACGCCCTCTTCAAGCTTTGATGGATCTGCAAGGAGCCAACCCGTAGGAGGAGTAAAAATCGGAAAAAAAGGGGGCGAAGCTGAAAGAAGTGAGGTGATCAATAGAGAGATGAGGAGAAGCGCGACTTTCAGGGGAGCTATCATTTAACTACTGTCGCTACCAGAAGTGCTGCTGCTGCTGCTGCTATCACTATGAACCGCAGCGCTCTGATGAATGACGCCAGCGACTATCGCAATGGCGGCAGCAAGTCCGAGTCCCCAGCCCAGCATAGACATACTAGTCGTAGTGGTAGTGCCTTGGTAAGATCCGTAGCCTAGCGGTTTACGTGTCTCGCATTTTCCATTCCCATCATAGTCGCAATCTGAGAGGGCTTCGCTTGCGCAGTGAAGGGGAGAGCTCAACAACAAGAGGGAGAGTGCGATAACAATGGAAAAGAGTCTCTTCATTCAAAATTCCTTTTTCTTCTTTATTGTGCAGAATATTCAAAACAAATTCAATAGGAATAATCTTCTTCATCTTTTTTCATACGTAGAGTAACCTTCTTTTAACTTTATTTTGGAGTATGCATGGAGATTGATAGTGACGAGGAACTAGTTCGCATTCCTACAGCGAGCGATGTTGCAGCCCTTGAATATCCACCCTTTGAGTGGCCTGGTAAAGGCTTTATTAAAGCGCTGATGGAGATCTATAAGTATACCATTTCCTGTCTGGTGCAGCAGCTTCGTATGTGGGAGTTGAGATGGCAAGCTAATGTTGTGGGAGCGCTTTTCTGGGAGCCCCTCAAGTCGATTCAAGCGGGAATATCCTTGAGTGAGGGGAGAGAGAGAGAGTTTCACCACTATGGAATGAACCCGCTGACCTTGACTGAGGAGCAACGCGCGCGCCCTCCTATCCTTGCACTTCATGGGAAGAATGGGACGCAAGGAACCTTCATATCGATGGCAAAGGCCTTTCAAAAAGCAGAAGTGGGGCCACTCTTCACGCTGAATCTGCATTCAGGAGAACTCTCGATGGAGGATAGCCTCTTAATCGATGCCAAAATCCAAGAGATTAAGGCGCTCTACAACCGAGAAGTAAAAGTCGATATCATCGGCTACTCACGAGGCGCTGAGATGGCTCTCTACATGGGCTTACAGCAAGGTTCTTGGCATATAAAAAAGGGTGGCTATTGCATCCAGGATCGCGCTTGGGATGTGATGCGCCCAGATATCGGCCGTATCTTCCGCATCGGCTCCATGACACTTCCCGAAGAGTGGGAGAAATTACCTGAAGAGTACAGAGACAAACTTTTTGAAGCGCGGGGCAGTGAAGATATCTTAATGCCAGAAAAATCTCTAGCTTACCATCAGTTTGAACTCTATGAAGGCCACGTTGGTCTACCGGATTCTGCGCACCTACACCAATGGCTCATCCACAATCTTAGCTCTTGAAGTTTTTCACTTTTTTCGCTATTATGCTTCTTTACAGCCCGAAGGAGAGCGATGAAATCCGTTGATACAGGAAAAGATAAAGTCAAAAAGATCTGCGAAGTCTTAAAAAAGGAGACTCTGGAGCCTGCTAAGAAAGAAGCTGACAAGATCATCGCCCAGGCACGCTCTGAAGCCGAAAAGATTGTGCAAGCGGCAAGGCGTGATGGTCAGAGGGCTCAAGAAGAGGCTAAGAAAAAAATTGAAGAAGAGCGCAATGTCTTTCAGGCTTCGATCAACCTCGCATGCAAGAAGAGCCTAGATACCTTAAGGCAGGAGATCGAGAAAAAACTTTTCAATAGTGAGCTAAGCACCTTCATCGGTAGAGAGATGAGTGACCCTAAAATTCTAGCAGAGCTTATCTCTGTCATCGTAAAGGGGATTGAAAAGGAGGGAATCGATGCCGATTTAAGGGCTGTGATCTCACCTGCGATCTCGACCGATGCTGTCAATCTAGAGCTGGCAAAAGGCGTTGTCGACCGTCTACAGAAGAAGAGTGTGGAAGTAGGTGAAATTTCGGGGGGAGTGCAGGTTAAGATTGTCGATAAAAATCTGACCATTGATATGACAGATGAAGCGCTAAAAACGCTCCTTGCGAGTTTTGTAAGAGAAGATTTTCGATCGGTAATTTTTGCCGTATCAGAGTGATTGAGCCAAAAGATGGGTATGTACTACTTTTTAGGGAGCGTGCTCCCACAACTCAAGCTTGGAGATAAGCCCGATATTCTATTCGTCGAGCTGATGGAACTCTTTCGCGAGAATATGGGGGAGTCCGACTTAGAGAAGGTCGCTAAGGTCCGCCAATATATCGACCTCAAAAATGTCTGGCAGCTCTTAAAGAAGCAACCCTTGGATCCTCGAGGGAATTTGATAGAGAAAGAGCTCGATGAAGCTCTAGTGAATCGAGAAGGACTACCAGAGTATCTCTTCGACCACTTCGATCTCTATGATTCAGAGGAGGAGAGGCTGCGCCATTTTTCGAAAGTTTTCATCCTCTTCTTTAAGGAGATGGATGAGACACGCACCGGGTTTTTGAAGCTCTACTTCAATTTTGAGCGAGAGCGGCGACTTATTCTGGTGGGGGTGCGAGCAAAGAAGCTGGGAGTAGATCCGGCAAAGGCGTTGCAGTATGAGGATTTTAAAGACCCCTTAGTGGCGCAGATTATCGCCCAAAAAGATGCCGCTTTCTTCGAGTTTCCCTTCGGATATGAGGAGCTCGCTGAAAAACTGAAAGAGGTGGAAGGAGATCCAAAGGGGCAATATGAGGCGATGGCAGCTTTTCGTTTCGATAAGCTAACCGAAAACTGGCAGGATCATCCCTTCTCACTTGATTATCTCTTGTGCTACCTAGTGCAGTTGATGATTATTGAAGATTGGATCGCCCTCGATGAGACAGAGGGAAATCAAAGTTTAACAGAGATCGTGAAAGGAAATGTATGAGTAAAGAATTGGCAAAAGGAAAAGTGGTTCGAGCATTTGGAAACCTCCTCCATGTGAAGTTCGAAGGAGATATCCGCCAAGGCGAAGTTGCCATGGTACATGTGGGCGATCTCTCTCTTAAATCCGAAGTGATTGAAGTCGTTGGAGATGAGGTCAAGCTCCAAGTCTTTGAAGATATCTCAGGTATTCAACTCGACTCTCCTGTGGAGTTCTCCTCCCATCTGCTCGAGGCAGAGCTAGGACCAGGACTCATCAGCGCAATTTTTGATGGGTTGCAAAACCCCCTTGAGCGCGTTGCAGAGGCTTCGGGTCTCATATTGAAGCGTGGGACCTATATTCCCTCTCTCGACCGCACCAAACATTGGGAGTATCAGCCCGTTGCAAAAATCGGTGATCTCCTCACAAGTGGCGATACGATCGGAACGACCATGGAAGGGCGCTTCCACCATAGAATCATGTTACCCTTTGCAATGCACGGTAAATTTACCCTCTCCTGGGTCGCAGAGGCCGGCTCCTATACCATCGAAGAAGAGATCGCCAAAGTCAAAAATGAAAAAGGGGAGGAGATCTCCCTCACCATGATGCAGAAATGGCCGATAAAGGCTCCACTGATCGTGGGAAAAAAAATCAAAGCAACCGAGATGATGGAGACAGGTCTGCGCATCATCGATACCCAATTTCCAATTGTTAAAGGGGGCACCTTCTGCACACCTGGTCCCTTTGGAGCGGGAAAGACCGTCTTGCAGCACCACCTTTCGAAATACTCAGCCGTCGACATAGTAGTCATCACCGCTTGTGGAGAGCGCGCCGGCGAAGTCGTCGAAGTCCTAAAAACCTTTCCACATCTAATCGATCCCCATACAAATGAATCCCTCATGAGCCGCACAGTCATCATCTGCAATACCTCCTCGATGCCAGTAGCTGCCCGGGAAGCTTCCGTCTACTTAGGAGCGACGATTTCAGAGTACTACCGTCAGATGGGTCTCGATGTACTCCTCCTTGCCGACTCTACATCTCGTTGGGCGCAAGCGATGCGTGAGATGTCAGGGCGATTAGAAGAGATCCCTGGTGAAGAGGCATTCCCCGCCTATTTAGGATCACGGATCGCCGCCTTTTATGAGCGTTCAGGAGTGATCAAATTGAAAGATGGCAGCAGAGGCTCGATGACGATCGCAGGAACAGTCTCCCCCGCCGGAGGTAACTTTGAAGAGCCCGTAACGCAAGCCACCCTCAATGTTGTGGGAGCCTTTTTAGGACTCTCAAGAGCCCGCTCCGACGCCCGGCGCTATCCAGCAATCGACCCACTTATCTCCTGGTCCAAATATATCGATGGTGTGGCCTCGGACATACGCGAGAGAGTGGAAGGGTGGGGTGAAAAAAATCGCATAGCGGCCGAAATCTTACTCAAAGGCGATGAGATCGGCAAACGGATGGAGGTTGTAGGAGAAGAGGGGATCGCAATCGGCGATCTTATCATCAACCTCAAGTCGGAGCTCTTTGACTTCTCCTACCTCCAGCAAAACGCCTTTGACAAACAAGATGCCTACTGCCCACTAGACCGGCAGATTATCCTCTTTACTCTGATCCAAAAGATCTTCGCTGCCGACTTTATCTTTGAGGGCCACGACGAGGCGCGCAACTTCTTCTTGAGTCTGCAAAATGACATCAAAAATATGAACTTTATGCCCTTCGAATCTGATGGATATACAAAAGCACTATCCACCATCGAGAGCCATATTAAGCACGCCACGACGCAAACCGTTTAAGGAGCCAATCATGAAAAAAGTATATGAGAGAATCGTCGACATCCGAGGGAATCTTATCACCGTCATTGCGAGAGGAGTCAAGATTGGTGAACTTGCCAAGATCACTCGCGGCTCAGGAAAGACAACTCTCGCATCAGTACTTAGCTTCGATGGAGAGAAGGTAACCCTGCAGACCTTTGAAAGCCCCCGTGGGATCTCTACAGGCGATCAGGTGAGCTTTTTGGGACATCAGATGCAGGCGACATCGGGCCCCTCCCTCTTAGGACGACGCCTCAATGGAAGCGGTGATCCGATCGATGATGGACCCGAAGTGATAGGGGAGAAGATCGATATTGGTCAACCCTCCTTCAATCCAGTGAGACGCGTTGTTCCCCATCAGATGGTCAATACGAATATCCCGATGATCGATGTCTTCAACTGCCTAGTAAAGTCTCAAAAAATTCCGATCTTCTCCGTCGCTGGTGAGCCCTACAACCAGTTACTCATGCGGATTGCCAACCAGACCGATGCTGATATTGTCATCATCGGGGGAATGGGACTTCGTTTCGACGACTACCAAGCCTTTATCGACAATGCAGAGAAGTCAGGCTCGATGGAAAAGACAGTGATGTTCATCCATATGGCCACCGATCCCGCAGTCGAATGTCTGCTTGTCCCTGACATGGCGCTCGCATGTGCCGAACAATTTGCCATGAAGAATAAAGCCGTTCTAGTACTGCTCACCGACATGACAGCCTTTGCAGACTCGATCAAAGAGATCATGATCACCATGGACCAGGTTCCATCAAACCGTGGCTATCCCGGCTCCCTCTACTCCGACTTGGCATCACGCTACGAGAAAGCCGTCGATATCGATGGAAGCGGCTCCATCACGATCATCTCTGTGACGACCATGCCCGGTGGCGATGTAACCCACCCCATTCCCGATAATACCGGATACATTACAGAAGGACAGTTCTACCTCCATGGAGGCAGAATCGACCCCTTCGGCTCGCTCTCTCGGCTGAAACAGCAGGTGATCGGCAGCGTCACACGCGAAGACCATGGCGATGTTGCCAACGCCCAAATTCGCCTCTACGCCGAATCGAAGAAAGCGCGTGAGAGGCAGAGCATGGGCTTCCGTCTATCGCGCTGGGATGAAAAACTGCTGGAATACTCCTTCCTCTTTGAAGACCGAATGATGAATCTCGAAGTGAACATCCCAATAGAAGAGGCTCTCAATCTAGGCTGGAAGACCCTCTCAGAGTGTTTCGACCGCCATGAAGTCGGAATCAAGGAAGAGCTCATCAACAAATATTGGCCGGTGAAGAATGCAGGTTAAACTCACCAAAAATGAACTGCGCGATCAGCAATATAAGCTCAATCAGCTAGAGAAGTATCTCCCTACGCTGCAGCTTAAAAAGGCGATGTTGCAGACAGAGGTGAATAGTGCCCACGCCGAAATCGAGAAGCTAACCCAAGCTTATATGGAGCAGAAAAAATTCTGTGAGAGCTTTCAATCGCTACTCACCGATCCCGAAGCGATCACCCTCTATGAAGGAACACAAGTAAAAGAGGTGGAGAAACGCTACGAGAATATCGCTGGAGCAGACATTCCCCACTTTGAAAAAATCCACTTCAAACCGACCGAATACTCACTCTTCGATAGCCCACTCTGGATCGATTCCGGTATGGAGAAGCTGAAGGAGTTAGTGAGTGCGAAGGCGCAGATCACTGTGGTGGAAGAGAAGAAGACGATTTTGGAGAAAGAGCTGCGTGAAGTCTCGATCCGAGTCAACCTCTTTGAGAAGATCCTCATTCCCAGAACGAAAGGCGATATCAAAAAAATCAAAGTCTTCCTAGGTGATCAGGAGCTCGCATCTGTCTCACAGGCAAAAGTTGCCAAGAAGAAAATCCTTAAGAGAAGAGAGGTGACAGCAGCGTGATCACCAACGTAAAAAAATACCTCTTCATCGGAGTACAAGAAGACCTCGACCTCTTCTTTATACGGGCGCAAAAAAAAGGGGTTATCGAATTCCTCTCAACAAAGAGCCACCGCTCAGTCGACTATCCAGAAGAGCTGCAAAATATGATCACCGCTCTGAAAGTCTTGAGCAAACAACCTACAGTAAAAGCTGCAGAGATGATCAAAGATCTCGATGCTCAGAAACTAATCTCCACTGTTGTCGAGAGTAAAGAGACCCTCGAAAAGCAGCTAGAAGAAGAGCGGCTGATCAGAGCTGAAATCACTCGTATCGAGCCCCTCGGAGACTTCTCGCTAGAAGAAGTGCGCGAGTTAGAGAGAGAGAGTCACCGCCACATCCAGTTCTTCTGCGTCAAAGAGTACAAACTCAAAAAAGAGGCCCCTCCCGAAGATCTAATCTACTTAAACAGTGAGTATGACATGAAATATTTCATGTCGGTGAGTGAAAAAGTATTGAGTTTTCCTGGAATGGTTGAGATGCACTTCGATAGATCCCTCTCAGAGCTCAAAACCGAGCTCAACTCAGTGAGAGCATCGATCAATCAGTGCGAACAAGAGCTTAGAGAGAATGCCGCTTACATCGACTTCTTAGAAGACCATCTAAAAGAGGCGCTCAATGAGTACAACTTAGCCTCTGCGAGCGGAGATGTCTCCACCCATCTAAATGACGCCCTCTTTGCCGTCGAAGGTTGGATCCCCAAAAAACGTCTCCACGCCCTCTTCCCACTCCTTGAAGGGCTCGGTATCCACGCTGAAGAGATCGCAATCGAAAAGGGGGAGTGTGTCCCCACCTTTATGCAGAACAAGGGCTTTGGGAAGATGGGAGAAGATCTCGTCCATATCTATGACACACCCGCGACCAGCGATAAAGATCCCTCGAGATGGGTATTCTGGGCTTTTGCCGTCTTCTTCGCGATGATCATCTCAGATGCGGGCTACGGCCTCATCTTTCTCCTGCTCTCACTCTTTCTCGTGAAGAGATATCCCCATGTGCAGCCTAGTATAAAGCGCTTCTTTCGCCTCTTTAAAGTGCTCGCCGTGAGTTGTATCATCTGGGGCGTTCTCTCCAACGCCTACTTTGGCATCGAGCTCTCACCGAAAAACTCACTCAATAAACTCTCCATCATCCACTATTTGGCCGTGAAAAAAGCCGACTACCACATAGCAGAGAAAGATGAAACTTATAGAGAGGTCATCGAGAAGTTCCCCCAGCTAGCGGACGTGACAAGTGGTGAAGAGTTATTAGCTGGAGCCTCTGTCGTTCAAGGCGGTTTTACCCGCTACACCGTGCTCGATGACTTCCGCGATAGCATCTTCATGGAACTCGCCCTACTTGTCGGAGTGCTGCACATCTCCCTCTCGCTCCTGCGCAACGCGCGCCGCCACTTTGGAGGAGTCGGATGGATCTTTGCAATTGTCGGAGGCTACCTATTCTTCCCGAAAATGCTCGGTTCAACCTCAGTGATCCACTTCATGTATCTCATTCCGCAACATACAGGATTCGTCGTGGGAGAGCAGCTGCTCTGGGGAGGGATGGGGCTGGCCGTCCTCTTAGCTGTGATACAACATAGATGGGCTGGCTTTATTGAACTCACCAAACCGATCGAACTCTTCGCTGACATCCTCTCCTACCTCCGTATCTATGCATTGGGACTAGCTGCGATGATTCTTGCGAAGACCTTCAACGAAATGGGAATGAACTTAGGCTTTGTAGCGGGCTTCTTCGTCATCCTAGCAGGCCACCTCATAAATATTGTGGTGGGCATAATGGGAGGGACGATCCATGGACTCCGTCTCAACTTTATCGAATGGTATCACCACTCATTCGTAGGAGGAGGTAGACTCTTTCACCCTTTAAAATTATTTAAAATCAGAGGAGAATAATCTTATGAACTTTGAAATGCTTGGACCAGCAATCGTACTAGGGCTTGCATGTATCGGTAGCGCCATTGGGTGCGGAATCGCTGGTATGGCCTCACATGGCGTCATGGCCCGTGTCGATGAGAACCACGGAAAATTCATTGGGATGTCCGCCCTCCCATCGTCGCAGGCGATCTACGGCTTCGTCCTCATGCTCCTCATGAAGAACGCCATCGAAGCAAAGACCCTCTCTGCAGTCAATGGAATTGGGATTGGGCTCTTCATCGGCCTTGCGATCTTGCTCTCGTCGATCTTCCAAGGAAAGTGCGCCGCAACGGGAATTATAGCCTCTGCCAAACAGCCTAGTATCTATGGAAAGTGTCTAGCAGCGCTCGGAATTGTAGAATCCTTCTCACTCTTCGCCTTTGTCTTTGCACTATTGCTGATCTAGCCTGCATTTTTTGCAAGATCTAGAGATTGTGAGAAATGAAGGCTAGCCTTATATAGAGGATATGAGGCAAGAGAGAGATTCACTTGGAACTGTGCAAGTCCCTGAGGATAAGTATTGGGGTGCGCAGACGCAGCGTTCGAAAGATAACTTTCCTGTTGGGGGAGAGAAGATCCCCCTAGAGGTTATCTATGCGCTTGCCCTTGTCAAAAAAGCCTCCGCTCGCGTCAATAGCGAACTAGGCCTGCTCCCTGATGAGAAGTCCACTATGATCGAAGCGGCCGTTGATGCGATCCTTGCAGGGAAGCTCGACGACCACTTCCCTCTACTCATCTGGCAGACCGGATCAGGAACCCAGACCAACATGAACGTCAATGAGGTGATCAGCAACTATGCGATCAAAGAGGCCGGCGGTCAGATGGGGTCCAAAGAGCCGATCCACCCTAACGACGACGTCAATCGATCGCAATCCTCAAACGACACCTTTCCAACCGCCATGCACATCGCTGCAACGCTCAAAGTCATCCAGCATCTCCTCCCCAACTTGCAACTGCTGCTAAAAGGATTAAAAGAAAAAGCCGACAGCTTCAAGGATATCGTCAAGATCGGGCGCACCCACCTGATGGATGCCACACCCCTCACCCTTGGACAGGAGTTTTCAGGCTACCACTCACAGATCGACCACGGCATCCAGGCGCTGAAAAACGCCCTGCCACATATGGAAGAAATTGCTCTTGGCGGAACAGCTGTCGGTACCGGCCTTAATACCCATCCCGACTTTGCAGAGCGCGCAGCCAGAGTGATTGGCGAGCTCACTGGAGAGAGCTTCATCTCAGCTCCCAACAAATTTGAAGCCTTAGCAGCCGATGATGCCATGGTCGAGATGAGCGGCGCCTTAAAGCGTCTCGCCTGCTCCTTTATGAAAATCGCCAATGATATCCGGTGGATGGCCTCCGGCCCCCGCTGCGGAATTGGAGAGCTCACTCTTCCCAGTAACGAACCCGGTTCATCGATCATGCCAGGCAAAGTCAACCCCACCCAGTGCGAGTCGATGACACAAGTGGCGCTGCAAGTGATCGGAAATGATACCACAATCGCCATCGCTTGCTCCCAAGGCAACTTCGAACTCAACGTCTACCGCCCCGTTATGATCTACAATCTAATGCAATCGATTCAACTACTTGGAGATAGCGCCAAAAGCTTCCACGATCGCTG
>SDBT01019800.1_pt1 | contig 10541 bp, 11 predicted proteins | sample 2277101 | NCBI WGS metagenome assembly SDBT01 (sample SAMN10404973, study PRJNA504765) | marine sediment metagenome | isolation source: marine sediment core GS10_PC15, 103 cmbsf | place: Arctic Ocean: Southern Knipovich Ridge | collected 2010
TCTCGAAGGTCTCACCTCGGCGATCGCGGTCTCGGGCAAGAACGCGCAGGAAGCTCGCGCGGCTCTAGTCCAGTTGAGTCAAGGTCTCGCGTCCGGACGGTTCGCCGGCGACGAGCTCAGGAGTGTCCTCGAAGCGCTACCCGAGGTCGGCCAGGCGCTCGCCGACCAGCTAGGCGTTACGGTCGGCGCTCTCCGGGACATGGGTGCAGCTGGCGAACTGAACGCTCAGGTGGTCTTCCCAGCCCTACTCAGAGCATCGAAAGGATTCATCGAACAGCTCAAAGACGTCAAGTTCACGGTCGCGCAGACATCCCAGGTCTTCAAGAATCAGTTCATCGTCGCTGTCGGAGCGATCGACAATGCGACCGGAGCGACGGACGGGCTGAATCTAGGGATACGCGCTGCAGGCAACAACGTCGGCATAATACTCGTCCAGGCGTTCGAGTTTTTTAGCCGCGCGGTCGCCGATGCGCTGCGGACTGGCGCTGCCTTTCTCGACCTGCTCGATCGAATCGGACTCCAGCTTCCAACGATTACCGGCACGCTAGGTACGATCGGGAATACATTCCGGCTTCTCGTCAATGGCCTAGAGGTCGGCCTGCAGCTACTCCTCCTAGCGCTGGAGGCCGTCAACTTCGGCTTCGTGAAGCTCGCGCAGAAGGTCGGATTGGTTAGCCCCGAGGACTTCCAGATTGCGGCGGCTCGCTTCGACAATGCTTCCGCCGCTGTAGTCGATGCATCCGAACGTACTAACGACACGATCGCGGACCTACTCGATGGCTTCAAGGAAATGGCTTCGGAGAGCGGCCCGCCGGGAGCTGCCGCAGATAGGCTGCGAGCGTTCGCTGACGCCGCGGACGAGGCCGCGGACAAGCTCGCGAAGCTCAAGACTCTCGCCGATATCGAGGACGCCTTCATCGGTATTACGCCGAAAAACCGTCCGGGCGAGAGCGAGATCGAGGACGCGCTGAAGAAGACCAGCAAGGACGTCACTGGTGTTCTGACCGATCTCGCCAAGGACGTCGGCGACGCCTTCGCGGAGTCGATCGGGGACGGCATCGCGCGGGCGATGGCCGGCGAAGGCTTCGACGCCGCGCAGGTTCTTGCCGATATCTCAGGCTCGCTCATCGAGGCGGCCCTCGAAGACGCAGTCAAAGCGCTGTCGAAGGGTATCGCGGAGACGTTCACGAAGGTCGCCGAGAGTCTTGGAGTCGAGGCCGGCGGAGCCTTCGCCTCGGCGCTCGCGGGCGCGATCGGAGTCGGGATTGGGATTCTAGCCCGAGAGCTAGCGGGCGGGAGCGCGACGGCCCGGAACGACCTCGTGAGGTCCGCCGTCGAGAGCACCCAGGCTACGCGAGGCGTGGTAGCGGGACCGACCTCTATCCCGGTCTTCCAGGTCGGGCAACAGCTTGAAGCCGCGCTATCCCAGACGAACGGGATCCTAGGAGAGATCCTCAACGCGATCCTGCTCGACACTGGCGGCGGTGGCGGAGGGACGTCGGTATCAGCGGCAGGCAGTAGCGCGGCCTCGGACCTGGCGCTATCGACTCCTTCTCTCGCTTGAACCACTACTCGGAGGCGCCGCCAAGATGTCAAGGATGCACGTCGGGCAGGACTCGCTCGCGTTCGAGGACGCGGAAGGTCATAGGACGGTCGTCCATGTCGCTGAGCTCGCGAAGAGCGGCGACCAACACGGCCTACTTCTGTGGGGGATCTTCACGCAGCTCTTCACGCTCAACCAAACGATGGGCCAATACAACGCGAAGGAGCGTCAGGGCACAGGCTTCGCCGGAATGCTCGCGCAGCAGACGATCGACGGCCGCGCGACGGTCGACGTACTAGGACGGATCGCCGAGGCGTTCGCGGCGATACAGAAGCAGGGTGACGAAGCCCAAGCCAAGGCGCCGACGGTAGAGCGCGCGATGGCCGATGCGCTCGAACTAGTGAAAAGACTCGGGGTCGATATGCCTGCTGGTATCGCCGGAGCCATTGGCGGCGCGCTAGCTCCGAAGAGCGGGAACGGCTCGGGAGGCTAGTCGCCGTGTCGATGCAGGTCATCAACAACCGCTCCGCTGCCGCCTACCTTCAGCTCGGCGTCTGGGTCCCGTCAGCGCGGCTACGCCAAGTCTTCCTTAATGGCGTAACCGCAGGACTCGGCGCGATGTATATCGACAGGTTCGACAGGGTCGTCAGCAGGGTTACTAGCCAGGACCAGACTTCACCGAAGCCTGCCCTATGGGATCCGAATCTCATCGATTCGACGTCTGGGGCCGTCGGCCCGTTTGACTCGGTGATCGGCAATGCGACTAGCAACGCTTGGGTTTTAGGGGCATACGACCCGAGTACGACGGATCAGAGGATCTATCAAACCGCATCGTTAGGCCCATTCCAAGAACTCAACATTGCCGACCTATCGTCTGCGCCTATCGACACGGATGCATTCGTCAAGATCACGCGCGCCGGGTCCAACGACTTCGATATCGGCGGAGCGGGTGACGTCGGCGCTTGGGCTGGAGAATTTAACGCCAAGAGCAACTTCGTCTTCTTCGAGGATATCGACCTCGGGATTGTGATGAACGCCCGCGTGATCCTCGTCTCGCCGACAGTAAAAAGCAACGTCATCGTGGCCATTGATCTTACGGACGGCAGCGGAGCCCCACTCGGAGTGCCCGGAGACTACAGCGCGAGCGCTAATGAGTTCGGCCGGCCGGCGGTCTTCGACGAGCCCGACATCAAGTTCGTCGGCATCCAGTTCCTAGCCGACGACCAATCGACGAAGGACAAGCCGAAGGGCGAGCTGATGATGTTCTCGCGTATCACCGCACCGCTTACTCCGGACGATGGTCGCGTCTATATCAAGTTCGTCGACTTCAACCCGAGTTCCGTGGCCGGGACGCCGAACCGGATCCACCTCCGTGAGACCTTCTTCTCCAGAATCAACCTCACGCTTAATAGCGTCCCGACCGGAGACCCGCCGTCGCCTCTCAACGGACTGCCCTCAGCAGTCGCTGAGCTCCAAATGCCCAACGTCTGGTTTACGACGGAGGGTCAACGCCTGATCAATGTCATGGCAACCGACGGGCATACAGCCGGCTTCGGCAATACGCATATCGTCCAGGCCAACAAGTCTGTCGTCGCGCAGATCGTAACTGCGCCTGCTCCCAAGTCAGAACCGCGAACCAATACGACTGTCGGCTATCGGTCGGAAGTCCTAGGCGATCTCGGCGAGAAGGTCTCCAACGTTGTCGTCGACTGGACCGCGCTACGCCAGTCGACCGTCAGCGAGATCCTACTTACGACGCCGACGCCCGGCGAGACCGTTACGGTGGCCAACGTCCCGATCGACCGAGGAATCTTGTTTGATCCTGGCTTCGCGGTCCTAGAGGACGGCGTCCCGCTCGTCGAAGGTGGAGGCAACGACTACACCGTCAACGAAGCGCTAGGAGAGATCACCTTCCTGTCGCCGAAGCCGCTCGCCGGCGGAGAAGTCTATACGATCCGCTACGCGCACACGGCAGCGCCGGCTAGCCCGAGCCACGGGACCATCGTTGACAGTCAGGTCTTCTCGGACGTGAACGGCGTAGCCGAGACGCGGATTACGTTCCCCGATACCGCTGCCCTCGTCGGCCACATAGACGAGATCAAAGCAACGACGGCCTAGGGGGGTTGCGTGGCGAACGAGGACTTGATCAACCCGCGCCTCGCGACCGCGACCTTTGGCGGGACGCAATCGGACCCGAACGCCTCGCTAGGCGGTCAGCGGTCAGTCACTCCGATCGCCGACCACGAGGGCTCGTTCACGAGCGTCACGAACGACCGCGTGGTCATCGACACCGGACTGCCGTCGGGAGACTTCACCGGCGCCTGGCTCGTCTTCCTCGATACGAACCTGAACGAGGCTCGCGAGATCATAGACTACGACGAAGGCACGAATACGATGACCTTCGACGAGGAGCTGCCGAGCACGCCGCTCGTCTCGGACGAATACTGGCTGTTCCAACCCAACGGTTTGTTCGACGCGCTCGACGCCGACCAGTGCCGCCGTCGCGCTACTAAGCACCGGCTCGCCTACATCTACAACAACCTTACGACCGACGTCGACGACTACCGCTGCTACGTCCGAGATATAGAACCCGGCCCGCTCGTCTGCGACGTCGCGATGGCCATCCACGACTTCGCGCAGAGCGAGCACTTTGACGTGACCGATCTCTCTGACGAGGAGGACCCGCCCTCGCTCAACGAGACCGCCAACCAGACTTTCGGAGCCGATGGCGCCCAGGACTTCCTCCACGCGCGGACTCTCGCCGGCGCTACCCGATCGCCTTATGGCTCCTCGGGAGCATTCTCCCAGAAGACGATCCGCTCAGTACCAACCTCCGGCTCAGTTCACGGAGATCGGCCGATATGGATCCGGCTCTCCTTCGACCCCGGTGCCCCGATCCCACGAGCGTCGCGAGCTGTCTTCCAGGTCTATATCGACATCGACTCTGGTACAACGGTCCCGAGCTTCCTCGTGGTCGTCGACCTCGACGGCGTTCCCGAGTTCATCTCTCCGGTGATCGACCGTCGCCTCCGGATCGCCGGCGGCGCTCGGCTCTCCTGTATCGTTACGGATACGGACGCTGTCGGAGAGGCGGTGCCGGGCCGCACGATCCTAATCGAGAAGACGAGCGGACCCGGTAGTATGAACGCTGTGAGCGGGATTGTCCAGCAACCAGACGGCGAACCGATCCGCCGCGTGTATATCTCGCCGACCGACCCGGCCGACGTCGGACAGGTCGTCACTTTCGGCTTCGAGGTCACATAGGATGCCGTCAGCCGTCCGCACGATCTTCATCACGCTCGGAGTTCCGACGACCGTATCGCCGACTCGGATCCTATTCGACTCTGGTCAGGCCGGTGTACTCGGAGCCCAGCGCATCTTGGTCCACCCTGACGGCAGCTTCTTCTCGCCGATCACCTACTACAAGAATCCCACGCGCACGTTCGGGCTCGACAACACGGTGCTACCGGCTCCGATCTCTGACGCGATCCTAACGCTCGGAAGCCGCCCGGTGGTTCGCTTCGAGCGCTTCGAGAAAGACGTCGTGATCACCGAGGTATGGGAAGGAGCGGAGGACAAACGGGCTTCAATGCCCACGTTCCTATTCCGACAGCTCTACGAGTATCTGATCAACCCGCCCGTGTTCGACGTCGACGCCCAGACCTTTATCACCTGGGAGCCGCGCGACCGGACGACGCTCAAGTACAACGTCCAATTCTTCGAGCTACGAGTCGGGACGTCTAGCGGCACCGACAAGGTTTTCGACATCGATGACTTCCGGCTACCGCCGGGCCCGGTGATCCAGAACCCTCTGGACGATCTCGACGTCAGCCCGACCGGACTCATCACGCGCGACGTCGTCGTCCGGATGCGCGTCGTATCGCAGGCCGCCTAATGCCGCGCGCGCTCTCGCTCTCGCTAGACCGGATCTCGAAGGGCGAGACCGAGGAGCGCCGGCCGGTCTACCAGATTCTGGTCTACGACATTCGCAGCTCGACCTCACCCAATACGATCCGGGATATCGTACTCGGGAGCCCGCTCGACACGATTGTCGGACCGCTCGACATCACGGAGTTCTGTCTCCGAGTGGCGATCGAAGAGAAGGCCGGGACTTACGCGACTGAAGGTGTCCAGGCGACGAGCGTCACGCTGACGATCCGAGATCCAGACGGCCAGTTCGACCCGCAGCTCGTGAGGAGCGACCCGACGGTGCTCGGCCGCTACTTCCGCTCCGGCAACGTCGTGAGGATAATCGAGGGCGACAGCCAGGTGCCCTCGACCGACTTCCCGATCACGTTCACCGGCCCGATACTCGGGCAGGCCGGTTACGACCGGAACCGCACGTCAGGCCGGTCGATCCTAACCTGTCGGGCCGTTGGCCGGGAAGCTCGCTTCATCAACTTCCTTCGGACCACCGAGGAGTTCTTGATCGGTACGAGCTACCTAGCAGCCGCGACCTCGGTCGCCGTTAATGAGATGGGCCTCGACTCAGATGAGATTGACTTCCCGGTATTCGGAGCGCATCTCATCCCGCATAAGGTCGTTCAGCTCGTCCAAGAGAATCCGATGACGATGCTCGCGCGGATTATGTTTCTCGACGCGCTGATCCCTTCTTTTACCGGCGAGGGCAAGCTATCGGCTGTGCCGGATCGAGCGACCGGAGCGCCGGCTAGGGTCTACGCGAAGCGCGACCACGTGATCAAGATCACCAGGCCGGTCTCCGATCTAGAGCCGCCGACCTCGGTCTGCGTCGTAGGGCTCTTCGCCGATCTTGCGCTTACTAGCCAGCCGCGCCAGGCGCTCGCTACGCTCGACATCACGACTGGTTACTTCACGCCAGACGAGAAAGTCAAGGTGTATTGGCGGGACGATCGGACGCTAATGGCGAACAACGTCAGGCTGAAGACCTTCGTCAGCGTGAACGGCGGTATCATCGCGATCGGCGGCGGCGAGTCTATGGACGTGATCCGTTCGTCTGATCCTGACCAGATCGGAATCATCGGAGCGAAGCTCACGGCTGATACCGGATATGCTCCGTGGCTCGTTCTCTTCTTCTTGTATGAGTACATCGTCTTTTCGTTGGTCCCTGACCAGTGGGCCGGTATCGGATCGGGTCCAACGATCCCGATCGGCCGCGTCATCCAGGCGGTATGGCTTGGGGCCGCGCTCTTCGTTATGGCACAGCTCGGACGCGGTAGCTATGCGTTCGTCGGCGATCCGTTCGAGTATGTCTACAAAGAGATCAGGCGATGCGCGAAGATCGAAGGCACGCCGGAGTTCGATGAGAACGAGCTAGTGCTAGAGAATCACCTGGTATCGACCGAGGCTCAGGGCGACGCTACGAGCTTTCAGCAACTCTTCCGTCAGCAGGCCGATAAGCATCCGAGACAGATCACGATGCTCCACGATCTCGGGATGGAACCGAACGACATCATTGAGTTCCAGGATGACGGCTCGCGCTATCTAGTGACGTCGATTACTAGGACTCTCCAGCCGAACGCCGATCGGACACTGACCGTCGTCCGCTGCCTCGACGTTACGCCAGACGTGAGCCTCGGCACGTGAGTCGCGAGATCCAGCTCATCAGGCGGGAGTTCCTAAGCAAGAAGGAGTTCCTAGTCGGGACGGTCGTCGGCTCTAAGCGGCCGATTCGCTTCGATGGAGTCGCTCCGGGCGCCGCGGTCGTATGGGTCTGTGACGTCGAGATCGGATCCAACAACCCGCTATTCAACGTTCCGATCAAGGCGGGCACGAACGGCGACCGCTTCTATGCCGAGCTAGGGAACGTCGTCCTACTCCGCCGGAATCTTCTCGGACGCTATCAGTGCGTAGGGCCCGGAGACCGATGCGCCGGTGAGCTCGGGACTACCTTCTACAACCTCGTGACCCAGGACATCGCGGCGACCTCGCGGCGTGGCTTCTCCCAGTTCATCGACCCGTATGAGTTCTATATGGGCCTGACCGCGATGAAGGGCAATCCCCTCGTTACGTTCACGAATACCGGCGGCTCAGATACGCTCGACCGGGCTAGCGGGAGCTTCGTCGCTGACGGCTTCCTCTCGGGCCAGTCGATCCGGATCAACTCGCCTCTCAACGCGCAAGTCATTACTATCCTGACCGTGTCGATCGGTACGCTGACGTTCACTGGCGATCCGTTCGTCGACGAGGGCCCGATCTCGTCGGTCACGCTCGGCGTGGTCGGGACTTCGTTCTGGAACCAACTCGTGTCGTATCCGTCCAAGCGGATCATCGACGCCGCCGGCAACACGGTTCAGCCGAGCTAGGGGAGTCCGATGGCGACGAAGCTCATCACTGGCACTAACTTCTTCGACGACTTCGCGAACGGTCAGGGCGTCGGCGCGTCGAACTACTTCAACTATGCGGTCGACGAGGACATCAACTGGCTCTCGATCCAGTCTGCGATAAACGCTCTGATCGACGAGATGCGCGGAGTCCAGGGACCGAACCAGGTCCTACCGCTCGACATTCTCCAGCTAAACGACCCGGCCGGCCCAGGCATTACCGGAGAGATTCTCGTCGGGAGCCGGAGCTACACGCCGATCGTAGTCTCGATCTCGTTGCTTACGATCTCATTAGGGACCTCGATCGTCAACAACCAACGAGCCAACAACCCGTCGCTGGTCAATCTAGCGCCTCGTCTCGGGACACTAGAGACTGGGACCTGGTGGACTTACATCGGTCTCGACTCGAACGGAATCCCCTCGATCAATACGGCGCCGGACGCACAGCTGCTCGACATCTGGCGCGTCGAGGTCAACGCCGGCGGGACCGAGTTCGTTACGCCGGGCAATATCGAGAAGGTCGGCACCTGGCAGTTCGGGATCGACGGAGACGACTGGGTCAGCCTCTCGGACTCGACCGGGATCGGCGGCGATACGTTCCCAGCCGTCCAGCTCGACTCGCCCGCCGACCGCTTCGACCGGCTAGAGCGACTGGCCTCGGGGTTCGTCACCGATCTCCAGACGCCGGCGGCGACGATCGGCCCGCTAGTCATCCCGGGCGGTAGTGAGGCGACGCCCGGCCTCGTACTCGGAGACGGGACCGGGACGAACGACCTGGACACGGGCTTCTATCGCGTCGGAGCCGATCGGCTCCGCTATGCGGTCGGCGGTGCCGATGCATTCGAGATCGACGCGGCCGGGCAGCTCGATCTCATCACCAACTTCCGGGTCAAGGGCCGGCGGACCGCCTCGCAGACCCTCACCGATGCCTCCGGCCTGGTGGAGGTAGTCTTTACGGCAGCGGATGACTTCGACATCGGCACATGGCACGGCGCCGACGCGGACTTCACGGTGCCGACAGACGGCGGCGGCACCTACGTCATCACGGCCGCGATCGAGTGGGCTACGGCCATCACCAACCGGCGTGACATCCGCGTCGAGATCCAGCTCGACGACACGCTCATCACTGGCGGCCAGGCGAGCGCCCGGCTTGAGATCGACGAGGACCACGCTAGCACGGTCACGGTCGTCGCGGTGCTAGCGGCAGCCGAAGTAGTTACGGTGCTGGCGTCCCACGACGACGTCGACGGCGCGCTGGGTCTGGATATCATCGACGCGACACTCTCGATCGTAAAGGTGGCCTAGTGCAAGTGAACGGGCACGTCAAAGACGTAGCGAAGGGCACGCCCTACGTGTTGGCGACCCTCGTCTCGGTTATCTGGCTGCTCATTCAGGGAGGCTTCGTCGAGTCCCAGGCGGCGGTAGCGGATCCGGTCAGGCTCGCGAACGCCTTCGCGGTTCTGGAGGCGCGAGATATGGAAGGCATCCCGATGGCCTACTGGCCGCGGCGATGGGGCGGCGTAATGAGTTCGAGCAACGAACACCTACGCGACATCTCCGAGATCCTCAAGGATATTCTGGATGCCGAGGAGCAGCAGATTCAATGCCTCCGCCGGATGGAAGGGATGCACTAATGCCCGACCCAGTCCAGCCGATCGTCGTCGCCGCCCAGGTCCCGCCGTGGCTCAAGTGGCTAGTCGGCACGCTCGTAGCCGCCCTGGTAGCGGCCGGACCGGGAGTCGGATCGCTCTATCTCAGCGCGAAGAAGCAAGCCCAGGAGGCCGAGATCGCCCGGGCGGAGACGCAAGCGAAGGCCGAGGTATTGCGGTTCGCCGCCTTCACGAAGGCTACCGATGCCGGCGGGCTCCGGAACGACCTGAACGACTGCCGCGACCGCCTCGACAAGCTCGTCGATCGCCTCGCCAGTCTGCCCGATCGTTAGAGGCCGATTCGTGGTAGGATCCCCTCGATGACTCGCCGCCGCTGGATGCTCTTTCTCGGGATCGTCGTCGCCGCCGTCTGCGGGTTCGCCTTCATCCAGGTCGTTCGAGCTCAGCCCGCCCCCTGCCCGGCCGACTATCCCTGCGACGATAACCCGTGGTGCGACAACCACGACTACTGCATGGGGCCGTGTAAGTGCGACCTCGACGAGAGCAAGTGCGTTCCGATCTAACCGGAGGACCAGAAATGAGATTCCTGCTCAGTCTAGTAGTGATGCTTCTCGCGACGTCGGTCGGCGCCGGCGAGGTCCCGTGCCCAACCCCAGTCGTTCCGCACGATGACGCCACCGAGTACCGGACGCATCGCGGAGCTCAGGTCTATACGATTCGCTGGCAAGCTCCGGAGGCCGATCCGGGCGAGCTACTCTCGTGCTCGTTTCAGATCGGTCTCGTCGTGCTGCTGAACGTCCCGTCTCCGGCATCGGAGTCCTGCTACGAGGAGGACGTTTTTGTGGTGACGGGCCGGCACGTCGTCGATCGTTGGTGTACGACCGAAACCGGCGACACCGACAAGCCGACAACGACGGCGAAATTCAGGGTGCCCGGCCCGAAGCTGTGGTGACGTGAGGTTCTCGATATTCCGCCAGTACCAGGTAAGCTATTCGATGATCGGGCACGTCTCTGTTCCGGAGGTGCCCGAGTTCCACGGCCTTAGCCTAGAGCGACGCTGGGAGAACAACGAGCCTGGCCAGAGCT
>SDBT01019801.1_pt1 | contig 10541 bp, 33 predicted proteins | sample 2277101 | NCBI WGS metagenome assembly SDBT01 (sample SAMN10404973, study PRJNA504765) | marine sediment metagenome | isolation source: marine sediment core GS10_PC15, 103 cmbsf | place: Arctic Ocean: Southern Knipovich Ridge | collected 2010
CCCAAGACCCAAACGACCCCGAAATTTGAACGACGTAAACCTTGGTGCCCATCATCCTCACGCTCCCAATCGCAGGTCGTACTTGTCGATTTTTCGCTCGACGGTTCGCCGGTCGCATCCAAGCAATATGGCAGCAGCTTTCACGCTGCCATTGCACTTGAACAAAGCCCTGGTCACGGCCCACTCTTCCACGGTCTCTAAGCGATAACCGTCCCTATCTCCCTTGGCTTTGGGATAAAGCATGGGGTGCAGTTTGAGCCCTTTGATTCTTCGCGCAGCCATCTACGAATCCTCCAAAACGACGTGTGTCCCTTCCTCAACGCCCCAATCCGCGTCCAGGTACCAACCTTCTTCCTCATCTGAATTTTCGTAGACGTCACGAAGATCGATGGACTCTTTGGATTCTGCGTAAACCTCCACGACCTTGGTCGCTCGCGAAAGTCTCGCTAGCATGACTTTAAACTTCGGCATGAGTCTCACTCCCCTTCGTTCGTTTTAACCCCAGGAGATGGGGAATCGGCATTCACACCGCCAACCCTGAGCAGCGTAAGTAAAAGCGCGCTCGAGCCGAATGCGAACAGCACGAACAAAAACCACCAAACACGCAGGCTGAAAAACGAATACGAACCCATCGCGACGAAGGCGACGAGGAGGGCGGAGCAGACCGTCACCGCCAAAAACATCTTAGTCCTGTTCATCGGTTTTTTCCTCGTAGGTTTTACACATAACCATGTACCCATCCTCGTCGAACTTGCCAGGCCACTCTTTGTGGCACCCTGATAGTTCGCCGGGGTTGTAGATGCAATGCTCGCACGTCGCGCAAAGGTCGTCGTCGGAGATGGAGATCAACCGTCCCGGAGTAACTTTGCGCGGAGGTTTGTCATTTATCTCCATTAACTCGTCCACTGAACCCATCGCGTCTTCGATCTTGCGCCTCTCTCTCGCCAGCGTCGCAACGAGTTCTTCTTCGAGCTTGGGCAACATCTCGGCCGCCGCAAACCTTCTCCCCCGAGAAGTACTACGGAGCCGCTCGGCGCCTAGATCTTCCGCCGAATACTCGACCAAAAACACCCAGTTACCTTGGTGCTTAGCCAGCCAAAGCTCGCAGTCTTTATCGAGCACGATACCGGCTGATAGCGCGTACTTTTCCCCCCACTGCTTGGCCAACTCAGTAAAACGCTCATTGAGAGCATCGAGGTCTTTCCAAATGTCTGTCACGACTTTAGCTCTTGCATCGCGTCGTAGTGCTTGCGCATCTTGATGATGGCTTTCTCGCGCGCGTTTTTGTAGAGCGCGTGTGCACGCGTCAGCATGTCCACTGATTCGCGCACGACGTCGTAAGCGATTATCTCATCCTTGACCGCCTCTGCGTATTCTTCTTCTGCCTGCTTGAGTCTGTCGCTCATTTTTGTTCCTCGATCATTTGCTCGAGTTTTTGGTGCACTCGGTTTTTGGGTTACCAACGATTGGGCTCGATCATCTGTTCGATTCGTTGATAGGTGCGCATCGCATCATCATGCGCCAACGTCGTCATCGGCAGGCGACTGCGCAAATACGGAATTGCGGCGCCGATCGTGCGATGAAGTGCGGATAGCTCGATAAGCGTGAAACCATCACCTTTGGTTTTCTCCCACCTCGTCCAAAGTTCGCGGAGCACCTCGATGTTGGCGTGCTTCATTTGAGTCCCGTGGTTCACTTGATTCCCTTGATCACCTCTGCCTGCATCCAGGTGATGGAACTGTCGACCGCCTTGATAATCGATTCTTGGCCGTCGTCGAGCGGAAACTTCTCGTAATGCATCTCGCCGCTGTCATCCAAAAAGGATGCGCTGAGAAACCGCTGCCATTGGTCTTGGATTCGATGGACCTCAAACAGCATGACGCGTGATTTGAAGATCGGATTCTTAGACGTGACGTACATCGTCCATTGCTGCTCGATAACGGACATCATCTACACACCCTCACCTTCGTAGTCTTTGTGGTCGTACAAGAACAGACCAGCAACGTTTTTTCCGCGGATCGCTTGATCGCGAAGCGTGCTCTTGGCCTTTTTTATGGCGAAGGCCTCGATTTGTTCTTCGGCAACCGCAGGAATGACGACGTAGATCGTGTCCCACTGTCCACCATGCTGACCGACCTCGCAATAGGCCACGCCAACTTCACACTGAATCTTCCTCATGGCCCTGTTCGATTCATGACACAGTCTCCGTCAGCGATACGCTGCCCACCGTGTTCCCGTTGATGTCCCGGAGTTTGCAAGAAAACGTCGTATCAGGAGCGTGCTCGAGGTGAAGATCGAGCCTCTCACTTGCATCCCGGAGTATCCGCCCGAGTTCTCCCGGGTCATCTTCGAATGCGGCGTTGTCCATGTCTATTTCGATCGAAAGTCTCATGCACACTCCTCTAGAAAAGCGTCCCGGGGGATGCTCTGCCTTCATCGTAAAACTGGTTACTCATGCTTCAATCTCCATCGACTTACTGTTGGAGATGGTGAAGATTGGCTTGCCCGCGTCGTCTCGGTCTATCAAAATGTCGAGCTTGGGCATGTTGCGTGGTCCTTGCCCCTTGACGTGAATGGTCAACGTCACCGCAAGCTCGACCTCAGGAAGATCGAACGTGGTGATGGTGCCGTTTTCATCCGAAATCTCTATGCTGATGTCGAACGGTTCTTCTTCTTCGTTCATCGCTCAGCTCTCCCAATGCGATTCGTCGATTTGGATGTGCAGCTCGCTGCTCTCACTTTTTGTATTCTCTTCGGCCGCGATCCCCTTGAGCCACGCCTCAGTTTTCTTTCGGGCGTCTTCCTTATTCTCAGCCTCGACCTCGACGTAGCCCTCGATGGCGATTTGAATTTTTTCCACGCTACTTCCCTTTTCTAAACCTGTTGATGTTGATGGTCGCCCACAACAAAAAAACGGCGGTCAAAGCCGCCGCCATCTGGCCCCAAAAATGCATCCGTCGTCAATCGAGCGTCTCGAGGAGCTTTCCAAACCACTCGATCTGCTCACCCGCTTCCACCTTAGGCTGCCCCTCCATCATGTGCAGGCGCGCCAGGTGCAACGCGTTGATGTTTTCCTCAATCAAGGATCGCGCCTTCTTGCACCGACTCCACATCGAGAACGCACAGGTCATGACCTTCTTTTGCGTATTCTCGGGAAGCGATCCATGCAAGCACATGCTGCCGAGTTCGTTCAAAAACTCATCCTGCTTTTCGTAGGAGTATTCAGCGATGAAATCTTCTTCACTCTGCATTATTTCGCTCCGGCCAAAATCCGCATGCATTCAAAATCTCAGCAATGCGAGAATGCTCTGGTGCGGGTGCTAGGCCATGTGGATGCGCGATCCTCATGATGCGTCCGATGCACTCGACGGCCGCCTTGGCCGAAACGCCTTTGTCGAAGTACTTGGCGCACTCCTTGCCGTTGTCGAAAACGTCGGCGTCGTAATCCCCTTTGGGAACTTCGATGATGAGAGCGTCGGTCGACCAGGTCGTAAAATCGCCGTCATCCAAAACTGCAAGTGTCACTGTCTCGTTGCTCATCGTCATCCTCTTCGTCAGATACTTCGATCGAAGACTGCATGCCACAATACCGACAACGAAGGTGCAACCGATTACCGAGCTTTCCCATCGCTTCACAGTGCCCCGTACAAATCGAGCACTTGAACATTTCGATTTCGTCGTCGAACATGATTGAATTTGCCGCTGTAAGGCACGCGGCACTCCTCACCCTGAGATTTTGGACCAGCATCCCAAAGACAGAAACAAAAAAGGGGCGCTGAAAACCTCTTCTCCCGATCGCGAAACGGGCAAAATTACGCGTCGTTTTCGGCGGCTGATTTTGAAACCTCAGGAGGGTGCCACCGGGTGTCCAGCCTGAGGCGGACACCTTACCCGGACCTGAGGCTCTCTCCCAGAGTCTGAAGGTCAGCACAGGCCTGCTCGGCGCTCACGAGCCCCGTAGCGACGTAGCCAGCAAGGTCGACCTCTAAATCGAGGGGCTCTCGCTGCAACACCAGCTGCATCGCTGCGTTGATCTCCCGCTGCGCGATCTTCACGTTCTCTTTGGCGCGCGCTAAGCGCCCTAAAGTCTCAATTGCATTCACCATCAACCTCGCAAACTTCCAAAGACCGGGATGAACCCAATCTCTTCGCCGTTTTCTTTGACGATGAGCGCCCGACGCTCGTGCACATACTCGGCCACACGTCCTGGAAAAATCGGCCACGTATCACCATCGTCGTAAAAGCTTTGATCGGCAATCCACACCTTGTCCGGCAAGAGTTTTTGAATCATTCGGATCGGAACACCTTTGCGTCTTTGCGGACTAACCATAGATGACCTCTCCAAAACATACGCACTGCAAAAACACGTCCCCCGTCTCAGCGTCGTCGTTTTCAGCTACGAAATTTCCGTAGTGACGAGGGTGGTTATTGGCAAAGATTTGCAATCCACTCTCGAGTTTTTCTCGAGTGATGACCACCTTTTGCACGGGCTCTTCTTCTTTGATTTCGAGCGTCAAGCGACAGTCCGATCGGAACGGAGCTGTATACGGCCAATGCCAGGAAGAATTCTTACTGTATTTTACGATCAGATCCTGACTGGTAACAGTGGGATCATCGCACTCCCAATCGAGGTTTTGATACCAATAGTTTGAACCACCTTCAAACGCACAGCACAGCAGACCTCGAATCCGATCGTCGGATACTTCGATTTTAAGTTCCATTTTCCCTCTCAGTTGATCTATCGCGACTTCACTTCGAGTCGATCTTTCGCACCAGCAGAAATCCCCGATGAAACACCGGACTCGAACGTGTCCCATGCATCTTCACAATCTTCGCTATCGTTGAGTTCTTTGGCCAAAAATTCGAAAGGAGTGAACTGGCGCGCGTTTTCTTCGGCTGCAACAGCCTCGGAGAGGAGGGCCTCAACTTCGTCGCCATCTGGCGATGCCCAAACGTACTGACAATTGCCAGCCGCTTCGTATCCGCGGTCAAAGCCGCGTCGAAAAATCTGTTCGTGCGTCATCAGTTTACTCCCTTTTTTGTGAGCTTGGCCCACGCTTCAGCATCCATGCGTTCACCCAAAAAAGCGATGATGGACATCAGACCGTGCACGTCTATAGGGCCGCAAAAGTGCGCGCGGCCACCAAAGAGTTTTCCCTGTTGAAGCTGAAGAATGGGATTGGGACCATCGATTTCACGGATGACAGCGACTTCTTCCAACAGATCACCGCAAGGAGCGAGGTAGTTGATGTAGACATCGCCGTCGGTTTCTCTGAAGGTGTATTTGGGATCAGGCACGTTGTTCCGCTGCAAACTTGATGTTTGCGATTTCGAGGTGGCATCGATCGTAAGCCTCGCAAAACGCCATCACGTCTTCAGCGCCTGTCAACGACGCCACCTTGCTCGCGTACATCACACAGAGCGGATGTTTGTTCACCCAATCCGTCCCCTCGCCGGTCTGCTCCGCCTCCTTCCAAAGCTTCGTGAGCAGGACAGACCAAGCATGTACGACCGCAGAAAGATTGCACGCATCCTGCACATCGATCGCCGATTTCCAATCCTTTTGCGTCAGCATCCTACTCTTCTCCATGCGTCAGTTTCGCTAGCTCTTTTACCTGCTCGAGATTGTCGCGACCGTAGTGCATGACCGCCATGATCTCTGCACCTTGGTCCCCGCGATTGAGACCCCGCATCATCGCACTGTTGATGTCGCCCTGCTGAAGTTCGCGCGCGGTCGAACCAAGCGCATTGACGGGTTTGTTCATTGCAGCTTCGTAGACTTCGGGATCTGCGACGAGTTCGTTCGAACGCTCGGCGACCTGTGCAAACAACGGTTTGAAATCTTTGCCGTTTAGATCTTCGAGATACGCCTTGCTTCCATAGCCGTGCATACACTCGCAAAGAATCAACCGGCGCCTTTTCTCATCGTCAGCTTCGCAAAGCACATCGCCACTGTACGGCACGTAAATCGACCCCGCCTCATCCATCTCGTAGCCGCATGAGGAAAGGCCATCCCGCGCTCGTTTGAGATCGTCGGTATCAACCTCGGAAAGTTCGACGTTGTAGCCATCGTCTTCGCCCGTCTCGACTTCCCAGTTGAAGATGCGCACGACGTGGAAGCGCGATGCCGAAACCTTGCGGTACCAGCTTCCGCCGTGGTCTTCCCAACACATGTCCCCCGTCAAAAACTCGAACGTTTGGTCAAATGCTTCGACGTCTGTTTTGTAGGTATCGCCCATCGTTTCTTCCTTTCTCTCACCACCGCTCCAAGATACCACCCGATGAGGGGGACCGAGGAGAGTGTTAGAACGAAAAGTTCAAAGAATCCACCGCATGCACCACAGGAGATCATCGTTCGAGCGCCTTTGCAAACTCGACGTCGTTGAGCCAGTTCAAAAGTCCCCATCCTGCGGGTGAGGTGACAAACGTCATTTTTGAAATCAAATAACCTTCATCGTCGAATCCTGCCGATTCGTCGTCGCACTCGAGCAGATTGGCAGCTAAGAGGCAGCGGTATTCGGCTTTTAGATCTTTGAACGCGCATTCTCTGACCGCTCGGTCGCGTCTGGAAATAACGTGCAACAGGTCAATGGCTTGTGGGCAAGATTCGCTCAGTCGCCATAAGACATTTTCACGGTCATTTCGCAAAAGCTGTGCTTTTTTCCAAAGTTGCACGCGATGCATGTCGTCGATGTTGTCTTGCGGTTCTTGAAACCAAAACGTCGGCACATCGCATTCATCCCATTCTACAACTGCAAACGGTTTGTCGTGCAGGGTAATCTGGCGAGCGTTTTCGAAGACTAACTGGTCGCTCCACTTCGGACAGTACTCGCGCAAAAAGTAGAGCATGCGTTTTATGCTGCGACTGTCTGGTCGCTCGCACATTTCCCAGGGTTTTGGATCTCTTGCCATCAGTATGCACGCTTGACGTGTAGTGGGCCTTTTCCGTCGATGCCAAGCGCCTCACGCATGGATCGCTGCGTTTCGTTGATACCTTCAGCATGGGACTTCTTCGCCGTAGCCTCGACGGCGAGGTTCATCAGATCTTGCATCACCTGCGCGAACTGATCCTCCTGTAGATATCCCCGAAGCGAAAGCCAGACCGTTTCGATGACCCACTTGGGATCTTTCCACTCCACGTTCGTTCCAAACGAACGCGGCAGTCGTATGCGAAAGCAAAACGAAACCATTTCGACCCACATCGAGTTCGGTCCATGCATCACTTCGACGTCGTCATGGTCGAGATACCCGCCCCACGAGTTGTCTTTGCAGGTTCCAATGGTGATGTCAATTCTCCCGAACTGTTTCTTATCGATTGAAACGTCCATCTGCTCACTCACAACTCCACCCGTCGAACCAGGAACCATACTCTTGCGTGCGTGCAACTCCCTCAGCTTCTCCACACGTTTTCGAACAGGTTTCAGGATCATCGCAGTGCGCCTTCGCTTCCTCGAGCGTGAGCCCTCTCGCAATGACTTGCTTGGGGTGTTTTTCGTTTTGGTAAAATCGAATGATCTTGTAGCTCATCTTCGAACTCCGATCAGCTTGAGAAATCGATTCCACGGCAAACTCTCCTGGTAGATCTCTTCCCGAACTCTCAAGCGCTCCTCGTCCTCTTCACACAAGCTCCAGCGAAGTTTCAGCAACGTGTTCTCGCCCATCACAAATTCGCCATTAAACACGCGAATCTGCATGCGCAATCCTTCACCACAACATTCGACGCAAATTCGAACCTCTCGAGAAGTACCAGGAAGGATTACTATCACGCGATTGGAGACCTTTCCACAATCACATTCCACGGGATCGCGCTCTCGAAATGGATCGTTACTCACTTCCAGCGTCTCCCGTGCTTCACGTTATAGGACTGCGACTTAGGTTCGAGGTTGTCGGGGTGGTTGTACCACCGTCCCAGGTCAGGGTCTTTGTGATTGATGATCGCATTCTTCGGAATCTCGCCGTGGAAAAATCGATACACCACGCGATGGGCGGACACATGAATTCGAATCCCGTTGATTTGCATGCGCACGCGAAGGTATCCATTGGTCGCCGGCTCTTCTGCACGTACGCGAGGGTTACACGTAACTATTTTCGTAGCGTTGATACGCTTTTTTATCCGCCAAATACGGCCTGCTTCATCGATCTCAAAGAACGTTCCGACGTGCTTGAGGAAGATTTCTTCCGAGCGCGCATCGTTGTGGGGAACGGGATCGACGTCCGAAAGCGTGTTCATTTTCGCAGCTGATGCTTGGCGATGAGAATCGTCCACACTGCCGTGCGACGTCTGCCTACCATGAAGCGCAGGACGTCGTCGAAGTCATCGATATCGACTCGATATTCAGCCGCGTGGTCTATCCATCCCACCATCAACTCGTGCGTTCGTTCGACTGCATACGCATACGTCGTAGGGTCGTTGGACTTTTGAAAATGTGCCTGCCAATGGTCGGCTTCTTCGAGAATTAGAGACTCGAGGTCACGTTCGTGGGGTTTGAGCCACGGATAATCCTCGACCAACTTCTTAGCTGCATCGTATGTCGTTTTCATCACGAACCTGTGAATCGTTTGGGGCGTTGGACTTTGGAATGTGTACACGCGGTGTGCATGAAAAGTAGGTCTTCGAGCGTATCGAGATCACCCACTTCGTAAGCTTCGCGAATTTTCTCGAGCGCTTTACGGGAGCTTTGCCATCTGCGTCGAAATTCAACACGCTGCGCCACGAGGCTTGGCACTTTCGATGGATCTTCGTCTGGCCAGGTGGCCGGATCGTTTAGATCGAATTCTTTGGCCTGGATCATAGTTCTTTGCCGTCGAACAGGCCGAGGTACTCGAACTCGTTGAATGTGGAGATCAGCCCGTCGTGATCGTCGCCGAGTCCGGATTCGATCTCGAGCATTCCCTCTTTGCGTGCTGCAACCTCATCTTTATCAGGCGCTCCGTTGTGGGCTTCGTTTTCTTCGCAGCAGGAACACTCTAGGATGGTGAAGACTGTTGCACCGAACTTCCAACCGCGTTCGCCGAGCGCTTCGCGAAGCTCTGGCGTGAGCGTGCGTTTGGGATCGGCGAGAAATACCTTGGCCCTCTCGTGGGTTTCGGAGTCGTCGTAGCCATCCCACGTCTCCCACACTTCGTCTTCACGCATGTGGTGATGGTCCCAGGGTTCTCGACAGGTTGCACAGTAGATGTCCATACCTAGTTCGCTTTCTCAGTCAGCATCGTTTCTTTTCTTCAGCGATTTTGTCACGCGCTCGAGATTCAGCAAGGGCGCAAGCGACATTAGAAGACCGGGCAGCCTTGGTACTCTTCCCGAGCTTCATCCTCTCCTCGCAACTCGGTCTCCCAGTCCTCTGGATCAACGCTCAGTTGGAGAGCGTGTTTGGCCTCGTCCAGCATTCCATCGACGTAATGACAGTGCATGTAGGACACACCGTCGATTTGGGAGAGGACCTCCCGTAGCTCTTCGCAAAGGGCTTCGCGCTCCCCGTCGTCCTCGGGGTACTTCTCGGCCACGAGATCAGTGGGAATCATGCAGTAGCTCGGCGTGATCTCGCAGCAGTAGGTCACGCAGTTCGCATCGTACAGGTAGATCTGGTAGCACTTGCCCCCGCAGCGTTTTAGGAACTCGGGATCACAGTCCCGGCTTTCGTCGATCTTGACGGCGGTCCAGTTCGGGGGGATGGGTTCGTTGCGGTTCATGGTGAAATACTTTCGACTATTGAACTCGTCTGGTTACCTCAGTACGGATCGTGCGGGATCTTCTGCGGTTCAGTAATTTCCTCGACCTCGTAGTCATTGAAGCGGCCGAGATCACTGTTACTCCTAAACTTGCGTCCAGCTTCATACCCTCGATTTTCGATCGGGTTTTTGAGAAGTCTTTTGCCCAGGTATTTGTCGAGATACTCTTTGCACGAAAACGTAGCGATCAGCTCTCTACTTTCGTTTTCCTCAAAGCCCATGCCGGGCCCTTTTTCGTCGACCGATCGTGTGATTCCGTAAAGCTCAAACATCAGAGTCCGGATTGTGGAAGTGCACGAGCATGTTCTGAAACAGTACCGGCCCACCGTTATGCATCCCGTGCCCGAAGATTTGCATGAGTTCCCACAACTGGAAGCTCATCACTTCTTAAGCCTCTCGTGCGTACTCTGGCATTTTTTCTTTTATTTCCATGCGAACGGGATCGGCGTTGTATGTCGCTATTCCTTCAGGCGTAAGTTTCACCCAGACTTGGACGTTGAGATTCACTGGCCTTTGTTCGGATGCTTTGCTCATGGATAATTCCTCACTCATATCGTGGCCGAAGCTTCGGAAAATCCTCAGGCGTGTCCCATTCGACGTGCCACGAAAAATCTCGGCCACGCGGACGCGTGCTCGTGCGATGGGTCGTCTCGAACCCTTCGTAATCCGTTGCCCACTTTTCGGCGAGCTTGCCCAAAAATGCCCGCTCTCCCTCTTCGAGATAGGGCGTCCGATCCTCCTTGAACGAAACCCTCACCATCTGTGTCTCCACGACCTCCCCTGAATCGTACCACCAACCACCCTCTTCGGCC
>SDBT01019802.1_pt1 | contig 10541 bp, 10 predicted proteins | sample 2277101 | NCBI WGS metagenome assembly SDBT01 (sample SAMN10404973, study PRJNA504765) | marine sediment metagenome | isolation source: marine sediment core GS10_PC15, 103 cmbsf | place: Arctic Ocean: Southern Knipovich Ridge | collected 2010
ACGAATTGGTTAACGAATTTTTAATAGATCTTTGCAAAAATTCGTGAAATTCGTGAATCCATTTATTTTGCTTCTTTGCGCGAGATATTCATGAAAAGATCAGATTAGTTGATTAAAACTACAGAATCAAATAAATCATTCCTGTGATATCTGTTATTTACCCATATTCTTATTTCGACCGGTTTATATCAAATCTTAAAAGATTTCTCGTAATTCGAAACTTTCTTGAACCACAAAGTTCTCAAAGCAGGCACCACGCCTGAGGCGGGCGGGCAAAGGTCATAAAGATGATTTTAAGTCATTCCGCCCTTGCGGAATCTTTGTACTTGCATGGGATAGCTGTGCCGACAACTGCAAAGATCTCTGCGGGATGACATAACAGTAGATATATCCATTGTGCATTCTTTGTGAACTTTGCGGTTAGATTTTTAGCGTTTTTACGCAAGATATATATGAATAGATAAGATTAACTGCTTTTAAAGAAAGAGATTTAGTAAACCACCAACCGTAACCGTTGATATTAACATTATCAGTGAAGCCATTATCATATCTTTTGTATTCAGCTCCTTTATTAAAACAGTAAAAGTGGCAATGCAGGGGAAATACATGGTGAGAACAACCGAAGCAATGATCATTTCCTTGACTGTCAGGTCTAGTGGTACCAGCATTCCAACCGCCACATCTTTGCGTAAAAAACCAACAATTAGTGCTCCCACTGCATCAGAAGGAAGTCCCATGATCCCTGTGATTAACGGTTCGGTTAGCCCCCCAATAAACTCAATAATACCTAACGAATATAAAATATTTACTATCAGAACACCTATCAGAACAAAGGGTACAGCTTCTTTGAGAAACCAGAGGATTCTCATCCATAATTTCTTAAATAAGGCATTGAAATATGGCATTCGGTAGGGAGGTATTTCAACAAAGATTTCCGGACTCTCACCTTTGATCGTTCGGTTCAATATTAGACCAAGAATTATCCAGACAAGAAATAAGGTTCCAAAGACAGCTGCCAGAGCGATGGCACCGTGGGATCCCACCAATCCGAAAATCATCGCTGTCTGTGCCATGCAGGGAACAGCCACTGCCATCAGAGTAGCGGCAATAAATTTTTCTCTTCTTGTTTCCAGGATGCGCGTAGCCATTGCCCCAGGAACATTACACCCCACTCCCAATAACATCGGTATAATCGCCAGGCCGTGGATCCCCAGTTTATGCATTAAATTGTCTACCAACACGCCCAGTCGGGGAAGATAACCTGAATCCTCCAGAAAGCTGAGTGCGAAATAAAAAGAGACAACATAAGGCAAAACCATTCCAATAGGAACAAACAGCCCGGTTGTCAGAAGACCAAGAGATTCCACAAAGTCGATCTGTCCATCTACCAGTTTCCCGATCAATAATCCATGTAGAAAGCCAGAGTTTCCTAAGAAATCAGAGATTTTCATCACCACCGGCGCCCACAGCTCATTAAACAGAGGCTCAAAAATGTAGGTAATTAAGCTTTCTCCAATAAATCGAATAATTGAAAAAGAAGCTAAAAGAATAAAAATGGCCACCGGGATCCCGGCCAGAGGGTGGATTGAAATATCTTCGATTCTTTCAAAAAAAGTATGATGTCTGTGCGAGAGTGTTTGAGTTTGAGATAAAATATTACCGATCTCCTCCCACCGGTTTTCATCGTTAAAATCGATCTGGCTTTCCTTTGCTTCCTTTAGACGAGTAACTAATTTGTTTATTCCCTCACCGCTTATCGCACTGGTCGAGATTATTGGGACCTTCAGCAGTTTTTCCAATTTTTCCACATCGATATGTACGCCAACATGCTTTGTTTCATCCCAAAAATTAAGAGCGATGATGATCGGTACTTTTTGTTTTAAAAGTTGAAGTGTTAAATTTAGATTTCTCTCCAAATTAGTAGCATCAATTATATTGATAAAAATACTATCATTATTAGTGATTGCCTGATCCATCATAGATGTCGCGACTTCCTCCGCTTTCGAGGTTGGCTTAAACGAATAGGTACCAGGCACATCAATTACTTCCGTTTTAGTACCATTCATCCGCAAATGCCCTTTACTATATTCGACAGTTGTTCCGGGATAATTTGAAGCAATAACATGAACACCTGTCAAACGGGAAAAAAGGGCGCTTTTACCAACATTGGGATTACCAATAAGAAATATTTTTTTCATGTATTCTTACCATCAACAAGTATTTTCTTAGCCATACTGTGACCAATAGCGAGTTTAGTGCTCCCAATTTTAATCGTTACCGGCCCTCTCAAAATCTGTGCAGATAATTTGATAATCCGGGATCCAACCCGTAATCCAATGGCATCAACTTTTTCCCTGAACCGATGTCCCCCATTAATTTCAACAACTCTAACTGTCTCTCCACTGGTAATTTGTGTCAGATCTTTTATATCCATCTATATTATCCCTCTATATTTATTTCAATAATCAGGCAATGATCGAACCAGCCCGGGAAGATTTTATCCCTTTTCCCTTCATGATATTCACTGGCCATTAAGTTTGAAAAAACATTCTAAATCACACACATCACAATCTTTGGTTGAAGTACAAACATAGTTAAACGCTTCTAATCCCTTTCTGAACTTTACGACATCAGGTTGACCGGATAAAAAGTATCCCATAAAGGCGATTAGTTTCTTACCGGTTGGCTCACTTAAGAGGTGCTCCACCTTACAAGCTTCGACTTCTGCTTCCTGAGAGGAAAGATCGAGAACCTCCCGGAAAAATTGTTCCACAATTCGTCGTTTGGAGAGAACCGAATTTACCAGTTCCTCTCCCTTTTTCGATAAGTTTAAAAAACGATTTTTATCCCCTCTGACAAAACCCTTATCCCTCAGCTTTGTTACCGTTATAGAGACACTGGCCCGGCTGATATTCAGGTGATGTGCAATATCAACAGACCTTGAATATCCATTCTCCTTGAGTAAAGAATTTATCGCCAGTAAATGGTGAATACTGCTGTGTGTTAATTCTGTTTGTTCAAATTTTTTCCAGATATCTTTCATAATTATACCCATATAACATTTGTTAGATATGCTTAACAAAATATACGCATTTGATTTACGACAAGCAATATTAAAGAGGTGAAAATATGAGGAAATTTTCGTGAGGACGTAAAAAGATATGTCCATAAATTCGTGTTAATTCGTGGACTTATTTTTTACCGAAATTGTTTTATCCATGAGTGGTATATTAGCAGCTGGGCAATGTTGACATCCCTTATCATTCTCGCCGATCATCAAGGTCCGTTTAACATGTCTAAAAACATACAGGGCCGCTAAAATCAGGATCAAAGTTAAAGCAAGTTCTTCCATAATTATTCCAGTCCGATCAGTTTTCCTCCCTGAAAAACAATCAGTGAGGCTGTATAGGCAAATAGGTTCATATAGACAATCATGAGAGATGGCCAAAGCCAGGATCTTGTTTCTCTTTTGATGATAGCAAAGGTCGACATACATTGCGCCGCATATACAAAAAACACAAGCAGGGATATAGCGACCAGCGGTGTAAAAACTTTACTCCCGTCAGGATATCGATCATTTTTTAAAGCTTCGCTTAATGAGACAACTTCCTTATACTCATCCGCCTCTATTTTATACAAGATCGAAAAAGTGCTGATAATTACTTCACGAGCGGCAAATGAGGTGATAAGGCCAACGCCTATTTTCCAGTCAAAACCCAGCGGTTTGATAACCGGTTCAATCAGATGACCCAATTGACCTGCGTAGCTTTGGGACACTTTTTGTTCTTGTGAAACCAACTCTGCATCATTTGTTTGTGGATATGAGGCCAAAAACCACAGGATGATGGTCATTGCCAGTATAATACTACCTGCGGTGATTATAAATTTTTTTCCTGCATCAAATATGCGCCACCATAAAGATTGTAACATTGGTATACGATAAGGCGGCAATTCAATAATATAGTGTGATCCTTTTATTTTTTTTGTAAACAGTTTTACTACCAAGGCAATGAATAGTGCGGTGAAAAACCCTAAAAAATACACTCCGAGTAGAATGAGCCCCTGAAGCTGAATAAATCCCAAAATTGTCTGTTGAGGAATCAGAGCGGATATAATCAAAGTGTATACAGGTAGACGCGCACTACAACTCATTAACGGAATTAACATAATAATGAGTAACCGATCCCGCCAGTTTTCAATAGTGCGTGCCGCCATCACTGCTGGTATCGCACAAGCAAAACCACTGAGGAGAGGAAGAACTGATTTACCACTTAATCCTAGACGCCCCATCAAACCATCCATCATAAACGACATTCGAGCCATGTATCCACTATCTTCCAACAGCCCGATGAAAAACACTAATAAAACAATTTGTGGTAAAAAAACAATTACATTTCCCACACCGCTGATTATCCCGTCAATTACCAGACTTTTAAAAGCAGACGATGGCACAAGGATATTCAATTCGGCTGTCAACCAGCCCATTCCCGATGTAATCATATCCATTGGATACTGCGCCCAGGAAAAGATCGTATTAAAAATCAAACCCAGCAATGCAACAAAAAGGATCGATCCTATAACAGGATGTGTAATAGTTTCGTCAATTCTTTCACTGAAAGTTTTATCGGTTTCTGTAGAATTTGTAAATGCGCGAGCCAAATCCTCATCTATAAAATTATATCTTGCTGAAGATTCCATGGTACGGAAATTAATGCCATTGATATGAAAGGTTTCCCGGGCCTTTTTGATTAAATGAGTGACTGTCTTCAGCTGATCAGAATCCAGATAAGGCTTTATAAACTGTAGATACGAATCATCCGATATTGCCCGGACACTGTCGATCAGAGGGAGGATGGTATGATCTGTCCGGTTTTTACTTAAATAATCAATCAGCTCCTGTAATGGTCTATGTCGATCATCTAATTTCAAAAATACCGGATTTTGTAAACTTTTTCGAGGTTGAGAAATAGTTTTTTGAATTGAGGTGATTAAATCATCAATGCCTTGACCATATTTTGCCGAAATCGGAAGAACTACCTCAACATTTAACCTGGATTGAAGTAATTGATCATCGATATACAAATTGTTTTTTTGTACCTCATCCATCATATTTAATACTAAAATCGTCGGTAATCCCCAATCCATAATTTGCAACGCGAAAAATATATTTCGCGCTAAATTTGTCGCATCTACAACAACGACTACAGCATTCGGACGATTTTCTTCCTGCCGCCAACTTTGAATAAATTCGCAGACAATTTGTTCGTCCATACTTTGAGCATTAAGGCTGTAGCTGCCCGGAAAATCTTCAATGATAATTTTATGTCCCTTTAACCACCCGCTTTTTTTCTCAACGGTCACACCCGGGAAATTTCCTATTTTATGATGCAAACCCGTCAGCCGGTTGAATATGACTGTTTTTCCTGAGTTAGGATTTCCTATAATTGCTACTTTGGGAATTTTTCTTTCTTTTTCCGGGCAGGGTTTATCTTCTGTAATCAAATCAGATTTTTTCACTTAATACCATTCATTTTTTTTTAATCAGTATGCGATTTGCCAGGGATTTTCGTATTGATAAATAAAAACCACGGGTTTTGATCTCAATTGGATCCCCCAGGGGAGCGAATTTAATCACACGGAGGGCAATGCCGTCATGCAATCCCATATCGCGTAATCTGACAAGACTTGCCTCATCATCTTCAAAACCTTCTATATGTGCCTGATCACCTTTTTGTAAATCACTTAAACGTATTTGCTTTTCTATTTTTTTCTCATTTATCATACTAAAATCCATTCGTCGATTCAATAAAAGTTCATAAATATACAAAAAAATTAGGAAAAATATTAAAAATTAAGTGTATTTTACTATAATTGTGTAATGTTTATGACCTGCATTTTAAACAAACAGGATTTGAAACTATGAAGGAAAATTGGAAGATATAATGCGATGGATTAACCTGCTCCGATAAAAATACGCCAAATTTGAGCAACAAAAAAACAAATAGCAATTCCCATGACAATGGGTAAAAATGTTGATATAGCTGTCCATTTTATACTTTTTGTTTCTTTGTATATCGTATAGATGGTCGTAGAACAGGGATTATGAATAAGGCTAAAAAGCATAAGATTAATGGCAGTCAACAGTGTCCATCCCCCGGCGGCAAATAGCTCTGTGTAGGTCTGAAAATCATCCAGTTCAAACATTACCCCGGCTCCTTCTCCAACCCCGGATGCTTTTAATATCATCACGGTTAACATAAGTATGGTCGGTATCACTATTTCATTGGCCGGAATAGCAATAATGTAGGCAAACAAAATAACACCATTCAGACCAAGCAACAATCCGAAGGGATCCATGAAATTTACGATATATTCTCCGATACTTTGATCACCAATCATAACATTTGCACTCAACCATATAACCGCCCCGGCAGGTACGGCAAATATTATTGCCCGCCATAAGACAAAGATTGTTCTGTCAATAATTGAGGTATACAGCGTTTGAAGTATTTTTGGTGGACGATATGGTGGTAGTTCCAGACTAAAGGTAGAGGCTTCTCCTTTTAGAATTGTTCTGGATAAAAACCAGGAAGTCACAAAAGTCAATATGATACCCAGCAATGCCACCGCCACAACGGCTGTGGCAGAAACCAGACCGCCAAGAGCCGCCGGCACCATAGATCCGATAAATAAGGATGCAATTAATATTTGTGTTGGCCACCGCCCGTTACACAGTGAGAAATTATTTGTAATAATTGCAATCAATCTTTCCCGTGGACTGTCAATCACTCTGGTGGCAATAATTCCTGCAGCATTACAACCGTATCCCATAGCCATCGTTAGAGCCTGTTTCCCATGGGCACCAGCCTTCTTAAACAAGCTGTCCAGATTAAATGCCACCCGGGGTAAATATCCAAAATCCTCCAAAAGGGTAAAAAGTGGGAAAAATATCATCATTGGCGGTAACATGACGCTTATCACCCAGGCCATGGCCAGATAAATTCCGTCGATTAATAATCCGTCAAGCCACAAAGGCGTCCCCAAATAGGCTGCAACATCTTTCAAAACCGGATGGATCGTATCAATCAGAAGATTGGCAAGAAGAGCGGATGGTATATTTGCCCCGGAAATTGTTATCCAAAAAATGATGGTTAATATCAACAACATAATGGGGAAACCTGTCCACCTGCTTGTTAACAAACGATCCAATGTACGATCCCAATCAAATCTTGGTTTCTCATCTCCTTTTGTAACTACCTTTTCAGAGATTTCTGCGGCATCCTGATAAATAGATTCTATCAATGAATCATGCAGATTTTCCCCAAGATCCCAGCGAAGTAAATTTGCTGTTTCCAGAATCTCCTCATCAGTGATCTTATTTTTTTCTATGATATTATCTTCCTGATTTTTCATAAGTCTATTCAGTTTCTGTGTTTTCAATTCTTTGATATAAATTATCCAGTTCACCTTTTTTGACCGCTTCGATTATTCGGGGATCACCCTCAAGTAACCGAAGCGCTATCCAGCGGGCATTTGAAATTTCGTTGAACCTGTTTTCTATCTTCTCAACTAATTGTAATACCGCACGTTTGAGCGATTTTGATCCACTTAAAATGTGATATGGTTTACATACATATAAACCATTTGCCACTTCATGGATAGCTCTGAGCAATTCATCGATACCATCACCCTTCCGTGCACTTGTGGGGATAACAGGGACGCCTAATTCCTTTGACAATTTTCGTTCATCTATGCGCAAATGATGTCGGCGGGCTTCATCCATTAAATTCAGACAAATCACAATCCGATCAGTAATTTCAAGAATCTGTAAGGTTAAGTTAAGATTTCTTTCAATACGAGTTGCATCCATTACAATTACGGTTACATCGGGTTTCCCAAAAAGAATAAAATTACGGGCGACCTCCTCATCCGTACTTGTAGATAATAGAGAGTAAGTTCCGGGCAGATCTACAATTTTATATCCTTTTTCCTGATATATAAATCCCCCTTCAGCCCGGATTACTGTTTTTCCCGGCCAGTTTCCTGTGTGTTGGCGCAAACCGGTCAGTGCATTGAAAACAGTACTTTTTCCAGTGTTGGGGTTTCCGGCAAGGGCCAGGACATAATCCCACTTATCCATATTTACGCCTAATTTCTTAAGATATGTTGACTGATGTACCGGACAGGTTTCACAATTATTAAATTTATTTGTCATATTAGTTCACTTTTTTAAGTGGTTTTATATGTATAAAGTCTGCCTGATCTGCTCTTAAGGCAATCATCGCACCGCGGATATTATAGGCTTTGGGATCACCACCCGCACTTGTCAGCACCATTGAAACCACAGTCCCGGGCACGATCCCCAGATCCATGAGACGACGACGTTGAGCACCGCGACAGGCCCGGGAGATTCCCGCAACTTCTGCCTCTTCTCCGGTTTTTAATGAAGAAAGAGACTGTAGTGGTTCTTCAATCTTTTGTTCTTCGGGAGCCGGCTGTGCCGTAATATTTCCAGATAAAAGAACCGGCAGGGTTTGTATTTTACCGGAAACTAAAATATGTATACTGTTTTTTAACTTTTTTGAAATTTCGATCTGTACGCCCAGGTAAATTCCTTTTTCTATTATTTCCGCATATACAGCCGACGGTTCATCTTCAATGTGAATTACTTGAACAATATCCCTCTCCGAAAATTCATTCAGGAGTCTTCCTCTGAGGGGAGGTAAATCCCCGGAGGCTGTAGGTATGGGATCACCATGAGGATCATAACGTGGATAACCAAGTTGCCTGCTGATCCTGTTGGCATCCTCTTCTGTAAAAATGTGTTCTTTAATTTCGGCCTGGTCATGCCAGGCTGTTTCCGGCACACCTGTCTCCTCTGCGAGATATCTTTCCCATAATCGGTGAACACGCAGGATTCGCAGTGCATAATTTTTTCCTTCAGAGGTTAACTGGAATCCCTGCCCACTGATTGTCAGTAATCCCAATGATTCAAGGCGTGTTATTATCGGGGTAATCTGATTTGGTTCTTTTAACAGAGCGCCGGCAAGACTGTGAAAAGTACAGGTAACATTTTCTTCCTCACAGTTATATAAATGTTTAAGAGCATCCTCCATCAGGGCTCTTTTCCCGGTATATTTTGACCACCGCAATCTGGGGATCAATCCCTTTTCCGGCCAGAACATCAAAAATGCGCCAAGACATACAGCGCCAGCAGTTAGCAAAGCCATTACAGGATCAATCATATAATTATCTCCATCGATTTCATAACTAATCTTTTATTTAACCACGGAATAACACGGAAATACACTGAATGTTAATATAGTATCATGTATCTCGTAACTCGTAACTTACAACCCCCTAACCCCCCTTCGACTTCGCTCAGGGCAGGCTATTTCCTAATCACGCCAGTAGGCGGATTCGCCTGCCGGCGAAGGGGGAATTAGATCTTCACCATCTAATATCAAATATCCAACATCTATATTCTACCGGCAACTGCAAAGATCCCTCTCCCGAAACGGGATCCCGTTCCGGGACGGGATGACATCTTAAATCGAGTATCGAGTTCCTAATCCCGAACAATGGTTACCCTGATTTTTTCTGCCAGGTGATCAGAAATCGCTAAATAAACCTCACTGTTTGTTACTAAGAACGATTCATTCTTAGGACCAACATTTTTAATCTTCCACTCGCTGCCAGGAAGAAAATCATTATCTATACAATAATTTTTCTCCTTACCTGTCATGGGAATCTGTATTATCTTAAAAGGAATATCCGGCTCAACTTCATGCAAGGCATATTGAATATCACCAACATGCGAGAGAGGAATAATCGATCCATGGGGATCCGTGCTTGGATAATTCAAATATTCATCAATTTTCATTATCAACTGATCAGATATAACATGTTCAAGTTTTTCAGCTTCATCGTGTAACAGGGGTTCCTCAATTTTTAAAACACTTCTCAAAAATGTTTCAATCAGGCGATGTTTCCTGATGAGCTGCTCAGCCTCTCCACGGCCGACAACAGTCAGTTTAGCACCTTCACGCTTGTCATAAGAAATTAAGCCCACTTTCGACAACTGCCTGAACATAGCCAGAACAGTTGGTGGTTTTACTAAAAGTATATCAGCGACCACTTTCATCTTCGCCTTTTCTTCCAACTGACTCAGATTCCAAATAGCTTTGATATAATCCTGTTGCGTCCTGGATAGATCCAATTTTTATCTCGACAATTAGACTAGTCTAATTATTCATTATATTTTTCTATAATTTAAATAATTTATATAATAAATCAAGGCCTTGTACTTTTTTTTCAGATTATTACTGGAACAGTATTTGCAGAGATTAAAGTTACCCTGAAAGGGATTGTGTTAAAAGATTCATGAAAAAATGAAAAAGAGGTTTAAGAAGGCATCGACAATTATAATTAAACTGCTTCGCAGTTCGGAAGTTATGGGTTACTTATGTCTTCGGGTTGTACCCGAAGTTATTCATATTTAACTGCTTTGCAGTTTAATGTAAAGTCATCAACAATATTGA
>SDBT01019803.1_pt1 | contig 10541 bp, 9 predicted proteins | sample 2277101 | NCBI WGS metagenome assembly SDBT01 (sample SAMN10404973, study PRJNA504765) | marine sediment metagenome | isolation source: marine sediment core GS10_PC15, 103 cmbsf | place: Arctic Ocean: Southern Knipovich Ridge | collected 2010
CTCATTATTGTATTTCTTAATGCAATTTTTAATTTTGATAAGCTTTTTCATAATCTCACCTTTTTTTCTTAATTTCTTCGTATATTCTCTTAGATTTAGCTGATGCGCTTTCTGATTCAAGAAAGAACCTCATAGGATTTCTATCCATTTTGGGATGCCACTCAATTTCGTGGTTCCAAATTATATCTTTACTCTCCTTTCTCCCATCATATAACACAAGCACTCCTATTTTTGAATCTTTTTCATCCTCAAGATATATACCAAGTTGGATCAGCCCTTCGTTAGCCCAATAGTTATTATATTTTGTTGAGTCTGTTTTACCTAAGCATTTTATTTCCATAATATACATATCTCCATCCTCATAAGTAATAATTCTAATGTCAGTTCTATCCTCTGATCCAGATGTAGTAGCACCTCTATCAACGTGACCATCTGCGACATTCAAATCGAGATAAGAATATAAATTCTTGTTAAATTGAATTTCAGGATTACATATCAAAATTCTTCGGGCTTTGTTTTGCCAATACTTAAAACTACCCTTTTCTTTATAAACATGTCTATTATAATGATTCTCAATCAATTTTCGATATTCCCTTGCAGGAAGCTTTTCGGGAGTATCAACCCCCACACGAGAAGATTGTATGATATTTGCAATGTAATGGATTGCCTTACCGTTCATGAAGAGATGAACTTCCATATATTTAATAAAAAAAACTAACCGAGATTCTTTTTCTGAAAACTCTTCCGCTTCAACATAATCGTTGATATAAATCCCCTTGATAACGTTTATCACATTTCCTTTGGAGTTGCTTAAAATTACATTATTTTCATCCAATAAACCTTCATTTATCTTTGAGGCCAGCACCCCATTATCAAATATGTTCCATTCTCCTTGATTCTCGAAAGTTAGTGCTATACAAAGGACGAGTTTCTGGCCAATAGTCCCATAAGGAATATCCCTTTTAAAGAGAGCTTCCAACATATTATAGAATCCAACCAATTCTATTTTTTGTGTTTCTTTCAAAACCTTTAGTACTGGGCTACTGGTAATAATTTTCAAAATTTTATTTTTGTCTATCATTTTATATCTACGCCTTCTCAGATAAATACTCTACATATAGGTATTCAAAAAATGCTAACAAAACCGTTTTCAAGTCTAACTTGTATTTTTCCCTATCAAATTTTGGAGGAAGAGCTTCTTCGACCTTATCTAAGAAATGAATTAGCTCCATAGTTAGAGTATTCTTATTTCCCATAGGAATAATTTCCCCTTTTATTTTTCTTTGACTAATCTCATAAAAGGATGGTTCTTGATAAACAAGGTCAATAATTTTGTCCACTCCCTTATATTCTTCACTAAGGTCAAAAGCATCTTTATATGCATCTATTAATTTCAAAACAATCCTAATCCATTGCAATTTTACTTTTTCCATTGGGTCGTAAATTAAGTCTTCAACTAAAGATTTTCCGGCTTCTGTTATTTTATAGTTAACATATGAATTTTTCCCGTATGTTGAGAATGAGTCAACCTCAATTCCATCCAGAGCAACCAAATGGTCTAATATATTCTGGATATCTTTTGAATATGGGCCCTTATGAAGATATATGAAATTCAGAAATGACAGAATTATCTCTTTCAGAGGGGATAAAATCTCAGACAAATATATACACTTCTGAATTCCGATCTTGGATAAGAAAGGCAAAGCCAATTCATCTGCTGAATAAAAGACATATAGAATCTCATTTGACCTTTTAAAGATCTTATTATCCAGCAGCATCTGGGGGCTATTTTCAAATATTAAAGAGTTCTTTAAGTATCTCATCAAATTTATCCCTATCTCTTTCTTGTTCTTTACTGAGTCTTCCGATCTTTAGGAAATTTAACACTCTATCCGAAATGTCTCTCTTGGTCTTTTCTATTAAAACTCTTAGAAAATCAGCTCTACCGAGGTTTGATATAACCAGTAGGTAAGAGTCATTACTATAAAACCTCGAAATAGTCTCTGCAAGGATTCTTGCATTACCTATATCAAAAGTCCCTTCTGATGTCTCAATAACGAGGAGAGATTCATTTCCTGTAATTTGCTTAAACAACTCACATAAAGACATTCTAAAAGCATATTCCAAAAATATAGCTTCAGATTTTGACACTTGACTAACGAAAATCCTCTCACGACCATTAAATTTTGGAATAAATACCTTGAGACTTATCATACTTCCTTTGGGTTTCCGCTCTTTTACTACTAAATCACACTCATCCAAAAATCTATTCACATATTCCTTGAACTTTCTTGCCAGAGCATTACTCATCATCTCAAGTGTTTGATTGAATTCATTATTTTTCTTTTTTAAATCATCCAAGGCTTTAGTACGGTTATACTTAGCGTCATCTATTATTTTTTGAAAATAATCTACTTGTTCCTGAAGTATTTTAATATCTCTGTCGTACACGGCTATTTCTTCTTTTCTTTCTATTGAGGGTCTTGAGAGCTTTAATTTTATATCATCAATTGCCAAAATTTGACTTTCAATTTCCACTTCCGCTTTGCTTTTTTCTGTCCACAGCCCTTTTAATTCTTTACTCATATCATCTAGGTGTTTTTGTCTTAGAGAAAGTTCTCTTTTTTTCTCTTTAGATACTTTTCTCTTCTTGACCAAATCATCCACTAATCTCGTTCTACCTCTTTCATCTATGTGATCTTCAATCTCATGTTTAAATTCAGAACTACACACGGGACATCTTTTCTTATTTTCAATTTCGTCTACTATGCTTCGTGCTTTCTCTTTTGGGATTTTCTTATTACAAAACATACAGATTTGATAATATTTTAACTTGTGATCCGCTAATTGAATCTTAGGATCACTATACACAGATTTAAAAAATGTATTTTCTATTCTTATTATTTCAGAATCCAATTCTTCAATTTCATTGCTCAGACCATGGATAATTTGAGTGCTTTGTTTTTTATCCTTTTCCATATTTTCAATCTTCTCTAAAATGCTTTTATAAGAAGAATGTAATGCGACTTTGTCTTTATTCAATTCCTCAAGCCGTTTTTCAAGTTCTTGCAGACCAAATCCTCCCATATTTTTTATCTTGCTAGATTTCTGCACCTTTATTGAATCTAATCTTTTCCTAAATTGAGCTTGGATGTCTTGCTGACCTCTTACATCGGTGTCAAACTTCCGAACATCACCTTCAAATTTTCTAAATTCTTCATCAAATTTCTCATAATTAAAAAGCAATCTCAATACCCTTATCTGAGCTTCAGGATCCCAAAGTAAATAATTCCCCTCTTCTTCTCTGATTAATAATTTTTCCAGAAGGAACTTATAGTCATCCAAGGAAGATATACTAGCCATACTCACTATCTCCTTGTAATATATTTCTTCCAAGATTTGAGCGTCATCCTTTTTGTAGATTTGCCTGTTTATCGAAAGATAATTTATTTGAGAATTCAATAAATTGCGTTCAATTTCAATGCAATTAGAACCTATGTCAAAATTTAGTCGGACAGTAGATCTCACATCTTTTATTTGTTCTCTATATACCAAACGGTCTGAGAAAAAATTTTTGTTTTCTTGTGGTATTCCAACAATTCCATACAGGATAATGTACACCGTTGTGGTTTTACCAAGGCGATTACCACCTACAAATAAATTTAATCCGTTTTTAAACTCATATTTCCAATCAGATTTAAACAACTCATACCCTTTTACCTCAACTTCTTTGATAATTGGCAACTTAATGTATTCGTCTTTCATTGGGTTCCCCTTTACTTTATCTAAATTTATACAGTTTAGATCTCATCTTCTATCCTTAAATTTCTTTATTTTCTTATTCCTTCCTTTCATTCCTAGATATATCCATGTGAGCTATCATCATCCAATCTGTTAATCTCTCAGCCGGAAATATAATTTTGGATCCATTTTTTTCTAAACCAGAACCAGACCGTTTCTCACACATTTCATTGTTCGTTGGGTACAGTTCGACTTAAAGATTGAATGAATTTCCTTTCTCTACTATCATTCTATCTAACCGTTTAAGGTAATAAGATGCTGTTAAAATCTTATGGGGTCAAGTCTTGCAATATCACTTTTCCTCTTCCCCCTCAATTTTTTTAATTAAAATAGGACCACATCCTATTTTTTTCTATGGTTTAGCTTTCCATTTTATGATGTTTCTCTTTAGGACTTCTATCTATAATAATACCTAAAGTTTCAACCATCCGGTTAAAAATTTCCTCAGATCCTATAGGTTTTCCGTTAAAAGTTACCGAATTATTGACTTGGTACCCCTTCCCTATTTATCTAATTTAAAAGTAAAAATATTAATTGTCTAAGAAAATGGGATAGGTCACTATTTATTTTAATGGTCCCTATTTATTCCAACAGTTAATGATTGATTATAATCTCTTTCAGAAGTGACAAGAAATCCAATAAAGAAAAAATCTACACCAATATTGAAAATACAATAAATAATTAAAAAACAATGGTAGTATATCTCGCGTGCTTCAAAAGTATAAATCTCAGGTGACTGAGCTTGTGCAAAGATAACCACTAGAAAAATTCCAAAAAGAAAGTAACCACCCAAAAAGATATTTGATAGTGCTCGAAGGAATAATAAACATCTTCTTTTATAGTTAATGTTATTAAAAATTTTAGTTACGTATCCTTCTTTATAAAAGATATACATCCATAGTCCTGTAATTAATCCATAAATACCAAAAAGGCCATAAACAATAATGCTCCGGTTAAAAGCATAGAAAAAGGAAAAATAGAGCAAAATTAATGAGGCTGTTTGACTCCAGAATCTTGGATAAGGTATTCCCTGCATTTGTTTAAACTTACAGCGATAACTCAGCATGATTAGATGAACATATTTGATTAGAAAGAAGGCAACAATTAAAATAGGTAATATTCTGAAAAGAAAAATTACTTGTATATTACTATCTGATGCATTACCAGGTTCTTGTTGAAGTATAAACATTTTATGAAAACATACGCCTACGAATACTACAGTCAGGAATTTTGTAAAATCTATTAGCCCAGAAGCTACTTCGTCATCACTATTTCTATTTATGATCTCTAACCTCCATAGCTCAAAATGTGTTTATGATAATACATAATGGGTAATATTAACTATGTCTTCAATATTTTCATTTATACATAGAGATGGGTGTTTTTTCTGACCATCAAAGGGGTCTCCATTATGAACTAGATTGTGAAATTTATATCCTTCTCCGCTTTTAGTAACCAAAAGTCTAGGTGCTTCTAATTCTTCATGATCATATCGGCACTTGTAGTAACATAAATTAGCTTTACAAAGCGCTGCATCTATTCTTTTAATAAATGCTTTTTCTTTCTCATTTTTCAATGGCTTCTTAAAATCTACAACAAAATCGTATCGTGGTATTTCATGAACACAAACATTAATAATAATATCATTAATTTCGATTTCTAGGTGATTCGCAACAGATGATACAGCATCAAGAATTTCCTGTTCTGTTACATGCTCTCCTGATATAGAGATAGCATTGTCAGCTCTTCCAACATACTCAATTGTATGACAATATATAGAATCATGAGCCCTTACTATGTCTCCTAATTTGTATCGATAAAAGCCATTTGCTGCTGTTAAAATTATCTCATATGACTTATCAGCCTCGAGCTCGTCTATTAGTAAGGGATTTTTTTCTTTTTTTTCGTCTATAGGTAAAAATTCAAAAAAGAAAGAGTTTATGGCAGGATATCCGTTAGATGTATTATCGCTAAAAGGTATGTTTATTCTCCCTTCGCTAGCTAATACTCCAGTGTCCCGGATAGTAGCATGTGGAAAATATTTTTTAAGTTTTTCTAAATGAAACTGAGCAAATCCACCAGTATTACAACATATGAGAGATAAATTTGGCCAATAATCTTGGGGAGATAGAAAGTTATTATTTCTTTCAATCTTCTTCTCTAGTTTTTTAGCCAGGCTCCTATCTTGTTGCAAATATTTCTTTAACTTTTTCTTTATATTTATTGGTAAGTTTAACTTCTCCATAACACTATGATCATGAAGGTCCCTTAAGAGTGTTTCTTTAATTCGATTAGTTCTCTGAACAAAAGCAATAATAGCAGCAGGGTTACCAGTTAAAATAGTGTGAGCATCTTGGACTATTCCTACTCTAGAGAGCAAAAAATGTTTACTTTCAAAATCTAGATTAAGTATTTCTAGTGGTATCGCCGAAAATTGCCTCTCTACCCAAGGCGCACTAGCAATCATATACCCTGATATTGAGCCCATTGGTACCCCATTTTTAGTATACCCATCTACAACTTTTCCAACAATAGGAAATATACTACCTTGAAAAAGACGGGGATAATCTTTTCCTAGTTTACAAAAATATATCTCATTAGATTTGAGATAGTCTTTCCAAAATTGTTTGGTAAAAGGTATTTTCTTTTCAGTACCAGAAGTCCCAGAAGTTATAGCATAGAATATAGGACATTCTTTTGTAAGTACATTCTTTTTACCATTTTCAATAAGTTGTATATAATGGGAAATATCTTCATAATTTACTATTGGTACGTTCTTTTGGTAATCCTGTATTGTTCTAATATGCTTAAAACCATATCTCTTACCATATTCAGTGTTAGTATTTTCTTTAATGATTTTAAAAAGCTTCTTTTCCTGAGTTCGGCGAGCACATTTAAGAGACCTAATATATGGATATAGGTAATTCTGTTCTCTCAAAAATTGTCCTGTAATTAAAAAACGATTACTGTACTTAAATATCTCTTTCACTTTGTCCTCTTGTGTATTTACGAATATTTGTCCCAATTATCATACCTAGCGCAGAAATTAAGACACAAACAAGAAAATATTGAATTGGGTCAGCTTGAAATATAAAAAGTATGAAGATGGCACTAACAAAACCTCCCAAGATACTTAGGGTAGCACCCGAACTATTGCCTTTTCCAAAGATGATACAGAAAATTGGTATTGCTATTGGTGCAACTAATAATATCCAAGTAGCTTGTAACAAATCAAGAACGCTTGGTGAAATCCAAGCCACGAACAATGAAAAAATCCCGAAGAAAAATATTAATATACGTGAGAGGTATAATAGCTCTTTGTCATTAGCCTTTGGATTTAATTTTTTTCGATAATAGTCATTTACTAAGATTGTGCTTAAAAGCAAAAAATCTGAGTCTAATGTTGACATAGCTGCTGAGAGCAAGGCTGCTAAGAGTAAACCTCCTAAAATAGGTGGTAAAAATTCTAATGCTAAACTCGGAAAAATCTGTTCTCCTTCTACTTCAGCGCCTAATATAGCCCCTCCTTCTATTGCAATGAAAACAATCAACAAACCAAGAACCATATAACTAATCCCGGCAAATAAACCTGCCCGCTTAACCGTATTAGTGTCCTTTGCAGCATAAATGCGTTGGTGCAAAGCAGGATCGGTGAAAATCGTCAGCCCAACTAACATAAGAGTCCCAAAAAATAGCATAATAGTAGAAATAATATTAGTTCCTTGACCAAAAACCGCAAAGTATTTATTAGGACCATAGACAGTAATTTGGGAGAGGATTCCTTTCAAAGCTTGGAATCCTCCTATTGTATTATAAATATAAAACGAAGAAAGAATTAGTGCTAAAATGATAATCACTAGTTGTAGAGCATCGGTTACTATATCAGCTAAAAGGCCACCAAAAATAGTATATAGAACAACAACGCCGCACATTATAATAATTGCGTAATCTTCAGATATGTTTGTAATATTGCTCATCACGATACCTGCAGTTTTTAGTTGAACTCCCATAAAGCAGGATATTGCCACAATAACTATAAATGCTACTAAGTATTTATTTTTCTCTCCAAAACTTTCTTCTATTAACTCAGGCAAGCTAAACTTCTTTTTTTCCCTTAACTTTCTTCCCAAGTAACCCATTAAAATGAAACTTAATCCAGCAAAAGCAAAAATCCAATAGCTGCTTATTCCTGTGTTGAAGATACGCCCGGTTATACCAATTAGTGTTCCTCCTCCAATAAAGGTTGCTAGCATAGTAAAACTTAATAAGAAACTTCCCACTTTTCGGTCAGCAAGAACATACTGTTCATAAGTTGATATATTTCTTCTAATAAACCAACTTATGAGTATAATTAAAACAAAATATATAATGATAATAGATAAAGGCGTAATGTTCATCATGCTCCCTTTATAGCTTAATCAAATTTTTGGGTATTTTTTCTCGATATTTTAAAATTAAGTCATCAATAGCTTCCCTTACATAGTCAACTTGCTTGAATCTTGTCTTCTTGGATGGTTCTTTTAAAGCCTCTACTTTATAATTCTCAAGATGGTAAGTTCTTTTGATTCTTTTATTCAAAACGTTCTTTTTCCTTCTATTTTCGAAATAGCTTAAGAGGCAATATTTAATAATTTATTATATATTTATTCATGTGAAATAATTTACAAGGTAGATCAAAAAATATATAAAATACCTCGGGTTCAGGCTTCACAAGTTCACAAAATAATTATTTCTTTTATTGCTTTATTATTTATTACCAATAAAGATTTATATTATAAAGCGATTTTTCGACAATTATAAATAAAAAAAGAATAAGAAAATAATGACATTAGCCTCTTACTCTGTCCTTTTACCTGAAAGATTCTTCCTAAGAAATTAGGAAATAGTTCTTTTAGTAAACTCTGTAAGGGTTTTCCTAAAGATTAGGAGTTGCCCCTTCGGTGCTTTTTTGTATAAAGCTCTCCAGAGTTCTGTTAGGTAACGGTTATTTTGCCTGAAAGTTTGGATATATTTAGTATCTTGCCTCTTCGGCTCCTTTTCTCTTTTTGTGAAAAGAAAAGGTCTCTCCTGTTACCTTCATACAGGTTACAATATTAAATTTATTTAAAATTATAGAAATATAAAAATATTATTTAATTAAAATATTTTACATATTATATTAGGTATACGACATAACTTTTAAAAGTCCTTCTTTTTTGGGAAAATAATTTATTGTAAGGGATGGATGGATTATCGACTGCATTGCTTATATTTTTTATTTTTCATCTGAATAGTATTTTAGAATCCTTTGTCGATCTTCGTTTTCTTTATCTCCCTTAAAATATATCTCGATCAACTCTATTCGGTCGTCATCTTCAAAATAAGCATAGATAACTCTAATTCCACTAAACGATCCCCTTCCTTTTAATGATTTACAGGCAAATTTTCTGGCTTTGCAGAGGTCTGATGGGAAGTTCAGGCCTTGCAATATCACTTTTCCTCTTCCCCCTCAATATTTTTAATTAAAGTACTGACACATCCTATTTTTTCTATGGTTTAATTTCCCCTTTTACGAGGTATTCCTTTAGGACGTATATCTATAATATTAATACCTAAAGTTTCAACTATCCGGTTAAGAAACTCCTCAGACCCCATAGGTTTTCTGCTAAAAGTTACCGAATTATTGACTTGGCACACCTTCCCCATTTATTTTATTTCAATAACTCGATATTCAATCCGTTTTCCAAATCCTGCTGAATACTTAAATGTCTTTTTTATTATCCTATCGCTTCCATAGTTTTGTTAATTCTTCTAAGAGCTGTACTCAAATCAAAATTCTTACGCTCTTCAGGTGCTAAAACGTCAAATAACTCTGCTTCAATACGTGAAGTCATATCCTTAATTTCTTCATCTAACCTGCCAAGGTTCTTCTTATATTTACCTAAATCTGTATCAGCGTCATCCTCTTGAAGTTTCTTTTTAAACAAGGTTATTACTTCTTTATTAGTTAAATCAAACTTATTACGCAGAACAAAGTCAATATCATAGAAATCCCGAGGAGCTATAATTTTTCTTATCGCACCTGCACGTAACTTTTCCGCTATAAGTTCATTTAAAGATAAGCAGTTAATTTGACCACCATCAAAAAGTGGATCACCTGTAAATGGATGCAGAAAAACGTGCTGTACCGGATGTTTTTCTATCGTGTCAAGCGGATTAAATCTAAGCCCAATCTCTAATTTAATTTTTGCTTCTACATTACGTAGTGCTGATTGGTAAACAAAGTAAAATACATACTGCTTAGACTCATTACGTCCGGGATTACCAGCATCGTCTAATCTCATACCAAACTGTTCAATGAATTTTTCAATTTTATCTTTAACCGGTTGGATACATTTACGTCTTTGACCGCGCGTAGCTTCATACTTTGGTAATATCATACTAAAATCAAGATCCTCACTTAAACGATAATACACATAGTAAACCTTATTAAGGCAAGTTCCTCCTTTAAAAACAAGATTTTCGGAAAGCTCATATATTCGTGAGAGAATCAAGGTTAAATAATAATCTTTTTCAATTAGAGGTAACAGAAAACCCTTTTTCTTTGATGCTCTTCCTAATGCTTTTATAAACTCATCTTTATTTTCGTGAATCATTGACTATAACTCTCCATTTTTTATTAAGGGTGCCTTTGCGCGAACCGTTAAGAGAACTGATGGATGTCTTTTTTATGCTTTTTATAAGAGGCTTCAAAATATTTT
>SDBT01019804.1_pt1 | contig 10541 bp, 9 predicted proteins | sample 2277101 | NCBI WGS metagenome assembly SDBT01 (sample SAMN10404973, study PRJNA504765) | marine sediment metagenome | isolation source: marine sediment core GS10_PC15, 103 cmbsf | place: Arctic Ocean: Southern Knipovich Ridge | collected 2010
ACCATGATAGATGGAGTCTTTTCTGTTGGCTGTTGTCAGGGGCCAAAGGATATTCCGGACACAGTTACCCAAGCTAGTGGGGCTGCGGCTCGGGTTCTGGCTCTCATTAGTCGGGGAAAAGCGCAAATGGAGGCAGTTACTGCATTCGTTGATGAGGAGGTATGTAGCGGTTGTGGTTATTGCGAAGCTGTCTGTCCCTACATTGCCATCGAAATTGACCCGATAAGAAAAGTGGCTAAGGTTAACGAAGTGCTATGTAAGGGATGTGGTGCCTGTACCGTGAATTGCCCCTCCAAAGCAATGCAACTCAAGAATTTTACACCGAAGCAAATCATGGATATGATAGATGTAGCAACTGCGGAGTATGCCGGGTTAGCCAGTTAGGAGCTTTTGATGCCGGAGAAAGTAGGTGCTGTTTTAGTTGTTGGTGCCGGGGTAGGTGGAATAAGAGCCGCCCTGGATTTAGCCGAATCAGGCTTTCGGGTTTACCTCGTCGATAGGAGCCCCGGTATTGGCGGCACTCTTTCCCAGATGGACGAATGGTTTCCTGATGACCATTGTGAGTTGTGCAAACTGTTACCTGTGTTTTCCAGGGATGAATGCTCTCAATTTTGCCTGCGCCGTGATCTAGCTCATCCCAATATTGAGCTGATACCTAATGCTAGGATGGAAAAGATGGAGGGAGAGGCAGGGAATTTTGAGGTATCTCTTAAGATAGAGTCTCGGTGGGTGCAGCCTGATAGGTGTACTGGGTGTGGACTTTGCGTTGAGGTGTGCCCAGTTGAAGTGCCTGATGAATTCAACGAGGGCTTGCAGAACCGTAAGGCAGTATACGTCAGGAATCCACAAGCAATACCCAATGTTTATACCATTGACCGAGAGCACTGCACCAAATGTGACCAGTGTGTGGAAGTATGCCCGACCGGCGCTATCGACCTTTCCCTGCTGGATGAGTCTCGGGAATTAGCCGTGGGGGCTGTTATTGTCTCTACCGGATTTGAAGAATTTGATGCTGTCCAGATGGGACAATACGGCTTTGGCCGTTACCCTAACGTCCTGACCAATATTCACCTGGAGAGGCTATTGGCCTCAGGTGGGTCTTCCGGAGGTAAGCTGGTCCGCCCATCTGATGGAAAATCTCCGCAAAAGGTTGCCTTCCTGCAGTGTATTGGCTCAAGGGACATGAAGCGCAACTACTGCTCGTCCGCCTGCTGCATGTATGCTCTGAAGGAGGCAATGCTAGTTAAGGAGCAGAACCCGGAGGCTGAGGTCACCATCTTCTATATGGATATGCGTGCCTTTGGCAAGGGCTACCATCGCTATTACCTCAAGGCCAGGGATTTAGGTGTAAACTTTGTCAGATGTCGAGCGTCCACGGTTAGGGAAAATCCCAAAACCAAGGGCTTATTGGTCTTAGCCTGTGCCGAGGACGGAAGCTCGATTAGTAGCGAGTTTGACCTGATAGTTCTATCCGTGGCTCAATGCCCGTCTCCCTACATTGGTGAACTGAGCCAGGTCTTGGGTGTGGGCGTTAACAAGTGGGGCTTTTTGCAGAGCCAGGACTTTTGGCAAGCCAGGACTACTAGAGACGGCATCTACGTCTGTGGCTCAGCAGCGGCACCGGCTGACATTTCAGAGACAGTTATCCAGGCCAGTGCTGCCGCCTGTCAGGCGTCTATCCTCCTCTCTTCGGTGCGTAACCAGCTTGTGGGTAAGAAAGGTAAGCCTCAAGAGATCAGTTTAGATGAGGAGGCTAAGGTAGCTATTTTCGTTTGCCGCTGCGGTGAAGAAATTGCCTCGGTGGTAGATATAGAGCAGGTAGTGACTTTTGCCAAGACTTTACCTAGCGTAGTCTATGTCGAAGATACCCCCTATCTCTGTCTGCCAGAAAATCTGGATAAGGTTAAGCAGGCTATGGCTGAATCTGGAGCTAATCGGGTGATTTTTGCTGCCTGCGCTCCCTATCATTATCAAAGGTTATTTGATGAGACGATGCAAGAGGTTGGACTTGACCTTTCCCTATGGCAACTGGTAAATTTCAGGGAGCAGATTGCCTGGGTTCATAAAGGCAGCAAATCTCTGGCTACAGAGAAGGCACAGCGTATATTGGCTATGGCAGTAGAACAACTAAGAGAGCAAGAACTGCTTTCTGTTCCCTCAGCCTTGGTGAATCATCAAGGTCTGGTTATTGGTGGTGGTATTTCCGGGCTTATCGCTGCTCTTTGCCTTGCCGAGCAGGGGTTTGAGGTTCGCCTGGTAGAAAGCTCCGCTGAGCTTGGAGGTCATGCCAGAGAAGTGTATTATTGCCTGGGTAACGGAAATCCTCAAGCTTTTCTCAACAGCACTTACGAGAGAGTTAAGGCTAATCCTCGAATTCGCCTCCATCTGGAAACAGAGGTAATAGAAATGACTGGCCACGCCGGTAACTTTCAGACCAAGGTCAAGACTGGGGAAGAGGTTATCTCTATAGAGCATGGTGTCCTCATCATTGCTACCGGAGCTAAGGATTACCAGCCCAGCGAGTACCTGTATGGTCAAGATGACCGAATAATCACCCAAAAAGAGCTGCAAAAGCGCTTAGCTGGGGGCACTTTGGGACAACTATCCACCGTGGTGATGATACAGTGCGTGGGTTCCCGAGACAGCGACCGGCCTTATTGCAGTCGAGCTTGCTGCTCGGAGGCCATAGTAAACGCACTTAAGATTAAAGAGCAAAGCCCTGAGACCCAAGTCTTTATCCTTTATCAAGATATTATGACCTACGGTTTCAGAGAGGAATACTATACCCAGGCTAGAGAGGCAGGTATTTTATTCATCGGTTATGAACTGGATGCTAAACCAGAGGTAACCATTGGGGATAAAGTGATAGTGGTTCAAGCGGATGATCCAGTTCTCCCCGGGAGGCTTGAAATCGAAGCTGACCTTCTGGTTTTGAGTACCGGGATTATTCCTGGGAACAATAAGGAATTGGCGGAACTTTTCTCATTAGACCTAACCGAAGACGGATTTTTTAGAGAAGTGGACACTAAATTCCGCCCTGTTGACTCGATAATCGACGGCATCTTTGTTTGTGGATTGGCTAATGCGCCAAGGTGCCTAGATGAGGAGGTAACTCAGGCCCAAGCTACGGCTCAAAGAGCAGCCACCGTGCTCGCCAAAGAGCGACTGGAATCAGGAAGAGTTGTCTCAGAGGTAAACGTAAGGAAATGCACCGGTTGTGAACTGTGTGTTACTGTCTGTCCTTATAACGCTAGAAAGATAGATGAGGAACGAAAGGTAGCTGTAGTAGAAGAGACGCTGTGCCAAGGCTGCGGGGTTTGTGTTGCCCTTTGTCCCAATGGTGCCGCTAAACTGAGGGGACTTAAAGAGAAGCAAGTCTTTTCCATGATTGAGGCTGCCCTCTAGGGCGGTCAAAAGATTCTAAAAGAAGCATAAGGGGGGTGGTTAGCATTGCTGTAGAATATTTCTTGTCTGAAGTGCCAGGGAAAAATCAATAGTGAGGTGAAAGATGTTTTGGAAAAAGAAGGCAGAGACGTCGGAGACAAAGGTCAGTAAGCTAAAAGGCCCAAAGATGATACCAGATATAGTGGGAGGTCATCTGGTAACAGATTTCAAACAGGATCCAGACGTGATATGGAAGCTCAAAGCTGTGGTGCGTCAGAGAGGGGAAAGCAAAAACGCTTTCGATGTCCGAGTTTTTGACGATGTTGAGTCAGCAACAAAGAACATAAAAATTGAGAACTACGACTCTTTTGATGCGCACCCAGAGTTGATATTGTACGAGGGGTGGTTTGATAAGGAATCCATTCAGGTAGAACTAGAAGTGAAAAGGACAAGTTAAATCAGCCCTAATTTGCAGGTGGGGGAAGGAAACTGGCTAATGAGTATGGATGTACTCAAAGCCGTTTTATAGGCGTTTTGGCAGCAGACGGTCTAATGTCTGCTGCCTGTGTCGGTTTTAGCCAGCAAGAGAGGTCTGTGGGTGACGAGTGGTAACCGATAAGATGAGGTGAAGGAGCTAGGTAATGGCTGAATTTGAACCCAAAATAATAGGCTTTTTATGCAATTGGTGCACCTCAGCCGCTGCTGATTTAGCGGGAACAACCAGAACGCAGTATCCGCCAAATATCCATCCGGTTCGGGTGATGTGTAGCGGCACTGTAGACCCAGCCTACATGGTCAAGGCGTTACTCTCCGGTGCCGATGCTGTTCTGGTCGGAGGATGCCACCCCGGAGATTGTCACTATGTATCTGGTAATTATAAAGCCAGAAGAAGGATTGCCATGCTAAAAACTATTTTTGAGGCTCTGGGGTTAGACGAGAAGCGGATTTGGGCAAGGTGGATTAGCGCCAGTGAAGGGCCAGAATTTGCCGAGATGGTAAAGGAGATCACGGAAGAGACGAAAAAACAAGGCCCCAATCCGCTAGCTAGCAGCTGGGCTCTTTGAGGAGGATAATGACTAAGAGCATAGTCCTAACCGTCAAGGACGGACAAGTGCGTCAAACTATCAACACCTTTCTACAGGACTTACTCAGCAATAAGGTGGTAGAGGCAATTTTAGTGCCTCTGATACACCCGGCAGGAAATAATGTAGTGCAGAGTCTGGTGACTGACCCAGAATACCTTAAGCAAGCAGATGTCCTGGCCCCGGTGCTACCAATTAATTCAGCTCGCATTGTGTCAGCGATGACTAGACTTGCTCCCGTAAGTAAGAAAACGGCAGTCATTATGAAGTCCTGCGAGCTGAGGGCACTTATTGAACTGGTAAAGCTGAAGCAAGTCTCTTTAGATAACCTTGTCCTCATTGGAGTGGATTGTCCCGGAGCCTATTCGGTTAAGGATTACCCCCAGTTTTCTGCAGAAAGCACCTCAGATGATTTTGTGAAAGCCGCCTGGCAAGGGAAGGAAGACCCAAAGCTGAGGGCGGGCTGCCAAATATGTGAATACCCGGTGCCCTTAACCGCCGATTTAACCATAGGTTTGGTTGGAATAGACCTGGACAAGGGCCTTCTTTTGCAAGCCAACACTGAGGAGGGGGAGCAAATTCTGGAAAAGCTAGGCCTCACTGGTGAGACCGATAGTGAGATGGCTAAAAAGAGGGAGGCAGGGGTTTCACAACTGCTTACCGAGATTAAGAAAAAGAGGCAGGAATTCTTTGCCCGAACCAAAGAAGAGATTGGTGGTTTAGAGAATCTTTCAGCCGCCTTTGGGCCTTGTATCAAATGTCATAACTGTAGGATTGTCTGTCCGGTCTGTTATTGCCGGGAATGCTTCTTTGATTCGCCCACCTTTGATTTAGAAGCTGATAGATATCTAGGGCTGGCTAAGAAGAAGGGAGCCATAAGGATGCCTGTCGATACTCTATTTTTCCATCTAACCCGGATGACTCACATGAGTGCTTCTTGTGTGGGGTGCGGCTGTTGCGAAGAGGCTTGCCCCAACGGTATACCTTTACTCAAGATTTTCCAGCTTACTGGCGACAGAGTGCAGAAGCTATTCGACTATATTCCAGGGCGCAGTTTGGAAGATGAGTTGCCCCTGGCTGCCTTCAGGGAAGATGAGCTTCAATGGATAGGAGAGAAATGACGATTCGTCTTGTCAGCCAGAAGGGTAGGGAAAGTTGCGACCTGTCTTTCGCTCAAGAAGTAAAAGAAAAGAGCCAGGCTCACCTTGAGCGATGCTACCAGTGCCTGGCTTGCAGCTCAGGTTGTCCCGTTGCCTTCGCTATGGACTACCCCCCGAACCAGATAATAAGAATGGCCCAGTTGGGACTCAAAGACCGGGTTCTAAATAGCTCAACCATCTGGCTGTGTGCCAGCTGCGAGACATGTGCCACTAGATGTCCCAATGATATAGATATCGTGAAGGTGATGGACATACTGAGAGGGATTTCCCTCAGGGAAGGACGTACGCAGGAGACTAAGCTCCCCTTATTTCACTCTACCTTTCTCGATGGTATCAAGAGTAAGGGCAGGGTACATGAACTGTCGCTAATCTTGCGCTATACGCTAACCAGCGGTGACATGTTTAACTTTAAAAAGCTACTTAATGATATGATTTTAGGCTTAAAGATGTTTCTAAGGGGCAAACTGGTTATTCTCCCCGGTAAGATTAAGGGAGTAGCAGGAGTAAAGCGTATTTTTCAACTAACTGAGAGTAGGTTAGACCATGGAAAAACTAAAGTTTAGCTATTATCCAGGCTGTTCCTTAGAGTCCACGGCCAAAGAGTACGACCAATCAGTACGAGCAGTGGCTGAAATGCTAGACGTAGACCTGGTAGAGTTACCCGATTGGAGTTGTTGCGGGGCTTCTTCAGGGCACTGCACTAATTACCAACTCTCTCAGGCTTTACCGGCCAGGAATCTAGCCCTGGCTGAGAAAGAGGGGCGAGACTTGGTTGTGGCTTGTGCTGCTTGCTTCCTCCGCCTCAAGCAAACAAACCATGAGCTGCGAGCTAACGACAGGTTTCGACAGGAGATAGAAAAGATAATTGGTATGCCCTACAAGGGAAGCGTCGAAGTAAGGCATTTTCTTGACATAATCTGCCGGGAAGTGGGCTTTGAGGAAATCCAGCGCCGGGTAAAAAGGCCACTTAAGGGATTGAGGTTAGTATCTTACTATGGGTGCTATCTGGTTCGACCTCCTGAGATTACTCAGCTTGATGACCCCGAGAACCCCAGGTTAATGGATGATTTAATGAAGGCTCTGGGAGCGGAAGCCTTGGACTGGTCTTACAAGGTAGAGTGCTGCGGGGGGAATCTGCTTTTGTCTCGAGCTGACATTGTCACCAAGCTGGTTGGAGACATCGTCCAGGCAGCAGTAGACACTGGAGCCGATGGAATAGTTACCGCCTGCCCGCTATGCCAGGCTAACCTGGATATCAGGCAGCCCGGTCCAGAAAGGCTACCTGTCTTTTATTTTAGCGAGCTTCTGGGACTGGCTCTGGGGGTGGACGAGAAATCACTCAGGTCCTGGTGGAAAAGGCACCTCATCAGTCCTGACATAATGCTTAGTACAAAAGCTGGGGTGTAGAACTGCTTCCACAACATGGGTAAAGCCAGGTCTCTATCCTAAGCTTTGCTCCGCCTATTCTATATCCGCTTCCATTAGGTCGAACCGGAAGTTTAGCCCTCTAGAATTGCCATCGCCTCCTCATGGTAGGCTTCCATCAGATAGGGTATTCCAGTGACTTTGGCACACTCTTCAGTTAGAGACATCAACTCACGGCGGGTAATCGCTGGCACATTGAAGCATCTGGCACCAGCCATCAACTGCTGCAACCCTACCTTAATCTTTTCACTGTAGCTATAGATGCCCACGGCGCCCAGCGGGATGTTCTTCATTTCATCAGCACCGACGATACTCTTGACATCTTGGTAACAGACAAAAATCTCTTCCGGGGTCGAGCCAAACTGGCTGACGGTATTCGGCAGCTTACCATTCTTGAGCCACTGCTGGATATTTTTGCCAACTATACCCGGAATCATCAACGCCCGCCCCATGCAGATTGCCTTGATAAAAGGTGCCCCGAGAGCCAGCGCCTTAAATACGCCATCTTCACTGCTAAATCCACCAGCAAAAGCAATATCAGGTGCTCGCTCTCCTTTATCCGCCAGCTTCTGGCAAAATTCATAAGCAGCAGCGTGCAGGTAGAGACTGGGTATGCCCCACTCTTCCATCATTCGCCAGGGACTCATGCCGGTACCGCCGGAGGCACCGTCTATCGTCAGCAGGTCAATCTTGGCCTTTGAGCCCCACTTGATAGCCATCGCCAATTCACGTAGAGGGTAAGCCCCGGTCTTTAGGGTAATACGCTTGAATCCCAGGTCTCTCAAGCGCTGAACTTCAGCGTAAAAACCCTCCTCATCAATAAAGCCGAGACGGCTATGGCGCTCAAATTCCTTGATAGCACCGTCCCTAAATGCTGCCTGAACAGTAGGAAGGGAAGGGTCGGGGGTGACAATATAGCCACGTTTCCGAAGTTCCAATGCCCGCTCCAGACTATTTACTTTAATCTCGCCGCCGATACACTTGGCGCCTTGCCCCCACTTTAATTCAATGGTGTCCAGACCATGCTTCTTTCTGACGTATTCAGCGACACCTAATCTAGTATCCTCTACGTTCATCTGAACCAGGATTTCGCCGTAGCCATGATGGTAGCGCCGGTAGGTCTCTATCCGGCGGTCCATGTCCGGCGCTGAAGTAACTTTACCATTTGAATCAAGCTCAAGCAGCGGGTCAATTCCGCAGACATTTTCACCACAGACCAGGGTAACCCCGCTGAGGGCAGCGCCGATAGCGAAGTGTTCCCAGTTCTTACGGGCTATCTCCGTGGAACCTAGAGCGCCGGTAAAGACAGGTATTTTCATCTTGACCTTAATGTCCCAGCCATATTCGGTCTCCGTATTTACGCTTGGGAAAGTAGCCGTATCGGGGTTACCAACAACACCAGGGGGCAGTCCTTTAGCACCCAGGGCATACCCCTGAATATTAAGATGAGAGTAATCAATGGGATAGTCTTTATCGCCTCCGGCGATGATTTCACCGAAGGGACCGGGATAGATTAGTTCCCGACCGCGGAAGGTTGCCTTAAATATCTCGCAGTTTCCCGTGCAGCCATCAAGGCAGCGGGTGCAGATACCACTCATGGGCACTACACTTCGGGAACGATTGGCAGTTCTGGTAGCCTCATTTGCGTTTGGTCGTTGCAGATTCATTTTCTAGTACTCGCTCCTTTATACTTTTACGGGTATTCCCTTTTCTTTAAGATATCTTTTAGCTTCCGGTATGGATATTTCACCAAAGTGGAAAATAGAAGCAGCCAAAACTGCCGCCGCTTTACCTATGGTAACTGCCTCATAGAGGTGCTCTAATTTGCCCGCTCCGCCTGAAGCGGTAACCGGTACAGTGACAGCTTCGGCAACTGCTTTTGTCATCTCTAAATCATATCCTTCCTTGGTTCCATCGGCATCCTTGCTGGTGAGCAAAATCTCCCCTGCACCCAGTGCTTCCACTCTTTTTGCCCAAGCAACTATGTCTAAGCCGGTGGCCTCATTGCCGCTCTTAACCACTACTTCAAGCCGGGGGAGTCCACTATCTGGCGGATTCTTCTTGCCATCAATGGCAACCACGAGCCTCTCTTTACCAAATTCTTTCGAGGCTTCTCTTATAAGCTCAGGATTTCTGACTGCGGCGGTGTTGATTGACACCTTGTCCACGCCAAGGTCAAGTAACGCCTTCATGTCCTCAATACTTCCTATGCCACCACCTACAGCAAAGGGAATAGTAACTACATCACAGACCCTCTTGACCCATTCTAATCTTGTTCTTCTGTTTTCTACGGTAGCGAAGATATCGAGGAAGACAAGCTCATCGGCTCCCTCTCGGCAATAGGCTTCTGCCGCCTCTACAGGGTCGCGAGCATCTCTCAGGTTGACAAACTTTACCCCCTTGACCACTCTTCCATCCTTGACGTCCAGACAGGGTATAACGCTTACTTCTCGCATCTCATAGCTCCTCAAATTTGACTAAACTTTGATACTCGATGACGGTGCCCATAGCATCATTCTCAACCTCTATATCGGCTTCTCTAGCCGGGGCTACAGGATTCAAGCCACCAAGTAAGATCATCCCGACTCTATTAAGTTCCACAGGGATTCCGCATACTGGTTCACCGGTACTTCCCATTACCAATAGGCCCCCCAATCCAGCCTCCTTAAGTTTAGCCACCACCTCCTGAGCTATGGGTCGGCCGGGGCCTGGTATTTCACGGAAGTTGCCCAGTATTATCCCGTTGCCTTTTTCGGCTGCTTCAGCCACGGAGGTCATCTTGGCTCTAATGAATATCGTGGAAGGGTCTATCGAGGAGCCAGCATAGTGAATGATTTCCACGAAGCGAAAGGGTTGGCGATTTCGAATCTGAAGGAGGCCACCGAACCTTGAGTCCATAGGGATACCAGCCTTAAGTAAAGTGCCATTGAGTAAAACGCTGCAAACTGTAGCCAACGCTATCTTACCCCGGCGCACGGTTACATCACCAAGCGTCTCGCCCTCTTGGGCTACCGCTACCAGGTCGCTAACGCAAAGCCCAGCGGCGAAAGCAGGCTTCATCGCTTGTAATGCCTTCTTGAAGTCTCCTTTTGAGAAGAAGGAGATGTTAACTGGAACCAAACCGGTGCGCTTATCTAAATCGAAGTTGGTGTGGAAAGCAAGTAGCTCAATTCTGGAGATAGTGAAGCCAACTTTGTCTCTGACCAGGGTGCTCCTTAGTTCCTTAATACCGGACTCTGTGATTAGCCTGCCATCCCTGCCTGCAAGTTGAGTCAGACCTCGTTCATCCATCAGCTTGAGATGGTATCTCACTGCTCTTTCACCCAGTTCAAGTCCGTAATCTTTTAAGTGACGAGCAATAACCCTGGCTCCCAGTGCTTCTTGGGCGTCGTTCAGAATCTTCAAGATGTAGAAGACCTTTCTCTCAACGTCTTGCATTTCAAAGCCCATCACAGTACTCCATGAGGAAAACAGGAAACCGTTTGCCTAA
>SDBT01019805.1_pt1 | contig 10540 bp, 4 predicted proteins | sample 2277101 | NCBI WGS metagenome assembly SDBT01 (sample SAMN10404973, study PRJNA504765) | marine sediment metagenome | isolation source: marine sediment core GS10_PC15, 103 cmbsf | place: Arctic Ocean: Southern Knipovich Ridge | collected 2010
AATCCGATCGAAAACCTCTGGCATTACCTGCGAAGCCACTACTGGTCAAATCGTGCCTTTGACGATTACGACGCCTTGGTCGATGCCGCTCAAACGGCGTGGCAGCGATCTGCTTGCGACTGGGCCACCATCCAATCAGTCTGCCGAGAATCTTTACGCGCCAGCGCATTAACTTATCGTGTGTGGTATTATACCGGGCGCACTAAATTCATGCGCTCGGCGGTACAACTCTGGCACTGTCCATAGTGGTGAGAACAACCCTTTGCGACATTGCTGCTCTATACGCTTGCGCATTTACTTTGTGCGCCTCGTATTATCTCAAAAGCAAGAGAGCGATTGACCCCGCCCTGGCGGCCCGGGCGTCGGGAGGCGCATGAAAAGGGCCGTGCGCCTTTTCATCGGCCACGGCCCGAGAAAACGTTTATCCATTTGATCGGTTAGGGGAACTCGCGTCGTTCCTGCTCGCGGGGAATGATAATCGTCGGTTTGACCAACACCAGCAGCGTGGTCTCATCTGTCATCTTGCCCCGGTTGGTAAAGCCGCGGTTTATGAACGGAATCTTGCTGAGGATAGGCACGCCCATCTCCCGCTCGATCTCGCTGGCTACCTTAAGACCGCCCAGCAGCAGCGTCCCGCCGTCGGGCACTGCAACGGTGGTAGTGAGGGTCTCCACGGACGTATCGGGAAGCTGGACGAAGGCGATGTCCTCAAAACCCATCGGCAATGCCCCGCCTGCCAGGAGTGGGCCGGGATCGAACGGGAAAAACTCCAAGGCCAATAGCCTGGTGATGCTGGGAGATATCGTCAGCGTGACATACTTTAGGTCCGAAGAGACTGTCGCCGTGATCACCATGCTTGTACCGAGCTGCAGCGTATCTGAGTCAAAGTCGATCGTTCGGGTAACCACGTTATCCGTAACATCACTTTCGATATCGACGTCGGCAATATAGGTCAGTTCCCTGCCAACGTGTATCTGAGCAGTCGTTCCGCTCAGCAGCGTCAGTCGCGGCGCCGAAAGCACCCGGGTCGTCTTGTGAGCCTGGGTGGCCTCGATCAGGAAATCCACCTGAATATCATCCAGGAAGGTGCCGGCGATACTGAGGGCCGGCTCGCTGAGATTAAACCCCCCGCCGGTCGGGGTCGTCGCGCCGAGGAGATTCGTGAAACCCGCGCTGCCTTGCCTTCCGCTAATCGGCGTAAAGGAGTCACTACCCGGGCGGTCGGTTCCCCAGCCCGAGGTGCCGGTCCGTGTCGGCACGGTTGCGCCTGTCCAGGGATCGGTGGTCATCCCCGAGCCCAGTCGCGAGCCAAGATTGAAGTAGAAGTCCAGGTCCACCCCGATGCTCTCAAGAAAGGCGGAGTTGACGTTGATAAACCGGGCCTCGATGGCGACTTGGATTTCCTTCTTCTCACGAAGCTGCTCGATCAGATCGACAATCGCCTGGTGATTCGCGGCCGTCTGCGTGACAACCAACTGATCGTTCCAGGCGTCGATGCGTCCGTCGCCCCCCAGGCCACCGGTCTCGCCCGGCGGCTGCCAGGAAATCGGATCGATCGTGTTGGTGATCAGCGCGATAATCTGCCCGACAATCGCGGAGATCGCTTCCCCGCCGCTGCCCAGATCGGCTGCTGGGCCATCTCCATCGCCGGTAGTGGTCGTGATTATGCCGCCCGATATACCGGGGCGAACCAGGTCGCGAATGTCGTAAACCCGCGGAAAGACCTTCCGGGATAGGTCCTTCTGCGTCGTGATCGTGATCACGCCGCCGTCAACAACGTAGCTCAGCTCATCTTCCGTGCCCAGCCTCGGCCCGCTGACATCTTCCAGAATAACCTGGAGAGCCTTGGCGTAGGAGACCTTTACGATGTAGACCGAACTGATGGTCGCCGTTTCCTTGGTATAGCCGGCAACCTCCAGCCACTTCCAGTTCGGGTGGATGTTCAGGTTCATCACCGTCCGGAGATATTCGATCGCCTCAACGAGCGGAAGGTCTTCCCATCCAATCGGATCGGGGATGACCGACTCGGCCAGCACCTGGCGGATTCGCCGGTCTTCCTCACTGCCGAAGCCCGCCTGGAGGCCTTGCCCTTCTCGCAACTCGCGAATCTCCCGCCAGTTCCTGGGGAACCGCAGCATCTCGTACCAGGGGATTTGCGCCTCGCGGATGTCACCCAGGGAGCGGTTCTCTTCGTAAATGAGGCTGTCTTGGATCTCCTGCTGATCCTGCAGCAGGACCAACTGCTCCAGCAACCCTTTCTGATCAGAGGCCCAGGTATTGGCCGGATCAAGCTTAGTGATCTGGTCGAGCACCTGGAGGGCGTCGCGGTACTTCCTGGCGGCCATCAGCGTCCTGGCATTGGCGGTGAGTCTTCCGACGGTCCGCTCCAACTGCTCCTGGGCGCGCTGGACTCGGTCGGCCTCGGCTTTGCTGAGTTCCGTGAGTTGCCGTGCGACCTCGGCCCGCTCCCATTCTTCCCTCCGCAGCTCGACCCCGTTGAGCAGTTCGGAGATTTCAACCAATCGGTCGCGATACTCGCTGGGGATGTAAAGATTCTTATTCGACTCGACGATGTTCTCCGCCACGTGCAATGCGTTGGCGGAGGCTTCGAAGTCCTCTGCGGTCTGAGCGCGGATCAGGCTGTCGAAGGATCGTTTCAGGGCCTTGTCGTATTCCACGTCCGCCCGCTGCCGCTGAATCTGCCGGCGCTGCTGCAGGGCCGTCAGCGCGCCGCTTTCAGAAACCACCGCGACAGGGGCAGTGGGGATCAAAGGCGTCACGGAGACTACACCCGGGTCGGCCGGAACTTCCAGAATGGGCGCCGGCGCCAACTGCGCCAGTGCCTGACGGGCCTCGGCATTTTGCGGATCGAGAGCAAGAACCTGCTTAAACCACAAGGCCGCCTCGTCCGGGCGGTTTTCCGCCATGGCTTGGCGTGCCCGGGAAAGGGTCTGACTGATTCGCGCCCGTCGGGCAAGCTGATCGGCCAGGGCCTTCCTCGCCTCGACCTCCGCTTGCGAGCCCGTCACAGCCGGCTGCGCTGTGCGGACGGGGGGCTCTTCGATGGCCCGGGCAAGCTGGCTTGCCTCCGGCCGGGGTCTCGGAACCGCAACCGGGGGCGCTGCTAGCCGGGGCGCCGGCGGAGCGGCCGCGACGGCGGCCTCTGCCTTTGCCACCACGAGGGCAAGCTGCGCCCTGGCATCCTGCCTGACCGGCGCCGGGAGGTATTCGCTCATAGCCGCCAGCTGAAAGCCCATCCTGGCCTGGACCAAATCGCTCTCGCCCAGCGCTTCGACCGCCTCGTTATAGGCGTCCATTGCCTCGGACTGCCTGCGGAACGCTTCGGGGACCGCGACGAGGTATCGGTCAAGTATGGCTTGATCTTTCTCGGGCAGGGCGCCTCGGTCAACCTGCAAAAGCGTCGCCTTGGCGGCGCTGAAATTCAGCGCCTTATACTGTGCGACGCCCTGCTTGAGCCTTGCCACCGCCAGATCGGCGTCGGCCTCCTGCGCCTGGACGGCGAAGGAAGGCAGTAAGAAAACCATTAGCAGTAAGCTAAGACGAATGAAACGGGGGAGAGTCTGCACTGCGCTATCCCTTTCAGAATACAGCGTACTGAGCAAATGCCGCCGGCCAATTCCCGTGCTCTGTCGGGTGTCCCTCATCGCGCACCGCGGAGGTCATTGCTCGGCACTCTTGGTCCCTTCGCTTAACCCAGGACAACCTTAACGCGGGGTCGTAAGCGTTACTCCGGTGGGAGGTTCATCAGAACCCCAGAATAAGCTAACATTCACTACCTTTGCAAGTCAAAACTCCGGCCCATTTTCAGGTCCGCCCGCCCCTGCCGGCGACTGCCTGCCCAGCTTGGCCTTTTCCTCAAGATCGACGTATGTCCGATATGCGTCGGAGGCCTTGTCCATATGGCTAACGTCGATCATCGTACGCAGTTGTCCCATCTCGTCGAGGAAGAGCATCTCCGTCGTCGTCCGCCTGTTGCCGATGGGCTTGCCAAAGTCCAGCTCAACCGCAACCGCTCCCGTGGCGAAGTTCACGCTCACCGGCTCAGTCTGACCCGAGGCCGGGTCGGTCAACTCGAGGAACTCCTCGCGCCCGATGGCCTGGCCCGCCCGGACATAGAAAGTCTCCTTGACCTGCTGGCCCAACTGGCGGGCAAAAACAGTTACCCGGGCCATCTTCGTTCTTGGCATGGCCCCGGTGAGGAAGAACTCCGTCGGTTTGGGAACAGAGACCGGTGCCGACCACTCGCTCCAGGGACTTTGAATGACCTTCGTCCTGGCCTGGTCGGGGGCTTCGGCAAAATCCTCGTAGCCGTACAGCGGATTGAGAAACTCCACGCAAAGCTGGTATCGGTACTCTTTGAGGCTTTCCAGCGACATATCGTGGAACCAGAGCAAGATAGCCCCGGCCTCCTTTTGCTCGCTGAGCGGTGGCACAACCACCTCTTGAAACGATAGGCTCGGCGCAACCGCCATTCCCCTCGGACGCCTGAAATCCATGCCGCCTTCGTTGAATGCATCCATTACACCCGGGCGTCTCCTCTTGACGGTGCGAGCGGGCCGCGCCCGGCCCCGGCCCGGGGCCGTGCCGTGCTCGATAGCAGCGCCCACCTCAGCCTCCGGCAGATGCACGCGCCAGTCCACCCATCCGACGCCCGCGCGCCAGATCGGCCAATACTCCGGCCGAAGTACAAAGAGCTGCCAGGATTCGTCGCCCCACGCCTGGACCGCCCGGGTGATCTGGTCGATGTTCTTCCCGTCGTACTCGGGAATCTCGGGGGGCTCCACAGCCACCCCTTGAGAGTCCAGCAGGGGCCGCGCCACCATCGTCACGGATTGAACGGGGCCCCATGTGCCGCCAAGCTGCCTGGCCTGAAGCCGAGCCAACACGCGCCAGGCCGCCGGCTCGTCTTGGATGGTCGTCCTGCTGAGTATGTCCTGCCAGCGGGTCTGAAGCTCAGCCCATGGATAGACCGCCGCCACGTGAGCGGCGGCAATGTCGGCCTCGGCCGCCACCCCCACCTGGCGCCTGAGGCGCTCCCACTGGGCGCGGCCCTTGGGCACGCCTGGGGCCGGCACCGCCTCGACCAACGCCGTCAGACTGACCGGCGGAATCTTCCCCGGCCCCGCATCGGCGATCGCAGTTCCCGGCAAAGCCAAATCGACCAAGCTGGGAAACTCCTCAAGCGGCTTGTCCTGTCCTTCCCGAACACGCTTCATATACTCCGGTTGGGGGGTCTGTGGCGGCTGAAGATCAATCACACGCTGCCGAACCGTTGATGATGCTCTGGCCAAGGCTTCGTCCACCTCGGCGGGACCGACGCTCTGCGCCATGCCGTTCACCATCACCTCTAACGACCGGGGCGTACCGATGATCCAGACGTAGCCCACCACCACCAGCGCCAAGGCGCAGATCGCCAGGATTACTTTCTCTATGTGGTGTTCGATGAGCTCAATCGGACTGACCTTAGCCATAACTGTCTGTCTCCAGCGGAATACCTTCCGCGTCACAGAATGGTAACTTTCAGCGGGCCGGCTCAGAAACCAAACGCCGGCGGCGGCGGCGGGGCGGTCTCTCGCTCCGGCAGGGGCTCCAGCCGCTTCTTATCCTCGGGGCGCAGGGCCGAACTGCCCAGCCCAAATTGCTGTCGCAACGCCTGGGTCGGAATCAGCGGAGGAAACTCATTGGACCACTCCTCCGCCTGCTCGTCCCAGGTCCCCCGCGCCCAAGGCGTCAGGAACAATACCTCGCCCTTCAATGTAACCGCCACAACCGGGGCCGTGCCATAGTAGAAGAGATCGTCTTTCTCGCCCGAACGCCTCCCGGACCCGGTCACGGCGGGGCCATGAATACTCCGCCACTGCACATCCAGAATCGTATGATAGTTCTGCGCCAGAACTCGGCGCTCAAAGGCCATGAGCTGGCTTAACGATATCACGACCTCCAGCTCATAGCGTATCACGTCGTACTCCCCGGTCGATCCCCTTCCGGTCAGCGGGTGGGGCTCGCCACCCAACGGCTCACCCCTCTCGGCCATTTCCTCAGGCGCGTCCGGGATCATGTACATGTCAAAGTTTGATTCCTCGTACTCCTCATCTTCTTCGATCTCAGAGGCGCTCGGCCCATCCCCGGCTGCGGGACGAATGTAGTTCTCCGCGATCTGAAGCGACGTGAGCCTCTTGACGGCCGCGTTGATTACCGTTCGTTCGTCTTCGGGAAGAGTGGCAAAGGCCTGGCGATTCGTTTCATTGATAGCCGAGAGCAGATCTTGCGTAACCCAGAGGTTCACCTGGGCCCTCCACAGGTCGGCGAAGGTAGCGTTCTTCGTCGGCATGGGGTAGATGTTGTCCAGGGCCGCCAGGTCGGCGTAGATCATGCCCTCCCTGGCCCGATTGAGCACAGCGGTCTGTTTGCCCCTGGCCTGGGCATCGCCCGCGGCGCCTCGTTTCGCCCCACCGGCGTAGAGTTCTCGGCCTTCTTCCGCCGCGCCCCCAGCCTCGAGGTATTTTTGCCATTGCGCAACCTGGGCGTCGATCTCCATCTGCGTCGGAGTCGACGTGGGATTCGTCTCGGCCAGCAGCCGCTTAAGCTCCTCCTGGTACTGCTGCGTGAAGAAATACCGCAGACTCAATTCCTCATATTGCTGCTCGTCAATCGGAAAGGCGTCGATACGGCGTCTGACGCCGCTGGAATCGGTTACGTCAAGCTTGAGCACCGAGTAATTTCGCCTGTTCCAATTGACGCACTCGCGGCGGACACGCTGCCCGTCTCGCTCGACCCGCTCGACGCGCCGTTTGGCCCAGCTAATCATGGCCTCGTTGGCCCCCTTCCTGCCGGCGAAATCATCCAACGTCTTCGACAGCCGCTCGCGCTCGCGAATCGCCGCGTCGAGCTTGCCGGACGCGCTGAAATAGGACAGCGCCAGCAAGGCGCCGATCGCCACACAAGCCGCCGCCGTACCGATCAGAAAGATGTTTTCCCGCAAGAATCGCATTGACCAGGTCTCCCAACGATTACTCGGCGACAGCCAGATCCTGTGATATCGGCTCAAGCCCGTCACCGGTGACAGCTACAAGCCAGCCCAGCGCAAAACGCGTGTCCGTGCTCATGTCCTCCCCGGGCAGGAGAAGATCGGGTTGCCCGACCTGACCCCGTCTGCGCAAGCTTCCCCCCCCGCCGCTTCTGCGAGCCGGATGCCCAAGGGGATCGTATGTGAAATCGACCACCTCTATACCCCCAAAGGCGGCCTTCTTGCTCTCGACCCGCAGGAAATTGATCAGCCTGCGAATGGCCAGGTCTTCCGGCAAGGGCGTCCGTACGGTGAGCTTGATAAAGTACCCGCGCCGCGCCGTGCTCACCGACGGCGCCTCGTCCCGTCGCGACCGGGACGGTTGCCTGCGACCCGACGAGGTCCGCCCTTCCAGCATCGCCCGGGTGTTGACCTTACTGACGTCTTCAACGAAGGTCGCGCTGAACTCTTCCGCGAACAGCATCAGGCGGCTGCGGCGATCCTTGGCCCCAATCGCGGCCAGGGCCGCCTGCCGCTGCTCCTCGCTCCGCGCCGAAGCATAGGCTTCTATCAGCGGCTGGTCCTTAGCCACCGTCGCAATGGACTGAGAGATCATAGCCTGCACGGAAGGCCAGAAGCTGCGATAGCCGAAAAGCTCCCAGTACCTCTCAATCTCCTGTTCCTGCTCGGGCACTTGCCGGATCAGTGAATCGTACTCCCGCTGCCAATCGGTAAGTTGCTCAGTGGCCCGGCTGGCGTCACTGTACGCCTCGTTCTCCGACAAGGCCGAAAGATCCACGTAGGCACGGTAGACCGGTCCGGCCAAGGCCAACAGCAGCACGACCGCCGCGGCCACGAACCATGGCTGCTTCTTCTTCCACCGCCGCCGCCGGGCCACCTCGTCTGGCAGGAGGTTCGTCGTGACCTTCGAGAGTTCCAATCCCTGGACCGCCAGACCGTAAGGGACTGCAAGCGAGAGGACATTGTCCTCAAACGCGGGGACATTCACGCCTTCGGCGGTGGTGAGGCGGTTATACCCGTCGACACGAGTGACCGGAATGCTCAACTGCTGCTCGAGGAACTTTTGAAGCCCCGGCAGGCGGAACCCGTTACCGAGCCCGAGAACCCGCTTGAACCGGGCATCGCGCCGCATCGATGTGTAATAGCCGACCGACCGCTGGATTTCCTGGGACAAGTCCGCGAAGACCGGGCGCATGGCCTGGAAAATCTGCCGGGCGTACTTGCTGGTCGCCGCCGTGCGCTTCAGCTTTTCAGCCTTGGCGAAGGAAAGCTTGAAGGCCTTGACCAGCGCCTCGGTGAAATCGCTGCCGCCGATGTTGACGGTGCGGGTCCAGATTCGCGGCCCCTCGGCGACGACCAAATCGGTTTTGTTAGCCCCCACATCGCACAGCAGGGTCGCACCGTCGGGGGCGAGCTGTCCGTCGTAGCTCATAAAGTTGTACAGCGCCAGCGGGGTCATCTGCACCATGTCCACGGGCAACTGCAGCTGCTCGAAGTGTCTGAGAACCTCCGAAATGTCGTCCCGCTTCATCGCGAAGATGCCGATTTCCACGTCGGGACTGTTGGGGTCCTGGAATCGCTGCCAGCGCCAGACCGTCTCATCGATCGCAAAGGGTATCTGCTGCTGGGCCTCGAACCGGACAATATCCGGAACCTTCTTGGTCTCGACCGGCGGGAGCTTGACGAAACGCGTGAAGCCCGTCTGCCCCGGAGCCGAAACGCAGACCACCGAACCGGCGACGTTGTGGCGGGCCATGAAGTTCTCCAGGGCCTCGCGGATCAGCGACATGCCATCCGCTTGGGGTTCCGAGAGAATCTGCGGATACTCGATAATCTCCAAGGCATCGGCTTGGAGTTGTCCTTCGACCTCTCGCAGCCTTAAGGCCTTGAGGGATACCTGCCCGATGTCGATCCCCCACGCCGTGATCGCCTTAGCCATTGACGTCTCCTTGGCCTTGGGGCCTTCCGCATCCTTCTGGCAGAACCCAAAGCGTGCACGAATCCCGCGTCTCGGGAGCCACCGTCTCTTGCCGGCCTCGGCCCGTCTTCAGGAAGCCGCTCTTGCCACAGTGCCCGGCAAGACCTGTATAATAGCTTTTTTCCTCCGCGGCGGCAACCAGCAACCCGGCCCGCACAAAATCGAGCGCCCGGCCTGATAGCGACGCCACATGGTCCGATTCCGCATCACAACGCTTGGCTGCAAAGTCAACCAGTACGACAGCGCCGCACTGTCGGCCACTCTTGTCCGCGCCGGCCTCCATCCCAGCCAAGTCGGCAGGAACGCCAGGAGCCCAAACCTGGTTGTCATCAACACCTGCTGCGTGACGGCCGCCGCCCGGAGCAAATCACGCCAGGCCATCCGGCGCGCCCTGCGCCGCTCGCCCGGGGCAGCTGTGCTCGTGGCCGGGTGCTACTGCGATTACGACCCAGCCGCCATCGCCGAGCTGCTCACGTCCGCGGGAGTCAGTCCCGAGCGTTCCTTCGTCGTCGGCCACCACGGCGACTGGCGCCGCGGCGCCGAGCAAGCCGCACGCAGCTTGCTCAAGACGCCGGACAAGCAAACCGAGGGGGAATCGCGCCTCACAGACGCCGTGGCAGGTTTCGGCGAAGGGCCAACTCATAGCCCGGGCGGGCACGAACAGCACTGCGCCGCTACGCCGAATACCATCAGAACACGTCGCGGCGAGGCGATCAAGCGCAAAGTCCCCGGCCCCAGCCGCCTGGAGCCCATTTCGTGTTTTGACGGCCACCAGCGGGCCTTCGTGAAGGTCCAGGACGGCTGCGACGCCTTCTGCACCTACTGCATCGTCCCCTACGCCCGCTGCCTGCCGCGGTGGCGCCCTATCGAGGAAGTTGTCGATGAGTGCCGCCGGCTTCTCGCCGCCGGACACCGAGAGATCGTTCTGTGCGGGGTATTCCTAGGCGCTTACGGCCGAGCGACCGCCCTTCGGCAACAATGGGACGGGCAACCCTCCAAACTGCCGGAGCTGATCGCCGCAGTGGCCCAGATCGACGGCCTGTGGCGCCTGCGCCTCAGCAGCCTCGAGCCGGGCGACCTCACAGACGATATTCTGGACCTCTGCCGGCAGCTGAATCAGTTCGCGCCCCACTTTCACCTGCCGCTTCAGTCCGGCTCCCAGCGAATCCTGAGCCGCATGAACCGCCAGTACACCGCCGACCAGTTTGGCCGGGCTGTGGACCGCCTGCGCGAGGCGCTGGATCGCCCGGCGATCACGACCGACATCATTGTGGGCTTTCCCGGCGAGACGGAGGGCGACTTCGCCCAGACGCTCGCGATGGCTCGGCGAGCGGGCTTTGCGAAGATTCACACCTTCCCCTTCAGCGCCATCGAAGGCACAGCCGCCTGGAGCTTCCGCCACGAGGCCCCGCCCCCGGCCGTGGTCAAGCGGCGCCTAGCCGAGTTGGCCGACCTGGAGCGGGAGCTGGCAGCCGCCTACCGCCGGCAGTTCGTCGGAGAGTCTATGGAAGGTC
>SDBT01019806.1_pt1 | contig 10540 bp, 10 predicted proteins | sample 2277101 | NCBI WGS metagenome assembly SDBT01 (sample SAMN10404973, study PRJNA504765) | marine sediment metagenome | isolation source: marine sediment core GS10_PC15, 103 cmbsf | place: Arctic Ocean: Southern Knipovich Ridge | collected 2010
ATGTCGGCTCATCACATCCTGGGGCTGAAGGCGGTCCCAAGGGTTCGGCTGTTCGCCGATTAAAGTGGTACGCGAGCTGGGTTCAGACCGGCGCGAGCCAGGTCGGTCCCTATCTGCCGTGGGTGTAGGAATCTTGAGAGGATTCTTCTCCAGTACGAGAGGACCTAGAAGGACTAACCTCTGGTGCACCAGTTGTCCCGCTAGGGGCACTGCTGGGTAGCTACGTTGGGAAAGGATAACCGCTGAAAGCATCTAAGCGGGAAGCCCACCTCAAGATTAGGATTCCATTTCCCTTCGGGGAAGAGAGCCCCCATCCAGACTAGGTGGTTGATAGGCCGGGTGTGTAAGGGCAGAAATGTCCTGAGCTAACCGGTACTAACGGGCGATTGCTTGGCCACATTTGCCGTTTGCCTTCCAAAAACGGCGAATGCAACCAAACCCCCAGATGTACGGTGAATTAAATCACCGCTATCCCTGTGCGAACCTCCGTCGCAGCGGGTCGAGAGGCCCGTTGCGGCCGTGGCGGTGTCTATACGTTGCGGGCCACACCTGTTCCCATCCCGAACACAGAAGTTAAGCCGCAACGGCCGATGGTACTGCTTACGCGGGAGAGTAGGTCAATGCCGCCTTATATGAAAAACCCCCGGAAAACCCCGGGGGTTTTTCTTTGCCTGGATCGCCCCTGCTGCTGCGGCCTGCTAAGTTTTCTTCCCAGCATTTGAACCTTCAACCACCAAAACGCGACCATATAGGGGAAGCACTGGAGAATATAGGATTGAAATCGGGCAAAGACGCGATCTATTGCGAACTGCTCGTCCTGCGATGCAAGAGAGGACAGAAGCAGGCCTTCGAGGAGTTGATCGAACATTGGGAGAAGCGCCTGTTCTATTACGTCCGTCGCCTCGTCAGGACAGAAGACGATGCATGGGAAGTATTGCAGCAAACTTGGTTGGTGGTGCTCAAAAGGATCAACTCACTGAAGGACCCGCAAAGCCTTCCGGCTTGGCTTTATCGGATTGCCCGGAACACCGCATTTACCCACTTGCGGGTCAAATATCGCGAGCGGGTGCACCTGGATGAGTCCGCCAATGTCTCCGAAATCGAGGGGAAGGATGAAGGTTTTCCTTTCGAAGACCCGGAGCAGGTTCACGACGCCCTGAATCAGATGTCTCTGGGGCACAAGGAAGCACTAACGCTCTACCTCTTGGAAGACCTTTCCATGGTTCAGATGGCCGAGGTGTTGGGCATCCCGCTTGGGACGGTCAAATCGCGGCTTTTCTACGCCAAGCGGGCTCTTCGGGCCGTCCTCGAACAGGAGGGCGCTGAGTATGAATAAACCCAGGAAGACATTTCGGGACCGGTTAGTAGCAATGGAGCAGATAACGCCTGCGATGAAGGAAAGATACCAGAAGGGAGTTCAAGCGATGTTCGAAAAGAAGCTGACGACATTCGGAAAGTTGGCCTGGATAGGTTCAGGAATTCTAGGGATACTGTTCCTGGTCTACTTCGGAACAGTGGCTATCATCGCCCCAAGCGAGCTTCCTGCTTTACCCCGAATAGTATTCGTCCTCGGTGCACTCTTCGCTCTCGCGTGGGTCGGTGTGTGTGCCTCAATCATTAAACGCGGGGCTTTCCACCGCATTTCACATTCGAAAGCTGCTGCAGGAATTGCGTGGGGCTTTACGATAGTCGTCATGACTGTCGCGATGCTTTACGCAGACAAACATCCCGACAGCCTCACAGGCATCAGGGGGATCTGCATTGGGCTGACGCTTCTTGTTATCACAGCCACGTTCATGATTGCTTCGCGAATCCAACAATCGGAATTAAGGACTCGCGAGAAACTCCTGGAAATTGAGCTTCGCATGGCTGAGTTAATGGAGAAGCTGGAAGCAAAAGGGTGAATTCGGCCTCCGCTTGCACCATCCTGATTGGACGCAGATGACAAGCAACTCGCCCCAGTAGGTGAGTGCCGCCTTATATGAAAAACCCCCGGACAAAACCGGGGGTTTTTCTTTGCCTCACCAGTCCCTTTGATCCACTACGCGCCCGAGGGGCATAATTCGCTATCTTGCGCCCGCGGGGATTTACTACAATAACATCGTAGGGCTTTGCGTTAAACGTGATAGTTCCCCCGAAGGAGGGCTGATAACTGACCGATATAGCTTCAAGGCCCTTCAAGATGCTGGGTCGGGTGGTCGCGGAGAAGACCGATGAGTATAATGGAAGTGCTTCTGGAGAAAGGGCTTATTACGCCAGACAACCTGGCGAAGGCCATGGAACTCCACAAGAGCGACCACCTGCGCCTCGACCGCGCACTCGTCGAGCTGGGCTTCGTCTCCGAGGAGACGCTCCTGGGAATCATGTCCGAGCAGTTGGCGATCCCGATGGTCGATCTCAGCTCCGTAAAGATCGACGTCGAAACCCTCCGCTCCCTACCGGCCAAGTTAGTCTATCGCAAGCACCTCGTCCCCGTAGCGCGCGAGGACGGTACGCTCACCGTCGCCACGTGCGATCCGTTCGACCTCTACGCCTTTGACGAGCTTCGGCTGTTGACGGGGATGGAAATTCGCCCGGTCCTCGCCCCCCTCGATGAGATCAGCAAAGTCATCAAGACCTACTACGGGGTCGGGGGCGACACCATCGACGAGATGATGAGCACCGACGATCTGGAGGTCCTCTCCGAGACAGCCCAGGAGAGCGACGACCTCCTGGAGATGGCCCAGGAAGCGTCCGTCATCAAGCTGGTGAACGAGATCTTCCTGGAAGCGCTGAACGAGCGCGCCTCCGACATCCACATTGAACCGTACGAGAACGACATGGTGATCCGTTACCGGATCGACGGTGTGCTTCACACGACGTCGGTTCCTCCGCAGATCAGGCGGTTTCAAGCGGCGATTATCTCTCGCATCAAGATCATGGCGAATCTCAACATCGCCGAGAAGCGTCTCCCCCAGGACGGGCGGATCAAGATTCAGGCGGGGGGAAGGCAGATCGACGTTCGCGTCAGTGTGATACCGATGCTCTTCGGGGAGGGGGTGGTCCTGCGAATACTCGACAGATCGAACGTCGTGTTGACGCTTCCCGAGTTGGGGATGTCGGGCGAGACGTTCGAGGTCTTCGAGGACCTGATAAAGCGCCCGCACGGGATCGTCCTGGTGACGGGCCCGACGGGCTGCGGGAAGACCACCACGCTGTACGCGGCGCTTCAGGCGATAGTCTCACCGCAGGTAAAGCTCCTGACGGTGGAGGACCCGGTGGAGTACCATCTCGACGGGGTCAATCAGATCCAGGTCCATCCGAAGATCGGGATGACCTTTGCCCGGGGTTTGAGGTCGATTTTGCGGCACGATCCGGACGTGGTGATGATCGGTGAGATTCGCGACCTCGAGACCGCTGAGGCGACGATCCAGGCCTCACTTACCGGTCACCTTGTGTTCTCCACCCTGCACACCAACGACGCGTGCTCGGCCGCCACCCGCCTTCTGGATATGGGCATCGAGCCGTTCCTGGTCACCTCGACGGTGGCGGCAGCGATGGCGCAGCGGTTAGTGCGAATTATATGCCCCGACTGCAAGGAATCCTACAAACCCGATCCGGAACTGCTCCCCCAGGACTTCGAACTCGAACCCGGGGCGGTCCTCTACCGGGGAACGGGATGCCGCAAGTGCCGCCAAACCGGATATTACGGGCGAACCGGGCTCTTCGAACTCCTGATCCTCGACGAACCCGTACGCGATTGCATCATGAGGCGCACTTCGGTGGGCCAGATCATGCAAGCCGCCAAGGCGGGAGGTCTGCGGCTGTTGAGAGAGGACGGGTGGGCAAAGGTCCGCAAGGGAATAACCACACCAGAAGAAGTCATGCGGAGCAGCACGATGTGACGCGCGCCCCGCGATAAGGTGCCCCCGTATACAGACAGGGTTACGTATGGCGACCTACCAATACATCGCCAGAGACACCTCCGGAAAGGAAGTCACCGGGGTGATGCAGGCGGACAGCGAGACCGCCGTCGTCCGCACGCTCGACGAGCGAGACCTCTATCCGGTCCGCGTCACGGAGAACATACAGACCTCACCTTTGCAGATCGCAGGTGGGATCCGCCTCCGCGACTTGGGGGTGATGTACGGGCAAATGGCCGATCTCCTCCAGGCCGGAGTCCCCATGCTGCGAACACTCGAGACCCTGGGGCGCACGGCGACGAACTCTCGCTTGGCGAGGCTGGTAATCGAGGTGCGGGACAGCGTCTCAGCCGGTAAGACCCTCGCCGAGGCGATGGGCAACCACCCCAAGACCTTCAGCGATTTGCACGTGGCGATGGTCCGCGCTGGAGAACGGGCGGGTTTCCTCGAAGATGTCCTCTCAAACCTTTCGGAGTTCCTCGAACGACAAGACGAGCTAAGAAGCAAGGTTAGAGGGTCGATGGTCTACCCGATGATACTGGTCACGCTCGGGGCTGCGGCGATGCTCTTTATACTGGTGGTGCTCGTTCCGAGGTTCGAACCATTTTTCACGGGTATGGCGTTGCCCGCGCCCACGCGTGTACTTTTCGCCGCCAGTGGGCTGCTCGTCAATCACAAGTGGCTGCTGTTGGGGTTGGTGATTCTCATCGTCATCGCCTTGCGGGCGCTGCTTCGCAGTAAGTGGGGCCGCCTCAAGTGGGAACACCTGCGTTTGAAGCTGCCCGGGCTCGGAAAAGTAATTCGCACGGTAAGCATCACCCGCTTCTGCCGCATCCTCGGTACCATGCTCGCCAACGGGGTCCCGATCCTCCAGGCGCTCGAGATATCCAAGGACGCCGCCGGATCGACGTTGCTGGCGGAGAATATCGTCGCCGCCACCGATAGCGTCCGCGCGGGAGAACCCCTCGCACGACCGCTCGGTTCCAGCGGGCTCTTCCCACCCGAGATCATCGAGATGATTGCAGTCGCCGAGGAATCCAATCAGTTGGAAAGAGTTCTCGTCCAGATTGCCGACAGTATAGAAAGGCGAACCAATCGCCAGGTTGACGCGGCGGTCAGACTCATCGAACCGCTGATCCTGGTGGTCATTGCGGTGGTTATCGGGTTCGTGGCGATCGGGCTTATGTACCCGATCTTCATGATGTCCCAAACCCTGACATAATCGAACAGGCGCTTACTGAGATAGGAGAAAACATGATGAAACGTTCCAGGGCGACGCGACGTGGTTTCACGATGGTCGAGGTCCTGTTGGTGATAGGCCTGCTGGTCTTTCTGGGAACGGTCTCCGTGGTGGCTTACTCGCGGATCAAGGAAGGTGCGGACAAGGATTCGACCAAGCTTCTGGTAAACGAGACCGCCGACGCCATCGAATTATACCACGTGAACATGAACAAGTTTCCCACCACCACCGAAGGGCTCCAGGCGCTGATCACAAAACCGACCGACGAGAGACGCGCCGAAAGGTGGATGGGACCGTATCTCAGGCACAGGAAGATCCCCGTCGATCCGTGGGGTAATGAAGTGAAGTACGAACGCCTGGATGAGAGCGATGAAGGTCCGCCTTTCCGCGTGTTCTCCTACGGTCCGGACGGACAAGAGGGCACGGAAGATGATATCAGCAGCGTCCAGGAATAGTCTCTCGGGGAGTCTCCCTCGGTCTCCGCGCGCCTTCTGCAGACGCCGGAGGTTACCGAGAGCCCTTACGCTGCTCGAGCTGCTCCTCGCCCTGTCGATCGTGATAGCGCTTTTCGGGGCCGTTGTCCTGAACGTACCTGCCTGGGCGGAGTCCCGACGACTCGAAGAAGGCGCTTACAGGTTCGAGAGCATGCTCGGGATGGCGCGGGCGGAAGCGGCCAACCTCGGACGCAAACTACGCCTGGATTTCCAGACCACCGAGGAAGGGACGACGCGAATTCGCGTGCTCTGGGAATACGACCCGCTTTCCGCCCCGGAGTACTTCAGTGAATATTCCGCATGTACGTGGCTGCATCATATACCGACGGGACTGGTGAGGGTCGCCCGTAGCGAACTGATCGGCTCCAGCGCCTACCGCCTCCTGGAAAGCAACCCCATGGAGGACCCGAGCGCCTCGGAAGCTCCACTGGCGGCGGTGACGTTTTATCCCGATGGTAGTTGCGATTCCGCGGTCATCGAACTTCTCTCGACCAGCGCCTCAGATAAGAGAATCGCCCTGATCGAAGTGGACGGGCTTACCGGGACCATCAGCGCCCGCATAACGACCCCCAGCGAGCTGGGGGATGAGAGGCAGGAGTAACCTGATGCACCCCGATCATACGAATCGAGAAATGCACTCGGTAGTTGCGGTGAGAGGTTCGTCTGCTGTCGCCCCACTTGCCCGCACAACCGGGACAGTGCTCCTGGAGGTGCTTCTGGCGTTGTCGCTGCTTTTCGTCAGCGCGGCGGTGGTTTTCAGCGGGCTTAGCGCATCGTTCACCGCCGTCGCCCATATGCGCCTCCGCGCGCAGGCGGTGGACTTGGCGATCTCCAAGCTCTCGGAGATCGAAATGCGCCAACTTGACCCCGTGGACGACGGTCCGAATCCTTACCAGGAGGAAGACCTCGCCGAATGGACGTGGGAGCTCGCCACCTCGGCGACTGAAGGTCTCTCTCTGCATGTGACCCCCATGCAGCGCATTGAGATTATAGTGAGGCACACGGAGACCGGGATCGCCCAGCGCCTGGGGATCTTGACGTCTCAGCAGGAGGAATTCCTCGCGGCCGCGCAGGCAAACCCCTCCCCGGAGCCTTTGCGATGAATCGCATGAAGAATTCCAAGGGGATGACTCTGCTTGAAGTCGCCCTCGCCGTGGCGCTCACCGTGGGCGTGGTCGGTTCCGCGATGGTGTTTTATCACCACGCCGTCGAGGTCCGCAGGCGCCTCGAGGACGAGATACGCAGAATCTCCGTCCAGGCGAGGATCATGGACCACCTGACAAACCAACTGCGATTCGCCCGGACCTATCCGTATCTGGGGATGTCTCTGTATGGAGATGACCGCCAGATCGAGTTCGTCACCGCGACGCTGCCCGGTAAGGCCGCCTGGGCTCTCCGCAGATTCACGGACGAGGCGATACCCCCGGAGCAGGACCTGCAACTGGTCGGATATCGCCTGCGCACCTCTCAGGACGAGGATCCGAACGAAACTGCCGTCGAGGGGATCGAACGCACTCATCGGAAGGTCCTGGCGGTTCGCATCATCGAGGATCCGCAAGATGGCGAGGGCGACCAAGAGAAGCGGGAGGGCCCCCCGGAACGCAGGAACATGGAGACCGCGTTGATGGGCCCGGGCGTAAAGTTTATCGCGTTTCGCTACTTTCGGGATGGTGCGTGGTCGACAAACTGGGGCGGAGGAGACCTACCGCAAGCGGTGGAAGTGACGTTGGGCAGTGAAGAGCTCCCGGAGGAAACGGAAGTGGACGAATACCCTTACCCTGTTTTTCGAAGAGTCATCTATCTACCCGGTTCGGTCACGCCGCGCAGGGGCAGGATCATCCGCCAGGAGATAGGGAGACCGAGGTGATGAAAAACCGCGGAGCAGTGCTGATAGCCGTTCTGGTTATGGTGGCGATGGCAGGTATGGTGGCGGCCGGGCTGCTGTTCCACGTGCGCACGGGCGCTTCGGCGTTCGCGGCCATCGGAAACGGCGAACAGGCGTACTCCGCGGCCATCAGCGGGGTACAACGCGCTATGATCGTTTTGAAAGAGTACTCCAAGGACATGGCTATCTGGTACGATAACCCGGAGTTGTTCGCAGAGCAGCTTGTCTACGATGACGGTATCAATCGCTGGTATTTCACCATCTACGCCCACGATCCGGAGGATAGCCACTCGGTCCGCTATGGTTTGATCGACGAAAGAGGAAAGATCAACATCAACACCGCCGAAGAGGAAACCTTGCGCGCCCTACCAAACATGACCAGCGAATTGGTCGATTGTCTCCTGGACTACCGCGACCGCGATGGGGAGACCCGCACGAACGGGGCGGAACAGGATTACTACGAAAGGTTGCCTTACCCTTACGTTATCAAGAACTCCTACTTCACGAGCCTCGAAGAACTGCTGCTAGTCAAGGGCTTCAACGCCTCGATCATCTACGGTGAGGACGTGAACCTTAACGGGACCCTCGAATCCAACGAGGACGACGGGCATGACCGCTTTCCGCCCGATAACCGCGACGGGATGCTGGATGGCGGGCTCCGCGCCGTCGCGACGGCGGTGGGATATGACCGAACCCAAAATGCCTCTCCGGCACCATCCGGCAGAGTACGTTGGGTCAACCTCAACACAGCCCCTGCGGAGGTCCTCGCGTTGCTCCCGGGTATGGACTATGAGTCGGCCAGATCCATCGTCGCGGTCCGCTCCACGCTGGATCCCCGGGTGACATACACCTACGCGTGGTTGCGTGAGTACAACGTGATTTCGGAAGAAGCGTACGGCAAAGTCCGGCCTTTCCTTGCGATGGAAAGTAGTCATTACCGCGTTCAATGCGTCGGGTTCGGGGTTCCTTCCGGTCGGTTCCGCGTGCTCGAAGCGGTCATACACCTTACTCGAGGCGAACCGCGAATAACCTATCTGCGGGACATCACTCGCCTGGGCGTACCGATAGCGTTGAACGTACAAGAGTAAGGAGACGGTGTAATGCTGGAACGTCTGAGAACGAAGTTCAAGATCCCTCTGATCGGTAGGACGAAGCGTTTCGCCGCGGTCGATTTCGACTCGCGCAAGCTTCGCGTCGCCGTGGCGGACGTGACCCCAACCCGAACGCGCATCAGCAGCTTGACGACCCGCGATATTCCGGACTCTATCGAGACATCCGACCCCCAGGCGCTGGGAGAGTTCCTGCGTCAAACACTTAAGGATATGGGTTTTCGGGGGACCTCCGTGGTTATGAACGTCCCGCGGTCACAGGTCGTCCTCAAGCCGCTCACGCTCCCACCCAACACCCCCAAGAACGAACTGGCGGGGATGGTCTACTATCAGGTGGAGAAGGAGCTTCCCTTCCCCGCCGCTGACGCCGTCATAGATTTCACCGTCGAAACCGACTACGAACCCACCATCACCGAGACGGACACGGACGAAACCCAGGAACAAACCACTGACCCTCACCGAATCGACGTTTTGGTCGCGGCCGTTCGCCTTTCGGTAGTCGACCACTACCGCCGACTCGCCGAGGCCGCCCACGTAAAGCTGCTGCAACTCGGACTGAGACCCTACGCGGACATGCGATGTCTCGAGGTTTGCGATCCGCGCACCGCTAATCAGAACCTCGCCCTGGTCCACATCACCACCGATGAAACGGAAATCGACGTGGTCAGCGGACGTTCGCTGGTATTTACGCGGTCGGCAGTCAAGGATATCTCCGACGCCGGAAGCGAACGCCCCCAGGGGGTATCCGAAAACGTTAAGGCGCTCGCCGCCGAAGTCGCGCGAACCCTGCAAAGCTATCAGGCTATTGAAGGGGGCGTGAAGATCGACGCGGTCCTCCTCGCCGGAGGGACCGGAGTGGAACGCGCCGTCGCCGAGCAGCTTACCAACACGCTGAGAGTTCCCTGCGAGATACTCGAGGTGGGGCGCGCGTTTGAAGCTTACCGCGAGGGGCCCATCGACTCGCAGTTCGTCACCGTTCTCGGCACGGCGGTAGCACATCCTAGTGACGATGAGCTTCCGTTTGACTTTCTCAATCCCAAGCGCCCCCCCGTCAGGCACGACGTCAGGAAGATTCGCGCCGCTATCATCGCCTCCGCGGTGGGTTTGCTCCTGCTGGTGGGTTTCGTCACCCGCTCGCTCTATCTCGGGGCGAAGCGAGACCAGGTCAACCTCCTGCTCAAGGAGCAAAAAAACCTGGAAAAGACCATCAAGTCGCTCAAGGACACCGCCGATCGCGTCCTGCTCATTGAAGAATGGGCAATCGCCCCGAACTGGCTCGAACACTGGGCACATTTGAGCTGCGTGTTCCCCTCGGCGAAGGATGTCTACCTGAATCGCTTGACCACCAACACCGACGGTTCGACAACCTTGTCGATCAGGGCTCGCAACTCCGAGGCGATCGCCGCATTGAGCGAGCGGCTGAGCGGGGCAGGTTACAGATTCCGTCCCGGTTCGAGCAGCCCGACCAGGGACCGCTACGGGTACACCTCTACCACGACGCTGAAGATACTCCCCGCGCCGCAGATGAAGATCGACCTTGCGACCACGCGCCCGGTAGCGCGTCCGGAAGACGATACACCCTCGGAAGAGTACTGGCGGCGCGGCGAACCCACGCCCCGTCGCCCAAGAAGACCCCGCACCCCCTCGAAGCCCCGAGCGAGCGCTTATCCGGTCTCATCGCCCGAGCAGGAAGGACCTTCAAGACACCGAACGTCCCTGACTCGAAGAGAGGTGATTCCCGAAACACCACTTTCGCTGCACCGCCCCCCGTTCGTCAAGGTCAACGCTCAAGAACGCCAAAGGGGGGCAGAACTGTGAATCCGCGAGAAAGAATACTAGCCCTCATCGTCGCCGTCCTTGTCATCGTGGGGAGTGGATACATGTGGGTCAACAGGCTCCTGATCTCCCCG
>SDBT01019807.1_pt1 | contig 10540 bp, 7 predicted proteins | sample 2277101 | NCBI WGS metagenome assembly SDBT01 (sample SAMN10404973, study PRJNA504765) | marine sediment metagenome | isolation source: marine sediment core GS10_PC15, 103 cmbsf | place: Arctic Ocean: Southern Knipovich Ridge | collected 2010
AAGTCAGAGTCTGGACAGACATCAGGGAAAATGTGGCTATAAGCCCGGACAAAGAACTTGAGATGGTGGTACTGCGAAATGGGAGCGAGGAAGTAACTCTTCACGCCACCCCAGAACGCCTGGTGTATTTATTTAGTATTGACAGGTCTATGTTTCAGACTGATCCGGACAGCGGCATCCTTTCAGAGACCGCCAGACAGGAATTCAGGCGGAAGGGGCTTTCGCTTTCTCAAAATGCAGCGGTTCGTGTTGAAGAGCCGGATGGCAGGCAGTTGATAGTTGACGAAGATATTGACGAAGATAATGAATATGAGTATCTTATCAAAGAGGAAGAGGACAAACTAGGTATTTATGTTGAGACACAGTTTGGGTGGTTGGGAGTGGCTGCTGCCGGGAAACCTGTTATCGGCAGTGTGGAGCAAGACAGCCCGGCGGATAAAGCCGGATTTCAGCCCGACGATGTAATCGTAGCGGTCAATCACGTAAGAGTAGAGCATAGTATAGATTTTGAGCATCAACTTGAGGATATTACCGACAAAGCAATAATCTTGACAGTGGAGCGCGAGGAAGATACAATCGAAATGCCGCTCGAGCTGAAATACAACGAAGATGGCCGGCTTATATCGTTGGGCGGCATATCTTTTGGAAAACTCGTTCGTCTAAACCCTATTTCTGCTCTGGCAAGGGCTGTCCCTGAAACTGTGCGGCTGGGTGGGAAGATCTTCCAGTTCTTGAAGCGGCTGATCATAGGTGATATTTCACGAAAGTGGGTCGCTGGACCAATAGGAATAGTACAGATAACCATGTTAATGCTGAGAACTGGTGTGGCAAGCACCATACACTTTGCTGGAACACTCTCTATTAACCTGGGCATCGTCAATATGCTTCCTCTGTTCATCACCGATGGAGCAATGATAGTCTTCCTCATAGTCGAAGGGCTGCGCGGCAAACCCATGAAGCGCAAGCGGCAAATGATGATCCAGCAAGTAGGACTTGCGTTCATAATAATTCTCTTTCTCCTTGTCACTTACAACGACATTGCCCGGCTGATCACAGGCTCTTTCTAGATGCTGGATGCTGGATACTGGATGCTGACATGGAAAGGCGATTCTCTCGCGAGGTCAAGCTGGGAACTCTCAGCATCGGCGGCGATGCTCCAATATCCGTGCAGTCTATGACGAATACCGATACTCAGGATGTCATCGCAACAATAGCGCAAGCGCGGGAACTTGAGGCGGCAGGCTGTGAGGTGATACGCGTTGCCGTTCCCGGTATGGCGGCAGCGTCTGTGCTGGGCGACATAAAAGCAGGTATCTCCGCGCCGCTGGTCGCTGATATACACTTCGATCATCGACTGGCTCTGAAGGCGCTGGAAGAAGGCGTAGATGGCCTCCGGATTAACCCCGGAAACATAGGTGATGCTGAAGACGTCAGGGCAGTGGTAGAAGCCGCGACGGAGAAAGGCGCGCCCATAAGAATCGGCGTCAACGCGGGTTCTCTGGAGAAGGACTTACTCCAGAAATACGGTCATGCAACACCCGAGGCTATGGTAGAAAGCGCCATGCGTCACGTAAAAATCCTCAATGAAATGGATTTTCACGACATTGTCATCTCTTTGAAGGCTTCCGACCCGCTGAGAACTATCCAGGCATACAGGCTTATAGCTGAGCGAGTGGACTATCCCTTGCATCTGGGCGTGACGGAGGCTGGCACAGCCTTCGCAGGTTCCATCAGGTCAGCGGTAGGGATCGGCGTTCTGCTGGCGGAGGGAATCGGTGACACGATCCGGGTATCTCTCACCGATGACCCGGTTAAGGAAGTGCGCGCTGGTTATGAAATACTCAAATCACTTGGGCTTCGCTCGTATGGCCCCACAATAATATCGTGTCCCACCTGTGGGAGATGCAAAATAGACCTGATCAGGATAGCCCGCGAAGTCGAGGAGCGGTTGGCAAATGTCAAGGAACCATTGAAAATCGCGGTTATGGGCTGCGTGGTCAATGGCCCTGGCGAAGCGCGCGAGGCGGATGTGGGAATCGCAGGTGGCAGAGGAAAAGGGATACTATTCAGAAAAGGTGAAAAGCTCCGCGGCGTTCCGGAAGAAAAACTGGTTGAAGAGCTAATGGAGGAAGTGAAGGCAATACTCAACAGCAAGTAATTCCCGATATTAGCCAATGATGAGGAAGAATATAAATTTGCGGAGGGATCGTGAATGACTGACATTCCAAAAACTTATGAACCAAAGGAAGTGGAGCAGAAATGGTATTCATTCTGGATGGAGAAGGGCTATTTTCATGCAGATGACGTTTCTGACAAGCCGCCCTATGCTATAGTCATTCCGCCTCCCAACGTTACTGGCGTCCTGCACAAGGGACATGCTGTGCCCATGACTCTTCAGGACATTCTGATTCGATGGAAGCGAATGCAGAAATATAATACCCTATGGATGCCGGGTACAGACCACGCAGGTATATCCACAAACGCAGTTGTTGATCGGAAGCTAGTCGCCGAAGAAGGTGTGAACAGGTTCCAGATCGGCAGAGAGAAGTTTCTTGAACGCGTGTGGGCCTGGAAAAACGAAAGACATGGGGATATAATCAAGCAATTGATGAGGCTGGGAACGTCCCTCGATTGGCCGAGGGAGCGATTCACAATGGATGAAGGGCTTTCCAGAGCGGTTATGGAGGCGTTTGTGAGGCTGTATGACAAAGGGCTTATATACCGGGGAGATTATATCGTCAACTGGTGTCCCAAATGCCGTAGCGCCATATCGAATCTGGAAGTCAATTATGAAGAGGATAAGGCTGAACTATACCACATAAAGTACCCGCTCGCTGATGGCGATGGCGCGCTCACGGTAGCCACCACCAGACCGGAGACTATGCTGGGTGACACTGGCGTTGCAGTTCATCCCGGCGATGAGCGTTATCAGAAGTATATAGGTAAGGAAGTCATATTGCCCATAGTCGGACGGCGGATTCCGGTGGTCGCGGACGGACAGCATGTAGATCCAGAATTCGGCACCGGAGCGGTGAAAATAACACCGGGGCACGATTTCGAGGACTTCGCAGTCGGACAGCGCCATGATCTCCCACAGATCAACGTGATGAACGAAGATGCCACCATGAACGAGGAAGCTGGCAAATATGAGGGCATGGACAGGTGGGAATGCAGGAAGGCTCTGCTGAAAGATCTGGAAGCCGCTGACCTACTGGCCAGGATCGAAGAACACGATTACGTTATTGGCAGTTGCAGCAAGTGCGACACTATAATTGAGCCGAGGTTGTCGCTGCAATGGTTTGTCAAGATGAAGCCACTGGCTGAACCAGCTATCCGGGCGGTGGAAAACGGCGATATAAGAATAATACCAGAGAATTGGGCTAAGATATATTTCGAGTGGATGCGAAACGTGCGTGACTGGTGCATCTCGCGCCAGATCTGGTGGGGACACAGAATTCCCGTGTGGTACTGTCAGGATTGCGATGAGATGATGGCAGCCACTTCGCCGCCGGACAAGTGCAGTAAATGTGACAGCACGAATCTGGAGCAGGACCCGGATGTCCTGGATACGTGGTTCAGTTCAGCCTTATGGCCTTTTTCCACTTTGGGTTGGCCTGATGATACAGAAGCGCTCCACACTTTCTATCCCACCTCAACGCTGGTCACGGCGTGGGATATACTCTTTTTCTGGGTCGCCAAGATGATAGTAATGGGCATCGAGTGCATGGGAGAGGTACCCTTCAGGGATGTCTATCTTCATCCGTTGATAACCGATCCCGAAAGCGGGACAAAGATGAGCAAGTCCAAAGGCAATGTTCAGGATTTGCTGGAGGATCTGGAAAAATTCGGTACTGACGCTACGCGATTTGCTATAGCTGCATCTTTGATCCCCAGTTCCTATATGACGCTGCCGGACAGCCGGACACAGGGATACAGGAATTTCGTAAACAAACTATGGAACGCCTCACGGTTTGTCCTGATGAATCTGGACGGATTTCAGAAGGATATTGATGAAGCCGATCTACGTCTCACGCTCTGCGACAAATGGATCAAAAGCCGTTTCAATTTACTGGTGCAAAATGTTACCGAGGCGCTTGAATCATACAGACTTGGTGATGCGGCACAGTCGCTATATGACTTCCTCTGGCATGAGTATTGTGACTGGTATCTGGAACTGGCTAAGATACGAATTTACGACCCAAAGGATGATACGGAAAAACTTACTGCCCAATACGTGGCCTGGCAAATATTGGAGGGAACACTGCGGTTGCTGCACCCCATCATGCCTTTCATCACAGAGGAGATATGGCAGCGTCTTCCACACGACGGCGAAAGCATAATGGTGGCTGACTGGCCTGAAGCTGACCTGAATATGTCCGACGAGAAGGCTGAAAGCGATATGGAGCTGTTGATAGATGTGATCCGGGCCATTCGCAATATCTATTCGGAGATGAACGTTCCACCCTCCAGCAAGGCGCAGGTGTTTATCCGGGCGCAGGACGATGCCGCCAGAGCTACACTGATAGAGCACGCGGACTATATATACCGTCTGGCAAGCGCCTCAAAAGTGACCATTGAGTCTGATACACAGAAACCGGCATCCGCTGCTGCCGCTGTCGCTGGCGGGGTGGAGATTTATGTGCCGCTAGCCGGTTTGATAGACATCAAGAAGGAAAAAGAACGCCTAACCAAACGCCTGGATAAAACTACAGCCGAGCTTGATAGAACTGATAAGAAACTGGCTAATGAGTCCTTTCTCACAAAGGCGCCGGAGGAAATTGTCGCCAAAGAGAAAGATAAAAAAGCGGATTTGGATGCTGTAAAATCCAAACTAGAAAGAAATCTGACGATGCTTGATACTGGATGCTGACATCCAGTATCCACAACAAAGGAGGCCCAAAATGAGGAGTTTAGATGCACACCGATTGTCAATAATTTTGTGTCTGTTTATATTCTCAGCAGCGTTTGTGATGCACGCATACGCAGACGAAGTTGAGAACCTGATCAGAAATGGCGACTTCGAGGAGGGTGTAATAGACTGGGAGCTGCGAGTAGGCGAGGGTGCCGCCGCAGCATTGAGAGAAATCACAGGAGAAGACGTTTTCCATGGAAAGAGCTGTGCGCTCATTGAGATTGATAGCGTTTCCGGGGTGAATGCTTGGCACCTGGCGCTTTTTCAAGAGGGGCATCAGTTAGAAGATGGTATAACCTACACTCTTAGCTTCTGGGGAAAGGCGGATGGATTTCGTCCTGTGGCGCTTTATGTGGAGCAGATGGTTGATCCGTGGGACGAGTATGGCAGAATAGGCGTCGAAGTCGGCGAGGAATGGCAGGAATTTACGACAACTTTTACTGCTGCTGCTGCCGGCCCTGTTTGGCTGCGCATCGCGTTGGGTGAATCGGATATCGACATCTGGGTGGATAATGTCCGATTCTACGAAGGTGAGTATGTAGAGGAGGATTTGGGACAGCCACAAATAGCAGTTGATCCAGCAGGTAAGCTATCTGTGACATGGGCAGGAATTAAGAAATAGCTCATCTAACAGTCAGGAGGGTTGGCGCGGGGATCTGAGACTCTGTTATCCACTGTATTACTTCCGGGTTGCGCTCTTTTTACCCGACCTCAGCTAGTCAGGATCTCCGCGACACGCTCTCGTATTACCCGCGGGTTAAATGGTTTTAGCATATACTCATTTGCGCCAGCCTCGAGGCTGGCTTTTTGGTCTACGTCCTGTCCCATCGCAGTCAGCATAATTATGTAAATATCTTTCAGATCCGGATCACGTCTGACTTCTCTACATACGTGGTATCCATCCATCTTCGGCATACCAATGTCGAGAAACACCAGGTCCGGCTTTTCTTGCTTTATCAGCGCCAAAGCCGCCTCACCATCACTGGCAACAGAACACACGTATCCTTCCTTTTCAAAGATAAATGATAGTGACCGCGATATGAAGTATTCATCATCCGCAACAACTATCTTATATTCGCCTTTCATGAGAAATATCCTCCTGTGATCTTGAATTCCCCGGCCATTGTTTGACAGGATAAATTCCTGTGGTGACTTTGCACAACAAGCAAAGATTCGCATCTGTAAAACAACTAGCACCGCAGGACCAACTCTCTCAATTCATGTAGCCTTTCCCGCTCGGAGTCTGAGAGATGATTTTCCAGTGCCTCCCGTGCCAGGAGACTGCTGATTTCACTATCCATACGATAATATGCGAGGCGGTTTAGCCGGGGTGTTTGAGGATGCTCATCATTTTGATATGCCTCCAGGTATTGCTCATAAATATCCTCCCGCACCAGGTTGAGGAAAACGTTGATTATCTCCGGGTCAAATTCTGAGCCTGAACCTGTTTGCAGCCTCGTTACAGCGGTGTCATGCGGATACTTTAGAGTGCCGTTCCTGTTCGATGTTATGCAATCGTATGCATCAGCGACAGCCAGAATCCGGGAATGGAGAGGTATCTGCTCTCCTTGCAGCCCATCAGGGTATCCTGTACCATTATATCTCTCATGGTGATGCCGTATCCAGAGGGCTATATCACTCATTTGCTCGACGTGCTTCACTATTTCAGCCCCTTTTACCGGATGGCTCCTTATCTCCGCCAGTTCCATCTGGGTGAGTTCCGCAGACTTTCTCAGAATTGACCCTGATATCCCGACTTTCCCTACGTCATGCAATATCCCGGCAAGTTTTAGATCCAGTTTCTCTTTTCCCGGCAACTCTATGTCTTCACCTATAGCTACAGAGTATTTCGCAACTCGCTGACAGTGTCCGTAGGTATAGGGATCTTTTGCCTCAACTGCGGCAGCCAGAGCCTCGACTGTACTTACGAACATTTCACGCAGATCTCTATACAGCCGGGCGTTACCAAGAGATATACCTGCTTGCGACGCCATAGCACAGAGGAGTTTGGTATCCTCAGAGGTATAGGGTTTACCTGACGGCCTCCTGGACATGCTGATCACGCCGGATACTATACGCTCTATCGTCACCGGAACACATATAAAAGGTATTGTATGTAGCCCATCTGCTCCGTTTATTTTATCCCTCAGATGTGGATATTTCTCCAGATCTCCGATTACAAGCGGGTCACCATTTTGAATAACGCCCTCATACAAGCTATTCTCTATCTTTATACGCAGACCTCTCAGGTCTCTTGTAGCGTCCACTGATGCGGTCACAACAAGTTGCTCATTTTCCGAATCGACGAGCATCATGAATGCCCTTTGTGATTCGATTATCTCCACTGCTTGCTTGAGGACAATGTGACATATTTGCTTTACGTCCAATACGCTAGCGAGAGGAGTGCTGAGTTCATAGAGCATGTTTAGTTCCTGATAGCTGTGGATTAGGCCCGAAGCAAAATCATCAATGTCCAATTCATGTACCAATCTTTCGGTGAACATTTGCCCTATTGATTCCACCAGTTCCATCAGCCGATTTTTCTCAATATTGTCAGATTTATATGCCACTATAGTTCCTATCTGGACATCGTTGATCTTTATAGGAAAGCGATAATCATCATCCGCCAATTCAGTCGTGTTCCTTTGCGTATCTTCCGTGGAGGCGCTTTCGTATGCGACAGCCCCGTCACTATCTATAACTGACAATGGGATTGAGGAAATAGCGTTAATCTGATCCATGAAACGAATCATTTCATTTCTTGCCATGAGGGTCTTCAAATCGGGATTCGTTGCATTATCTAACATTGGCCTTTCCTTTTGAGGTAGCATATTCTTGCTTCCGGTTATCGACAGGTAAAGTAAATGCGAAGCAGCTTCCTTTCCCCTCTTCGCTCTCAACCCATATCCTGCCGTTGTGATATTCAACTATCCGTTTGGCGATAGACAGCCCCAGGCCTACTCCCTCACTGGCAGTCTTTTCTTCCATTTCGCCTCTGCCGAATTTTTCAAAGATTCTGTCATGATACTCTTCAGGAATACCTATCCCGGTATCAGATATGGATACACAGAGGTGCTGATAGTCCAAAGATTCCTCCGAAGTGAAGTCTGGCTTCACCACTATCTGTATCTCGCCGTCTCGATCTGTAAACTTTAGAGCATTACCAAGCAGATTTGCGATCAATTGACCAAGCCCGTCCCGATCACCTATTGCGTATGGCAGATCCTCCGGAACGTGAGCTGTAAGTGAAATACCAAGCGCATCAGCCTGCCCTTTATATACCGAGATGAAGTGGCTTATGAGTTCACGTAGATCCACTGGTTTCTTCTCATATTGAAGAGTACCTGCCTCTATCCTTGCCAGATTTAGCAGGTTGTTGATAAGATTACTAAGCCTATCGCTTTCTTGTATGATGATATTCAGAAATTCATCATGGACTTCGGCAGGTTCATCTTTGAACATAAGTACCATGTCCGCGTATGTTCTTATGGAAGTCAGGGGGGTTCTGAGATCATGCGCTACTGTATTCAGAAATCTTGTCTTTTCCTTATCCAGTTCTTTCAGATACTCATTAGCCTTTGCCAGTTCGCTATTGGCTTCGCTGAGTGCTTCCGTTCGCTTGCGTACTTCCTCTTCCAGCTTCTTGTTCCACGATTCCAGTTCTTCTTGCGACTCCCGCAGTTGCGTGTTGGCTTTATTTAGCTCCTTGAACAGCTTGGCATTTTCTATAGCGACGGCAGCGTGATTGGCAATAATTGTAAGGAGTTCCACGTCACCAGTGGTAAACGCTTCCAGGTTTTTCTTCTTGCCAACGCTCAATGTACCCAACGTTCTTCTAGGAGTTTTGATGAGAAGCACTACCCGGTCTTCCGTCTTCTCTACTACACCCTGACTTGCCATCAAATCAGCAGAACTTAGCCTGATCTGTGAATATGTTTCATCCGCTGGACAACTGACAGCAGCGAGTTCCAGTTCTCCAGTCTCGTCATTCAAAAGTGCAAGCGAGCCATAAGTGGAGTTGGTCTGTTCCAGTGCCAGGTACAGCACCAATCTGGACAGAATATCCTTCTCAGAGGTGATCAGGCTTCCCAGTTTATGACTTACAGTAGAGATAAGTTCACTCTTCGTGCGGTCGATTTCTTTGCGGCCAATGGCGTAGCGTATGGAGCGCGACAGCAGATTACTATCCACCCGATCCTTAACGAGATAGTCCTGTGCTCCCTCGTTCACCGCCTCAGTCGCCAGGTCTTCATCGTCGAGACAGGATAATACCACTATGGGCACTCCCGATGCTTCGGCATACACAGCGGAAAATGTGTCCAGACCCATGCTATCTGGCAGCGAAAGATCCAGCAAAACCACATCAGTTTCACCTTCAGCCAATCGCTCAAGTCCTGCCTTTAGCAATTGGGCACACTCCAGATCGAACAGATTGCCCATTTCCTTGATCAGCATCATCTCTATGATCTGGGCATAGTCCGGATCGTCCTCGATCAGCAAAATCTTGATGCGTTCATCGTCCATCGCCTAAATACCATTTTGAAGTTCTACAACTTTATTCCCGTAGTAATAGTTCAGATACACTTGATATATCGGCAGGATGTTTGATTAACTTTAACGCAATATCAAGAGATCGCTGCTCAATATCGAGGGACACCAGTATTTCTCGATGTGTTCGATAACGAGTTCAGTACCTCTTTTATGGCTGACGTAGGGCGCTCGCTTCGGATTATACATAGCATCAGTCAGATCCCTGACGAGCACACATCGTATGCCCCATTTTGTCATCTGTCTGATGCCGAATGATCTGCCCAGGACGCACATATTTGTATGCACTCCCATGATAACCAGGTTCTTGATTCCGTGCTGATGTATGAAGCTGTATATTTCCCTCCCATCATCGGAGATCACGTCATTACCTGTGATTTCAATGGCTGCGTGCTGTCTGCTCCAGGCTGAGTATTGACGTTCGTCGCCTGTGTCGCATCCGCCGTCGGAATCATCAATGGGAAGCGGCGGATCTGACAGATCCAGGGACTCCGGTGGGTCGATACGTGGGAAATTGACTATCTTCTGTCTGTAGGGAGTATCGGCGTAGAAATCCAGAGTACCTGAGGGCGAGTGTATTATCTGGACGCCGTTTTCCCTTGCAGTTTTGACTACCGAATCTATGGTTGGGGCCATCACATCAACGCGCTGTGTTGCCCCGCTGCACCAGTGATTGTCCCACACGTCGCAGAGCAATATCGCCGTCTCCACAACTGGAAAATCCTTCTGGATTGCCACTTCATCCCAGATACCGCTTCCCTTAAACGTCTCCACACGAGTTCGCAGATTTAACATAGAGCTTCTCCTTAGAGTAGGGGCGAATCTTATATTCGCCCAACCTTGTATTCGCCCAGTGGCATAATCACATCCCTGGGAGCGCAGGCATCCTGCCTGCATTATCCTCTTTCAGTTGCCCAAAGGACACAAAGCGTATGCTATTGCATATTCATAGACTCATAGACTCATAGACTCATAGACTCATACCTAGATTTCGTACAATGAGACGTAGATATCGAATGGTCTCAAAAGTGCCTCAAATGCTGTTTTCATGCGGTCTACCAGGGGATATAAAGGGTTGAT
>SDBT01019808.1_pt1 | contig 10540 bp, 9 predicted proteins | sample 2277101 | NCBI WGS metagenome assembly SDBT01 (sample SAMN10404973, study PRJNA504765) | marine sediment metagenome | isolation source: marine sediment core GS10_PC15, 103 cmbsf | place: Arctic Ocean: Southern Knipovich Ridge | collected 2010
GCAAATAAGTCATGAGGATGTTGCCTGAAAATGCCATGCCCAGACGAAAAGCATTGATTGTTTTGTCCGCTATCCCGCGCTTTTTAAGAGCGGTCAAAACCACAGCAGATCTTTTATCGTTTTTAAGATTTCTGTGAAAGAAAAAAGATGCTTCTTCCGTAACATCGTAAAGGGTATTTTTCAGGCCACCCGAAGAAGAAACTTTCTCGGGCACACTCAAACCTATACGTTTAGCCAATATTTCTACAGCTTCAGGAAAAGTGACTTTTTCCATATGCTCTACAAATTGAAAAATCCCGCCACCTTCTGAGCACCCAAAACAATGGTATATTTGCTTCTGGGGGCTAACCACAAAAGAAGGTGTTTTTTCGCCATGAAAAGGACAGAGAGCTTTAAAATTGCGGCCAGCACGCTTTAAGGGGATGTAGCTGCCTATCAATTCAGCTATGTCGGTTCTGGATTGAACTTCGTCAATGAATTGATGTGGAATCATTTGTTCGCTCCGCTCACACCGCAGATGAGCACAGACCTACTCACAGATTAACGCAGACTGTATTTTCTGTGCTAATCTGCGGATTAGAGTTTGCGCTCATCTGTGTTTTATTTTGGTTTACGTTTTACACGCTTGAATCCGGAAAATTCATAAACTTCAAGCTTTTGGTTGCGCTCTAAGTAGTCAAGCATAACATTTATGCCTATGTTATCTGAAGCGATGTGCGATGCCACAATGACATTTATATTTGCTTTTTTGCTTTGCTTGTGATGCTCTTCTGATTGATGCATGGCAATAATTGTATCTATGCCTTGGGCTGCCAATTTTTCATAAATATCTTTTGGCCCTTCGGTTCCTCCGGTAAATTCAAAATGTATATTTTTACAGCGAGACTGCTTAGAACCGATTGTAATCGTAGGCATGTTATTGTTTTTTGCAGCGTGGGCGTACTCCGGCATATCCAGCAATATGTCCATAATCGCAGCCAATGTGGCAGGTTTATGTTTATTTAGAATACCTCTCGTCAACTGATAAGCGCAATTGTCACAAGGAGTGTGCATACACAAAAAATTTATTCCGAGCAACCGCGCGGCATCGCTACTACGACGATGATTAGCCGCGCTGACTCTGCGAGCCACCTCTTGTTTTCTCTCATTCAAAAGATTCTGAGAAACACTGAGGGAAACGCCGGCCTTGGCATAAATATCAACCTGTAAATCCATGACATCATAAAAACTAGCGTAGGCATGGCCTTCAGGATGGTGAGCAATAGCTAAGTCTATTTTTTTGCCCTTCTGTTTTAATGCATCAATAACCGCTAGCTCTGCCCCTTCAACGTCAATGCCGACAATTACTGATTTTATATTTGACTTCGGATTTCCATTAAGAATACGTGTGTCAGCATAGGGGTTGAATAGCCTATCTAGATCAAAAAACTCTTTTTCTTTTTTAGATAAAGCCCCATAGGCTTTTTTTTCGTTCTCTAAAGAAACATTTATTTCTTTTTTTGAACGGACATCCTCTTCTATGCCTTTTTTAACTATTTCCTGATAAAAACGTTCTAAATTCATCCTATCCTCCTTTTATTTTCAATACTGTATCCTCGCAAGACTCGTTTCTAACTATGCAGCAGGGCTCTTCTGTAGAGATTCATACCGCTTTTGAACATCCTCGTTTGGTTTCAGCACACCTTCTTTGTTCTCAAAGAGCAATTTCGTTAGAAAAAGATATGTACCTGGAGCAAAATTCTTGCAAATATTATAAGAAAAACTATTTATAAAATATTTTGAATCAAGAGGAGACAATTGTAACGAAAAAATAAACACACTGGCTAACAAGACTGATCTTAAACCGCCGCTAGCCAATAAAACCCACTTTTGCCTTGGCGTTTCTTCCTTTTTCTTAACCAAAAGAGAAACTATCAAACCTAAGCAACCAAATGTTGATCTTACACTGAAAAATATAACCAAAAAAGAAATTAAATCAAGGTATTGTGCACTAATAAAAGGGATATTCGAACCTTTTTTACCAAGAAAAGAGTAAAAATGAAAAGCAAGAAGCATCCCAAGAAGAAGACCCGCTACCTTAAAGAATTCACGAACAGTCTTGGCGGCGACAGCGCTATAAACAACTCTGAGACAAAGAATTAAGAAAAAAATATCTACTATTTTAAAATTAAATGCTGCTTCCATTAGTTATAATGTATAAAAGTATATAACATATACAAAGAAGAATGTCAAGAAACTTAAACCTATTGAATTGCCGAATTGCCGGATTATCGAATTTTCGAATTAATAAGGAAATAAAATGACTTTTTGACAATTCAAATGAGCCAATTATTCGCCAATTCGCTAATCCGGCAACTCATAATATATTGATTTTCCGAAATGTTTATGGTATTGTAGTCAGTGAATTCAGCCATCACTAGTAACTGATTATTTTTTACGCTACCATGAAAAAAGAAGAATTCACTATAGCCTTGAGTGAAAAGAAACGAGAAAACGCGATCAAAGAGGTTTCTCTAAAAATAAAATCAATATTTCCGAAAGAAATAAACCACTTAATAATACTATTCACCCCTCATTATAATCCCACCAATATAATTAACACCTTAAATCTTACCTTAAAACCAAACAAGGTAATAGGCCTACAAGCCCCTCTCCTTATTTTTGAAAACAGAATAATAGAAAAAGGGATTGTCGCGTGCTGCATCAACAAACCTGGAGTACAATCTAAAGAAATATTAATAAAAGAAAGCCAATCAGAAGAAATAGAGTCAGTCCTAAGGCTCTCTTTGCAAAAACCGCATCATGCTAATTTTTTCCTTTTATCCCTGCTTGCTCCGCATATTAACCCTCAAACATACCTTAAGTGTCTGTATGCATCTTTAGGAAGGTCTTTGCCCCTACTGGGATTGGGCTATTGTAATAAGTATGCGCCTCGTACCTACCAAATAATAAACGACACCTTAAATGATGCGTCATCAAATTTTTCCATAGAAAATATAGACATCATATCGACTCAAGTTAAGGGATACATACCTATCGGCAAACCCTTCACAATAACGAAAGCCTCTAGCGAACGAGGAATAATAATGGAGATAAATGATCAACCGGCAACACACCTTTATAAGCATTACTTTCAAGAAAAATTCGAATCGTTCAGAAAAAACCAGCTATTTTCCTTATATCCTCTCGGCATTAAAATTGAAGGAGTGCGTCAACTTATTCACGTCACAGATTGCTTGCAAGATGGTTCGCTCATATGCACCGGCGAAATAAAAGAAAGTGCCACAGGCAACATAATGCTTATAAATGAGACATTAGCTGCTGAAGCTTTACGCAGAAAAATCAAAATATTTGACGATGTTAACGATGGGTTATTTTTTGTAATAAATTCATTATCCAGAAAAAAAATTCTTAAAAATGCAATACATGAAGAGATACGTCTACTGCGCGACTCATTAAAAGGTAGTAAAAATATTATAGGCGTATTTTCAGATTATGTCCTTGCGCAGACTATCGAAAAAGGATATATTACTATGGATACTGCAAGTATGCTTGTTTCGTCATGGCGCTGATGAACCTTATATATTAATAGTATGGGTAACTTTGAATTACTATCACTTAAAGATCCTGTTTTTGCTACCATTGTTTTGTTTTTTGTAATTGTAGTAATATTACTCATCTACATAACTCAAAAGTTACATTACATAACTCGTCTCAAAAAAAATATGGAAGCCCAAGACCGAACCATAAGCGAATTGGACCAGCAAGCCAAGCTCATTATAAAAAGCGATATGGAGCTAAAACTATACCAACAAGAAATAGAAGATAAGCTAACAAAATTAACCCTGATAAAAGAACTTATAATAAATTCAATGACCATACTAAGCAAGAAAGACCTTTTCGGTCAAATAAACGAAAACATTGTGCATGGCCTGGGCTTTAAAAAAGCTCTTCTTTTTAGCCTCAGCGATTTATCGATTATCTCTGAAATAGGTTTCCTCCGCAAAGAAAGTAACGCAATAATATCCTTGATAAAATACAAAAAAGAAGCCTTAAGAGAGGTTCATGCCCTCTCCAGATCTTCGGAGCTAATGCAACAAATATCAGCCATAGTGAAGACAAAACAAATACTGATAGCCCCCATAAAAGTTATAAAAAACATTTACGCAGTACTCATTGTTTCGCATCCTATTATCCCTGCGGAATTAAAGAAACCAGACGAAGAAGCCTTTCTGATTGTATGTATGCATCTTTCTCAATGCCTTGACAAGATACGTCTATTTGAGGGCCTATACCACACTAAGGATAATTTGGAAAAGAAAATAAAAGAACGTACTAGCGAACTAGTAAAGAGCTTACGGGCTATAGAAGTTATAAGCAAAGCAAAATCGGATTTCATTTCCGCCGTGAGCCACGAATTACGCACGCCTTTGACATCAATAAAAGGGTTCTCTTCTCTTTTAGTGGAAGAAAAATTCGGAAAACTTCCTGAGGAAGCCAGAAAACGCCTTACAACAATAGATGATAATGTCAATAGGCTAATGATTATTGTTAACATGCTTCTCGATATTGCCCGCATAGAGTCAGGAAAAATGGAAGTCAAAATAGTGCCGGCTGAAATTGTTAAGCTCATTAATGATGTAGTTGAATTTTTTACGCCTCAAGTAACAGAAAAAAACATTGCTCTATCCGTCCAAGCGCCACCCTCTTTAAAAGTTTATATGGATAAAGCTCTCATTGAGCGAGTTCTCATCAATCTCGTGGGCAACGCAGTTAAGTTTACTCCTGCCGGAGGTAAAATAACTGTAAACTTAAGACAGGTTGAAAATCAAGCTGTTATTTCCATACAAGACACCGGTTGCGGAATGAAACAAGATGATTTAAATAAAATATTCCAAGAATTTTACAGAGTTAACAACATCCAAAACACTAAGATACGCGGTACTGGTCTTGGCCTGCCCCTGGTAAAAAGAATAATAGACACCCATAAAGAAAAAATATGGGTTGAATCTAGCGAAGACAAGGGCTCAATATTTTACTTCACTTTAAAGGTTCTTAAAAATGCATGAAATAAAAATCTTAATCGTTGACGATGACCCTGATATATTAGATCTTTTGGTTTCGACGCTGCAAGATGAATTTGACGTCTCAACGGCCATTAACGGCCGAGAAGCTTTAAACAGCTTGAAATCATCAAAACCTAATCTTATCGTTCTGGACTATATGCTCCCTGACTTAACTGGTCCTGAGATTTGCAAAATAATCCGTAAAGACCCCCTTCTCTTGAGCATCTCAATTCTAATGCTTACAGGCAAAGGCGAGGTTGATGACAAAGTCGATGGCCTTGAGGCAGGAGCCGATGATTATATGCTAAAGCCGTTTTCACCCCAAGAACTTATTGCCCGAATACGCATGCTTATAAGGCGTTCACACACAAACCTCGACGCAAATCCTCTTACACGTCTGCCAGGAAATGTCTCTATAATGAAAGAATTTAGAGAAAAAATAGAGACTAAAGAAAAGTTTGCTGTGCTTTACGCAGATATAGATAACTTTAAGGCTTTAAACGATCACTATGGCTTTGAACGTGGCGACAGTATAATCAAAGAAACAGCGCATATGCTTATAGATGCAATACAGAAAGAAGGGACTATAAATGACTTCATAGGCCATATTGGCGGAGATGACTTTGTAATAATAACAACACCGGAAAAAGCAGAAAAAATTGCTAAAAAAATAATAGCTGACTTTGACTTTGTTTCGCCTCAATTTTTTGATGAGCCTGACAGGATAAAAGGCTATATCGAAACTAAAGGCCGTGACAGCCAGATACATAAATTCAAACTTCCCACCATTTCAATAGGCATAATTGCTAACATAGACAAAGAATTCACTCATGTGGCTCAAGTAAGTTCATTAGGGGCGGAAACAAAACTACTAGCTAAAAAATTCCCTCAAAGTAAATACATCTTTGATAGAAGAGTCACCTAATACCACCTCTATTTCGCAAAATCTCCATAAAGCTTATATGTTGCCAAAAAAACCGTTATATGATATAAATACAAAGTTCATCGCAAACCGTTGCGCGGGTGGTGGAATTGGCAGACACGCTAGCTTGAGGGGCTAGTGGCAGAGATGTTGTGGGGGTTCAAGTCCCCCCTCGCGCATTATTCGTATTGCGTCTCGCGTAGCACGCAAATAAAAACGCAATACTCAATACGCACGACTCAATACGAGATTATGGCTCAAATCACATTCCTAGGCACAGCCGCAAGTATCCCCAGTAAAGCTAGAGACAACACTTCTTTTGTTTTTACAAACAAAAAGGAGTCCTTTCTGGTTGACTGCCCTGGTTCAACCCCTTACAAGTTATTAAACGTAAATATTGACTTTAGAAAAATAAAAAACATAATAATCACCCATCACCATCCAGACCATATATACGGAATAACATCTCTTATCCATGCTCAGGCTTTTCGCTCTAACGAGCCCATAACCATACTTTCCAGTACGCCTTCCATAAAAATAATAAAAAAATTAACAGAGTTATTTCATTTAAATCGAAATCAATTCCCGCGCATTAAATTCATAGATGTATATAAAACCCCTGTTTTTTTCAAAAATCAAGATACCCAAATACAAGCAATACCCAACAAACACACTGTTCAATCTTTTGGCATTAAATTTTCTTTTGGCAAAAAAGCTCTTTTGTACAGCTCAGATACTTGTTTTTCGCTTGAAATGCTAGAGAAAGCTTCCCCTTTTGATTACCTTATACATGATTGCACAGCCTCTAGCTCATATTTCAAGAAATACCCAGCAATAAAATCTATGCACACTCACTCACGGCAACTTGCCCGTTATCTTCACAAGCACTCAGACTTAAAACTAATTCCCGTACATTTTTTGACAGTTGAAAAAAATGAAGAAAAAAGAATTCGTAAGGAGTTGTCAATCTGCAAAAAGCAAGTTGTTTGGGTTAAAGACGGCCAGAGAATACAACTATAAACAATGATATAGTGTACAGATTGGTTATTTTATTTTCTCCAGGGCTTCTTTCGCTATCCCTACGTCAACAACAAAGACCTCTCCGCATAAATCAGGCCCTTTGTTAATCAAAAATCCTTTCTTAGGAGCAATAAAAGTAATGGTATAATCGGCGCAAATCGCTGCGCCAAGAATAGCACCTTCATCTGGCGAAAGCCCTGAAGGGATATCGCAAGAAACTATTGTTTTCCTGCTTTCATTTAGTATGGCAATAACTGTCTTGATAAAAACATCAACTTCACCTCTTACGCCAATACCAAGAATACCGTCTACAATAAAATCTGCATCTCCAGCCGCAGCTTTCAATTCTATCATATTATCGTTATTTAGAGGAATGACCGTACATTTGATCTTTTTTAAAATATCTTTCTGCCACTTGGCTTCTTTTCCTAAGGGTTTTTCCGAAAGAATCGCTACCGCAACCTCATAGTTGCGACTAATTAATTTGCGGGCACAGGCCAAAACATCGGCACCGTTATTGCCACGACCGGCAACAACAAGAACTTTTTTCCCCAAACCTAAAGCATCGACAGAGACGCAAAGATTGCTTGAAGCATTCTCAATGAGGATTCGTTCGCTAAAGCCTAAATTTTTTGCATTCGTTTCGAGGGTTCTGATTTCTAAAACTGAAAGCGGTTTGAGGGCAAGCATACAAGTGCAGCAATAATGCTACTGTTTTTGAATATCGCCTTTATTTTTCTTTTTCCGGAAAAGATCCAAAAACCTGTCTTCATACTCTTTATACACATTCCAATGATCAAGCTCACCTTTAAGTTGATTGGCAATGGCAATGTTACTAACTGCTTTTTTAAATAGGTCTTCTATCTTCTCTCTCGCTGACTGAGGCAGCTTAGTATAGGCAGCTAAATCTTTTTTTATCTTATCCACATCTTCTTCGTTAAGAGGCGATGGCCCGCTTGGTGCAGCTTCTCCTTTTAAGTAAAGCAAAAGCTTTTCTATCTCACCTTCTATAAATTTACTTCTTTCGATTATAGAAGAAAGGTTTATCTCTAACTTAAAGTATTTGCCAACTACCTCTAAGACGCTTGCGATAGCTTTAGGATTTTCAATTTGAACGGTATAAAATGGTATTTCACCTAAAAGACAGGCCCCTCTTAAGCCCATTCTCTTAGCTGTACCTAAAATTATTCCGTTAAGCCCGCTTATCTGGCCTTCTTTTAAAACTTTTAGATTAAACGGCTTAAAGCTCTCAATCACCTCACTGTGAGTTGCTGCAATCCATACGCCTGAGGCTAATTTATGATCTATAGATTCAGGCTTAGCGGCAAAAGTAACTATAAATTTGACTTTATATTTCTGAATAAAATTAACAATGGCTTCTGAAAGAGCTTCAGCATGCTCAAGAGGCGGCTGAGCTTCCCCAAGAAAAAGAATTATCTCCTGAGCATCTTTTGCTTTGTAATAATAAAAAAATCCCGCAGGAATTTTAGGGTTCTCTACAATTCCTTTCTCAACGAATACAGCGGCAGGTTTAAAAAAATCCTGGGCTTCCAGCTTGGCGAACATTTTAAAATCTAAAACTTCCTTTAAAAATAAAGCGCTACGATAAGCCACCTCGCCCATTCCGGGCCAAGCTGCTATAAAGATAGGGTTTTTTAACTTAGGTGTGGCTATTTCTTTAATCATAGTACTTTAATGTATCATAATAGCAAAAGAAAGACAAGGCCCAAACTAGCTTATTAGCTGGTTAGCTTCTAGCTTATAGGGAGAGACGAAAATTATTCTAAAAGCTATAAGCTAATTGGTTTTTGCAGAATTGCTGAGGGATTATTTTAACTGTTCGAGGAAGGCTTTGATCTTTTTTTCTTGGCCGATGTCTTTTGGGAAATAGTATTGGCGCTTTGCTCCGTATTCCTGTTTGACATAACCGCCAAAGCTATGAGGATACTTATAATTCTTAGAATGGGTTTTTATGTGCTCAGGAACCTCTTTGGTCTCCTCAGCTTCAACATCTGCCATAGCCGCCTCTATCGCCATATAAGATGCGTTGGACTTCTCACAGCTTGTTAAATAAACCACTGTTTGAGCTAAAATTAAACGAGCCTCAGGCAGCCCTATAAATTCAACAGCCTTAAAACAATTAGTAGCAAGTACTAGCGCAAAAGGATCGGCATTGCCAATATCTTCTGCTGCCAAGATAACCATGCGCCTGGCAATAAATCGCGAATCTTCCCCGCTTTTAAGCATTTTAGCAAGCCAATATAAAGCGCTGTCAATATTGCTGCCACGCATGGATTTTATGAAAGCTGAAATAGTGTCGTAATGATAACCATCTTTTTTATCATAGAAAGCTTTCTTCTGTATTGTTTCTTTGACGACCTCAAGCGTTAACGCCCTTACCCCTTCATCATTGACTTCAGTGCTCAAAACTCCCACCTCCAGTGCTGTTAAAGCACTTCTGGCGTCTCCGTTTGAACAAAGTGTTATATACTCAAGAGCTCTCTCGGTAATTTGAACACGTTCATTGCCGAAACCTCTTTCTTTGTCACCAAGAGCTCTTTTTAAAATAAGAATTATATCGTCTTTTGCCAAAGGGTTAAACTTAGCTATTATTGAACGGGAGATAAGAGAGGGTATCAAATAATAGTAGGGGTTATAGATAGTTGCACCAACTAAAAGGATAGTCCCTGTTTCGGTGTCCGGTGCTAAAGCCTCTTGCTGCAGTTTATTAAACCGGTGTATCTCGTCAATAAAGAGAAGAGTTCGTTTTGCCTGTTTTTCTAATTTATCACGAGCTGAGATGATTATTTTTTTTACAGATGCTACCGAAGAGAAGGCAGCATTAGTGTATTTGAAATCAAAACCGAATTCTTTAGTAAGTATAAACCCGAGGCTGGTCTTGCCACAGCCAGCAGGTCCTGATAAGATAATTGAAGAAACTCGTCTGGCGGCAATTGAGCGGCGTAAAATCTTTCCTGGACCAAGCACATGGGCCTGACCCACAAACTCGTCTAAATTCACCGGACGCATGCGAACTGCTAATGGAGTATCACGACTAGCCATATATAACTTTATAAAGGTGAATAATGAAACCAGCTATTCTATATGAATATAATTTTGTTTGCTTTTGCTATTACCATTGAGCGTATATTTTCTTAGGATATTTCAATCTTATGATTGCCATCCAAGAATACTTTTTAATAAAAGGAAAAATTTTAAACAAAATTTTATCTACTGCAGTTAAACCATCAAATAGCTTGTCGAAAAACATACACTTTCTAAATGGCAGGGAAAATAATGCTAGAAAATTAAAATACTCTACAGAAACGCTACTGAAAAATTGTTTTGCCAAAACTATATCTTTAATCAATAAAGGATGCTCGTCCGGATCTCTTAAATGCGGAGTAATTTTCCTGAATGCATTGATAAAAAGATTGTGCCCTAGTGGTTCAATAAAAATGCCTTGTCCGTCTTCTGAAAGAACTTTCGCAAGCCTGGGATAAACTTTAGACAAATCTAAATGATGTAAGAC
>SDBT01019809.1_pt1 | contig 10539 bp, 9 predicted proteins | sample 2277101 | NCBI WGS metagenome assembly SDBT01 (sample SAMN10404973, study PRJNA504765) | marine sediment metagenome | isolation source: marine sediment core GS10_PC15, 103 cmbsf | place: Arctic Ocean: Southern Knipovich Ridge | collected 2010
TGGACAGCCTACCAGCGTTATGGAAGGAATAACTGAACTCAGGGGAAAGATCCTACAGCTCTTTGGAAAAAGGGTGTCTCAGATATATTACATTTCATCAGCATAGGATCTGCTCAATGTCGGATGTAGCATCATTGATTTCGTATGCTGGGATTCCATCTCAGATTTCATTTTGGAGTGCTGAAGCTTGCTTCAGCTTTGTATATGTTTTGTCAGATTTCGGAGATTTTTGGAAAAAAAGTGAAAAGTGGACAACTTTTGGCCTACTTTTGTTCAACTTTTAGGTATACCTAACTCTTTTCTAAACGCAGGTATAATCAGTGTTTCAGGAGTTTTTATCACCAAAAAAAATATTGCAGTTAAAATAGGGTTATTTCTGCAATTTGGCCACGAAAGTAACCCAAAATCAGCAAAAAGTTGGCCAAAAGTTGCCAAATATCGTTTTATGGAGTGCGGAAGCATCCCTGCGCAGGCAGGGATTCCGCTTTAGAGCTTATCCGAAAACCGTCGGTTGAGTGGATTGAGTAGGCGTAGCCGTATCGAAATCGGTATCGAAACCAGGTTTTCGGATAGGCTCTTAGCTGATAGCTGATAGCTGATAGCTGATAGCTGATAGCTGATAGCTGATAGCTGATAGCTGATAGCTGATAGCTGATAGCTGATAGCTGATAGCTGATAGCTACCACACTCAAGCCGGAAGAGCCATAATACACACAGAGGTGAATTATAATGATCAAGCTCGGCATAATTTCTGCTGCTACTTATGGAGCTACATATAGCGGTGCGGATGTTCCCCGGACACCGGGATCATTTCACGGCACGGCTTTCTCTTCCACTTACAATGGCTTCAATGAATCGAAGGCGAAGCAGTGGGACTGGACGTTTGCCAGTGGAGATAAGCGAATCCAGGGAGCGCGAATAGTCAAAATCTGGGACCCGCACAGAGAGTGGGCAGAACGCCTTGCAGAAGCCTGCTACATTCCTGAGGTGTGCGAGACACCGGAGGATTGCGCCGACGATGTGGACGGCGTGATTATAGTAGACGATGGTTCAGGTGAGCAGTCTGAATATGCAAAATATCCCTTGCGTCAGGGAGTGCCAACCTCCTGCGATAAGCCTCTGGCGATGACCGCTCATCGTGCTCAGGAGGTGGCCAACCTCGTCAGAGAAACTGGTACGCCATTCATGTCTGCAAGCTCATTACGATTTGTACCTGACATCATCGCTCTGAAGAATGAAATCCATAACCTGGGTGATGTGCATCTGGCCACAACCATCTGCGGCAATGAATTGGTTTACTATGGCATTCACGCCCTTTCCATGTATTATGGCGTATTCGGTGGAGGGGCGGTCTCATGCCTGAACGTGGGAGAGACGGATCGCAACATTGTCCGTGTGCGTTTTGAGGATGGGCGCAACCTGGTGCTAATGGTCGCAGAGCGCGAATATATGAGAGCTGGTTATCAGATTAACGTATACGGAACTAAGGGATGGCGGTCATTGACGCCGAATCTTGCTGATCTGTATTACTACTTACAGGAGCGTTTCATACAAATGCTGAGAACCGGCGAAGAGATTGTTCCAGTTGAGGAGGAAGTCGAGGTTATAGCAGTGCTTGAAGCTGGAAAACGCTCCCTGGCCGAGAGGCGCGAAGTAGCCGTAGCCGAAGTGATGAAATGAATCATCTTCGTGTCAAAGGAAGAGGTGACCACAATGTCTAAAGAATTAACGCGTGATTATGACCATCTGAAAGAGCAGTTGGGGAGGCGGGACATTGATATTGATGAAATAACAAACGCTCTTATGGCTCTTGAGATAGAAACGCCATCGTGGGGATATGGACGGGGTGGCACCAGGTTCGGGACATTTGCCGATGGCAGCGAGCCGACAGATGTTTTTGGGAAGCTGGAAGAAGCGGCAAAAGTCCATAGATTGACCGGAATAGCCCCATCGGTAGCGCTTCATATACCCTGGGATAAGGTTGATGACTACAATAAGATACTTCAAAAAGCAGAGGAACTCAATATCCGTATTGGGGCTATCAATCCAAACGTTTTTGAGGATATGGCCTACAAATGTGGAAGTATAACAAACTCTGATCCAGAAGTGAGAAAACAGGCAGTCGCTCATATACTGGAGTGCATCGAGATCGGGAAGATATTCGGATCGACCATCTTAAGCCTGTGGTTCGCCGATGGAACAAACTATCCGGGCCAGGGCGACTTCAGAGATAGAAAAAACTGGATGGAGGACTGTTTGGGCGAGGCTTCTAAGGCTCTTCCTGATGAAATGCGGATGCTCATAGAGTACAAATTCTTCGAGCCGGGGTTTTACCACACGGACATTTTCTCATTCGGTATCGCGTTGGATCTGTCGAAAAAACTGGGCGATAAGGCGCAGGTTTTGGTGGATCTGGGGCATCACCCCAGGGCAACGAATATCCCTCACGTAGTAGCATATCTGCTGAACGAAGGCAAGCTGGGTGGGTTTCACCTCAATGACGCTAAATACGCCGATGATGACCTAACTGCTGGCTCCATCGATCCATACCAGTTATTCCTGATCTACGTGGAGCTTTCGGATCCCCGGGATGATACGAGCGATGTCGCGTATATGATCGATCAGAGCCACAATATAAAGAACCCTACAGAAGCAATGATCCAGACGCTCGAAAATCTCCAGCACGCATACGCCCGGTCACTCATGGTTGACAGACAGAAGCTCAGAGCTGCACAGCGGGAGAATGATGCTATCGCGGCAGAGGAGGTTTTATTGAGCGCCTTCAGAATTGATGCCACGCCGATGATAAAAATGGCGCGCCATAAGAAAGGACTGCCCATCTCCCCACTCAAAGCGCTGCGGGAAATGGCATAGAGCAGAAACTAAGGGTTAAGGCACAAGGCCTCCAAACGTTATAGTTGCTTGAAAAGCTCTCTTAAGTCAGTGAATCCTCTTCGACCTAGGAAATCTATGAGTTCAGCCGCGATTTTCTTTGCCTCCTCAGAAGAACTCTTTATTACATCTTGTATAATGTGGGAGTAATCATCTATCTTGATGCGAATTCCCCATCCCCGCTCATCGGCTCGGGCTATAGAGTCTAGAGCCGATATTGTGGGCAATGGCGACTTCTTTGTGTAGTCCTTAAGTTCTTCAATAATCTCGTCACGTTGTTGAATATCGCCTTTTGTAGCCTCCAGGGTATTCAAAAGACTGTTAATAGTCCATTCTTTGTCGAAAGGACTTCTCGCAAACCACCAACCGAATTCCCTAAGTTCCTCAACATCAGGATTTTCAACAGCTAGTCGTTTGTCCCATAGCTCACGAAACTTTTTCACCAGTAACTTTGGCGCTTGAGTTGAGTCCGGTATTCTTTTCTGAAGAATACTGCGACCTACGAAGTGTATTGCTTCTGCCCGTACATAGACTGGAGCTTCGTTAAAGAACGCCACGATGAGGTCCTCATCGGCAAGTCCCTTTGCATATCCAATCATTAAGTGGTGTGGCAATCTCCTGTCTATATCAATGACTCTATGTCCCTTTAATGGCTCAGCTGTCAGTAAACTGAAAGATCGGCGGTATTCATCTTTTAGAACTTCGAACGTCGTATCGTATACTCCATTTCTTAGATATGCGCCCCATGCGGCTACCCAGTGAGCTTTCTTAGATGATTCTTTTGGAAATATCTTAGTCACATTTTTCTGGACCCATTCTCTATCAAGATATACTAGTTGTGGCGTATATCGACCATAAACAGATCGAATGGCTAACGAATTATCAACCGCAAGATCGAGATGCTTATTCAGCAATGACTTAGCTTCAGGTACCATTCTGGATTTAACAGTCTTTGTTCCTTCTCTATCAAGATTCTGCGAACACCAGAATGCATACTTTATGACAGTGTGCATTGCTTCGCCCCTGACAGTGTTGATCGAGAGAGTAAAGGGATCCATATTTCCCCCAAGATAGTCTTGCTCATATTCAGCAGTTGGGTCATCATCATTCGTAACGGCTTTAATAATCTCCCATACAGTTTTCCGGAACTCCCAGGGAACACTATATTTCTTAGATACGAAACCAACACCAAATAGTCTGACCATAGATTTATGAGCGCCCTTCCAACCAATTTCTGAATTAATACTCGGTTTGGAAAATTCTCCGATTTTGTCTGTGTCAATAATTACTTCGCCAAGCTTGACTATGGGCAACCATTCTATTGGCCTCTCATTTTCAAGAGCATGGCTTAAACCACTTAGGAAATGACTTATGTAAACCGGCCTTGCTTTCTTTTCCGATAGTCGCTCTGCGAGACGACTGAATTCAAGTGATCTTTCTTGCACTGTCTGTTCAAGAAGACGACCTAATCCCTCAGGTGAGGAAGCCCGGAATGCTTGTTTGGGTGGAGACCATTCTGCCACGTAATCAAGAACTTCCTCAGGTTTCAGGTCATTAATCTCTTCCGCAGTTAGAGGACTCGTAGGACCAATCCATCCTGTGACCTCTTCTTCCTCCATAGCAAGTTCACCATGCCTTCCGATCATCTTTTGATATTTCTGTTTCCAATCATCAGGTAGGTAGTCTTTTATTGGAGTAAGAAATCGAAGTTGCCATCTTTCTTTTTGTATTCCAACATTTTCTTCTGTTTGCCCCTCAATTTCAATCGCTTCTGGACCGCATTTAATATTATTGAGTATCTTGCTCTGGAAAGTTTGATCTAGTTTTGGGAATTGGTCCTCAAGTAGAGGCAGGAATTCACGGCGTAGATATGAGGTCTTCATGGCTTCACCATTGATCAGCAACTCCCTGATTTCATTATTGAACCGATCTGGGTATAAGTAGTAAAGATGCAGCTCTAGTCTTCTGAAGAATGAATATTTGTGACCCCGCAAAACATCCAGCAAATCTGGCAGTTTATCAGGTTAGGAATCACCGGTGACTCTAATCTGTTTGATGATGCCTTTGAGCAATGCGTCCTTTGCGTCACCGCTCCCGTATAAAGCATGGTCGATATATGGACGCCATGTTACGGAGAAATCTCCACAATATTCCCCTACAATGTCCTCGATTCTCATTGCTTTGGCTAGTCGCTTACAAAGGATGTTCAGAAATTTAGCAGGTGCTTTTGCCATCAGATCATTTGATTTCTTTTCTACTATTTGAAGAAGTTCCCAATCATTATGGATTGATTTTGCCTTGGGAGGGATAGTAGACATAGGGCCTATTTTCTCTTTGAGACGAATCGGTTCTGTTCCACGAATATCACATAGCAGGTTTGCAAGACGTAAGGCAACAGCTATTTCGTTAGCCTTCGCCAGTTTCTGCATTAAATCGCCAATTATACTTGGTAATAGGGTATGATATGGAGTTTCAAGCCACTTGTATCTTTCAACCAAATCAACTAGTTGGGCTGCCTGTATAACTGGCATCTTCAGTGCTGCATCTGCAAAATCCTCATGTATATTAGGATTATCAGTATCAGGACATCCCTTTATTATCTGCATTATTTCCTGGGGTTTTTGATCTGCTATTCGAGCAAGAAATCTTGATTCAGGCCAAAAAGGGAAACTAACTTGATCTCCTTCTCGGATGGGTGGTGTTGGCCTTGTAAAGAAATTCCTCTTTATGAGCAATGGAAGCCAATTTGGATTATTACATTTATCGAAGAAGTATCTATGGTGTTCCAAATCTGACATGGACCTGATGAGTGCATCCGAATCTCTCTCAGTTGGATCTTCTATTGCTAAAAGTTGATCAATAGCCTCAACTGGCTCGAAGAAAGGCTCTAAGATAAGAATTCTGTATACCAGGTCCTCAAACCTCAATACTTGCTGCTCAAATTCCCTTTCATCCAAGCCATTTTCAGTTCTGTTTCGTATCCTGTAATGATGAACCTCCCTCAGAAACCAGCGATTTAACTCAATCCATTCTTTTACTATTGCTTCTCGAATGTTACTGGGGAGGTTGCGTCTTGTTGGATGTCGAGTAAATGCTTCTAGTAAGATGTCTCTTTGTGAATCCATGTTCCCTAGCAAGTTGAATATGGCATTTAGCTCTTCCACAATTTCTTGAAAGTTTGATGATGGTTCAGATCCACTTTCTCCATGAAACCATTGGTGAAACCTTTCCCACTCGTTTCCTAAGTTCCTTAGCTTTTCGACCACGTTAATCTGTCGTGGCAGAGATATATCCACAATATAACTTGGCAGAATAGAGGTTAGTTCTCTTATGGAATGTGATACATGAGATATCCACTCGGGATTATTTCTCCCTAAGAAAGATAATAGCATCCCCTTATAAATGTCCCGAAGCCTTTTATCATATTTGCTTAGCTCCGTAAGTATCTTCCATTGTCTGTCGGTATATCTGAATTGGGAATCTATATCATCAGGTAGATCATTCATATGATTACAAAACTCCAAGCTTACTCATAAAGTTTAGGTATTGCGTTTTTCCTCAACCCTTAGTTTCCAACACATTTTCCAGCCTCGAATAGTATAGGCGCTAAAAAACTGCAAGGACAATGGTAGCCAAAGCGGCTAAAGCTCCCAGCTTTACCAATACCTCAGTTCGTATAACACCTGTAGGCTCTGGTTCAGGTGTTATATATTCTTCTACATCATCGGTGGCTTCAGTTATCGTTTTGCCGCCATCTGCCACCTCGCTGTCAGAAACCTGAACGCCAGTCTCCGGCCTTTCGCTGCAAAGAAACCATGATATTGCTATGGCGATAAGAATAATCTCAGTCTTAAACATTTTCAATACCCTCACCGGAGTGGAGTAGATGCTTGATGCTGTTTAAGCACCAAGCATCCAGACCGAAGTTCCCACCATTATCTGGTTTTTCTTGTCTTTATCGTCGATTTTCTGGTGGAGGGAGTAGTTTTCACCGGAGTTTTGGATTTCTTGTCGTCATCATCATCGTCATCGTCGTCTTTCTCTTTCTTCTTGATTTCGACCTTCCTTTTCGGCGCTTTTCTCTGCGGCTCAGTTTTCTTGGTTTCGGATCGTCGGGAGGTGACACTATCCCGCTTTGTCTTTATCTGTCCGGAACTGGGTGGAGTTCTCTGTTTCTGCGGTGCGGTTCTTGTCGTAACTCGACTTTTTCGCTCCGGTTCGCTCCGGCGGCTTGAGGGGGTTGACGACCGTGTTCTTACAGGCGTTTTGCTCTCCACGCGTCGGCTTTTTGTGCTGCTGCTCTGCGTTCCGCTCCGGGCTGGTGCTGTTGTAGAGCTTGACGGCCTACCCGTTCCTCTGCGCACATTGGGGGTTGTAACTCTCTTTTTCACGTCGGTAATGCTGGAACTGCGAGTCTGCGTTAACGCTGTGCCCCGTCGGGAGGGAGATCTCACGACCTTGCCCGGCTGTGCCCGAACCGCAGATGGCGACCGCCGACTGCTACTTGATAAAACGCTTCTGACCTGCGTCCTCGACTTACGAACTTCAACTGGACTGCGCCTTGCAGACGTTACTACATAGCCCCTCCGGGCTTCGTTGTGGCTTGATGTCCATCTACCCAGACGACCCCTACCCCACGTCCTGCGCGTACCTCTGGAAACGCGTGGCACATGTGTCCAGTGCGTATGACGGTAATGTGGATATCTGACATAGTAACCAGTCAGATACCTGTTGAAACTGAATCTTATGCCGATATAGTTATCATGGTAGCGTGGGTAAGTATACCTCACATAGTAGTAGTCGCCGAAATGGTATGTTGGCCCTGTATAGAAGTACCAATAAGCGTACTGATTCCATGGTTGCCATGTATAGTCTTTGTAGTACCTGGTGATTACCCTGACCTTGGGTGCATACGAGTAGGTCTCAACCTCTATGTATTTCACGTCGATACGCTGCCTGCCCTCGGCTACTATGTGGAGCTCTATCATTCCATCATCCGCATAATCGCTGGCTGAGAGCCTCAGTATCTCAAGACGCTTTCTCGCCCGAAGGACGAATGTATCGCCGTATAGAGGTTGATCTACATCTTCGTATCTTCCTTCGCTGGGATAATATTCCTCATAGTCGTTCCCGATAGTTGCCCTTCTGATCCATACTCTCCCTGCGATTTCGTCGCCAATATCACTTCTGTTGGCCTCACCATCGTAGGATATTTTGATCCTTACTGAGCGAGCTCTGGAAGGAACCTCAAAGAAGTAGATAGCACTTGCCACTCCATACTCATAGTCATCTTCATATCCGGTAGCCCAGGCTGCCAGCCGCAGACCGTCATCGAACAAGGGGCTGTCCGTGACCGAGGATGCTCCTCTCTCCACCCAGTCATCAACCTGGTATCCCCTGCGATATTCGGAAGTTAGCCTATCGCCACTGTAGGAACTATAAGAGCTGCCCACCTCTCCCTGAAAGGATATATTCCAGTCCGCCTGTGCAGGTTGTCCCGCGAAAATAAGAACAAGAGTGAATGCTATTGCTGGTAAAACCATTGTCGAACGTTTTCTAGTCATTTTAATCAATCTCCTTTCCGAGGAAACCGTCTAGCTTTAACCGTTAATATTGATAACACATCATTCGCTATCACTACATTTGCAATTATGATGCCAGAGTTTTAGCGCCGCCAATTAATGAATAAAAACTGAATAACCCCTGTCCCCGCATCATATAGCCATTGTATGCATCGTATTCGACAAATGAAAGGTAAATGCAAGACCGTATCATTCGTGCAACACTGTTCTGGCGTTTTTGATACAGTGTCTGATGTCTCCTTTATCAGAAATACCCGCAAATTGATCCTCGTATTGCAGCCATTATGGCTGCAATACATCGACCGGCGCAATCATTTCTGAGAAACCCAATTCCCTAACTGCGATTAATGCAATATAAGGCAATGCCTTGAAAAAATCGAAATGGCTTAGATCCAAAGACAAATTTGGCATAACTTCCTTAAAAAAGTGAAGTAATAAAACGATTAAGCAAATGCCTATACCAAGTGCAAATTGGATTTTCAACAGAATCATCATTTTATTACCTTTCCGATGTTTGCCAAAGTAGTAATGAATCTTATTTAGGTCCTGGGGTAGTATCAGCTTCCAGATCCCCAAGCGCAAACTGAATCCCTGCAAGGTAGTGTTCCAGCATCCGCGGATCCCAGTACAGGTTCTCGTAGTGGCCGAAGCCGCTCCAGAACACGCGTCCCTCACCATATTGGCGCACCCAGCAAAGAGCAAAATCGCCATCGGTGCGCGTGATGTCAGGCTTGCTCATGTCCGTTTTCTCCGTGTCGAGGCTCGCCAGGACACGAACGTTTTCGCGCGAGTATGGTTCCGCCATCAGTTCGTAGATCTCGTCTACGATCTCCAATGACTGTCCGAAACAGCTCACACACGGATGATCAGGCTCCTCTATCTTAACCGTTACCATCTCGTCAACCCAGGGATGCGAAAGAGAATACCCACCGTGCATTTCACCATAAGGTGGCCAGTCCACAAACGTGTGGGCAGAGCAGTGAATCCCTACAAAACCTCCCCCGTTGTGAACGAAATCAATCAGGTTCTGCCGCAGCTTTTGCTCATGAAACGGCGATCCACAGGTGTTGTTAAAGCAGATTGCGTCAAATTGCCCCAGGTATTCGCTTTGAAAAACACTCCTGTCATCGCACACCAGCGCTGAGTATGCTCCAGTTAGCTCGCCCATAATGCGAAGAGCCTCCACGCCCCAGGGAATAGCGGTGTGGTAATACATGCGCGTTGTGCTATAAATGAGCAATTTGCGCGGTTTTGCCGGCGCAGCCAGTGGTCGCGATGGTGCGGCAGCCTTGATTTTCTCAATATCTTCGGGCGGAACGCCCTTACCGTCAATATAATTGTTCATCCATAAACCTCCTGATTTATGCAATCGGTTCAGGTATCTCAATGCCCAAATTCTCGGAAACAGCCTTCCATCTCCCGGAATGTGAATCATCACGATACACTGGCCTGAATCCAAGATTCAGATATGTCTTGAGCGCCGGCAATCTACCATCGTCGGTATCGAGCATTGCCTCTGAGAAACCGTGTTTCCTAAGGAAATGCAGAACACAGAGGGAAATAAGTTTCCCCAGGCGGTGTCCCTGATGTTCAGGAACTACACCAACCATGTGTAAATAGCCAACTTTCTTCTCTTCCTGAGCTTCGCGCCACGCGCAGGCGGCTCCCACAAGTTCTTCTTGATGAGTTACGAAGAACAATCCCTCAGGGGCAAACTGCTCCCTGTCCATTATCTCTTTTCTTGCATCTTCAGCGGTTCTTTTCCCACCGAAAGAGGCATTTATGATCCTGGCCCAATGAACTTCATCGCCCGGCTTGTAGGTGCGGACGCTGTAGCCCGCCGGTATCTGAATCTCCGGAAGATTCTCCAGATCCGGTCGGCTCATTCTTAGCTGAGACATATTTTCCCTCTCCTCTTCAGTAACCTCCTGATTGTCCTCAATTAGTACTACTTTGTCATTTAGCTGAAGTAGCCCAAGATTCTATCTTGGTTCATGCCAAAAAGCCAACTTAGAAAGTTGGGCTACAGCCTCACTACACAGGATTACACCTGAAAACGCTAAAT
>SDBT01019810.1_pt1 | contig 10539 bp, 5 predicted proteins | sample 2277101 | NCBI WGS metagenome assembly SDBT01 (sample SAMN10404973, study PRJNA504765) | marine sediment metagenome | isolation source: marine sediment core GS10_PC15, 103 cmbsf | place: Arctic Ocean: Southern Knipovich Ridge | collected 2010
TCAAACGGAAGCGGAAATCGCGTTTATCGAGGTCGCGCATCTGGACGTGACGCGAATGGCCGGTCAGCTCACGAAGCTGCTTTCCGCCAAGATGCGGTATGGAACCGTCTTGGATTCCGACACGAAACCCTTGGAAATCCTCTCCGATGAGCGGACCAATCAACTTATCCTGATCGGCAAGCGGGATGCCATGGTCGATGCAAAGGACTTGATCGCTTCCCTGGATGTGCCGCTCGGTCTGGAAACCAAGGTTTATACTTTCGAGGTCGCTTCCCCGGGACGGGTGGATGCGCTCATTAAAAACCTGATCGGGGACTTGCTGGCGAAGCGGCTGTATAAATCCGCCGTGGACGAGGAGGGAAATCTTTTAGTGGTGACCACCACGCCAGCGATCCACGACCAATTGACCGCATTGAAGGAAAAGATCGACTGCCCCCTCACGGAAGAGCAAATACCCATCCGATTCTATAAACTGCAGAATGCCAAGGCCAGTGATGTGCTCATGACCATCCGCTTACTGGAAGGGACCAGCGAGTTCCCGGAGGCTGTCATCGAATCCATGGAGCTTACGGAGTCGGAAGCCCCGGGCCCAAAGGAGAATTATTCCAGCGCAAATCCCATGGAAGACCCGGCCCGGGGTCTTCGGGAAGCCTTCGCCAAGCCGAATCTGCTGGATACCGGGCCGGAGGGGACCACCCGGACCCGGGTGATGGCGGACAAGAACACCAACACCATCATCGTCATCGCCAAACCCTCGGTCCAGCGGCTGTATGAGAAGTTGATCGAGCAACTCGACTGCCGCCGTCCCCAGGTATTGATCGAGGTCACCCTCGTGGCCTTGGACACGAGCGGCGGCTATTCCTTCGGCGTGGATATTTCGAGTGGAAAACATTCCATCGGCGACGACGGCGAGTACCTGATGTTCAGCTCCTTCGGGCTCAGCGAGGTCGATCCGGACACCGGGGCCTTGCAGCTCATCCCGGGGATTGGATTCAACGGCGCGGTGATCGGCGCGGACGTGGCGGACATCGTGCTTCAGGCGCTTCGGATTGAAGCCCGGGCCAAGGTCCTCTCCTCGCCCCGGTTGCTGATCAATGACAATGCCACGGGCACCTTGTCCGCGGTCAATGAGATTCCCTACATCAGCATCAATGCCTCGGATACGGTGGCCACCACGAGCTTCTCCGGATTCTCTTCGGCGGGCACGACGATTACGGTGACGCCGCATATCAGTGAAAAAGACTACCTCAGCCTGGAATATACCATCAATTTGAGCAGCTTCTCCGGCGAGGGATCAAACGGAATCCCGCCGCCTCGCCAGACCGATGAAATCCACAGCGAGGTCACCGTCCCCCATGGACAAACGATCGTGATCGGTGGGCTCAAGCGTTTTGATTCGATACGGACCCGGGAGAGCATTCCTTTACTCGGGGACCTCCCCTTAAGCGGGCCCTTATTCGGCCGTGAATCCGAAAATGACTCGGAGACCTCGCTCTTTGTCTTCATTCGTCCCCTTATCCTCCGGGATGACGCATTCCGTGATTTGAAGTATTTATCAATCCGCGATGCGGACGCCTCGGGCGTGGACGATGGCTATCCCAAGAGCGGTCCCATGCTCATTTGGTAGGAAGAAAGACCGTACAAGAACCGTATTGGCCATGCATTCTTTGAGAGAAAATCTGAAAGAGAAACTGATCGCCGCGGCCAAGGGAATCGCGAAAGAGACCGGTGTTTCGATCGACCCTATATCCTTCGACTTGAGCTTCCGGTTTTTAGACGATTTGAGGGATGCCGGCTTCACCGAGGAACAGATCACCCGGATCCTGGCCTCTTCATTGGGATTTGAATTCTTTCAAGACCTGTCCAAGATCAAGGGCTCGCCCCATTTCACCCAAAAGATCCCGATCTGGTTTGCGCGAAAGTACGGGGTGCTGGGCCTGGAGTCTGAGAACGGGGTGATGCCCGTGGCGCTCAGCGGTCTTAAGAGCCTCGCTCCATTCGATGTGTTATCCAGGTACTTGGATCATCCCACGCGGCTCGTATTCACGACCCCTTGTCAGATGGAAGCGGCCATCAATCAGGCCTATGAACAACAGGAAGGGGAAGCCCGATCGTTTGTGGAAAAGATCAGCGGGGACGATGGGATGCCCTTCTTGGAGGCGCTTGGCGCGGGCGAGGATCTGCTGGATACGGCGGATCGAGCCCCGGTGATCAAGCTGGTCAACCTGATCCTCTTCGAGGCGGTGAAGCAGGCCGCCTCGGATATCCACATCCACCCCAAGGAAACGAACTTGGTGGTGCGCATGCGGATCGACGGGATCTTGTTTGATGCCTTCACCCTGCCCACTAAATGGCACGGCGAGGTGGTCAGCCGCATCAAGGTGATGGGGAAGATGGACATCGCGGAGAAACGGATCGCCCAGGACGGCCGGACCAGCGTCCAGGTCGGGGATCGCCGAATCGATCTCCGGATCAGCGCGATTCCCACCAGCTTCGGGGAGCGGATCGTCATCCGCTTGCTGGATAAAAGCGCGAGGATGTATCAACTCGAAGAGCTCGGCATGCATGCGGAGCGACTAAAAACCTTTCGAAAGCTGATCCGCCTCGAGCACGGCCTGATCCTGGTCACGGGTCCCACGGGAAGCGGCAAATCGACCACGCTCTACGCCGCCCTTCAAGAGATCAACAGCACGGAGAAGAATATCTTAACGCTCGAGGATCCCATCGAATACAAGCTCGAGGGCATCAGCCAGACGCAGGTGAACCTGAAGAAGGGCATGACCTTCGCGAAGGGGCTCAGGAACGTGCTTCGGCAGGACCCGGACATCATCATGGTGGGGGAGATCCGGGATCATGAAACGGCCGTGATGGCGATCCAGTCGGCGCTGACCGGGCACATGGTGTTCTCCACCCTGCACACCAACGATGCGCCGAGCGCCATCGCGCGGCTCCTGGATTTAGGGATTGAGCCCTACCTGATGGCCAGTTCCCTTATCGGGGTCCTGGCCCAGCGCCTGGTGCGAAGGGTCTGCGCTCAGTGTAAAAAAACGTACGCACCCGGCCCGAAAGATCTTAAAAAACTGCAGCTTAAGGAGATGGAGGACGCGGATTCGCTTTACGTGGGGACCGGGTGCCCTTCCTGCCGGCAAACCGGGTATCAAGGGCGGATCGGGTTGTTCGAGCTCTTGATGATCCGCGAGGAGATCCAGGACCAGATCCAGCGGCGCGAGCCCGCCTCCACCATTCGGTCCAAGGCTGTTCGGTGCGGCATGCGGACCTTGCGGGATGACGGCATTTTGAAGGTGCTTAAAGGAGTAACCACCATCGATGAAGTCTTTCGGGTGACCATGCTATCCCTGGAATCGATCGGCGATGAATAGTCTCGATGGATCGGATATGGGCATGCGATCTTGGAATGGAAACCCGGGCATACGGCAGGGAGTTTAACCCTGCTCGAGAAGAAGAGCATGAGACCTTATCAAATTCGATGGATGCTTTGGATAGTCTCCCTTGTCGTGATGATTTTATTTATTGGAATCCTGGTCGTTTGCTTTACGCTTCCCTACCCCGAGGTATCCGCAGAGGAGATAACGCACCAGGGCAGGATATCAAATGACTGGGGTAAAAGCCTAAATGATGACGATCTCTCCCTGGAATCCTTTAAAAAAATCTGGTCCCTTCCGTTGCGTCGGCCGTTGTACGATCCGCCGAAGACCAATGAACGCGCTCCTCCTCCCCCTCCCAAACCTGATCTAAACCTAAAACTATTGGGATTGATCGACGAGCCGGGCCATGGCCGTGCCATCATCCGCACCGAGGAGAACAAAAACAAACTCGTTTCCGTGGGAGACGTCCTGTTCGATCAGGGAAGGAGGGTGAAAGTCCTCTCCATTACAGAAAAAAACCTGACCATTGACTACGATGGGGAGGTCTTGATCCTGGCATTGGACAAGAAAAAGAATGAGTAAAACCCCAACCCATTTTTTTATCATCACCGTGGATCCGGAGGATAACCTCCTCATCTTCTCGGCCGGTGAGACGCGCATCGAGATTCCCTACGGGGATCTGAAGGAGAAGCCGCTTGAATCGTTCGTTCAGGAACTGTCCGGCCACCTCGCTCAATATGCACCGATCCCGAATACCGCGGTCCTTGCGCTTCCGGATGCCTGGTGCTTATCGTCCCTGATCGAGCTCAAGCGATGGCCCAGGAGACATCGCGCCATGGCCATGCAGTACGTATTGGAGGAAAACCTTCCGATCGCGGTCGAGGACTTTGTGGCGGATTTTATCCCTTGGGGTGGTAACGGACACGCCCTGGGCGTCTGCTGCGAAAAGGAGAGGCTTATCAGGCTGGTCCGCGCCTTGGAGCAATGCGGGATTTTTATTTCCTATATTTGTCCCATGGCAATCCTTGCCGTGCAGGCCCTGTGCGAGGAATCTGATGGGACCGATGTTTTTCTTATAAAGGGCAAAGTGGATATCAATCTATTTATATGTGAGAAAGGCAAACCGGTATCGTGGTCCTTGATGGAGAGTGATCCTCAGCACCTGGCCTTACACTTCCTCGTGAACGGGATGGGGCAGAAGGATCGTTTGCGGGTGGCCACGTTGAACGTGGGCGAAGCTATTGAAAAAATGCTGAGAAACTTGCCGGGGGTGGAAATTATACGGCGCTTTTCCGAGCCGATGTGTTCGAAAGCCTTGGAGGCCTCGGAAAGGATCGTTGCAGGGAAAAGAAAACCGTGGATCAATTTACGGAAGGGAGAGCTGGCAAATACGCATCGCTATGAAAATATAAAAAAATCCTTCTATGCCCTCACCGCTTCCGTCCTTTTAGTCCTTCTTGCACTGAATTTGTTTTTTAACTTTAGGGCGCATCAGTACGGGAAGCTGATTACTGATCTTGAGAAAAATCAAATCGATATATACCGAAGAATATATTCAAATTCAAGTATATATGAAAAACCTCTCGATGTCTTATCGCAACTGCAAGAGGCCTATAAAAATGAATCCATCCTTAGAGGGCGGTATCAAGATATTCCCGCAAGGACATCGGCCCTGGTGAAGCTTTATGCGGTCTTATCCCATCTTCCCCCTTATCTGCGCTACCGCATCCATGAGGTGCGGATCAAGCCGGAACGTATTAATATGGAAGGGGAGACCCGCACGCACGGCGATGCCAGCGCTTTGGCCAAGGCTTTAGGAGAAGATCCGAGGATAGAGGTCGATCTTCCAAGGACGCAGGGGCTGAAATCAGGGGGCGTTCGGTTTGTGCTCACCGCTTCTTATCATCCATCGGAGGGAGGAGGCCGGAAACCATGATCAACATGAATCTTAGAACTTGGCTCCGGCTAATTCTTCTGGGTGTGCTGTGCGCGATGACGGGGTGGAGTTTTGATCGTCTGCACAAGGCCAGAGAGGAAGCTGAGGTTGAGGCCGCGACCCTTTCCCAATGCAGACGATTGGAACATCGGATTAAGAACCTTAAAAAAGGCCCCTCTCTGGCCGTAAATCAAGAAATGTTGTTGACCGAGGTGAACCGAACCATTGAAAAAGCGGTGAAACATAATGGTATCACACTTGAAAGCATCGAGCACATCACCCAGGAACGTTCCAAAAGATATGAGGATACGCCCTACAAGGAAAAACCTATTCGATTCGATCTGCATGATGTCACCTTGGAGGAGCTGATCAGGGTCTTGCATGAGCTCACCACCGGCGCATCGCCATTGGGTGTCAGCGCCCTTTTTCTTAAAGTGCCGCGGGGAGAGGAGAAGGGGGAGAGGTGGTCAGCGGAAGCGAGCTTGACGTACCTGATCTATTCCCCCCAGAGGGCGGATTAACGAAGGCGAGGGTTTTTTGATGAATGGAAAAATTTATTTACATGGGTTTTTATTAATCAATTTATTAATCATTTTATTAATAATAGTTATATTAAAAATACACATCGGGTGTACGACCGCGAAAGATCGGAGAGGTCTATCCGGTTCTATTCAAGATACGGAACTTAAGGCCGCGGAGCATGCCCTTCACCTGAACGCGGAAGCCTTGAAGAAAATGGACCTCGGGGACCTCGAGCAGGCGGAACGCCTTTTCAAGCAAGCGATTGAGGCGGATATGAACTGTGGCACCGTCCACAACAACCTTGGCAGCCTTTACTTCAGGGAATCCAAACTCTATCTCGCGGCGATAGAGTTTCAATGCGCCTTGAAGCTCATGCCCAATAATCCTGAACCGGCCAATAACTTAGGACTCGTTTACGAAAAAGCCCATCAGCTGGACCAGGCGGTGGAGTGGTATCAAATGGCAATCGAGATGGATCCCGATGCCCCAGAGATTCTGGGGAACCTGGCGCGGGCGCGTCTACGAAGGGGGGACAGCAACCATGAACTGAAAAAACTTCTTGAACGACTGGCCGTAAAGGATCCGCGTTCCGAGTGGTCCAAGTGGGCCGAGGAACAAGCCGCATTGATGCAAATCGCTGAAAAATAAATGGCTCTCCTGATGTTTGTGTTGGTAGGATCACACCGGTTTCATGCATGAATCCGCATGTTTCAGGTTCAACTGTTGTGCTATAAATAATAATAAAAAGCGAAAAATGCTAGGTATCCGCTATGTTTTGATATTTTTTAAAAAATAGCAGATAAAAACCAAAATAAAATTTGACAAGCCTAATAAAAGTGATATACTTGGATCGACGACCATAATCTCATCTGGGAAGGAGTCTGAATGGGATTAAAATCAATTCATAGGTAAACAATCTGTTATCCTAATAATTTGAGTCCATTGTATGCACTTAAATCGTATGTACTTAAATTAGATAGTGATTAAACAGTCTAGGGAAATTATATTATCTTTATTAAAGTTGCCTTTTTTAAAGATGGAGAAGATGTTATGTGTTCTCATCGGTATTCCAAAATCAGTTTCTTTGTCGTATCCTTTGCCCTGTTCTATTTTTTCTTCCACGCGGTCCTTCAAGGACAATCCTGCTGTAGCAATACGACCTGCGGCGGCTTTGGCCAACACGATCTCAAAACCCTCTATAATATCAATTCAAAATTGACCCTTCCCGGACAAAACGGCGGACCGTCCATCGTCTGGCCGGGCCCAGGGCAAAACAGCAATGCCACCACAGGGCCTGTAGCCTATGGCGCGGTAAACGGGAGGGGATCATCAGTATTTCTGGGCAATGGGGCTTCCTTCATTAATCAAGGGGACTTTTACCTTCCTTTGAACGGGATCGACTGGTTTCATCGACGAATATATTCCACACTATCCTCTTCCTCCCTGACCTGGCAGGGTGAGAGCTGGTGGGGAAACGAGATGATGAACTTAAACGTAGAGGGATCGGAAGGGGTCAGCGATGTGGATATCGAGATGGATCCACACAACACGTTGAATTTTACCTATAGCGATGGTTCCTGGACCTGCGACAACGAGTTCCAATATGTACTGACCTTTTCCTCCGGAGATAACGAATATACGCTAACCGGGAACGGTGGAAGTAAATATATATTCCACGACAGCGAGGCCACGGATGCCGGGAAACTGAATCGAATCGAAGATCCCTATGGCAATGACCAAGCCTTTACCTACTCCTCCGGCCAGCTGACCGACATTGTGGTCGATGTCATTGAGGGCCTTGACCACAAGATCACCTATTCCTACTATACCTCCGGGGATAATACGGGCCAGCTTGAATACATCAAAGTCTATAAATTCACCACCCCCTCGGACGCCAACCTGATCGGTCAGGTCCAGTATACGTACTTCGGCGCGTCGGAGAGTTATGGAAGCGAAGATGATTTGGAGACGGTCACCATCAGCCGTAAGGGCACCTCGGACGGTGACGGCACGCTCTCCATCGAGGAAAAGTACTATTACCGTTACTACAAAGGAGCTTATCACAGCGAAACCAATCCGGGCACGAACCACCAGGTGCTTTATGTCCTCAATCCGGAAAATGCGCAGCGGCTCAACGATGATAAAGGCGACCCTTTGACCCAAAGCAACAGTGATTTTGAGGATTACTCCAACGTTGTTTACGAATATGACAGCAACGGAAGAGTAAGAAAAACCGAGGAAAGATTGCCGGGGGGCGGCGGAAGCGGTACGGCTGCAGGAGGCACGCCGTTGACCACGGACTACACTTGGTCCGTCAATGGCGGCTCCCCGACCCTTGATGAATGGAATATCCACTGTGTCGCGGATCGTGACGATGACACCCGGGTGATTTTCGATGTCAATTCCCTGTACCAGATTCTAACCTGGGTCGTGCAGGACGAGGACGACGAATCGCCCACGATGGAGCTGATCTGGCATTTTGACTACGGGACCAGTGGCGTCACGGAAAACCGGCTCACCGCCATACATCTCCCCTCCAATTGTACGGATTATGATGAAACCGGAAACGGAAACGAATATTCAGTGACTTTAAGCAGCAGTGCGGGTGTAATTTATGAGATCGACTACGATTATGCCACGGCCACGTACGACGGCTATCCGGAAGAGATCCAGGTCAAGATGGGAACGAGCGGTACGGCGAACACGCTCTTTGCTTATGGCCGTACGATTACCGAACGGCCCTGTCTAGCCACCAGCGTAATCGAGTACGAATCCAGTGGGGAAGGAGACCCCAGAACCATCTTGATATCGTACAGTTTCTATGATTCCGGGGGAGCCAAGGTCCAACTGAAGGAGATTGACGTCACGTATCCTTCCGTTTCATCAGCGAAGAACGGTCCTGGCGCAAACGCAGTAGATGAATATTTTTATGACAAACGAACCGGGGCCCTTCGCTGGACCTTGGACGGGGAGGGATTTGTTGATTTTTATGCTTACGACATCGAAACAGGTGTACTGGATCTAAAGGTGGTGGATGTCGATACTTCGTCTCTTCCATCGGCCGTTACTTCAAATTGGCATGGGGTGACTCATGGTGGTTTGGCTACCCAAAGCACGGTACCCTTCTCCCGGACAGGAGGCGGCACGGCCCTGAATATCGATTCATCAAAGGAGATTGACTGGCTTGGCCGGGTACGGAAAACCGTTGATGAAGAAGAGATGATCACCTATTTCGTGTACAAGGAGGACGATGAGACGCGCGTCTATCCCGCGTGGGATGAGGCAGAGGAGGATACGCTGCTCCCCATCCGGGTGACCAAGACCGACAAAGAAGGAAGGCCTGAGGACGTAATCTTACTCAAAAACAGCGTCACCCCGAGCACGACCAGTAATAAGCCGTCCGGCGACGAAGCCTACGGAAACAGCGATATGGCGAGCAGGACGATCAACGCTTACGATATCGCCGGCCGTCTCATGGATTCCGATCGCTATCACTCACTGCCCATTAGCGGGACCGGAACCCGCTACGATAATTACTATCGTTCTTCGTATGAACATGACGAGATGGGTCGGTTGGAGTATACCATTGAAGACGTCAAGGAGGACTCTGACTATGATATCGAGCAGGTGACGAAAACTTATTATGACTTTATGGGGCGACGCAATAAAATAGAAGAGGGGGTAAGTAATAACACCCATGATATTACGAGCAGCAAGCCCGCGTTGAACACTGTGATGGAATATTTCTATGATGATCCGGACGACGATGCAACGCCTGAAAATGGGGAGGGCGACGGGAATCTGTCTTGGGTGAGGGAGTATTATGGTACTTCCGCTGGGGAATACAACGATACATGGTATCAGTATGACTGGCGTAATCGTCCCTGTATAACACAAATGCCTCTTTCTCCATACACCCTCGTAAAATACAACAATTTAGATAGACCTACTTCGATTGGAACATATAGTACTACTGATAACATAAGTCCTGGCAACGATCCTGCCACCACAGACTATAGTCATCGTTTAAGTCTCGCAAAAGCATATTATGATGAATGTGGAAGAATATATAAAATCGATTACTATGATGATCCAAGCGATTCGTCGCCTTCGGATACGTTGACTACTAATGTCTATTATGATCGTCGTGGACTTGTTTGGTCAATAGATGCTCCCAATACTGGTATTCGTTTTACAAAGTACGATGGAGCTTCCCGGCGTATACAGCTTATTTATAGTACGCAATTCGATACAAACAAATATACCAACTATAAACCTGACTATCCAGATGACGATGAGGGTATCGTCCAGCTCACCGAGTATACCCTGGGCAAGACAGGAAATATCACCAAGGAGATCACCAAGGAGCTTAACCACAACGATACCAACGGCATGGATACCGATGGTACGGATTTCATCCGCACCTATGTCTACCACTGGTATGACGATGCCCATCGGCACACCGCGACCGCAAACTACGGAACCTATAACAGCAATGGCTGGAAGGACAATAGCTCTGCTCCCTTAGGGGCCGCGGGTCCTCCCTCGTCAAGCGATACGATTCTGGTGACTACCTACAGCTTCGATTCCGAGGGGCGGCAATACGAAATCACGGACCCGAAAGGGATCAAAACGCGATACACCTTCGATAGATTAGGCCAAGTTACCGCCAAGGTCGAGGACTATGGCACGGGC
>SDBT01019811.1_pt1 | contig 10539 bp, 4 predicted proteins | sample 2277101 | NCBI WGS metagenome assembly SDBT01 (sample SAMN10404973, study PRJNA504765) | marine sediment metagenome | isolation source: marine sediment core GS10_PC15, 103 cmbsf | place: Arctic Ocean: Southern Knipovich Ridge | collected 2010
AGAAGCCGGCCGACCAGGAAATCCGAATAGGCCACTTCGCCGTCGTAGGGCTCGGCGGAGAAACGGCTGCCGTAGGGCTCTGGTGCTTCGTAGGGATCATGGGGATCGTACAGGTGGACCCATGCGAAGAAGGGGGTATCACCTTGCCGGTTCAGCCAGTCGAGAGCGGAGCCGACGACGACATCACCACGACGTTCCACCCGCTTCGGGGTCGAGGTGAACTCACCGTAATCGAAGTGATCGTCATAGGTTTCGAAGCCTCGGGCCAGTCCCCAGTGAGAGTGGAGCACGTAAGCCCCGATGAAGGCCCCGGTCTGGTAACCGGCTTTCCGGAAAACCTCCGCCAACATCTCAGCCTCGGCGCTCACCTCGAAGGCGGCATTGTCCCGCACTCCGTGGGACGGTGGGCTCATCGAGGTCATCAAGGACGCGTGCGAGGGAAGAGTCAAAGGCACCGGGGCCACCACCTCTTCGAAGCGAATGCCTTCGGTGGCCAGCGCATCCAACCGCGGTGTCTCTGCCGGCTCGTAGCCGTACGACCCGAGCCGATCGGCGCGCAGAGTATCGATGGAGATGAGAACCACGTTGGCGTCCGGGTAGCGCGGCGAGGCATCGGGCTTCGGCCACCATAGTATGACGGCCAGAACGAGAACCGCTGCGACCGCCAGAGGACAAGTCAGAATGAACTTGAACCTGGAGCTCATAGGAGACAAACTGTAGCTCCTGTGGATTTACAAACCGGTGGTTCTGCAAACGAGCGGCCGGCCGGGAAGAATCCCCGACCGGGCGCAATAAAGGAGTCTCAGCTTTGGTTGAGAGTCTTCAAAAGCCCCTTTGCCGCCGCAGCGTTGGGGCCGTCGGGCTGGAGCTCGAGGTACTTCTCGATGTGAGCAATGGCCTTATCCGTGTCCCCCTGGCCCACATGGACCAATGCCAGACGATAGTGGCCCATGGCATGGGTGGGGTTGGACTGGACCAACTGTTCGAACGCCACTTCTGCTGTGTCGACGTCGCCGGCGTTAAAGGCATAGGCGCCATAGTTGAAAAGCACCGAGCCCGTTTCGGGCCGCAGCTCCAACGCCTTTTGGAGCGCCTCCATTCCTTCCTGCCACTTCTGCGACGAGCCGCAAAGGTCCCCCATGGCCAACCAAGCGTCGTACATGTCGGGAGCGAACTCGGTGGCCTTCCGGTAGCTGGCTAGGGCGTTTTCGGTATCGCCCAACTTCTCGTAAGCGGCGCCGATGTTGAAGTGAGCTTCGGCGGAATTGGGTACCATCTCGAGGAACTCCTGCAAGGACTTGATGGTGGCTTTGTAGTCTTCCGTATCCGACGCCGCCATGGCAGCGTCCAGATGCCCCTGGGCCACCTTAGCGGTCCTCTCGGTCAAGACTCCTTCCGGCAATTCAGCCATGGTGACTTTGTCCAGGTACTCAGGCTTACCGGAAGAGATCGTGATCCGCCCTTTAACCTGCTCGTAACCCTCGAGATCGTATTGGATAACGTATTGGCCGGCCCGCAGACCTCCTTTGACGAACTCCCCCTTAGCGTTCGTCTCAGTGGTGAAAGTTCGGCCTCCGCCGTCTGGCTGCAGAGTTATACCTACTCCTTCGAGTGGATTGCCATTTTCGTCGACGATTTGACCGCGCACTGCACCCATCTGAGCGCCTGCCTCGCCAGCCACCAGGAATGTCAACAACAAAATGCCTACTCGAAGAAAGACCCATTGAATCCACTTCATCTTCACTTCCTCCCCACATTGTTTTTTGGATAGCCTTCCATACTGATTCTACGCAGGCTCTACTCGAGAAAAGGAGGACACCGAATTGGAGATCGCTCGCCTCAACAAATCGTCACTGTGAACCGCCCTCACGGAGCAATTCGAGCCGTTTCTTGACCCCGGTCTGTGCGGGATTCAGCTCCAGGGAGTGCTCGAACAGGTTTTTAGCATCTTCCCGTCTGCCGAGCTGCTGGCAGCTGATACCGAGAGCATTGAGCACCGAAGGGTCGGGAGCCCGGATGCCCATGGCTTTCTCCAGGTATGCCGCTGCCTGCGCGAAGTCCTCCTTGAAGAAATAGGCGAATCCCAGTCCTTCCACCACCTCGTACTCGTCCGGATAGTCATCCTTCAGCGGCAGCAGTAATTCCAGAGCCCGGTCTGCTTCCCTCGAGTAGAGAAGCAATCCAGCCAGTTTCCAGTTGGCCATGGGGAGCTGCGGATTCTTCGCGGCAACCGCTGCTTCCAGCTCGGCCCGCGCTTCGTCGACTCGCGACTGAGCCAGGAGCTGCTGGCCCCGAGCCAGAGAGAGCAATCCCGGAGTCTCGGTGTTGAAGCCACGTCGATAGATGAAACCGGCACGGGGAACCCACGAACGAGGGGTAACCACAAACAGAGTGGATTTTTTGTCCATCACCTGGCCGGTCGGATCGGTGAGCTCGACCTGGACGCTGTAGTTCCCTCCCTTCATGCCGAGCAGAGAGAAATCCTCAATGGCGGGGCCGTCGAAATAATCCCCGACCTCGGTCTTCTTCTCCTGGAGCACTTCGTCCCCGTCGAGAAGTGCGAAGCGAAGTCCGTAATCCGGGGCAGCGCCCTCGGTCTGTGTAAAGACGTGCATCGTCTCGCCGATGGGAAAGGCTCCGTCCATGGCGGGATGGATGCGCTCGGCTCCGAGCTGAAACGTCAGATGCGTTTGAGGACCGGCATTGCCGCTCACGAGCTCGTTCTGGTATCCCAAAATGATGTCACTGAGCATGGGCTTTCCAGTGACCGGCTCGACGCGTAACTGCCGCTCGGCCACCGTGTATTGCTTGGTCGCCCGGTTCCTCAGAATTATGTTGATTTGATATTCCCCTGGCATGATAGGGAAATTGTCCTGGTAAGCGAAAGGAAAAGACTGCACCGCCTCGACTTGGCTGGCGGTCAGCTCGAGGGGAACGATGTTGTCGTTGAGCGCAACCAGGTTCCCTTCCATATCCTTGATTTCCATGCTGATTTCGAGGGTCGTCTGGAATCGGGTGCCATCTTCGTTGGCCTGCAAGCTGAAGCTCTCTGGATTCAGCTCGAGGCTGTAGTGTACAAAAGGAGTCGATTTCGGCCCCGCCAATACCGTGAAGTAGCTTCGGTTGGGAACGAAGTTGAATGAGTACTCCGCCGACACTTTCTTGCCATGGCGTAAGTATTCGTCGGCGTAATCGCTCGGGAAAGCGTGCTGGGGGGACTCGTCGATGGCCGCGATTATGAGATCGCTCTGTATGGAAGGCCGAGGACCCTGTAACATGCCCATATCGCGCGTCAGCCGGCCGCTGAGGAAGTTGAGTTGCTCGGTCATGTCCACGGTCAGCGAGGCTTTCGCCAAGTCCATGGAGACCAACTCGAGCGTGTCGACCGCTTGCATGGGATCGTCGGCGTGGTAGAAAGCCCCGAATTTCAAAAGCCTGTTCGGACCATCCGCAATCGGATGGTAGAGCTGGAACTCGCCAACGTTGTACTTCTTGTAGAATACCAAGCCGATGCGGGGAGGCACTCCCAGAGAGACATCGCCGTTGTAAATCCAAAGCTGGCAGGCGTTCACGTCGACGTGACCTTCGTAATCTTGGACTTCGTAAGGTTCGCCGAGGATGATGTAGTATTTTCCCCGATCGGTTTTCCACCCGGGCATCGGGGCCTCCCGGCCGAACCAGTGGTTCGCATGCTCGATGCGCCGGTAGTGTTCTTTCTTGAACTCGTTCTCGACGGTGGCCGAATTGGGATCGCGTCTCCTCCAAAAAGCTTCGACGAAGTATCTCCGTTCTTCCTGGGTCTCGAGATTGAGAAAGACATCCCTTTCTTTGTAGGTGATGATATAGACGACTTCCTCCTCGAGCCAGATGCGAAAGTCCTCGGTGAGCTTATCGACCCTTTCGTCCGCAAACACACTGACGGCAAGGGTCAGGCACATCATAGGCAGCATTCGGCAAGCTATTAACTTCATGGCGCTTTCCGGACGGTTAATGATTCCATGATCGACGACCTCAAGAATCCGTGTGTGGACCAACCACCCCGGCTTCTCCGCGGGGCCGAACCCTGAATATCGTACACCGAGTTGTCAGGCTGGAACAAGTACTGGAGATACCTGGATGTGATAGCGAGAGAAGAATGTCTATCTCACTGAAATAAAACAAGTTGAAAGGATCTTTCGGCGGCAGCCCTGCACTCATCTACCCAGACGCTCCTTCAAGGCTTTCACGAACTCCTCGGGAATGGCTTGGCCCAACCTTTGTGCCTCCTCCAGGTGATTCCAAGCGGTTCCAAAGTCTCCGGTGTCGGCGAGAGCTATGGCCAGGCGAAAATGCACCTCTCCCGCATCGGGTCGAGACGCCAGAGCGGCCTGGAAGTGGGGAATTGCCTCTTTTAATTTGCCCTGCTTCGTCCGAACCTCCGCGAGCTGCCGATGGGCGTCGAAACTGTCCGGAGCCACATCCAGTGCCCTCTCGAATGTGCCGGCCGCCTCGTCGAGATGGCCCTGGAAAGCGAAAACGCTTCCCAAGTTGACCAGGGTGAACACATGGTCAGGATTGAGCCCCAGGGACCGGCGGTACTTTTCGGCTGCCTCGTCGTAGCGGCCCTCGAGGCTCAATAGGTTGCCGAGCTCGTAGAAAGCCGAGGCGTTATCGGGTTTGATCTCCAAGGCTTTCCGGAAATTCTCCTTGGCTTCGGGGAACTGCTTCTGGCGAGCCAGCGTCACGCCCAGCCGTTCGTGGATGTTTGCGTCGGCGGGACGAATCTCGAGGAGTCGGCGGTATCCGGCCTCGGCTTCTTCATAATCCCCGGCCTTTCCGAACTCGTTGGCCCGCGCCAATTGCGCCACCGAGGACACGTCTTCCTGGCTCACCTCATAGTAGACCGGGTCGTTCAAGCTCATCCTGCCCCTGAGCTCGGCGGTGAGTTTGGCCTCTTGCCTGGCCTTGCCGACGTCGCCCATCAGACGATAAACCCTGACCAGAGAGCTGTGGATCTGTCTGGCGTCCTGATTGAGCTCAGCGGCGCGTAGGAGATGGCGAAGCGACGCTTCCAAATCGCCTTGGATGAGGTAAAGTCGTCCCAGGCCTACCTCCGCCGGCGCGCATCGAGAGTCGTTGGCAATCGCTTCCTTGTACTGTTCCAGGGCCGGTTCCACCCGCTCTTCCTTTTCGAGGAGCTCACCGCGGAGGACGTTCACCGGTGCGTAATACGGCATCAATTCGGAGGCCCACGCGGCTAGAGCCAGGGCCTTCTCGCGCTCGTCATCCTTTATGATATGGGCCATGAAGTAGGGCCAGCGAAACTCCGAGGGCTCGAGATTCGCCGCCTGCTCGTAACACCGGTACGCCTCGCCATACAGCCCGTGGGCGTGGAACACCATGCCCAGCTTCCCCCAGACTTCAGGTGAGCCGGGATGGGCGGCGGCCGCCTCGCGATGCTCCTGGATCTTTGCCGCCACCTGCGGTTCCATGGCCGAACGGTCCGGGTCGGGAACCGTGGGTGCCTCTTGAACCGGCCGGTGGGACAAACCCAGGAAAATGCCCGACGCTGCCAGCACTACGAGTAGAGGCGAGATCTTGCTCATGGCATCTTGTTTCCTTTGCCCTTTTCCAGAACAATGCTCCGGTTGAGCTCCATCCCTGGATACACCTCTTCGGTACCGTCGGGCCACCGAACCTTGATGCGCTCCGCGGTATCGGCGCCCGCGACTCCGAAGTGGGCCCGCGGATCGTTGCTCGAGCGATATCCATAACCTGGATCGGCCACCCGAACATATTCTTTTCCACCTGCGGTCAGGGTGATGACGGCGCCGTGGGCATCTCGTTTTCGAGCCGCATCCAGAGCACGGACTATGAGCCAGCTCCCCTTCTTGGGCGCTTCATTGAGGAAGAGTCGTGCCGGGGTCTCGGTGTTGTTCAACAGCAAATCCACGTCACCGTCGTTGTCGACGTCGCCGAAAGCCATGCCCCGGCCGACCTCGACCTGGGAGCCGAAAGGGCCTGCCGAAGAGCTCACGTCGCGAAATTGTCCTTTGCCGTCGTTCTCCATGAGGGTATTGGGCTCGGCAAACTTGCTCCAGTGGGGTCCGCCTTCGGCACCCTCGAGAACCGTGTCGATATAAGCACGCCCGTTCGATATCGCGATGTCGAGGTCGCCGTCGTTATCGTAGTCCAAAAAGCCCGTCCCGAAGCCGGTCAACGGCAAGCTCACCGCGCCCAGACCGGAGGCGAACGAGCGGTCCTCGAAGCCCAGATCTCCTTCACTCGTATAGAGGGTGTGGGTTTGATCCTTGAGATGAACCATGAAGAGGTCGAGGTCTCCGTCTCCATCTACGTCCCCGACATGCACCCCCATTCCGGCTTCCTCGCTCCCCATCGCATTCAAGGCAACCGCGTTCAGGAAGGCTTGTTCGACAAAGGTACCGTCGCCCTGGTTTTCCCACTGATGATTGGCCTCGCCGTCGTTGGTAATGTAGAAGTCCATGTAACCGTCACGGTTCAAGTCGGCACAAACCACTCCCAGACCCGGCTCGGCGACCGCCCCAATGCCCGCGGGCTTCGACATATCGGTGAAGGAGCCGTCACCGTTGTTATGGTAGAGAACGTCGCTGGTCCCGGGAAAGCTCTGTGGGCTGCAGTAATCGGGGCTGCCGTCCAATGAGACGCAGTCCTTGTGCCGATCGTGTTTGGAGTAGTTGGTGACGTAAATGTCCAGCAAGCCGTCGCGGTCGTAATCGCAGAAAACGACCGAGCTCGACCAGGTGTCTCCTCGAATACCCGCCGGCTCGGTGATATTGGTAAAACGGCCGTCCCCTTCGTTGTGATAGAGCACATCGGGTCCATAGTTGGCGACATAAATATCGACAAAACCGTCGTTATCCACATCGCCCACCCCGACGCCGGTTCCGTAGCCGGTGTCTCCCAGCCCCGACTCCGCCGTCCGGTCGGTGAATGTGCCGTCGTCATCTTGCCGGAAGAGCCGATTGGGCGTTCTCGCCGTGCCCGTCCGGGGCTCGGGAGGACCGCCCGCCTGGATCAGATAGATGTCGAGATCGCCGTCGTTATCGTAGTCGAGAAAAGCGGCGCCCGATCCCATAACCTCCGGAAACCACCAGTTGCCCTCATCGCCGGGCTCTTGCCGGAAGTCGATCCCGACTTCATCGGTCACTTCGACAAAAAGCGATCCGTTTTGGCGAGCTGTTGCTGTGTAGGACAAGGGGCCCGCTGTCAAGAAGACGGCACCCAAGGCGGTTATCACCGTGAGGATCTTCATCTCTGGAGGCGCTCCCACAGAGGGGAACTCATGATACCACACAAAAAAAAGGCGGGCCTTTCGGCCCGCCTTCCACTAGTAGCGTTTAATCTAGAATCGTAGCCTGATCATGATCTGCGTCGTGAACGGAAAGGCGCGGGTCCCCGTGATCTGTCCAAAGTTCGAGCGGCCCCAACGGGCTCTCGGTCCCCGCCAATCCACCCAGTTCATCATGTTGATGAACTCGATGCGAATCTGGAGATTCGTACCTCCGATCGGTGTGGTCTTCTCGAAAGACATGTCGAGGTTTTTCCGGAACGCGGTGCGGATTCTGCCATCCGTCTTGGCGGTGGTTCCAAGGGTGTAGGCCGCGGGTTGTTCGTACGCCGCCGGGTTGATGTAGTTCAGGTATTTGTCTTCCACGCTCCCGGATACGTTGGGATCGACACCCGTATTGTTCGGTCGCTGGTAGAAGGTAAACATCCCGGTGTTGTTGGTGTTGGTCCTGATGAAGAGCGGAAAGCCTCGGTGGAAACTGGCGACCGCACTGATCGTCCAGCCGCCGGCTATCGCATTGGCCGCGCCGCCCGCGGGCGAGGGAAGACGGTACATCCCGGTGATGTTGAAGCGATGAGGCGTGGAGAAGACCGAGGGACCGAAGTCTGCGTCGATATTGTAGGTGTTGAACACCTGGCTGGTCTCATCGGTGAGAAAGGCGTTGGTCTCGTAGCTGTTGTCCTTATGATCGATATAGGTGTAGTTGACGCGCGCACCCCAGCTGCCCCGGAACCGCTTTTGGATCTCGGCACGGATGGAGTTGTAACGCGAGTAGGTCGCGCTCGATTCCTGCATGTAGACGTTGTAGAACTGCGGGTAGGGCCGCAGGAGTTGACTGCGTGGAAGCGTCTCGGAGGCGCTGATGCCACCGAACTGATCTTGGCCGAAGAACGGGTTCGGAAGCCGCTCGTCCAAATCTCCTCCCAGCGAGGCGAAGCGCGGGTCGAGCTGGTTGAGATTCCTCTGCCCGGTGTTGGTTCCTCCAATCGCCAGGTTCTCCCCCCGGCTTCCCAGGTAGCCTAATGATACCGCCACCGCACCGGGAAGCTCCTTCTGCAATTCCACCGAGTACTGCATCATGTAAGGGGAGTCGCGGAACTGGTCGTTGAAATAAACCGTATCACCGACATTTTGCTGCAGTCCATTCACGTTTCCTACCGGCTGCTGCAGGCCGCCTGGGAACGGATCGCTGAGTGAGCCCTCGCTGCCGGATCCCCCAGAGACCGGGGTGAGCCCGCCGTCGAGGCTGTCCACATAGCCGGTTCTACCGCTAAAGCCAATCAAGCCAATGCTGGTCGAGCTGGGACCGGGGTATTGACGGGGGGCCCAAAAGACGCCGAAGCCGCCGCGGAGCACCGTTTCGGGGTTGATCGTATAGGCAAAGCCGATTCGCGGTGAGAGCTTGATGGACTTGTTGTTCGATTGTTCGGTCGGGTTGCCACCCACGCCGGCGTACATCAAGCCGCCCCGTAACGGGAAGCCGGGTGCGCCTGCGGGGACCATGCCGGTCGGTTGCCAGCCCGGAGCCCACACCGAATCGCGATCGAAGCCGACGGTGAGCCCGTTGTCCGCCTCTTGCAGGCCCTTCTCGTGCTCGATCCGCAGACCCATGTTCACGACGAGCTCGGAGCTCACCCGCCAGTCATCCTGTACGTAACCACCGAAGTAGTCGATGAACACCGAGCTCCTCCTGGCGAGCATGGTGTACCCATCGGCCGGTAGTCCGAGCAGGAGGCTGGCCAATGCGTCGCCGGTGCCGCCGGTCGGACTTCTCGGATTGGGGCCCTCGGTGAATCCCTGGGTGAAGCTGAAGGATCCGATCTCATGGCCGGGCAGCCAGGCATCGAGCGCGATCTTCCGGTACTGGGCGCCGAACTTCACCGTGTGTGCGCCGAAGAACTGCGACCAGGTGCCGCTCAGCTCGTGCGAGTACCACTTGATCCGGGTGGTGGACCAACCGCCGTGGGTGGAGTCGCCATCCCCATAGCCGTCGACGGCTATGTTCGGGAAACGAGGGGTTTCATTCTCGACGGCGTCCAGGAAACGTTGGGACCAGCCCAGATCCGATGGATCGGATTCAAAGGAGTGGTTGCTGTCGTTGAACTGGGTGAAGCCGTAGCGCATGGTCAGAACCGAAGTATCGCTCGGGATGTTGGTGAGGTTGAGGGCGAGGACGTTGACATCGCGCAGGAGCGACGTGGAACCGGGGGCCCATGTAGGCTCCTCCGCTCCCATAATGCTCCCGAAGTACCGGTTCGCCGGCTCATCGGATTTGTAGTACATGTACGTCCCTGCCAACTGCCAGGCATCGCTGAAGTGATGGCTTACATTGGCCGACATCTGATCAGCCTTATCGTTGAGTGCGGCGTTGCCGGTGCAATCCCATCCACCGGGGCCTTGGGTACACTTGTCGCCACCGGGTACGGTGGCCAACAGTGCCGCTAGGTTCCCTCCCACCGGATCGATGCGATCGGCGGGAATGATGTTGCCGGGGAAGGGCTGCCGCGTTCCGGTTGCCGGATCATAAGTCAGAGGATCGTAAATGGTCCTCCCGGTCGCGGAAAAATCCCCGCTTACCATCGCCTGGGTGGGAAAGAAGAGGGCGTCCCCTCGACCGGTGAAGGTTCGGTAGCCCTCCGTAGAGGCCCAGAAGAACGTCTTGTCCCGGAAGATGGGGCCGCCGACGGCGCCGCCGTACAGCTTGTACGAGCCTTCGGCCTTCTCGACGCCTTTGACCTCCTCATGGAAGAACGCTTTCCGTCCCCAGGTCGGTCGGACCTGGTAGAGCGCCGCGCCGGCCCAGTTGTTGGTACCGGTCTTGTGGATTGTGTTGAACGTACCGCCACCGGTGCGGCCCATTTCGGCGTCATAGGTGCTGACCTGGACCTTGACCTCCTCGATCGCGGTCATGCTCGGGATCATCACCGCCCGGTTCCTCATGTCCACGATCGCCACGCCGTCCATGGTGTAGAGGTTGCCGCGCACCGGCCCGCCGCCGAGAGACAGCAGCGAGGAGTTCGTCTGGTCTTGCTGGCGGACCCACTGCGGGTCACCCACGGCAACCACGCCGGCGGTCGTCACAGCCAAGAAGAACGCGTTGCGGCCCGGAGTGGGAAGTATCTCCATTTGCTCACTGTCCAGGGCCGTGCCCAAGGAGGCATTGGCGGTCTCGATCAGCGGGGTCTCGCCGGTCACGGTGATGGTTTCTTCGATGCCTCCGACCGTCAGCG
>SDBT01019812.1_pt1 | contig 10538 bp, 4 predicted proteins | sample 2277101 | NCBI WGS metagenome assembly SDBT01 (sample SAMN10404973, study PRJNA504765) | marine sediment metagenome | isolation source: marine sediment core GS10_PC15, 103 cmbsf | place: Arctic Ocean: Southern Knipovich Ridge | collected 2010
TCAATACACCGACGACTACACCCAGCGCCCCTCCAACGATGGACATTATCACAGACTCTACGAGGAATTGCAGCAGTATGTCGGTTTGCCGCGCGCCCAGCGACTTACGTAGCCCGATTTCGCGGGTTCGCTCCGAGACCGAGACCAGCATAATATTCATAATACCCACGCCGCCCACCAGCAGCGAAATGGCGCCGATGGCGATGATGACCACGAATATCACCCCGGTCAGGCTCTGGTAGGCATCGGTGAAAGCGCTCTGGGGCATTATGTCGAAATCGTTTTCCTCGTTGGCCTTTAGCCCGTGGCGGTTACGCATCAGGGCGGTAACTTCGTCTATGGCTTTCTCCTGCAGTTCGCTGGAGCGCGGTTTTACCATAATGATATTGGCGCGTTTCACCGATTTACTGTAAAAGTAATTCTGAAAAGTCGTTGCCGGGATAACCACGTAGTTGTCGCGCGATTGCCCCATAAACGAGCCCATCGGTTTGGCTACGCCGCTAACCAGGAAGGTACGGCCGTTCACTTTAACTTTCTTGCCGACCGCCGATTTCTCGCCGAATAGGGCGGACGCGGTTTCGCTGCCCAGGCTGCATACGAGCCGGTTATGCGCTACGTCGGAGTTAAGCAGTATTCGCCCTTCGTTTATGTCGATACCCTGTATCGTCTGGAATTCCTCGGTGGTCCCCATGATATATACGTTTTCCGCCTTTTTATCTCGGTACTTGACATCCCCGGCCGCGACGAGACGCGGCGCGGCGAACTCGACCGAGGGGCATTTATCACGGATAGCGAAAGCATCCTCAATTACGATATCAGGACGGTTGCGCATTTTTACAATATCTTCAAAGTCGTGGTTTAGGAAATTCATCCTGCTTACCCAAAACGTGTCGGTTCCGGCGACCGAGAATGCCCCCAGCACGTAATCGTTGAGCCCTGAGACCAGCGATATAAGGCCGACTACGGTACCCACCCCGATAATTATCCCCAGTACGGTCAGGATGGTACGCATCTTATTGCTGTACATCGAGACCAGCGCGATATACAGCGCTTCCTGGAGCCGTACCGAAAAATCTTTGATGTCCTGTTTCGTCAGTTTCATATATACGCTTCTGTCTATTTATAGCTATATTAGGCTTCTACTAAAACCGCGCTCTTCGGCGTTTGTTTTTCGCTAACTTCGGATAGCACGGCTTCTACCTCACTGCGGCTTTTAGCCATCGCCGCCCGCACCCGCAGTTCGCGCGCCCCGGCAAAACCTTTGACGAAGTATATCAGTTGTCTGCGGAATATCTTTACGGCGCGCCGCTTGCCCCAGCGGGCTGCCGTCATATCGAAAAGGCGCATCAGTTTAGCTTGCGTTTCGCCGAACGGAGGCGACGGCCGGTACGACCCGGTTCGAATATACTCGTCGGCCTGCGAAATCAGATGCGGGGCGCGCAACGCCGCCCGCCCTATCATAACGCCGGCGGCGCCGGTGACATCGAGTAACCGTCTGGCGTCTTCCGGCGATTTTACGTCGCCGTTGGCCAGCACCGGAACGTTCACCGCGTCTACTATTTCGGCGATGCGCTCCGCGTCGGATGTCCCGCTGTACATCTGCTTCAGGGTGCGTCCGTGTACCGCAATCAGGTCGACGCCTTCATCTTCTAATATTTTTGCAGTATCAACGCCGTTCAGGTTGGCGCCGTCTATCCCTATGCGGATTTTGGCGGTAACCGGAACGTCCGTTGCGCCGCGGAGAGCGCGAAAAACCCGGGCCATCAGGGCCGGTTCCGAGGTGAGCATCGCACCGGCGGTCTGTTTGACTACCTTTTTAACCGGGCAGCCCAGGTTGATGTCGATGAAATCGAAACCGGCGGGGAGCGCGGTCTCGGCCGCTTTCGTCATGTCGTCGGGGTCGGATCCGAATAATTGCACGCCGACCAGGTCGCAGTCGCGGCGGCCCCGCTCCAGCAGCGCCAGTGATTGCTTGCCTTTACGAGCGATACCCCGCGCCGATACCAGCGGAGTATACCCCAGCGGGCAGCCGTAAGAGGCCACGATGCTACGGAAGGGGTAGTCGGTATGCCCCGCGAGCGGCGCCAGGGCGACGCGGCCGTTTACTTCCAGATTACCTATTCGTAGTTTATCCACTAATGTAGTACCGCGATTTTACCTATTTTCGTATCCGTTCCCGTATCTAAGTAATAAAGGTATACTCCCGACGCGACCTCCCCGCCGGCGTCGTTGCGGAGATACCAACGGGCTTCGAGGTTGCGCTCGTGAACGGTCGCGACTTTGTCGCCGGTAATCGTATATATCCCGATTTCGGAACCGTCCGGAACATTGGCGAAGGTTATGAAATCGGTATCGGGCCGTATCGGATTGGGGTAGGCGTAAACATCGCCTGCGGCGAAATGCGGCCCGGAGAGCGGTTCGGCCAGAAAACCGATAAGCGCCGCCCCCAATTTCGTATTAAGAATCCCGTAGTCATAGCGCAGGTGGTCGTATGTGTCCTGGGTAGTATGATACCAGGGGTAGAAATCTTCGTAGTCTTCCCCTCCATATTCGATAGTATAAATCGCGGGATACCCGAATTCCCAGAACGAAGCTTGGTCCGACCCGTAACGGTTTGTCTCGGGGAATAATTCTAATACAGGTACGTAAATATCTCTTGCTTCGATGCAAGACGTTAACAAATCTTCGAACTCCTGTATATAACCTACGGTACTATCGTACGAGTCGTCGTCCATATAAGCTATCATATCCATATTGTAAACCGCGCGGATGTCGTCGCCCCGGTCGAATGCTGCCGAAGCGTAAGCATAGCTGCCGAGCAAACCCTGCTCCTCTCCCGACCAGCAGCAAAAACGGATAGTGGAGGCGAAATCGTATTGAGACATTATCTTTGCCAGATGGAGCACGCCAGCCGTTCCGCTCCCATTGTCCTCGGCTCCCGGGGCGGTAAACCACGGCGAATCCGATACAGAGTCGTAATGGGCGCATATAATATATATTTCTTCGGGACGGGTTTTTCCGGGGAGTTCGCCGATAACATTTTCCCAGACCGCGAGTTCCCCAAGTGGCGGTAGTTCCACCGGTTGCCAATTAAAACCCCCGTCGTCGCTCTTATATAAAGACATTTCACTACCGCTAACCCACACTTCGGTTTCAGATGTCGCGTATACGCCGTATAATCCGGATTCGGTATCTATACTACAATCTAACCAGTTGCGGCCGCCGTCAGAAGTTTTTTGAATAGTACCGTAACTACCGCAAACCCAACCCGTACTGCTATCGATAAAATAAAGATCGATAAGACTATCGTTACCCGTACTTACGTCTACCCAGGTCGCTCCTCCGTCCTCCGTATATGCGAGTAGTCCTTGTGAACCGGCGATTATCCCTTCCGTTGGATTTAAAAAGTGAATACAATTAATGTCTCTACCGGTAGGTAAACCTGAAGTATTTACCAGGGTAAACGTATAACCGCCGTCGTCGGATCGGTAAACGGACGTATTGTATCCGCTTACCCATATATCGTTTTCGTTTAAAACGGAGATGGAATATAGATTACGGACAGTAGGTATTTCCGTATATCTCCAGTTTTGCCCGCCGTCGTCGCTGAAATAACAAATACCTATCCAAGTAGAAGAATCGCCCGGATCGATAACTTTTGTACCTGCCGTAGCGCCAAAGGAAGTTCCTCCGAAATTAATATCGTCGAGAACTATATAATAGTCTTCATAATCATGCGGGATAACTTCGAACCAGGTTGAACCCCCGTCGCCGGTTCGGTAAAGCCCTGCCGGAATCGAAAAACCGTTATCCTTATCCAGAAAATAATATTCATATAAGGCTGTAGGTAATGCGAAAGTATCCCATTCGCTACCGCCGTCGTTAGTTCGCCAACCAATACCCCGAGTTGATGCTATCCAACCGTATTGTTCGTTTAACCAGAAGATGTCCCTAAGACCGCACATTTCGAAGAAAGACCACTCCGGTCTGTATTGGTGCAGGTTTACGTTTAAGCCCATTGAATTATAGTAATTACGGATATACGAAGTCGCGGGTTTGATTAAAGGACTATATGAATACCTGCTGGGTGTTTCATCCACTAACCCTTCCAAATAGTCGCCGTAATCGCTTGCATTCAACCGGTTTACCATCTCCCGCACAAGCGGGTTTTCCTCGATGGGGGGATACTGTAAAGTCCCTTTGGGCGGCTGGATGGGGCGGTCGTGAACCTTACGTATCTCGAATTGCCCCGCCCAGTTGGTCGCAAGCAGGTGGGGCTCTACGGCGACGATATAGCTGTCGCCGAAACGGGCCAGGGTCTCGGTGCCATCGTTATCGTGCCATTCTTGCCCCAGGTAAGATTCTACGATGTAGATATCCCGATTCGCGGAACCGAGTTCTATCGCCCCGGCGGTGATTATCGGCGCGGTCTCCGAGCTGTCATACCGCGCGATACAAAAATCCTTCCCGACCGCGACGACATCTATGCTTTCGCGGGCGTACTCGTATGCCTCTTTATACCCCTCGCAGGGCGCCGCTTGGAGCACGGTGTATGCCTGCGCGTTAATCACGGATAATAAAACGACCGTTAGAACTATTACCGATTTCATCCTAAATCCTCCATCGTTAATGCAGTACCGCGATTTTACCTATTTTCGTATCCGTTCCCGTATCTAAGTAATAAAGGTATACTCCCGACGCGACCTCCCCGCCGGCGTTGTTGCGTAGATACCAACGGGCTTCGAGGTTACGTTCATAAACCGTGGCGACCCTGTCGCCGGTAATCGTATATATCTCGATTTCAGAGCCACCCGGTACGTTAGCGAAGGTGATGAAATCGGTATCGGGCCGTATCGGGTTGGGGTAAGCGTAAACGCCGCCCGCGTTGAAGTTGGGCCCCGAAAGCGGCTTGGCCAGGGAACCGATGAGCGCGGCCCCAAGCTTAACATTCAGTACCCCATAATCATAGCGCAAGTGGTCGTAGGTATCGTAAGTAGTATGGTACCACGGGTAGAAATCATCCCAGGTCTCTGCATATTCAATCGCCATTATCGCCGGGTACCCGAAATCTAAAAACGAAACGTGGTCGGAACCTCCGCCTCCCTCGTCGGGGTATAGCGTTAATTGGGGTACGTATATCCCCGAAGCTTCCTGGCAAGCCGTCAAAATATCTACGAACTCATTTTCGTATGCAATAGTGGTATCGTAGATATCATCGTCCATATACGATATCATATCAATATTGTAAACCGCGCGAATGTCGTCGCCCCGGTCGAACGCTTCCGACGCGTAGGCTTCACTGCCGAGGAGTCCTTCCTCCTCGCCCGACCATGTACAGAAACGGATAGTGCTGGCGAAATCGTATTGCGACATTATCTTCGCCAGATGCAGCACCCCGGCCGTTCCGCTCCCGTTGTCTTCAGCGCCGGGGGCGGAATACCAAACGTCCCCCGATACCGAATCGTAATGAGCGCAGATAATATATATTTGTTCGGGGGTCGTTTTACCGCGTAATTCAGCGATTACATTTTCGGCGACGAAATCGTCGTCAGTCCATTCGATATCAATGGTCTCCCAGGTTTCCCCACCGTCGGTCGTTTTGGCGATAAGGGCGTCGCTTCCAGCGACCCAATATTCATTCTCGTCCTTTATCGCGATAGTATTTACACTGGGGCCGCTAAAGCCTGAATCCATATACGTCCAATTTTCGCCGCCGTCGTACGTAATATGACCGTTACCGACATGATCGAAAGATAACCCTTTCAAATGATTTACGAATCCGATTACGCTATTAAACGAACCGGAACCGTTCGATAAGTACCACGTCAGGCAACCGTCGTTGGTGTAATAAACGGGGCCATAACCGTATATTATACCTTCGGAGTTATTGTGCATAATCAAGCGCATTACGTCGTGGTCGGGGTCTATCCCGGTATATACAACCTCGGAGAAATCCGCCCCACCGTTCGTAGAATGGAATATATATGAATCCCCCCAAACATCTCTGTACGATATCCAAATATCCGTATCGGAGCTAAAACAAATCGTCCCATCGGATGAATTAATCCGTTCCTGGCTACCGACCGAACCCGTTATCCAGTTCTGTCCCCCATCGTTAGTTACGGCATAGGAACCGTAATTTAGTAAGAACGCCCAGTTATCGCGGTCTTTAAAGGTAGCGTCGATTAACCACGATTCTCCTACGGAGTTAAGGAAATCCCACGTCGCACCGCCGTCGTTAGTTATATATATATTGCAGTTCCGATCGATGCCGACACCATTGTTCGGGTCGAAAAATAACGCTTCTTCGAAGGTATGTTCAGGGGTGATTTCGCGCCACGTAACTCCGCCGTCGTCGGTTACGAAATTGTACCGTAGCAAATCTACAACTTCCGCCCGCAGTTCATCTTTCCAAAAGAAATTGCTAAAATACGGAGGCCATAGGACTTCGATATCGTACTTATGTCTTGTAGTTGTAAGACCCGCAGAACGCATATAACCGTCGATAAAATCCGCCGCCGGTTCTATATAAGGGCTATACGTGAACCTGCTCGGCGTTTCATCCACTAACCCTTCCAGGAAATCGCCATAGTCGCTCGCGTTCAACCGGTTGACCATCTCCCGCACCAGCGGGTTCTCCTCGATGGGGGGATACTCCTGGGTAACGTCGGGCGGCTGGATGGGCCGGTCGAACACCTTGCGTATCTCGAACTGCCCGGCCCAGTTGGTGGCGAGTAGGTGTGGTTCTACGGCGACGATATAGCTGTCGCCGAAACGGGCCAGGGTCTCGGTGCCCGGTTTATAGGTCCATTCCGTGCCTGAATAGGATTCCACGATATAAATATCGCGGTTCGCGGAGCCCAGTTCTACCGCCCCGGCGGTTATAATCGGCGCGGTTTCCGAGCTGTCATACCGCGCGATACAAAAATCCTTACCGACGGCGACGACCTCGATATCATCGCGGGCGTATTCGTATGCCTCTTTGTAACCCTCGCAGGGTACCGCTTGGAGCAATGGGGCGGCGGACGCTACGGTAGCGGTAAAAATCGATAATATAAGTGCGGTCGTTTTCATATCGGTATCCTTTCGATAAGATATTAGCATTACAATGCTAGTAATGCAAGATAGCAATAAGTTTTTCTCGCCGTGATATACCCTTGACAATATCGCGTCGAGACTATATGCTACCGCACTATGAGCAAAGGTTCGATAGCTTTCCTGTGGCATCAGCATCAGCCGATGTATCGCGACCCGTCCATCTCGGAGCGGGTGTTGCTGCGTATGCCCTGGGTACGGCTACACGCCGCCCGCGACTATTACCGGATGGCGTATATGGCGGGGCGGCAGCCGGGGATGCGCTCGACGATAAACCTCACGCCGGTATTGCTAAAGCAGCTCGAAATGTACGCCGCCGGGGCTCAAGATAGCTTGATGGAGCTATCGCTACGCGACAAAACGAAACTGAATCCGGACGAGAAAACCTACCTGATTAACGGCTCGTTCAAGTTGAACCACGGGCGGCAGATAATCGGCGACGCAAGATATGAAGGGCTGTATCAACAGCTATTGAATAGGGCCGATTTTGGTGCGCAGGATTTACGGGACCTGGCCGCTATCTATAACCTCTCCTGGATAGGGCAGGTTTTTCGCGAAGGGCCGTTTACGCTGGAAACCGGCGAAGCGATAGATTTGCGCAACCTGTTCGATAAACCGATGGATTTTACAGAGAACGATATAGAACGGGTTATAGATGCTCAGATGAAGATTATCTCGGCGGTTATTCCTCTGCATAAACGCCTCGCCGAAGAGGGCAAAATCGAGTTATCCACCACACCATTCTATCACCCCATACTCCCTTTGCTGCACGATAGCGACGATGCGATTATTGACCGCCCGGGAACCTGCCTTCCGCCCCGTTTTAGCCGGAGCGAAGACGCGGCGCTGCAAGTGCGTCTGGCGGTGGAGTACTTCGAGTCGGTTTTCGGGTTCAAGCCGCGCGGTATGTGGCCCGCCGAGGGCGCAGTGGGCGAGGGAATCTTACCGCATTTCGCCGAAAACGGTATAGAGTGGATAGCCAGCGACGAGGGGGTTCTCAAGCGTTCCGGCAAATGGGGTTACCCTACCGAAAAGCCGGGGGCTGTTTTGCGCCCTTATCGAACGTCGTCCGACGGCCTTGCCGTCTTCTTCAGGCATACCCGATTATCGGACGATATCGGTTTCCTTTACCAGTCATACAAAGATTCGGAAAAGGCCGCCGCCGATTTCGCGGCTAACGCCTCGGCGCTCTGCCGGGAAGCTATCGCGGATAGCAGCAGCGACGTAATTCTGTCCGTAATATTGGATGGCGAGAACTGCTGGGGGGGATACCGAGAGCAGGGTGCACCGTTCCTAACCGCGTTATATCGCGAATTGGCGAATAGCGACGAGTTATCGCCGGTTACTTTTAGCGATTATCTGCGAGGCGATGCGAAAGATAATATCGGCCCTCATCCCGCTGAATCGCTGGAACGGGTTTACGATCTGGCCTGCGCCTCGTGGATAGACGAGGTGGGCTCTGCGCCGGGCAACGACCTGGGTACCTGGGCCGGCGAATACGAGGAAAACCGCGCCTGGGAGTTGCTCGGAAAAGCGAGGCGGGCGGTAGACGAAACACAGGACGAAGAAACGAAGCGTAACGCGATGCAGTATCTCCTGACCGCCGAGGGTTCCGACTGGTTCTGGTGGTTCGGCGACGACCACGGCAGTGACTCCGACGCAGAGTTCGACACCCTGTTCCGCGACAACCTGAAAGCGGTATACCGGGCGTTGGGGCATAACCCGCCGCCGGAGCTGGATGAAGCGATTGCGCCGCTCCGGGTAATCTGGGCCGAGGATACGCCGGTAGCGCCGTCGCCGGGTGAGCTGTTCGCCGTGAAATGGGATGAAGTAACGACGGTGCGCGTCGGGGTAAACGGTTGGCAGAACGTGCGCGATGTTCCGTTACAACCTACCGCCGGGGTGATGGGTTCTCATATCAGTTATTTTACGGCCGATTTGCTATGCATTACGGACGATATAAAAACCATTGAATTCACTTTCAGGGACGCCAATGGAGAATGGTTGGGGCGGGATTTCCGGGTAGAGTTAGATTCCCGTAAGAATATTGAATAAAAAAACCGCCGCGATTTGAGCGCGGCGGCAGCTTTACTTCTTGTTGTTTATGGATTTTCCTTCCGCAACTGCTCTATTTTCAATAGAGCTATCTTTGTAATCTCAACGTTCGGCCCGAACTTCACCAGCTCGATATATTTGTTAGCCGCTTCCTCGGCATCGTCGTAACGCTTACCGGCGCCATATAGGAAAATCAAATCATAATAGAGTTTGCGGTTGGACGGGTCGTATTCGAGCGCCAACTCCCGCTCCTCTATAGATTTATTTATATCGTGATAACCGTAATACGACACCAGAGATAAATTCAAGTATAAGCCGGACCGAGATTTATCCGACATCTCCTTATCCTCCAACGGCAGGAGCAACTCACGGGCTTCGTCGTAGCGTTTTAAATTCATATACATGTTAGCCAGGGTCAGGACGATCGATATGTTATCCGGGTTTATCTCGTACGCCTTCTCTTCATATTCGATAGATTTATCGTATTCGCCGATTTTCCGATGTAACCTGGCGAGGTGATGGTAGATAAACACCGAATTCGGTTCAATCGTCAGCGCCTCTAAGTAGACTTCGATAGCTTTTTCGGTATCTCCCTGCAAATCATAGGTTTGAGCCAGGGTAAAGGTATTTATGAAATCCACGTAGTCCTTGCAGTCTTTTATCTCTCCCGATGGGGTCTTAGCAAAGACGTCTTCATCGTATCCGCTGCCGAAATAACCCAGCCCGGCCAGTTCGTCGAGATTGGCGCTTTCGGGAGTCGCTTCTCCGGGTTCCTTACCGCCTTCCGTATAAGCGACCAGGAGTTTACCCAGTTCTTCCGACATCTTAGCCGCCCGTTCCGGGTCCATTTCGATTATGTTCTCGGTTTCATCCGGGTCTTCGCCCAAATCGTATAGTTCCGGTTTGGGGCTTTCTATATATTTATAACCGTCTTCCTCAAGGGTATAGATACTACCGAATCCGAAACTACGCTGCATATAGAGCGATTCCGAGTATATCTGCCGATGCGGACGTTTTTTTCCGAAGATCTGCGGAAGCAGGCTTTCGCCCTGTACCACGTCCGGCATCTCCAACCCCAGGATATAGTAGATAGTCGGGGCGATATCGGCGATAGCAACCGGGTCTTCGATAACGGTATCGGTTGGTATCAATCCGGGGCAGAAGAATATCAACGGAACGCGTAGCGCCGCTTCATAGCAAAAAACCCCGTGTTCATCTTCGCCGTGTTCGCCCAGGTTTTCGCCGTGGTCCGAGGTAACGATAATTAACGTGTTATCGTAATATCCGTTTTCCTTCAACGCCGGGACGATATCCCTGATGATGAAATCTATATAGGCGATTTCGCCGGCGTACAGGTCATCCTCGTATCGTACACTGAACTGATGCGG
>SDBT01019813.1_pt1 | contig 10538 bp, 18 predicted proteins | sample 2277101 | NCBI WGS metagenome assembly SDBT01 (sample SAMN10404973, study PRJNA504765) | marine sediment metagenome | isolation source: marine sediment core GS10_PC15, 103 cmbsf | place: Arctic Ocean: Southern Knipovich Ridge | collected 2010
AAAGGGAACTGTATATCTAAATAATTCCTCTTTAACTAGTTCGTTTGGAGAAAGGCGATAAACTACAATAGTATCGCCAGATATTAAAGGTTTTGATTTAGTGATTAAACTAATATCCATTATTTTACTCCCTTAATATAGGCGGTAGAGAGTGCTATTAGAGAAAGAGTTTTCAATTTACTTCCCCTTTACCCTCTACCGCTTTTCACCACGCCCATAGCTAGGCGATAGTTACACATTATTTCGTTCCTTTCAGGTGTGCTTTAGCAGCAGCCAGCCATTTTAAATCGGGCTTGATAGGCTTCATAACTTTGAAACTTCTATCAGGCAATACCATAACGAAATGGAATTCTGGTAACTTCAAAACAGCTTCCCCTAGTCCTTCGGATATATTGCGTAAATAGGCAATATCAGCCTTGCCCGTCAGGTGATAAATAAACATATAATCGGATAGTTCGGTTAGGTCTTGATTGAGCTGGCAAGGTCTACGGGCGATGTAACCGATAGACAAATTATAGTGTCGCATCTGGTCATTTACATCTGCTACTTCGGGGGGAAGCGGAACGGGCTTTGACGGACAAAAACGGTTGGCTTCGTCAATCAATAGGAGTTGATACTCGCTGCTATTCTTGACACCCATAATTAGCATTTCTAGTTCGCTAGAATTATTGCGGATTTTAGGCACATAAGCGTCATATTTAGCGTTTTCGGGAACTTCGTTTAGAGTATCATAAACTAGACATTTACTCCCGAATACATTACCAATATGATTAGCCAGCGTTGATTTACCCGTTCCACGCAAGCCGAAGATAACAAAGCCTTTTCTATGCAGGTCTATCACTTTATACTCGCTATCAATTCCTCTAATTCTATGCGGTGTTCTGCTATAGTATGTAGATTTTGAGCATTATAATCAGTAAATATTTCCCCGCAAAACATACAATGACTACTTAGTATTGGCTTTTTATTCCTCACTCTAACAGCCCGCAAAAATTGTCTAGCTCTAGTAAAACGAGTGCTTTTCATTATAACAATCCCCTTAATTCATTATAGGAAGCGTCTTTTTGTATATCGTGATATTGCCATCGTTCGTTAGCTTTAGCAACTCCAAAAGCTATTTTACCATCAGAGTAAGTGTGATAATAAATTACACTTTTTTCAGTAGGTTTGTCAGGTGGTAAACTGTCTAACCATTGTCTAAATTCCTTTAGAGTTTTTGTCATTCCTTTCGGTAAAGCGTCATTTGGATATACCATAGCGTCGTTTTCTCTTTGAAGTTCCTTTAGAGTTTTTGTCATTATAATAATCCTCTTAATTGCTTAATTGATAGGGGAATATCGCTGATAGTTTCGGCGGGGGTTTTATCACCATACCCTTGCTTAATCAGGTTGTCAAGGAACTGTTTAGCGAAGTCAAAAAGTTGCTGTTTAGTTAGACCTTTCGTTTCGGCATTAATCATTGAGTCATTGTCTCTTGCGCTAACTTTTTCAACAGGGTTATTTATCTCTTTAGCTTCCTTTACCATTTCCCGTATGTTAGTAATAATCAGGTTTATCTGTTTAATTCCAGACGGACTAAATACGCCCGTATTAGGTAAATTAGCGGATAAACCACTAATTTTATTCAGGTCAGGGGTAATGTCAGCAATTCTAGCTATCTTCATCTTCACTAGCCCAAGTTAAATTACTACCACAATGCGGGCAAGTGCTATCTTCCCCGTCTAGTTCTGCTCGGCAATTCCCGCAGATTAACTTTTCATCACCTTCGTCGCCTTCGTCAGTTTCAAGTTCAAATTCAAGGGGAATATTTATGTCAGGATTACTGGATAACGCTTCGGTTGCTGCGGTTCGTTGTTCGTCGGTCAGGTCGGCTATATCCTTAATGTCTATAGTCAGCGACTTACCTTGTTTCTTGTATTCGGTTATAACAGCGTCTAGCAATTGCCTGGCATTTTTAGGCTTGTTTTTTGAACCTGTTTGTCTTGGCATAATCTACCTCTCTACCCTAATTTGAATTGGTCAAATTCTGCTTTTTGTGCTGACGGAGTAATGAAGTGGCTTTCAAAAATATCTAAAGTGGTAAAAGTTATCGGGGTATCCTGTATCACTCTAGCTAAATCATCTTCAATTGCTACCACTAAAGTGATAGGCGGGTATTGTTTATCGCTGCTTTCCATTCTGATTATTAGTTTTTTCATTTTATATCCTTCTGACAATACTCCAAATAATATAGCCAGAAAAGGCGATTATTAGCAGCACTAAAATTATCAATCCTGTCATTTTATAACCTCATTACTACGGGGAAAATCTTAGCTCTAGCATACCCTTCCAAGCCCTTCTTGGCGATATACACGGATATTGAAATTCCCCGCAGGGTATGAGCCTATAAGATATTGTAGTAATTGCCTTTAGTGATAGTGCCGAGGAGGGGCAATAAACCTTCTGCTTTTGCTTCCATTACCCGTTTTATCAGGACTTCCCCGCTAGTAATAGTGGTTGATTGTTTCCCCATATATTGAATTAAGAGTAACATACAATCGTGAATTCCGAAGTCTTTACTCTTGAAGTTTTTAATCAGGGAAGCGTCTACTACTAAGACTTGGTGGTCTAATATATCCTTTATTTCAATACGGGGTAAGTCGGGATAAAATTCACCACCCCCAATAGCTTCTTTGAATGTCTTATGCTCACTTGTTTTGACTTCATCTTTAGCCAAATTATACCTTCCTTTACAGATTTATTTTCCGATTCGGATTAGTCAACTCCAGAGATTTTGACGGTCCGTTCCTTGACGGTGGCGGGGACTGTAATAACACAGGCTAGGTCATTTTCTTTAGCCAGTTTAGCTAAAGAGCCAGCCCAAGCTCGTGTTGTAGTTGTTAGGGTTAGCAGGGTATCATCACCCTTTGAGACAACTACTTTATAGGTGGTTTTGTCTGCCATTTCTGCCCTCCTTTTTTAAAGATACCTAAATTATAATAGATTTATTCCTAATTGTCAAGTGTTTTAGTCGGGTATTATAAATATATTTATACTTCCACTTCAATGAAGGGTAGGCTTGAAATGAGCCTATCAGACCAGTTCCAGACGGAAGCCCATTCCCGTTTACGGTCAAAGTGAAGGTTGAGGACTTTGATATTCTGCGTGAATCTATTTATCAGGTTATGATTAGCGTTCCTAAATACCACTAATCGCCACGACAAAACTAGCCTTTGGTTGACCGATATATTTATCTTATTGCGATTATTTTTGATAAGATTAGTCAGGTCATTCAGCCCGTGATAGCCTCTAAAATGTGTCTTATCGCCAATTTGATAAACTCCACTTCCCACTACTACCCCGTAGCCTTCATTTTCTACAGCCCAATCTCCTAGTTTATCGCTAATTCCTAGCCCGTTATTTCTTAAATCTATTGTAGTTACTACGCTGTCAGTATGAACTGCTACGATATGTTTATCGTATTGTTCACAAACTCGGCTTAATTTAACCCTAGTATTGGCGGTTATCATAGAAGCGTAAATCGGATTGAAAAGCCAGCCCGCTTCATTACGGGGTTTATCGTTCTGCCATTTTTGTGTTACCTGAATGAATTTCCCATAAAAACTATTGAGTAAAATCTTGACTAGCATATATCGCAGAGCGTCTTTTTTCTTGTATAACTTTTTCAATTCAAAAAGGCGTTCTACTTCTTTTTTATAGGGATATTCCTCATCTTGACATACAATCCACCAAGCGTCAATAATCTCTATTTTATCTCCTCGTTCTATCAGATAATCATATTCGGTTTTAGTAATTATTTTACTGAATGAGCCTACAGGGTAGCGATTAACATTGTCAATTTTTAAGGGGATAGGGGAATAGTCATTAGTCAGAATAAGTCTACAATTTATGAAGCCATAAGTAGCGGTAGGTTCGTATCTCTCCGACTTAAAAACTCTAGCGAATCGTATGTCCCGAAGGTTAGCAATCTCAAAAGGATAGGCAGAATTTATGTCATATTGATAGAAAGTTCCGAAGCCCCGTTGATAAGTTTCAAACTTCCCTCCTGCATAGGACAAATAGGCATATTCTAAACACTCTTTGTAATAACGATAATAGCGTCTAATATCTATAAAATCACAAGTCCTAGCAAAGTGTAAGCCCGCAATATAGCCAGTAGAATAGAGTTTTTGCGGGTAAATATCAAAGTCGGTTATCAGCATATCAATAAAATAATCGGCTAGTTCTTCGGTCAATTTAGCGTCTTGTAGGCAATAGTCAGCTAACTTCTGACGGTTCTTTTTGACATATTCCCTGCTGAATGTTTTAGTAGGCATATCCCGTTTTTCTTTGCCTAGATAGTAAAGGGAAGCCTTGTCTAATGAAGTGCCATAAAATTGAGCTATGTCATAAAAAGCAATACTATGCTTCTGTGCTATATCGGTAATAACTAATTCTTTTTTCGGGATTGAGCGGATTGAATAGCCATTGTATTCAATTTTACCTCTCGTTCTAAGTTCCTGTAAAACTTCTTTTGGAAGTGTATAGAGTATTGAACCCTCATCATATTTAAGATTAAAACAGACAAATTTAATACCTCTATACTTATGCTGAAAAAGTGTCACAAAAAGGTTTTCTGGAGTAGCCATTGAACCGTCCGAAATACCAAACATAAACGGTTCGCCATTATCGTAACTTTCGCTGTCAATTCCTAATACCGTAATTCTCTTTTCAGTATGTTGTGGCTTGCGTATATTATACCGATAATGAATAGAATTGAAAGGGTATTTCCTTCCCGTAATTCGGCTACGGGTTTGCTTACTTTTGGGGTTATCCGCTTTCTTACCTTCGGGATTTTTAGTCGGGCTAATTCCTCTATGCGGTCAATAAGTTCTGGTTCGGACATATTGAAATGTGCTGCTAATTCATCTAATACTACTTCTCTCGGAATACGGTTATCTTTTGTCCTAGTGTGCGGAAACCAGTCGGGACGCATACCTAAAGCCCTAGCTTCTTTCAGGGTAAAACTGGACTTCATTTCCCCTTCTTTTTTACCGATAAAATACTCTAATCCTACTTGTTTATCCCCTACATAAACACGATAAGAAGCTATCGGGTCGGTGGTCATAAATTCACGCCTACCCTCTAGTTCCTCTTGCTCTTGCCATTCCTCTAATTCTAGCAGTTTTTCGGCTTTTGTAGTCATTAGTAATTCTCTAATTCCTCTACAGATTTAGTTTTTCCGCCCTTCTCAATCCTTCGTCTAATCTCATCTTTTGAAGTTTCTCTAGGGATTTTCCTATTAGGGTGTGCTTTAATCCATCCTTTAGGATTGCGTTTATATGCTCTATAACTAGCGTTCCAATCGTGATAAAGTGTATCTATTATGCGTTCTATACCGCTAATATCCTTTGTAATTCTAGCGGGAATAAATCGCCTCCTACCACCAGCTTTAGAAGGGGTAAACCCCGCTTCTCGCATAGTTTTATACATATATCGCCTTGACACATTACGGATAGGCTCATACAAGCCACTAGGGGGGCTAGTTTTACCAGCAGCCCATCTGCTAATAGTAGACGGGGAGCGGTTTAATTCAGAAGCTATAGAGGTTAGAGATTTGCCTAATAACCGCAATTCAGCGATATAATTACGAGCCATACAGATAGTCCTTTCTCGTCAATGTCTTACAATGTCTATAAATATAGCACAATCGGCATAGGCTGTCAACCCGAACAGATGTTCTATTGACATAGTAGAACAGGTGTGCTATAGTTCTATTATGGGCTGGTGGAAGGTTAGGTCGGTAGCCGAGTGAAGAATATTCCCAAGCAAGCCCGCCTAAATAAAAATGAAGGTTGGTAGTTTGGCAAAAGAACGAGTTGGTATGCCTACAATGCGGGGCGTTCAAGATAGCCTGATGGATTATGCTGTTGGACTTGGTGGCGGTGTAATCTATGCGTTATCTAGTGCTATTACGGGATCTGGACTCATCGGGGGATTGATAGGGGCGGGGTTAGCGGGTTCAGTAGTTAAAGGTGCTAGAGGAACTGCAATCGCAACGATTTTAGGCTTTCAGTCTATCATTGGCTCAATGGGTCAAGCTGCTAGTGCGTCAACTCCCGAAGGGGACGACGATTCAATGTGAGGTAAGTTGAAATGATGAATGTTTTACAGGCTGCTCTTGGCGGGATTAGAACTCCTGCGAAAGTCGCAGCTTCACAGCAACCCTTCAAGACTATGCTAGTTCCCACAGATGGCGATTTAGGGGCAGGTGAACCTGCTGCTATGGTCGCTATCGGTGCTGCGATGGTAGCAGGTCAAGATGTTCTCTTATGGACTTTGACAGTTCCCGCACAGCAAAAAATCCGTTGGGGATTTGGGTCGCCTGCAACGCCTATGAATCAAGGTTATATGTGGTTTGGTATGTGTTCGGCTGCTGCTTATAACACAGGCAAACTTCGCTTGGTTCAGGCAAACGCTAGACGCACTAAAGTTTATGCGGTAGCAGAACTTGACGACCAGCAGTTACACAATGCTGATGGCGTTGCTTACACTCCTGCGGGTATGACACTCTACGACAAAAATCTTATGATGGCTCTCCCTGAAAAGAGAGAGTTCAAGAAAGTCGGAGAAGACAGCCTGTTAGAGTTATGGTATCATTGCACCGCAACCATCGTTACCACGCAGGCGGGCTTCAGTATTCCCGTAACTGTCTATCAGTAAAAAAGAAGGGCTGAAAAACTAGACTTAATTAGTCATTACGGTGGCTAAAATAGGACTAATACCCGAAGTCGGCTACGGCAGAATAAGGGAAAAATGTAATGACAAACGAACAAATACAGCTAGAACGAAATAAATTACTGCTATATGAAAAGGACAAGAAAAGATTTGCTCATCTTGCCCGCCATTACTTCAATTTAGTTCAGAATACCACTAAACTAATTGAGGAAATGGAAGCCGAATTGAAAGCTGAAGTGGAAGCTGAAGCAGAAGCACAAGAGGCTTAAATGAACATCTTTGAAATGGCAAATATCAGCCGAAGGAAAGGCGTTGTTATTTCACGCCTTGAACGCATAAAACGGGAAGGTTCACCTAATTATCCCTATAGTTTGCCGATTACTGCCCCTGCTGCTATAGTTCATCTTACAATGCGAATATTATTCCCTTTAAGTCGTAAATATGCCCCTCTTGACTATGTTGAAATTGTAAATAATAGCGTCGCTAATCCTATTCTATTTACTGTAAATAATGGCGACGCTTGGATAATTCCTGCTGGCACTATCCGCACAATTCACGGGGCGGGTATAGCACTCTGGATTATAGATATAGCTAATAATGGAGTAGGTGCTACTGTCGCTGGAGAACTTGAATTTACCTTCAAAAAAGAAGCAATGACTATTGATAAATGGTCGCAAGAGCAATAATGAAAAGTAAAGATTTATTAGTTATCGGTGGTATAGGATTAGCTGTCTATATGCTAATGCCTAAAGGGAAAGCTGCTGGAGGTAGTGAAACTACAATTACTATGCCTACTGGCGGACTTGATTTAGGGGCATTAGCTAACTTATTTAGTGCTATTCCTAGTCAAGTAATACCTGAAATCAATATCCCCGAATTCAAATTCCCCGATATTGATATACCCGAATTCCCCGATTGGGAGAAGTTTTTCCCCGATTGGGAGAAGTTTTTCCCCGATTGGGAAAAGATTATCCCTGCTTTACCAGATGAATTAAAATTGCCTGATATTATACCAAATTTAATCCCTGATATTCCTATCTTAATTCCTGATTGGTCTAATTTAATTCCAGATTTATTTGGTGGGAACGGTGATAAGAAGGTTAGCCAATGGGATATTTGGAAGCACGAACAGGGGCTAAGCATAAGCGATATAGCAGAAGGCTGGCGAAAGGTTACTACACTTCCGAGTCGTTTCGTGCCGACAGAATATTATCAAAGGTCGGCTGAAGTATGGGAAGAAAAAGGACTTCCTGAAACTATAACTCCTGATTGGTATTATGAGCAGAAAAGATTAACTACAGGCTTATTGCCACAAGATATAGCTGCTTTGCGGGAAGATACCGAAGTAAAAGGTTACGGTAAAGATACTTTTATTAATTTAATCAAGGAAGATCCTGATGTAGCTTTGGAGATAATTGAAAAATTCGCAAAAAGGTTAAAAGAGAGCCATGCTGTTATCAGTAAAATAATAGGTGAAAAAAAATGTGTGGAGATAATGTACGGAAAGAAATAATAAAAAAAAGCCCGCTTTTTAAGCGGGCTTTTTTATTATAAGCGGAGGTGCTTTTTTGTTTTTTAACCTAACAGTTTTAACACTGACTGCGGTTTCATATTTGCTTGAGCCAGCATGGCTGTTCCTGTCTGTACCAGTATCTGATCAGTTACAAACTTAACCATAACTTCAGCCATATCAGCATCACGTATTCTTGATTCTGCTGCCTGGATATTTTCGTATCCAACCATTAAGCCTTTAGCTGTATGTTCGAGCCTGTTATAAAAGGCGCCCAGATCTGCTCTCTGTTTTGAAAGCTTTTCCAGTGCTTTTTCTACCAGTCCTATTACAGCATTAGCTTTTCCCGGAGTACTTATGCTGATAAAAGTCGCAGTTTCAGGATTACCCATGGGACTTTTTAAACCTAACCCTTGTGAGTTCATTGTTCCAATAAAGACCTGTTCTCTCTGGTCCATATTAGCTCCAACATGAAACCACATACTTGCAGTTGGAAAGCCGCCATAAGCCTGATTGGCAAACCTTCCGGTTAATACTATCATTGTGTTGAACTGTCCCTGGGACGCAATTCTATCAATCTCATCGATCAGCTCGGATACTTCCACCTGGATCTGCATTCTGTCTTCATCAGTATAGATTCCGTTAGAAGACTGGATAGCCAGTTCGCGTATTCTCTGCAGTAAGCTTTGTGTTTCATCTAAATAACCTTCAACAGCCTGGATAAAAGACATTCCATCTTCAGTGTTTCTTTCTGCCTGTCTTAATCCTCGTATTTGAGTTCTCATCTTTTCAGATACGGCAAGTCCGGATGCATCATCACCGGCACGGTTGATCCGTTTACCGGATGATAATTTTTCAATGGATTTGTCCACATCCCAGTTACTGAACTTCAGTGTTCTCTGTGCAAACATTGCACTCAGGTTGTGATTAATAATCATAGTTTACTCCTCCTTGATTGTTTCTTACTTCCATGTTTGTGATTGACACCTCCATTTTTTTCCCGCTCAAATATTAAATTCTTCATGCAGTATTAAATTGTGGTGTTTTTACTCAAGTCCCTCACTTATATCAATCTTCGTTATTTTAAAAAAAATGTTGAGTAATATCAAGTACATGGTGTATATAAAATTTCTCCTCATTTAACAGATTAAGTATTATTGTTTTTTTTAACTTTTTATGGATTATTTTATTAAATAGTATAAAATAATAAAATGAAACTTCTTTCTTTAATTAAGGGTCTAAATAATAGTAAGTAGGAAAGTTAGTAGGTTGGATTTACATAAGTGAATTATAATACTACTAATAGATTTTTATATCAAATTCAGACAATCCATCTACCAACCTACTAACTAACCATTATAAGGAGGTAATTATGCGAAAGAGTTTAATTATTATTATGCTGCTTCTCCCTCTTCTTCTTTCTGCGCAGCGTTCTGAAAGAGATGGCCGGCGGGATCGCGATCGCAGCGGCCGTGACGGTTCCCGCGGTAGGGGAGGAAGATCATGGTGGAATAATTCGGATCTGCTTGAAGCACTTAAGGTTACAGAAGATCAGAAAGAAAAGCTTAAAAAATTAAGCAAGGAAACAGAAAAAGCCAATATTGATCTTCGAGCTGATCTTGAGGATGTAGAGACAAAATTAAAAGTAGAGATGCGCGAAGAGAGCCCGGATGAAGCCAGGATCAAGAAACTGATTAAAGAGTATAATAAAGCTAATGGTAAAAGATATGAAAATAGAACCATGGCTAAGCTTGCCGGATTACAGATCCTGACAAAAGAGCAGAGAAAAGAACTGCCAAAATTGGAAAAAAAGTTTAAAAGAAGCAGAAGAGGGGGAAAAGATAGAAAAAGACGATGAGAATAATAATATTTATCACAGGGCAGGCTTTTACCTGCCCTTTTTTATCTCTTTTTATATAAGAATTCATAGGCAGTTATTTTAGAGTATTGGAATTTGGATGAATTCCAATACTCTGCAGGGGGATTTGCGAATTCCCCCAAGGGGTGACAGCGCTCAGGATCCCGAGCCCGAAGGGTCGAGGGGATTCAAACAAGCCGGTGGCTTGTTTGAATGCGCCAAAGGGGTGAAACCCCTATGGAAGATAGCTACGAAGTGGCTTATCTTGTTCGTATATCATAAGCATATAAGTTATCATCATACCTGATATATAATAGTCCGTTATTTACAACAGGATGTGCCCAATGGGGCCCGGCTCCGTTTTCAGGAAGTTCGAATTGGCTGATAACATTGAATTTCTCAGAAGACGGTTTAATTAATTTTATTATTCCTTTTTTATCAAAAAAGTAGAACA
>SDBT01019814.1_pt1 | contig 10538 bp, 6 predicted proteins | sample 2277101 | NCBI WGS metagenome assembly SDBT01 (sample SAMN10404973, study PRJNA504765) | marine sediment metagenome | isolation source: marine sediment core GS10_PC15, 103 cmbsf | place: Arctic Ocean: Southern Knipovich Ridge | collected 2010
CATGATCGGCGGGGAATACACATAAAACCGCATCATTATCATTTTCCTTAATATGTAGCACCGCTAAAAGGACAGCCGGAGCCGTATTCCGACCACAAGGCTCACAAATTATTTTTTCATTGGAAGACACCCCGATTTCTTCCATATGTCTGGCTATTTCATGAAAATGTTCGCTTCCGCAGACGATTCTGACTTTTTCTTTATCCAGAACCGGATCCATCCTTTTTATCGTGCTCTGAACAAGGGAATCTTTCCCAATAAAATTTACCAGTTGTTTAGGGTAGCGCTCTCTGGATACCGGCCACAGGCGTGTCCCCGTTCCTCCCGCGAGCAGGACTGGATAGATATGACGGTTGCGGTCATTCATATCAATAGTTCCCTCTGGCGTTATTTTTTAAAAACTTATTGGGCTTGGACTGATTATTAGCGACACTGCAGATGGTTTCAACGGCCTGGTAACCCATCAAACTATTGATTTCACTTGTTAATGCGCCTCCGGCTTTTAAGCGTATCGCTTCCGGAAGCGCGATGACGGTGTCGGTTTTTTCGGGGTCCCGCAAATGAATAAAGGCCTGACAGGTTCCTGAATGCCTTTTGAAAACATCATACAGTTTATCCAGTACCGCTTTTTCCAGGCGGGTAATATCCAGGTTGAAATGAACGGCGGCCGTCCAGGTCTCTTCGGCTTTTTCCATGGCGATGACGCTATCCGCTAAGATTTTTGCTGCGTGGTCATCCTTTTGTACCTGGCCCTGTATGAGGATGGGGGTATCATCCGTAAGGAGTTCAAAAACCGACTTATACAGGACGGGAAAAACCGTAACCTCAATGGAGCTCTGCAGATCCTCTATGGTGACAAACGCCATCAACTCCCCCTTTTTGGTTTTAATGGTCTTGACGTTTCTGACACTGCCGCCGATTCGGATCGTCTCACCGCTCAACTTCTCTTTTAACGCGATGGTGTCTGCATTGGCAAATTTTTCGAGCACGTCTGCATACCTTGATAATGGGTGGCCGCTGATATAAAAACCGAGTGCTTCCTTTTCAAACGCCAACAGCTGCTTATCGTCCCACTCGGCTATCGGGGCCATGGGCGGATAGTTTGTCACATCTGTTTCTTCCCCTTTTATTTCAAAAAGCCCGATCTGCGGATCTAATCGCGCCTTTTGGATCTGTTGACCATACTCTAACGCATCCTCCAGAGAACCCATCATCTGCGAACGATAATCACCGGTTGAATCAAAGGCCCCACATTTAATCAGACTCTCGATGACCCGTTTATTCACCTTTCTCAGGTCAACCCGCTCACAGAACTCATACAGAGAAGAAAGCTTGCCCTCCTTGCGGGCCGCAATGATCGATTCGATGGCGCCTTCACCCACATTTTTAACCGCAACCAGTCCGAATTGAATTTCCTGCCCCCTTACGGTGAACTCTTTATCACTTTCATCGATGTCTGGAGGCCGAACGGTAATATTACGGTTTCGACATTCTGCGATATATTTAACGACGTTGTCGGAAGAATGCATTTCACTTGAAAGCAGTGCGGCCATAAACTCAACCGGATAATGGGATTTCAGATACGCTGTTTGGTATGCGATCAGCGCATAGGCCGCGCTATGAGATTTATTAAATCCGTATCCGCCGAATTTTTCCATCAAATCGAAGATTTGCTTGGCTTTTTCAGACGGGATCGTATTTTCTTGGGCCCCTCGCATAAAACGTATCCGCTGTTTGGCCATAATGGAGGTGATTTTCTTACCCATCGCCTTGCGCAGGTCATCGGCTTCTGCCATGGAATATTTAGCCAGTTCTCCGGCAATTTTCATGACCTGCTCCTGATAAACGATTACCCCGTAAGTTTCTTTAAGAATCGGCTCAAGCTGGGGGACAATATATTCAACCGCCTTTCTACCATGCTTTCTTTCCACAAAATCATCAACCATCCCGCTATCCAAGGGGCCGGGCCGGTAAAGAGCCACCAGAGCGATAATATCATCAAAGCAGGCCGGTTTTAATCTCCCCAACAGGTCTTTCATGCCGGAGCTTTCAAGCTGAAATACCCCCGTCGTATTACCGGCAGCAAGGAGTTGATAGGTGTCCGCATCTTCTAAATCCAATTTTAAAAGATCCGGCGGTGTATGTTGATTGGCTCTGATGAGCGCCAGCGTATTGGCAATGACGGTCAGGTTGCGAAGCCCTAAAAAATCGAATTTTATCAGCCCTATTTTTTCGACATATTTCATGTCGAATTGAGTGACCACTTCACCTTTTTTCCCTTTGTAAAGCGGCATATATTCCACGAGCGGCTTATCAGCGATTACCACCCCGGCCGCATGGGTCGAGGCATGCCGGGGAAGCCCCTCGAGGACCCGACAAATACTGATCAGATCAGCAACTTCCGCCTTACTTTTTACCAGTTCACTCAGTCTGGGTTCCTGCTTTAGGGCATCGTCAAGGCTGATATTCAAAACGTCTGGGACCATTTTGGCGATGGTATCGACTTCGTGTAAAGGAATATCCAGCGCACGCCCCACATCGCGAATCACCGCCCGGGTCTTCAGTTTTCCAAAAGTGATAATCTGGGCGACATAATCCCCGCCACCGTAACGCTGGACGACGTACTTAAAGACTTCTTCCCGGCCGTTGATACAAAAGTCCACATCGATATCCGGCATACTTTTTCGGGCTGGGTTCAGAAATCGTTCAAAAATCAAACCATGCTGGATCGGATCAAGATCGGTAATCCCAAGAGAATAGGCGACCAGGCTTCCGGCCGCTGATCCCCTCCCGGGCCCGACCGGAATATGATTCTCTTTCGCACGGCGGATAAAATCAGCCACAATTAGAAAATAATCTGAAAAGCCCATGGAATTAATGACGGAAATCTCATAATCAAGGCGATGGGTGTATGCCTTTAAATTTGAATCGGAATTATTCTCCTGGATGCGTTCCCATACCCGTTCGAAACCCTCACGGACTTGATTTTCAAAATATTTATCAACGGACTGGTCGGCTGGCGTTTCAAATTTCGGGAAGTGATAGGTATTAAAATCAAATTCAAGATTGCAGCGCGCAGCAATATCACCCGCGTGTTTTAATGCATCTGGATAGCCTTTGAAATAGGCCTGCATTTCTTCTTTTGATTTAAAATAAAGCTGATCCGTTCCGAACTTAAAACGATCGGTTTCGTGAATTGTTTTTCCGGTTTGAATACATAACAGCACATCATGGGCCCGGACATCCTCCTTGTTAAGATAATGGCAGTCATTGGTAGCAACGAGCGGAATGGAAAGCCGCCGGCTCATATCCAAAAGGGTTTGGTTAACCTCTTCTTGTATATCGATGCCGTTATTTTGAACTTCTAAAAAGAAATTGCCTTCACCAAAAACATCCCGATAAAATCGGGCGGTTTCTTCGGCCTGGTCTATCTTCTTCTCCTTGATCAACTCGGGAATTTTACCGTGGAGACATGCCGACAGCGCGATCAAACCTTTACTGTGCTGTTTTAAAATCTCCTGGTCGATACGGGGCCGATAGTAAAATCCGACCAGTTGGGCCGCACTGGCAAGCTTACAAAGGTTACGGTAGCCCTCTTGATTTTCCGCGAGCAAAATCAGGTGGGATATTCCCCGATTGTCAAGGGGTGTTTTATCCGTTAGTCGCCGCGGCGCCATATAACACTCACAGCCGATAATCGGTTTAATGCCCGCTTCAATGGCTTTTTCGTAAAACTCAAGCGTCCCAAACATCGTGCCATGGTCGGTAATCGCCACGGCGCCCATGTTAAAATCAGCCACACGCTCTAAAAGCGGATCAATTCTGATCGCTCCATCCAGAAGGCTGTATTGGGTGTGAACATGAAGATGGATAAAACTGTCGGCAGTGTTGACACTCATATCACGATACCTGTACGGATAGTCAATTATCTCTGTCATGGCCCAGGCAACCAGGCGTTATGCGACGGATATATCTAACCCGGATATTTCACGAGTTCGAGGCGTTCATTTGCAATGAATTTGCATAAAAATTTTCATGAAATGTTCGGGCTAATCCAGACGATAGTTGGGTGCTTCCTTGGTAATGATGACATCATGAACATGGCTTTCACGCATTCCGGCTGCGCTGATCTTCATAAAGCGGGCGTTCTTCCTCAATTCTTCCACCGTCCGACATCCAAGGTAACCCATTCCGGCCTTCAAACCGCCCACGAGTTGATATATATTGGCGGAAAGAGAACCTCTGTAAGGAACGCGGCCCACGATACCCTCCGGGACCAGCTTGTCGTCGACCTCTTCTTCGCTCTGGTAATATCTGTCCTTACTTCCTTTTTTCATGGCCTCTATGGAGCCCATACCTCGGTATACTTTATAGCTGCGCCCCTGATAAAAAACCGATTCGCCGGGGCTTTCCTCTGTGCCGGCGAAAAGCCCGCCGATCATCACAACATGCGCGCCGGCTCCGAGCGCCTTGGTTATATCTCCTGAGAATTTAATACCCCCATCGGCTATCAAGGGGACACCCGTCTGATCTGAGATTTCTTTACAGTTTTTAATAGCGGTAATCTGGGGGACGCCGACCCCGGCGACAATACGGGTTGTACAGATGGATCCGGGACCAATCCCTATCTTGACCCCGTCAACTCCGGCCTCGATCAGAGCCTTGGCACCTTTACCCGTTCCCACATTTCCGGCAATCAGCTCAATATTCTTGAAATTTCGCTTTAAAAGTTTAACCGCCCCAGTGACATTTTGGGTGTGACCATGAGACGTATCAATTAATATCACATCAGCCCCCGCATTCAAAAGAACTGCGGTCCGTTCTTCCATATCCGAGCCGACACCTACGGCCGCGCCGACTCTGAGTCTGCCGATCTCATCTTTGCAGGCGCTCGGATACTTTTTTATTTTTTCAATATCCTTAATGGTGATCAAACCTTTGAGGCGCCCCTTTTTGTCCACTACCAAAAGTTTTTCTATTCTGTGTTTGTGCAACAGCTTTTTGGAATCTTCCAGCGTGATCCCCTCTGATACGGTGATCAGATTCTCTTTGGTCATTACCTCGGAAACCTTTTTCTCAAGGTCGATTTCAAATCTTAAATCCCGATTGGTAACAATGCCGACCAGTTGATCTTTTTGGATAACCGGGACACCCGATATGCGATATTTTTCCATCAATTTCAAAACCTCGCGAACCGGCTGTTCGGGATTGATGGTAACGGGATCAATAATCATACCGCTTTCTGATTTTTTGACTTGATCGACCTCAATCGCCTGGCTCTTGATACTCATATTGCGATGGATGAAGCCCAGCCCCCCTTCACGGGCCATACTAATAGCTGTCCGCGCTTCGGTCACCGTATCCATGGCTGCACTGGCAAGGGGAATATTCAGGGATATATTTCTTGTTAAAAGCGTACCGGTATTTACATCCTTTGGTAACACATCTGAATAATTCGGGATTAGCAAAATATCATCAAAGGAATAACTTTCTTCAGGGGTTATGGCGGCCATCAGATCCTCCCAAAAAGTTTATGGAATATATTTGTTCGTTCTGGCCGAACAGGTGTCCGGCTATTGTCGCGAATTTAAATTGTAAATCATCGTTAAAAAATTTTACGCCAGCATCTGAAATAAAATTAACCTTTTTAGTTAGCAGATGGTATTTGCTTTATCAATATCTAATTTGGGTTTTTAGATTACTTTCAAAACAAATTTCGGTTAAATTGACCATGCGGGTTCCCGCATTTCTGACTGGATCCATTGAATTTAGATTACATGCTGATTAAAATAAGCTATCGTTATATGCTAATATATGATAACAGATATTCCCGTTTTGTAAGGAGCCGATTGTTGACTGAAAATTAATGAGAAACAAGTATTTCTTGGAATGCACACCAGATAACTTCTAAATGCCATGCTGATTAAAATCAATAACAGAAACCCGCAAGAACGCCTTGTTCGAATGGTTGCGGAGTCCCTCAAAAAAGGAGATATCATCGCCTACCCCACGGATACCTATTATGGAATCGGCTGTGATATCATGAACAAAAAGGCCATCGAAAAGATATACCTGTTAAAACAGCGCAATAAAAATAAGCCCTTTAGCTTTATCTGCTCCGGACTAAAAAATATCAGTAATTATGCTAAAGTCTCCAATTATGCTTACAAGACGATGAAAAGATTGTTACCAGGACCCTACACTTTTGTATTGGAGGGTTCCAAACTGGTCCCCAAAATAATGTTGACAAAAAGGAAAACCGCCGGTATCCGTGTACCGGCAAATAATATTTGCATCAACATCGTCAAAGAATTGGGTAATCCAATTATTTCTACCACGGCGACCAGGCCGGATGGCAACTTTTTTTACGACCCATCCCTCATACACGATTATTTCGAAAAACGGATTAAGATTGTTATTGACGGCGGTATCGTGCCCGGCAGGCCTTCAAGCGTGATTTCATTAATTAGCGATATCCCCGAAGTAATTCGAGCTGGTGTGGGCGATGTCAGTATGTTCGAACCCAAATAAAGTTAATTGGGGCATCCGGCCAATTTACGATTTCTGGATCATCTACAAAAAAATTGGTTAGGTATGGAATCCAAATGATATCCAAGGCGCAGATTAGAACCTTTAAAAAACAAACCTTGAACCCTGGAATCCTGGAATCCTTTCTCCCAACTAATGGAGAAAGCTTCTAATTGGAAGGCGTATAAAGGTACCCGGCCGTGGGTGTGGAATTGATCATCCGATTGTAAAATTCACTGATCGCAGATTCAGTAATGTATTTTATGAAAGAAAATTTTTCCCGCGCATAAACGGTTACGATTTTCCCTTTGATACCCCCCAGACGCCCGGCCCACTCGACGGAATCATCGAAGTTTCCCAGACGATCAACGAGTCCCAGCCTTTGGGCCTCTTCACCCGTGTAGATTCGACCATCGGCGAGCTCTCCAACCTGATCCAGTTTCATTTGTCGTCCCTTGGCTACATCCCTGACAAACTGATTATGAATCTTATTCACAAATCCCTGAATGATTTTTTTCTCTCGATCGGTCATATCTCGCAGGGGTGATCCCATATCCTTATATTCGCCGCTTTTGAATACCACCGGCACCAGGCCTATTTTTTGGAAAATTTTTTGAAAATCCGTATATCCTATGATCACACCGATACTACCGGTTATCGTCCCTGGATTTGCGACGATCCCGTTTGTACCGGCGGCAATATAATAGCCGCCGGATGCGGCAATAGCCCCCATGGAAGCAACTACTTTTTTTGATTTTATTGTTTTGCGGATCTCGCGAAAAATTTCCTGGGAAGGCCCCACGCCTCCTCCCGGGGAATCGATTCGAATAACGATCGCTTTGATTGAGTTGTCTTCACGAAACCGCTTTAGATTGACAAGGACATTCTTGGCATCAGAGATTATACCGGTGATTTCGATAACGCCGACTTTCTCACCGTCCTGATCGATACCAACAAATCCAAAATTTTTGGTCCCTATCACAAAAAGCAAAGTGACGCCGAGTGCGGTGACAGCAAAAATTGATGTAAAAATTAAAATAAAAAAAAGAATGGGATGCCTGTGGGAAAACATGATTTTAATTTAAAAATAGCATGCTGTGGTTAGAAAAAAAGCGGACAAAAAAAGTTTTCAGCAACAAAAAGCAGATTAAAGGCCCAACCGCTGTCAACTGAATTGACTATTTTTCATTTAACTTTTCTTGCAGATTCTCTCTTAAAATCTCACCGAAACTAGTCGTCGATGGCCCCATTTTATTGATATATTCATCTAAAAGGCCTTGTTCATCCTCAATTTCGAGACGTTTGATTGAAAGGCCGATTCTTCTTTCATCACTATTAATGTTCATGACCTTGGCATTGATCAGGTCACCGACATTGAATTTTCCTTCGGGGGTTTTAATTTTCTCTTTTGTAATCTCCGAGACATGCACAAGTCCTTCTATACCTTCCTCAAGTTCCACAAAAACCCCGAAATCGGTTATGTTCGTCACTGTACCCGTTATCTCTTTACCCACTTCATAGCGTTCACTGACCGTTTTCCAAGGATCCGGTTGCATCTGCTTGACGCCAAGGGAAAAGCGTTCGTTGGCCTTATCAATCTCCATTACCACGGACTGAACAACATCACCCTTTTTGTATAGCTCCGAAGGGTGTTTGATTCGCTTGGTCCAAGAAATATCTGAAATATGAACCAGGCCGTCAATCCCCTCATCAATGCCGATAAAGAGGCCGAAGTCGGTTATATTCTTGATTTTTCCTTCTATGGTTGTACCGACCGGATACTTCTCACTGATCACATCCCAGGGGTTGGGAACAACCTGTTTCATTCCAAGGGAAATCCGTCTACTTTCGGGTTTGATATCCAGCACAACCGCCTCAACCGGCTCATCTATTGAAACGACCTTGGAAGGATGGCGTATTTTCCTAGTCCAAGACATTTCGGACACATGAATTAATCCCTCAATCCCTTCTTCCAGTTCGACAAAAGCACCATAATCCGTTAGACTGACAACTCGGCCGGTTATCCGAGAGCCCAGCGCATATTTTTCCATAGCGGTCAGCCAGGGATCCTCGCTGAGTTGCTTCAGGCCTAATGAAACTCTTTCTTTTTCAAGGTCCAGGCTAAGAATCTTAACCTTTATGTTGTCACCCAGTGAAAAGAGCTCGGAAGGATGTTTAACCCGGCCCCAGGAAATGTCTGTTATATGAAGCAAACCGTCAACTCCGCCGAGATCAACAAAGACACCATATTCCGTAATATTTTTGATAATACCTTCAATAACTTTACCTTCGCTGATCGCCTTAAGTGTCGCCGCTCTTTTAGACTCGCGATCCTGTTCAAGCATAACCCGCCGAGACAATACGATATTACTTCGTTTCCGATTATACTTTAAGATTTTGAACTGATATGTTTGCCCGACCATGTCATCAAGGTTGCGAATCGGTCGTAAGTCCGCCTGAGATCCCGGTAAAAATGCCTGGACCCCAATGTCTACGGAAAAACCGCCTTTAACCCGATTCGTAATAACCCCTTCGACGGTTCCATCTTCATCATAAGTTTTTTTGATTTCTTCCCAGATTTTAACGCTCGCGGCTTTTTCTTTGGAAAGAATGACGACTTCTTCATCGTCATCCCATAACTCAACCATTACCTCTACCTGGTCGCCGACTTCGGCCTTAATGTTGCCGTCATCATCTTTAAACTCATGAATCCGAATCTGACCTTCTGATTTATAACCGATATCAACCAGGACATGCTCTTTGTCGACCGAAATGATTCTGCCCGTGACAACCGCTCCTTCCTGGAAACGCTTAAAGCTTTCCTCGTACATGTCCATTAGATTGTCTAGATTGTCCATACTATCGTCTTTGTCTAGAGTCTCTCCAGACGACCTATCACCTGATGCTTTATCGACATCCTTGGCTTCATCTTGTGGAGACGCAACGTCATTCAAAACTTCCTTTTGGTTTAACTCCTCGGTTGAGTCGTTCTTAACGGAATCTTCCATCTAAAAAAATACCCCCTACACCTTATTCTTGCGATAACTTATGATTTGTAGCATAACTTTTTTTTGATATCAAGCCCAATACAAAAAAGCAACGATTAATTGAAGATTCCCTTCAGTCCGCCTAAGAATTCTGGCGGACAAGGAATCTCCCACCGTTAAGGAATTCTATCTAATTTTTAGATTCGCTCACTAACCCCGCAGTCCCGCCGATGGCGGGACGGGGAATGCGTTCGCTATTTCGGTTCAAAATTGTGTGTTCATGCCAACGGTCTTATCCGTTTGCCTTTGAACATAGGACAGCATCCGGTCAACAACCGCATCTATTGAAAGCTTTGAAGAATCAATAATTATCGCATCATCTGCCGCTTTTAGCGGTGCCAGTTCACGGGTGCTATCGTTCTCGTCCCGGCGCCGCATATCCTTCTCAACATCTTCCAACGTCACCGCATTCGTTGGGATCAATTCCTTGTAACGTCTAAGCGCCCTGGTTTTCAGAGACGCGTCCAAAAAAAACTTTGTTTCCGCCTCCGGGAAAACAACTGTTCCCATGTCGCGCCCCTCAAAAACGGCTCCGCCGCCTTTTCCCAATTCTCTCTGCAAATCCAAAAGATAGCTTCTAACGGACGGTTTTGCAGAAACAGCAGAAGCCAGCATGGTTATTGCCGGCGTTCGAATTTTATCAGTAATATCTTCTCCATTGGACAACAGGCGTAAATTATTGTCTATCCAAACAAACTTCAAATCAAGCGACCGGCATAACTTTTCCATTTCATTCGGATTGTCCGGGTCAATCTCGGTTGACTTCACTGCCAAAGCAATGGCCCTGTAAAGGGCTCCGGTATCAATATATCGATATCCCAACTTTTCCGCGAGAATACGACTGGCGGTCGTTTTGCCTGCTCCCCCGGGCCCGTCAATTGTTATGATTGACCGTTTCATAAAAGGACCTTCTTGATTGCTTTGATAAAACGAACATTTTCCTCGTAAAGCCCCACATTAATG
>SDBT01019815.1_pt1 | contig 10538 bp, 6 predicted proteins | sample 2277101 | NCBI WGS metagenome assembly SDBT01 (sample SAMN10404973, study PRJNA504765) | marine sediment metagenome | isolation source: marine sediment core GS10_PC15, 103 cmbsf | place: Arctic Ocean: Southern Knipovich Ridge | collected 2010
GCGACGTGGATGCAATACACGATAGAACTTGTTAAAATGGGTTAATCCTTCCATCCACTCTGACATCTGATTCCATATTTCAATACCATGGTAATCCTCCGAATCCCACACCGTCCAGGGATAAGGGGGATATTCTTTCATGGCACTTCTTTTTTCGTCCGGATGGGCAATGATTCCAAACCCACCCTGATTGTTTACTTCCCGAACATATTCGGAGGGCTTCAGATGTTGGGGGAGTTCGGTATCCAGATTAAAGGCAAGATAATGATTCAGGTCGTCTGCGTCATTTATTTCGTATCCGGTTGCAATGAGAACACCCTGATACCACCCTTCCATACCGTCCCGTTTTGGCTGGAGAGTATTATGGTCCGTAAACATCAGATAATCCAGTCCGACTTCGCTGGCAATATGTGCAATTTCCGGTATGGGACGCGAACCATCACTATAAGTTGAATGGATGTGTATAACACCTACATATTCATGTAACTGATCATGCATTTTATTTTATACCTAACCTGAATTATTCAAAAAATAAATGTATAAGCATATAAGTAACATATAATCAACAATTTAATTCCCCCTTAGCAAAGGGGGCTAGGGGGTTGTTTTTAACGTAATTTTTTTAAATATATCAATAATTATTCCAACGCCAATAGCAGCCAAATCTTTCCAGATAAAATAATTTTGTGGTTTAGACATGGTATTTAAAACTCAATATTCACCCCAAAAGTAAATGCCTTTTCATCCGGAATATACTGGTAGGTTAGTTTAATCATATCATCAAATCTGTAGAGATAAGCATCTATATAAGCGTCAACCAGGATGATCAGATGGGTTAACCCCAGGTACCAGGTATTGGTTACCCGTTTATCTCTGTACTCGACATTACCCGTATCCCGGTATTTCTTTTCGTCATTATAAATACGACTGACAAAGTAAAAAAATGTTCCAAACGCTATCACCGATTTAATATACGATTCATTATAACACTGTCCCCATCCGGGTAACATGGCTGAGCGGGCGACAGCCCCCCAGGGCGATTTTAGAGGTTTATCACTGAACATATCCTGTGGCCAGGGTTTGTCATCTCCTCTGCGATGGCTCTCATAAACATCGACAAGATTTAGAGCATACAGATTTAAAAACAATAAACTATATCGACGGAGTTTCACCTTGCTCGTATAGGAATTTGTTTCCTGGTACCAGTAATAATTATAGGCAATATTATATAAAAAGGATAAACTCAAACCATAGAACACTACCGCGCGCCCAGGGTGTTCCTGTTCAATTTGTCCCCAACCCGGTACAATAGCAGAGCGGATAAATGCAGGCCATAAACTTGTCTGAACAGTATCAACCAGATTTCCTGCGAAAAGTGTATCATCCGGTATTGTATCAGCGGTAAACGAGGTAAATAATGTATCATCACTTATAACATTTAGAGTTGGATCAGATTGGAGCGAATCAGTTGTTTGTGCACCTAATGATATGGAAAATCCCAGACACAGAAATAGAATTAAATGTGTGATATATTTTTTACGATACAACAACTTCGAGCGCTTTCGGTAGAAGTTTAACATCAAGTGAATTGAGATTGAGTGATAGTAATTCACCATCAACATGGGCAGCAAAACCCTCCTCTGAATTGATGGTTAACTGATCCGTTCTGCCAGTAGTTACCTGTTCCAGATAAATATGTTTACCGGCAAAGACACTAAGCAGGTTTTGATATATCTCCCACTTCTTTAAATCTCTTATAATATTCAGGTCAAACAAACCGTCATCCACAATAGCATTTGGGGTCAGCTTAAATCCTCCGCCGAGACTGATACCATTACCAACAGTGATCATAAAAAAATTTTCTTCTCTGCTTACATCATTATACTGAAGATTAACAACCGGTGGTTTATAAGAGTAAATTGTTTTTAGCACGGAATACATGTAAATCGCTGTACCGCGCAGTTTATGGACCTTTAGAGTTTCTTCCACGACCCAGGCATCAAAACCAATCCCCAAACCATTTTGAAAGTATCGATTACCGGCTTTGCCAATATCGATTGCCCGGGTATTCATCGCTAAAAGAATATCCATCGCTTCCATCAAGCTAAGCGGATTATCCAGGGCCCGGACAAAATCATTTCCACTACCAATCGGAACAATTCCCAGTTTTGAATTCCCACCCATTAATCCATTAACAATTTCATTAATCGTACCATCACCACCAACAGCAACTGTACAATCAAATTGATCTCTGGAATTAGCTGCAAATTCTGTTGCATCTCCGGATTTGTTTGTATAAACCATTTGAAAATCCATTTTTCGATCTTCACATATATGTTTCACTTTTTTAGCCACCCGGACAGCTTTTCCCCGGCCAGCAGCAGGATTAACGATAAAGTTAAAACTTGACAATTTATCTCCGTAATTTCTGAAAGATGCAGTCCATCTTGGAGATGGACTACATCTTTGATTAAAAAATAAATGTTTATGTAGACAAATTAAAATTACATATTGAAGCTATTGTAAATTAATGTTTTACGAAGTTCGAGTCAAATATTATGCCTGTTTGAGGATTTACTCTCAACCTGATATGGCCGCGATACAATCAATTTCCACCATAACATCTTTTGGTAATCTTGCCACTTCAACAGTTGACCGTGCTGGCACGGAACTGCCAAAAAAACTATCATAAACATTGTTTACCTTCACAAAATCATCCATATTTTTCAGAAAGATAGTTGTTTTAATTACTGTATCCAGAGAGGCGTTTGCCGCTTCCAATACAGCACGCAGATTTTCCAGCACTTGCCTTGTTTGATCTTCAACATCTCCTGCAATCAATTCATTGTTCACGGGATTGATTGCGATTTGCCCGGAAGTGAAAATCAGATTCTCAAACTGAACAGCCTGACTATAGGGACCAATCGGTTCAGGGGCGGAATCGCTATGAATTATTTTTCTGGTCATTGTTTCTCCTTATTATTTAAAGCGAAATGTCAAAATTAACCACCGAGGATACTGAGTTGGATTCGTGGTTCACTTCTTGATACTCGATCCTCGATACTCGTTTTTCAAATCTTAATGCACGGTGATTCTTTAGATGGGCACAGCACGCCGTGCCCCTACATTTAATATTTACAAAGATCATGCCTCTAATCTAAGATCCAATATATAACACCAATATTGTACCGACAACTACAAAGATCCCTCCGGGATGACATCTTAAATCTAGTATCCAGCATCCAGCAACAAAAGTATGTAACTCCTTATTTTTTGTCAAGGTAATTCCGGAATTTGTTATACGTGAAACAAATTTATCTCAAAATATTCAAAAATTTTAGGTAAAAAACTTGACTCTTAAATCCTGCTTAGTAATATGTTTGAGGGCGGAGGAAAGCGTGTGAGTAACCTGTGGATAACTTTTTAATTATCCACAGGAAGAACGTCTCAAACCCCACCCACAAAAACTTTTCATTATTATAATTATTGTATAACTTAAATATTAACATATGTTTATATATATTGGTTGACAAGAAAGTTATGGTTAACTTTCAAGAATACAGGCGCTTAAGTAAAAATTTATTTTAAATTTACCTGTGTGGATAACTTACTATTAGACGAGGGAAATCTAATATGTCCAATAGTTTAGAGGCGGCCAGAACTTCGCATGAAAATATGTGGAATGAAAGTCTTGAAATCATACGGGAGAACATCAATCCCCGTAGCTATCAAACCTGGTTTGCGCCATTAAAAGCCGTATCTGTTACGGATAACTCAATTATTTTAAGTGTACCGAATAAGTTCTTTTGTGAGTGGTTAGATAATCATTATCTTACCCTTCTTAAAAACGCTGTTGCACAGGTTGCAGGTCAATCGCTGGCAATAAGATACGAAATTATGGATCAACAACCATACTCTCCATACACTGGCGAAACATTTGAACCGGAGATCACCTCTCCAAAACCAGTAACACCAAGAATCGAAACAAATCTTAATGCGCACTATAATTTCGAGAATTTTATTGTTGGTGACGGAACCAGATTTGCACATGCGGCAGCAAGTGCGGTTGCAGATTCACCGGGCAGTACAAATTACAATCCGTTGATTATTTACGGTGGAACCGGCTTGGGTAAAACACACCTGATTCAGGCTATCGGTAATAAGGTTCGTAATTTACGCCCCGAATTAAAAGTTTACTATACATCAAGTGAAAGCTTTACCAGTCATTTTATCTCGTCCATCCAGCAAAACAAAGCAATCGAATTTTCCACTTTTTATCGTTCCTGTGATATTCTTATAATCGATGATATTCAATTTTTTAATAATAAAGGAAAAACACAGGAAGAATTTTTTCACACCTTTAATGAACTCCATCAGAAAGATAAACAGATCGTTTTGACATCTGATCGCCCCATCGCTGAATTGGGTTTTCTTGAAGAACGATTAGTTTCCAGATTTCAGTGGGGATTAATCGCCGATATCCAACCGCCTGATCTGGAAACCCGTATCGCGATTCTAAGAAAAAAATGTGAAGAAAATGAGTTGGAAATGTCCAATGATATTATTGAGTATCTTGCTGTAAATCTTGTTCACAATGTCCGCGAACTTGAAGGAGCTTTGACCAGACTTTTTGCTCAGGTTTTACTTACTCAAACTGAACCGACAATCGATGTGGCCCGTAGTGTCGTTGCCGAGATTGGAAAACCCAAAACAAAACAATTAACGATTGAGCAAATCATTCAGATGACCGCAAAACACTATAATGTGCCTGAAGAAAGGTTCATGAAAAAAGACCGGAAAAAACACGTTGCCCTGGCACGGCAGGTAGCAATGTATCTCAGTGTGGAGTTAACAAATCATTCTACGGTAAATATTGGACTGCATTTTGGTGGAAGAGATCATACAACGGTCATTTATGCTCACCGGATGATTAATCAAAAAATGGGGAATGATAAAACATTTAAAAACAAGATACAAGAACTGAGAAAACGACTGGCCTATCTTGAATAATTACCCACCGCTTCTCCGGAATCCTTTTAACCTATACCTTTATACCATATACCCCTTAGCTTTTCCCACATATATGGAGTGTATCATTTATCCTTTTTATACTTCAGTCGCTCATACTCATTCTTTAGCTGCATGACGTAAGCTGATTTTTTATAAAGGATACGTTCGATGGCTTTTCTGGAGGGATTATCCAGATCTTTTTCAAGAAAATTCTCATAAAACCTTATATCGTTTTCTGCAAATCGGATCGCCAATCTGGTTGCCTCCGTGAAAGTAAGTGTGGCAAAATCAAATTCTTCACAGAGTTCTGCGGAAGAGACACCTTTTTCTAATTCGGAAACAAGATTACTGTCAACCTTATCTTCGGATATATTTTGTAAATCCAGTTTTAAATCTTCAACATGGTCCTGGTGAACACGTAGTACTTTTTGTAATACATATTTTGTACTAAATTGATTTGTTTTCCGGATGCAATCCCGGTAAAACTTCAATCCCAGTTCTTCTTTCTTACGGAGTAGATCTCCTACCAGGATTTCTGATTGTTCTAGTTCCTTAAACATAAGTGTGTCATCCCCACTCTTATAATCTGACTTATTATGAATATCTCTCGCAAAGATGCTGACCCTCCCCCAGCCCCTCCCTGCAAGCTTGCAGGGAGGGGTGTCGAGCGCAGCGAGACGGGGTGGGTCCAAACTTTCTATACACGAATTCGTTTTTCGGTTTGAATATCACTAATTAATTCTTCATAAATTTGTTCAGTCTGCTTTCTCAGATCGTCTGTTGTACCATTATTATCTATAACAAAATCGGCCCATTCCTTTTTATCTTCCAGTGGTATCTGTCGACGAACACGGGCGAGCACTTCTGTTCGTTTAAGATCATCTCTCTCCATAACCCGCTTTACGCGATATTCTAAATATGCATAGACGACAATCAAAACATCAAACATCTTTTCGATACTTATTTCAAAAATCAGGGCGGCATCAATGATAATCAAAGGATATCTTTGAGAAAAACGTGCTGTCTCCATTTCTTCAATTACTTCAGCAACCATTCTGGGATGAATTATTTTATTCAGTTCTAAAGTTTTTGCCTCATCTCTGAAAGCAAGGTGTGCCAGGTGTTTTCGATTTAAACTTCCATCTTTAAAAAATATCTCCCTACCAAAAACCTTTCTAAGTTCTCTTTGTAATGAAATATCTTTTTGAATAATCTGTTTTGCTTTTATATCAACATCAATAATCTTACATCCCAGATTTTGAAAGAGATTACAAACTGTACTCTGTCCGCTGCCAATGCCACCGGTTACCGCAACTACTTTTGGATTAGTATATTTTATTATTTTTCTCATAACTATTTTACGATTGTAAATTTACCTAATTTTGTCTGATTTTCAAAGGTCGCATAATAGATGTATATACCCGACGAAATCTTACTTCCGGATTGATCCCGTAAATCCCATCGGACGCCGCCATTCTGATCCTGTTCTTCAAGTTCGGTGACAAAATGGCCGTTAATATCAAAAATCTTAATCGATGTTCCGGTCGCAATATTTGAAAACATTAACCACCCGTTTTCAGCCGTTGCAGGCTGAGGATATACGACCATTTGTTCAATATTATCCGATGTCGTTACCAGTGCGATCCGATTGCCATCCTCAAATTTTACACCTTGCTGGCTTTGTAGATTGTGCAAAGTCAAATAGGTGGTGACACCTGAATTCAAACCATATGTATCATTGCTTAGTTTAAGGCGATATGTTTCTTCTGAATCATTTACTGATTCAACAATTAGAACAGAACCCGAAGGTTCTAATTCATAATTTGAAATATCCAAAATGGTGTTTGAATTCATGGGTACGTTAAATATCAACACCAATGATTGATTACCTTTAAATCTCCATTCCTGAACATATGGTTTTTCTTTTTCCTCAAACAGATATGTAAATGACTGAACCGAATTCATTTCCGGCAATGGCGTTTTATTTGTATCTCTAAGTGCGGTCATTCCAATCTGATAATTATCCCCGTATAAAAATGGATCAGAAAAACTAAGCAGTACAGCTTTTCCATTAAGAAATGCGATTGCTGATGTTGTGGGATTGTCCTCTGATAGAATATAAAAATTCATTGCTTTAAGCGTATTTATATCCATAGGCTCACTAAAGTGGACCTCTATCTGATTCATATTCTTTAATACCAGCGTATCTACGAAAGGAGGCTGGTTTGGTACAGCGGATAAAGTTGCACTCAATTTACTTCTTTCAATTTCAAAGGAAAAATCAACGATTTGAATGGCATAATAATAGCGTTGGGCATTTATCACAGATGAATCGATATAAGTTATCTCTGTAGCAATAGAGTCATACCTGCTCAGGTTTTCACTACTGGTTCCCCGATAAATAACATACCTGGCCGCTCCGCCGCTCTGATTCCATGTAAGACTGACAAGATTGGTATCCAATGGGAAAGCCTGAAATCCATTGGGTGCTCCTGGGCTGGTGACAAGGTCCTGCTCAAATCCAATAATTTGCTGCCCGTTGTTAAAGTAAAATTCACTGATTCCGTTTTGATCAAAATCATGGACCAAAATTGTATTCGAATTAACATTATTTTTATACCATACCGGTATCAAACTGTCACCATTTGTTTTAAACAGATACAAATCCGGATATGGCGCCAGAAACAAATAATCTGTTTCTCCGGATTTGATTAATCCTGTATTTACCCCGGATTCAAAATCTCTCACATTCGCGTATCCATGAATATGGAGGTGTTGATCAAACTTGTAATGGTTATCCTGACTGGATGATATTATGGAAAAATCCCAATATTGTCCATCCACCTGATGTTCGGATAGTATTTGGGTACCTGTGTGTGAACCAACGATCAATATCTCCTCCCAGGGAGAAAAAATATTTCCTGAAACAAAATAATTCGTCGCATCTTTTTGTGGCAGACTAACAAAATTACCAGAGTCAAACATATCGTTACCAGTATTTTCATAGATGATTAGATCGCCATCGTAATCACCATAATATATTTCTAACCGGCCATCATGATCCAGATCAGCAATCTCGGTTCTCGGAGGTCCCAATTGATTTTCACCCGGACTGAGATTTTTAAAAGTGTACATTTTCTGGAACTGATTATCCCCGACCGATTCTAATAAGACAAAATCCTGACCCTCTTTTCCAATAATTTCATTTATACCGTCATCATCTAAATCCGTAATCCTGCTTGCCCAGAAGGCTCCGGTATCTGACCAAACAACTTCTGTGGGCCAGGCATTTGGTTGAATTGCCTCCATAAGAAAACTTTGCCGGCCAAAACCAATTAGCAGTTCCTGTTTACCATCATTATCTGCATCACCGACAGATCGTGGGATGCCCCTAAATGAGGTTTCTGATTGCTTGATAAATTGACCCTGTACATATTCGTAAATCGCAACCGGACCAAAGGAGCCAAAATCATCATACACCGAAAGAACTGCTTCATAATTCCCATCTTTGTCAAAATCAGTTGCCTCTGATAGCATAAACCCGGCTGGCAGGGACTGAGCAACCTTTACAAATTCCTCTGGTATTATATTTCCTCTTGTGTTTCTTATTTTATAATATTGGCCATCATTATCATCTATCGTTGACAATCCACTCAAATTTGTGGCACGGATATAATATTCAATATCTCCTACCGATCTGAATATATAATAATGATGGTCGGTTTCATACTCAAGATGGATCACATCAAACGGTTCGGTGCTTCCATGGGCTCTGTAAAAAATATCCGCGGAAGTGATGTCATCTGTTTTAAATTCAATAAGGGAAATAAATTCATCACCATCCAATGATTCTAAATCGGTAAGTTCTGAGATCAGAGGTTCAGTCCTGTCTATTGAGATGATGGAGCGATAGTCTAATATATCTCCAAGCCAGGTTTTCAGGTTTAGTTTAAGAATAACAGAAGTATCTGGTAGAGAAGATATAGAAAAAACAATAATTGTATCCTCAATAATCTGATACGGATAATCTGTTACCAGGTCAAACCATTCCAGGGGATCTTTTCCTACACCATAGGAGATGCTCACTGATATCAAATCAGGATCATTCGCTGTGATTACAATTGGAATTGAATCAGAAGCAACACTGAGTCCCGACTGCGGATAATTGACATACAGACTGCTTTTTTTATTAACCTGGGAAGCACGGTACATATTTAAACGTCCCGATCCCGAGCGTTCGTCCCAGCCATGCACCCCTATGTCATTGACTGATGTTTTTAAGAGATTGCGGATTTGTTCAGGAGAATATTCCGGATTATTGGATAAAAGGAGACCAGCAGTCGCGGTTACCATGGGAGCGCTGAATGAGGTCCCACTGGCCATCTCATAACCACCGCCGGCCCGGAGTGAGATGATCTCAACACCCGGTGCAACCAGATCAATTGTATGCCCCCAATTCGAAAAACCTGCTATTTGATCAGATTTATCAGATGCACCCACTGAAATAGTTTCCGCCAGCCCGGATGGATAATGAGTGACATCTGTCCCAGTATTTCCGGCCGAGGCAATGATAACGACTCCTTCAGAATAGGCATATTCAATCACATCTTTTAAAAAGCGAGAGACAACAACATCGCCAAAACTCATATTTATTACCCGGGCACCGTTATTGATGGCATATAGAACAGCGCGGGCCACATCATCTTCTTCCAGAAAACCACTGGCTGTTCCTGCCCTAAGATTCATCACCCTGGCTCCCGGTGTGAGTGCCGCTATTCCCCGGGAATTAGATGTCTGGGCGGCGATGATACCGGCAATCCTGGTTCCATGTCCGCCTGAATATTCATCCATCGGGTCATTATCCGGATCCGAATAATCACCACTATCAGCAAATCGTGGAGCATCGGTAAAATCCCAGCCAATCACATCATCAACATATCCATTTCCATCATCATCAAAATTATTTATATCCCCGGAATCAAGCTCTCCATTTCCATTTAAATCCTCCTGAGTATTAATCCAAAGACTACCCTGTAAATCCGGATGCTGATAATCGATACCGGTATCAATAATTGCCAGGATGATATCATCATTCGCGACATATCTTTCCCACGATTCTACAGCCTGCACCTGTTGATGATACCATTGACTACTGTAAAGGGAGTCATTGGGAAGATCGATGTGAATTTTAAATGAATTATTTTCCTGTAAGTGCACTATATGGGTGCTTTGGCTCAGCATTTCAATCTGCTGCTGCTTGGACTCATCAATGCGCACGAGGTACCAGCGGGCTATTTTCGAAAACGGGATGTTTGCAATTTGTTTAACATCTACATCTTCAGAAAATTTTAAATATTGTTTTACAAGTGTTTGTCGGGTATTTACATCAAATTTCTGAACTTCATTATTGAGAGAATCAGAAATACTCACCAGAATTTCTCTATATCCGGCTCCATGGCTATCAGCTGGAATAAGATGTGCTAAAATGAAGAGAAGAACAAGTAACGGTCGATGGATGAGTCTGATCA
>SDBT01019816.1_pt1 | contig 10538 bp, 13 predicted proteins | sample 2277101 | NCBI WGS metagenome assembly SDBT01 (sample SAMN10404973, study PRJNA504765) | marine sediment metagenome | isolation source: marine sediment core GS10_PC15, 103 cmbsf | place: Arctic Ocean: Southern Knipovich Ridge | collected 2010
CTGGAGGACTACGCCGCCTACGCCCGGCAGATTTCGTCGGCCTGGGATACGGTAGCCATGCCGACGGCCGATTTCCGCCGTCTGGCCCGGCCGATGGATGAGTTGCTTGCAGACCGACCGCCTTCGGCTACAATAGGGGTTTGCGAAACCGAGGAGCCCGACCGATGACCCGACTGCGTTGGATTGCGAAGAAGATGAGGCTGGCGGCCCTGACCGTAGCCTGCTGGTTGGCGATCTACGCCCCGGTGCTGGCCCGGGCCAAGCCGAAAGAAGAAGAGGAGGACGAGGGGGGCGGCATGTGGGTGATGTCCTACGGGCTGGTGCTGCTGGGGATCGTGCTGGGGATGCTGGTCGTCTGCCGCTCCAGCCGTCGTCGGCAGCGGGCTCAACAGGAGATGTTCAGCGACTCGGACGAAGAGCAGGAAGACGAGTAAGCCGTTCGTAGTGACCGCATTTATTTTATGTGGTTTTGGGTCTGGTCTGCACAAACCCGAAGGGAAAGTCACCCTGATACCAGATTGCCCCCCGGATGGCGTATGGAGTCAGCGGTACAATCCTCCCGTTATAGAGAGTCGATCCTTTGGTGACGAGCGGCTTGAGCGTCCGATTATTTTCGAGTATTTCGCGGCGTGTCCACAACTCGTCAGTGCCTCCCCAGGTGGAGTAGATCAGGCTCACCGGCACATCCAACTCTTTACTCAGGTGTCGACCGAAGAAATAGGCGATTGCGGAAATCCCGGCCGCCGATTCTGGTGGGCATGCCTGCGATTGACCCCGGAAGTCGGTCTGCGGCTTGTCCTGGCTGTATGTGTTTGAGCTGAAACAGGCGGATTTGGGGGTACTTTGCCGCGGCAATTTCCGCTTCGGCGTGCTTGGATTTGTGGAGTTCCCACGCTATGTTCGACAGTCCGGAGCAGAGCCAGACTTCGCCGGCCAGCAGGTTTTTCAACGCGACCTTGCTTCCTGATAACCCGTTGACAATCATTCCAAAGGGCCCGCCGGGCTCGATTTTGGCGGGTTCCACCTGCCAACGGTCGCATTTATCGGCCTTGGCGGTAACCGACTGTTCGTCGACGGTAACGGCCACCATTTCACCCGGTTCGGCGCAACCCCAGGCAGGCGCTTCGCAGCCCCGCTGCAACACCATATTATTGTCGGCGAGGCTTGCGGGCAGTTTGATTTTGGCCAGCGTCGCCGACGTGTGGCATAATACCGACAGGCATGCTAACACAACCCAGAGAGTACCCTTGTAGAACCTTGCAGTCTCCCACAATTGAGTAGTGAAAGCAGATAAGCAATTAGTTTATGGTACGGCGTATTGTTTTTCCAGCCTTCAGTCGATACCGTAAGGGGTTAGGCCGTCCGGGCAGGCCCAGAGTTGGTGTGGCAATCGTCGTGAGAAACACCTCAGAGTTGCCCGGTCGACCGTACATGTTTGACAGGACGTATACGTTGGGGCCGCAGAGGACTCGAGTTCATGAAAGCTGCTTACATCGAAAAGACGGGGCCCCCGAAAAACATCGTTATCGGCGATCTGCCGACGCCGGAACCGGCGGACAATCAGGTGTTGGTGAAGGTCTCCGCGGCGTCGGTTAATCCGGTCGATACCTACATCCGTTCAGGTACGATCGAATTCGACTTGCCGATGCCGTTCATCGTCGGTTGCGATCTGGCCGGCACGGTCGAAGCGGTCGGGTCGGAGGTTAAGCGATTCAAACCGGGTGCCCGCGTTTGGGGATCGAACCAGGGAATGCTGGGCCGGCAAGGAACCTTCGCCGAGTACGCCGCGGTCGACGAGTGCTGGCTCTATCCCACGCCCGAGGATATCACCGATCAGCAGGCGGCCGCGATCGCTCTGGTCGCCATCACGGCCCACCTGGGTACGTTCCGCGACGGGCGTCTGGACATGGGTGAAACGCTCTTCGTCAACGGCGGCACCGGCGGCGTCGGGTCGTGTGTGATCCAGATGGCCAAGGCGACCGGTGCCCGGGTAATCGCCACCGCCGGCAGCGTGGAGAAGGTCAAGGCCTGCCGCAAACTGGGTGCCAACGCGGCGATCAACTACAAGACGTCTACTTTGGACGACGCCTTGCGGCGCTGGGCCCCCAACGGAATCGACGTCTGGTACGAAACCCAGCAGGAACACGATCTGGAACTGGTCGTCGAGCACCTAGCGCCGGGCGGGCGGCTGATTTTGATGGCCGGCCGCGATTCCTGTCCTCCGTTTCCGGTGGGTAAGTTCTACGTCAAAGATTGCAAGGTGTTCGGGTTCGCGATGTTCAATTCTCCGCCCGAGGAACAGCGAAAGTGCGCCGCCGAGATCAACCGCTGGATGGCCCGAGGCAAGTTGAGGCCGAGGATCGATCGCGTGATGAAGCTCGCCGAGGCGGCCAAGGCCCATCGCTTGCAAGAGGCAAACACGCTGGAGAAGGCGGGCACGCTCTCCGGCAAGATAGTGATCGAAATCTGAGCCCCCAACTGCTATTGGCCCCCTCTTCCCGGGCGTGGTATAATGGGGGGTAGTCCGAACGAACGGATTGTCCGCGGGTTCGGAAATACTAGGATACAAGGGCTTGATCGGTGGAGTTGGGCTCGTGAAGCTGACGATCACCTCTGACGACGACGTGCTCCTGCTGGAGGCGGACGGGTGTATCACCCAAGACGACGTGTCGCAGCAGCTCAACGACCCGATGCGCGGCCTGCTGGGTGAGCAGGGCTTCGGACGTAAAGTGGTGCTGAGCCTCGACGGTGTCGAGTTCGTTGATTCCAGCGGGATCGGCTGGCTGATCGCCTCTCACAAACGTTTCCGCAAGGAGGGCGGCAAACTGGTGATCCATTCGGTCCAACCCGTGGTGACGGAGATCCTGAAGATTCTCAAGTTCCATCAGGTGCTGGTGATCGCCAAGAACGAACGCGCCGCGCTGGCGGCCGTCAATCGCGACTAAGTGATGACTCAGAAATAACTTCGGCGGGCCGCGGATAGTCGCCCCTAAGGCAAGTTTGTAGTGGCCCGATTCATCGGGCTTGAATCACCCCAACCGCATGAATGCGGTCACTACGAACGGGCAGACTCAGTCGAGCCAGTCCTTGTTCTTCAGCCGTGCCGGCGTGTACTCTTCGGTAACGTAGCTGATGTCGCGACTGATCAGCGCTTCCACTTCGAGTTTGAAGCCGTTGTGCAACAGTTGCTTGATCTCTTTCTGCCAGGCCTTCTTGCGGATGAACCACGGATAGGCGGCGATCTGCTTGGCCCGTTTGCGGTCGATGTCGTTCAGATCGATCTTCACGCCGTCGGAAAGCCCACAGCGTTGGAAGTCGATGCTCCGCAATCCGAGGAACTTGGCAGCGGGTACGGCCATGCGGCGCGACTCGAAGGCCAGATTGATCGATCCCTGCTTGATCACGCTGTAGATGTAATATCCCCAGGGATCGTTATCCAACAGGCAATAGATCGGCAGTTTCAGTTCGTTGTGTAGCCGGTTCAGGAGCCGCCGTACGCCGCGCGACGGTTGGCCGCCGCCGTGGGTAAGGATGCAGTTATGCTCTCGCCAGAACTTGTCCTCGTTGAACCGTTGCCAGACGGTGCCCTTTTCGACGTGGAGGACAAACTTGGCTTTGCACTGTTTGAAGGCGACCACGTCGGGCTCGACAATCGAAGGAATTGCATACCCACCCGATCCCATTTTACCGCAGTTGATGTCGTCGCCACTGTCGGTCAAGACGATGTTGCCGACCATGGCGCCCTTGGGGTCGGCGAACAGGTGCATCTCTTCGCGAAGGCTGTCCAGCATCACTTCAACGTCTTCGATAATCGGGTCGCATTCCGATTGTTGGTCGAACGTGTGCTCGCTGGTGCCCTTGATTTTTCCACGCAGCGTGTAGAAGAGACCACGGATGCTGTTGCTCTTGCCTTGATGAATGAGACTGTTGACACCCTTGGCCACGAGCATCGTTTGCATGAAGCTCTTGGCTTGGGAGAGATTGAACAGTAGGCGGCGGTTGGTCTTGCGACCCATCTCGATGATTTTCTTCCGCGAACTGTAGCTGACGTTCGACAGGGATCGCGAAGGGATGTCGACGTGCGGATCGCGCCGCCGTCTGGCCGCGGTGACCACGCTATCGGCCAGATTGGTCAGTTGGCCAAGGGTTCGCTTGTCGCGGACGGAGAGATTCACTTTGACGGCCGGTTTGCCGGTGGTGGGCTTTTTCTTGGGCATGGTCTAGCGGGAGGGATGAAGGGAACCACAAATAAACGAACCACAAATAAACACGGATGAACACGGATGAAATGAAGTGTGGCAACGCCGAGTTGAGCAGGAGGCACGTTTTCAACCCGGTGGTCTTCAGGTAACTCAAGCATCTGTGGTTCCTTACCAGAATCACAGCAATCGACTATTCCTCATCCCCCTCCTGCCCGTTCTGCCCGGCCAACTCGGCAGCCCGCTCCACCGGGTCGACGATCAGCACGTTGTCGCCCAGGTTCAACTCTTCCTCGTCGATCGGTCGGCCGCGGTCGTCGAGTTTGACGTCGGCTTCGGCCGTCTTGCTCTTGGCGACCAGCAGCAGTTGGTTGTAGAGTGTTTCGGCGTCGGCCCGATTGATGTGGCTGACGGCCTTGGCTACTTCGTTGAGGTATCGCAGGAAAATGCTCCGTCGCTCGCTTTCGTGCTTGACCCGTTTGCGACGCCGCAGATACATCCCCAGCTTGCGTCCGACGGCTTGCAAGCCCAATCGCAGTTCCTTCTGGATCTCGGGATAACTGGCCACGGCCTCCTTCGACTCGCTGGTGAAGGGTACCCAAACGGAGCCCATGTGAACCATCAGCGATACCGGACCACGCGGCAACGCGCCGCGAGATTGGGCCAGACCGTACGGTCGCCAATTGGTAGCCATGACGGTCTGCATGATCGCACATCCGCCGGCCTGAAACTGTAGCGGTACGCGGTTGGCGTAGCGGAGCACCGACATCGTGTTCCCGTCGCTGACGCTGACGCTTTGCATGGCTGCGTGAAGCTGCCCGACTTCTTTGTTCTCGAGATTTCCGGGCGAAACGCGCGTCTTCAGCTTGGCTTCCTTGATGATCTTGTCGGCTGCGTCGGTTCCCAGGCCGTCGAAACTGGTAGCCAGAAACTGGCGAATGGTTCTAGCGTCGCTCTCTTCGAGCATTTCGGCCAAGGCGTCGCGGGCAATCCGATGTGCCGTCGACCCGCCGCCGTAGGCCAACCCGACCTCGATCTGGAAGGGATTGCCGCGATAGACGGCCGGCGGCCGCGTGGCGGCTACGTAAAACTCACCCGGCACCACTTGGTGTAGCCCTTTGAGGATCAATTCCTCGCCGATCGGCGAAATGCAGTCGGTCGAGGGGGCCTTGATCTTCGTCTCCTGGATCGCTCGGTAGATTTCGTCGGCCTCGTGCCGCCCGCACTTCGTCGGCCGAGATCGGGTGGTGATGCCGGCGCCTTCGCAAATCCGCCGCGCCACCGCCGGAGAGACCCGCGAAAACGATTTCGTCAAGAACTGCGAAACGGTCGGGGCCTTGGTGCTCTTGAGCATGTTGACCAAAATGCCCAACTCGATGCCGTAAGGATGCGGCTTGATCTCCTTAGGCTCGGCCGGCAGCACGTCGACCACGCGGGCGTAGTCCTTCTGTTTGGCGTCGGGATCTTCGTAGTGGATCGCCACATGCGGGTTGGCAATGGCCGTCTGTTCGAGATATTCGTCGACGCTGCCGCGGCCCCGCTGATAGCGGGCCTCCAGTTCGATGGTAACGCGGGTGCCGTGGTTCGATTCGATCCACTCGATGCCGTGTTTTTCGATCGCCTTGAGCCCGCGAGCCCCGGGCGGGACTTCAAAACCGTCGCCACGACCGTTGATGATTTCGGGCCGGTTCCGCTTGGTGTCGATCTGAATCTCGTAGTAGTGTGCCGGCTTGCGAACCGAGACCTTCGACATGATCTTGACCGGCCTGCCCGTGGTCAGCAGCCCGTACATCCCGGCCGCCGAGATACCGATCCCCTGTTGCCCGCGGCTCATCCGCAGGCGGTGGAATTTCGAGCCGTAGAGCAGCTTGCCGAAGATCAGCGGGATCTGCTTTTTGAGGATTCCCGGCCCGTTGTCCTGCACACCCACTTTGAAGCGGTTCTGGACAGTGCCATTTCCCTTGCCATTTCCCTTGCCATTTCCCTTGCCATTTCCCTTGCCATTGCCGTTTCCATTGCCGTTTCCGTTGTCGGTCTTCTGGATATGGATCCAGATTTCGGGGAGGATGCCGGCCTCTTCGCAAGCGTCGATGGCGTTGTCGACGGCCTCCTTGACGGTTGTCAGCAGGGCCTTGCGGGGGTTGTCAAACCCGAGTAGATGGCGGTTCTTGGCGAAAAACTCGCTGACGGAGATGTCGCGCTGCGAAGCGGCCATCGACTGGGCGGTGGCCCGACGCCGACGCCGGGGGCGTGCATCGCCGTTGGAGCCAGCCTTGGTCGCCTTGGCACGGCCGCTAAGGGTCTTTTTCTTTGGGAACTTGGTTGCCACCGCTCTTGTGGCTCCGTGATACATCGAAAGTGGGGTATGGAGATTGGGCCGGCAGATCGCTCGGGGTCGGTTTGGAGGGATTATAACGGTTTTTCCAACACACCTCTACCCGTTTCTGGCGTCGGGGGCCTCACATCCCCAACATCCGCACCATCCGGCACATAAAGATTCACCCGCACGACTGTTTCAAGCCGAGACTCTTTTGGGGCAACCATCGAACCCACCGCAAATCCTTCCCGGGGCGCCGGCCCCGAACGCAGCCTACCGATTGTCATTCCCCAGATCGAGGAGTCGAATTATGTATGGCAGATTGCCTCTATGGATCGCCGTCGCGTCGGTCGTGGTGGCTTGCAGTCTCGGTTCAGGCCAGGCCCGGGCCGAGAATCGTCGCCGCACGTCGCCGGACCTGTTCTACAACCATTACGTGCCGCCGGCCGGGTGCAACAGCGTTGGTGCGTCGATCTATCCGAGTCCCCGGCCCACGCCTCCGGTGGTCGGATACACCTACGTGACCTACCAGCCGCTGATGCCCCACGAGTTCATGTACCCTCACAAGCGTCACTACCGGCGCGTACATCCCGATGGCGGCGTCACGCGGACCCACGTTTGTTATAGCCGCGAGTGGTTGAGTTTTCCCAAGATATCTCGTCCACCTAAGCCCGTCTTTTCGTTGAACTTCATTAAGTGGGAACCGTTCTAACAGCCATTGAAACGGTCGTGGCACAGGCGTCTCGCCTGTGAAATCACGCAGGCGAGCCGCCTGTGCCACGAGTTGTTCAACGGGCTGCTAGTCCAGCTACTTGCGAAAAGGAATCCAATCCAATGAAAAGAACATTGCTGATCGCCCTGGCGGTGGCAGTCCTGGTGGCCGTCGCTCAAGCCGGTTCGGCCACGGCGGGCGAAGGCTCGCTGAAAGGGTACGTCGCCAGACGTCAATCCCAATGCTATCCGTGGCACGGGGCCTACTATCACGCGGGCTGGGGAATGCCGGTTGCCCAACTCGTGCCGCCGACCGCCGAATCCCAGACCCGTTGGGGCTGGGGCGTGGGCAACACGCAGGTGACACCAATCCAGCACCGGTTCCGCCGCGCCTATCCGGGCCCCGGCTCCTATCGGTCCGGCATGTTTCGCCCCACGCCGCCGTGGCCCAGCGATACCGATCAATACGGCGTTTACTACGTTCGAGGACCTTGGTAGTCGCATGGATCTCTACATCGTCCGACACGCCTGGGCCGGTCATTTTGGCGATCCGCAATGGCCCGACGACGGTCAACGGCCGCTGACCGAAGAGGGCCGACAACGCTTCGCCCAGGTAGTAGCCGCGCTGGCCGACCGGGGATTTGCCCCGGAGATAATCGCCACCAGCCCGTTGGTCCGCTGCGTACAAACGGCCCAAATTATTCTCGACGTCCTGCCCGGCAACGCCGAATTGGTCGAACTTGACGAGTTGGCCCCGGGCAGCGATCTGACGTCGCTGATGGAATGGACGGCCATACAGGAAGGGCGGTGTCGGCAGGTAGCCTGGGTCGGCCACGCCCCGGACGTCGGCCGCATGACCGCGGCGCTGGTCGGCGGTACGGAGGGTTGGGTCCGTCTGGCCAAGGGCGGCGCGGCAGCCATCCGCTTCTTCGGCCTGCCGGCAGTCGGCGACGGCGAACTCCGCTGGCTGGTGACTGCCAAGATGCTGGGGTGTTAGAGTGGATTGGTTTGTAGTGACCGCATTCATGCGGTTTTGGTAATCCGGACCCGATAAATCGGGTCACTACAAACCTTCGTACCTCGACCCACCCTACGACTACGACTACGACTACGACGGCTACGGATCGGCGTCACCATCTATTGCTTTGTCGGCAACTCGTTGCTTCCACCACTGCAAAACCTTCTCGCGGGCGTCGGGGGTGGCAAACCGGTAGCCGGTGATGCCATAGTTCTGGAGGTTCCGATCGGTAACCTTCTTCAGACCGAACTCGGCCGGCGATTCGCCGTGCCGTTTCAGCAACATGTCGGCCGCGATGGCACCGATCATCGCGCTGTGACCGTGCCCCCGGATGAACGTCTCCTCCCGGTCGAGCGAATCGGCCAACCAGATGTCCAACTCCGGCCAGGGATCGCGAACGGCGATCGCCAACGCGGCGGCCCACGGGTAGTTGTGCGGGGCGGCGGCGGTCGGCGGCAAGAATCTCCTGTCTTCCAACGCCTTTAACAACCCCGGCATCGCCTCTTTGGTCCCTTTGGAGATGAGAAACGTGCAGATCGAAGTGAACCGGCTTGCCACCGGGCGAGTTAGGCCGATCCGCCGATTGCCGGTCGCGTTCGGCCAGGCGGGCGGACCGTCGTCGACCTGATTGAAGTGCTTGCCGGCAAACCGGGATAGCTCTTTTGGATCGAGTTGGGCGAGTAGCTGCAACTCGGGTCCGGTCAAGGGTCGCTTCTCGGCCAGAATCCGATCGAAGGTCCGCCGGCTCAGCGCGGTCAGACGTTCTGCGTCGCTCAGCTCGACCCGGCGTGCGTACTCCGCACGGCGCCGCGGCGTCGACAGGTTGACCAGGCAGAACAGCGCCCCCGACTGGTTAGGATGCGCAATAGCCACACCCACCGGATAGTCGCCCTCGCTGAGGTTGCTGCCGCTGACGCAATGGGCCGTGCGGTCGTCGATCCGGTCGAAGTGACTTGGCCGCGGGGCGCCGGGCCGCTGGCTGGGTACACCGATCAGTAGTCGCTGTCGGCTCGGGTTATGGCCGCCCATCCAATACTCGGCGACCATCGCCGGCCGGGTCAGTTCGAGTAGTTCTTGAAGTCGGGTAGCCGGCTCCTCACGCGGTTGCTCGGCCAAACGCTTCTTGAGTGCCCGATTCACCTTGGCGATGTTTTCGTCCCGGTGCAGCAGCGCCTTCAACCGCTGGCTCGACCCCAGCCGAACGGCGTAGGAGTCGTCGTCCAACTGGCTGACCAGCCGGTCGAATTGCTCGTCGGAGAGTTCGTCGACCTCTTCCAACTCGACCTTGGGCAGTCGGCGTTGCCATCGCTGAAGCCGCTACCGAACCTCGAACGAGTCGCGCTGGCCGCTCAGAACTCGCTGGAACTCGATCGCCAGCGGCCGGGCTAATTCCGGCTTCTCGAGCAGCGTCTCCATTTCGTCGGCCGCCCGCTGCCGCGTCTCGAACCGGTCGCTGTCGAGCCGCTCGACGAGCCGCTCGACCGTTTCGCGGATCTGCTCGGTGTCGGTCGCGTCCGGGGCAAGCAGACCAACCGACAGCAGACAGCAGATGGCGGCGATGCGGGACATGGAATTGGGGGGCTCGGGTCTTCGGGCAGCCTCTATATAATATCATAAATCGGCCCCCGCGTGTCTACCGGGATTTCGTCGGGACAATCGACAATAGCCGGGACGCAACGCGTCGCGGGATTCGTCGAGAAACGCCCGCGACGCGTTGCGTCCCGGCTATCGGGCGTTTAATGCGAAACTTTGCCCCTACGGCGAAACTACACCCCTCGGTAGGTGATAGAATGCAAGGGCCATGATCACGTAGACGCCCAGCAGCATTACGCCCTCCATCCAGTGGCTCTCGCCGTCCTGGCTAACCATCGAGAGGATACCCACGGCCAGCATCACTGAGATCGTCTCCGGCAGTGTGAAGTGCAGGTCCAGCGGCGGGTCGTGGCCCATTGCCAGACTGGCGAAGACCAGCACCGGGGCGACGAACAGGGCGATCTGGATGCCGCTGCCCACGGCCACATGGAAGGCCAGATCCATCTTGTTCTTCATCGCCATCAGCACGGCCGTGGAATGCTCGGCCGCGTTGCCGATCACCGCCACCACAATCACGCCGACGAACACGTTGTTCATGCCTAGCGTCTCGCCGGCGACCTCGACCGAATCGACAAGCAATTCGCTCATCGATGCGCCGCCGACGGCGTCCGCCTCAAGCATCTCCATCGAGGTTCGCCGATTCTATCCATTCACGCCGTGGTCCCCCCTTCCGCCCACCTCCGATTCGTGGCCGCACCAC
>SDBT01019817.1_pt1 | contig 10538 bp, 6 predicted proteins | sample 2277101 | NCBI WGS metagenome assembly SDBT01 (sample SAMN10404973, study PRJNA504765) | marine sediment metagenome | isolation source: marine sediment core GS10_PC15, 103 cmbsf | place: Arctic Ocean: Southern Knipovich Ridge | collected 2010
GGCTGGCCCAGGAGCCGCCCCAAACCTCCCAGCAGATCGAAGACATGGTCTTCGAGGTCGTCAGCGAGCGTCAGAAGCGGTACTTCGCCGAGCACGGGGCGCTCGACTTCGCGCACCAGGTGCCCGGCCTGGATCGGTTCCGCGTCAACGTCTTTCGTCAACGCGGCATGACGTCGGTCGCCGCCCGGCGCGTGACCAAGCAGATCAAAGGCTTCGAGGAGCTGGGCGTTCCGCTGATCCTGCGCGAGGTGTCCAAGCTCCAGCAGGGTCTGGTGCTTCTGGCGGGCATCACGGGCTCGGGAAAGTCCACGACCATCGCCGCGATGATCAACGAGATCAACGCGACGCGGGCCTGCCATATCGTGACGATCGAAGATCCGATCGAGTACATTTTTGACGACGACAAGGCGTTCATCAACCAGCGCGAGATCGGCATCGATGTGCAGGACTTCCACGCGGCGTTGAAGTACCTCATGCGCGAGGATCCCGACGTCGTGCTGGTCGGTGAGATGCGAGACCGAGAGACCTTCGAGGCGGCCATGCACGCGGCGGAGACGGGGCACTTGGTGTTCGGGACGATTCACGCCTCCAGTGCCGCTCAGACGATCACGCGTATTCTCGATCTGTTCCCCGAGGGCGCACGGGCCCTGACCCGTCAGTCGCTCGTGTTCAATCTGAAGGCCGTCATCTGTCAGAAGCTCCTGAAGAGCATCCACCCTGACCGCGGGCGGATGCCGTGTTGCGAGATCATGATCGCGAACCCTTCGATCCGAAAGCTGATCGCCGAGTCGCGGGACTACGAGATCACGGCGGTGCTGAAGTCCTCTAAGGAAGAGGGCATGCAGGACTTCACCGAGGCGTTGCACGAGTTGATCCAGACGGAGTACATCGACCTCAAGACGGCGATGGAAGTCGCCCCGAACCCCGATGAGTTGAAGATGCGGCTCAAGGGGATCACGTCGGGTGCGTCGGCGATCTTGGGATAACGGGTCGAGCTATCAGCCGTAAGCCGTCAGCCATAAGCCGTAAGCCGACGGCTGATAGCTTATGGCTAACGGCTTACGGCTTACGGCTGACGGCTGAAGACTGACACGCATGCCGAATATTGAAATCAAATCGAAGAAGGGCCTTGAGACGATTCCCTTTGATGGGTCGAAGCTGACGATCGGCCGCGGCGCGGACAACGCCCTCGTTCTGTCTGATCGCGTGGCGTCGCGCAAGCACTGCGTGATCGAGCGCAAGGATGGGGGCGGTTTTGTCGTCCGCGATCTCGACAGCCACAACGGCACCTGGATCGGCGAGAACCGTGTGATCGAGGCGGCCCTCTCGTTCGGCGATGCCATCCGCATCGGCTCGACGACGATCCGCCTCGTGCCGGACGAACTGGACAAGGCGGCTGCGGCCGCCGCGCCGACGGCGGAGATCATCGCGGAGGAAGGGGAGGAGCTGCCGCCATCGAAGCCGAGCCGATCGGTCGTGGCGACAGCGCTCGCGGCGCGGGCCCTGGCGGCGGGGCCGTTGTCGAGGCAGCTCGGCCCGTTGATGGAGGCGTGCGCGAATGTGCCGAGGCCGCCCGGTGCGCCGGACGCGGCCAAAGACGTGCGGATGATGACGCGCAAGGGCAAGGAGCTGGCCCCGGAGAAGGTCGGGAAGGACGCACGGGGCGACGCGATCGAGGGGCTTCGCCAGTTGTTGTTTGTTTCGTTTCGGATTCGAGCGACGGACATCCACATCGAACCGCGCCCGGACACCTACTTGCTTCGGCTTCGTATTGACGGGCAGATGCATAGCCTGGGGCAGATGACGGCCAAGATGGGCATCTCCCTGTTGAACGTCATCAAGATCCTCTGCGATCTGGACATTGCGAAGCGCAGCATCGTGCAGGAGGGGAGTTTCTCGGTCGAGTTGGCCAGCCGGCGCGTGGACTTCCGCGTGAACCTGACGCCATCGGTGCATGGCCAGAAGCTGGCCTTGCGATTTCTCGACAAGGGCACAGTGCCCGATCGCTTCGAAGATCTGGGCATGACCGAGACGTCGATGGTCGAGTTGAACCGCCTGTGCGGCCAAGATGCGGGGATGATTATCCTGGCGGGCCCGACGGGCAGCGGCAAGACGACGACGCTCTACACGGCACTCAAGTCGATCGATGCCGAGACGCGAAACATCGTGACGATCGAGGATCCGGTCGAATACGAGTTGGAGAACACGACGCAGATCACGATCGACCCGCGGCACGATCTGACCTTCTCCTCGATCTTGACTTCGATTCTCCGGCAGGACCCGGACGTGATTCTCGTGGGCGAGGTTCGCGACCAGGAGACCGCCAAGACGGCGATGCAGGCGGCGACGACGGGCCACTTGGTTCTGACGACGCTCCACGCCCGCGACACGGTCGGCACGATCTTCCGATTGCTGGACCTGGGGGTGGAAGGCTTCTTGATCGCCAGTGCGGTGACGATGTGCATCTCGCAAAGATTGGTGAGGCGGTTGTGCCCGAACTGCAAACGAGCGTACAAGCCCGATGCGGCTCAGATTCGCAGGATGCGGCTCGAGGGCCGGAGCTATGGCGACTTGTACGACGCCGTGGGTTGCAAGAAGTGCATGGGTATGGGCTATTGTGGGCGCATGGCGTTGTTCGAGATTTTGATGTTCACGCCCCAGCTCCGCGACGTGATCCTGACGCGGCCGACGATTTCAGATATCCGCAAGGCCGCCGGTGAGTGGATGTTTGAGACGCTTCAGGAGTGCGGCTACCGCAGGGTGCTGGAGGGGGAGACGACGTTCTCAGAGGTCGAGCGCGTGTCGGGGATGGCGTGAAGAGAGTTATCAGTTTTCAGTTGTCAGTGGGGGGGGGCGTTCCAAAGCCCGCGGCTGGCCAGCCGTGAGGCCGTTTCGCCGATTTGGCGTTTTTAGAGGTTTCCTTGCGTGTAACATGCTGCTAGGATGAGGGTCCTGCCGACTCTGGATCCACGCTGGCTGGAGCTAGACCTGCCCCATGCTTTCGACATACTTCGCTGATTCGACGTTGAGCTTCATGGCGGAATCGCCCCTTCTCGCGGCCTTGCCGACCGAGGGTGGCTACTTCAGCCTCATCAAGCTCGTTCTCTTCACGGCCGCGTGCATCCTCTGGGCGCATAACTCGGCCTGGGTGCAGAAGGATCTGAGCCAACTGCGCGTCCCCAAGGGGCTGTGGCTGCCGGCGATTTACGGGACCGGGATTCTCTGCCTCGTGATCTGGCTGCTCGTGCCGCTGTTCTGGGTGAGTTTCGGCATCTTCGTCGTCCTCTACGGAACGGCGATCATCTGCTATGCCGTCTTCCACAATCGACGCGTCTCGCCGGCTCAGACCATTCTGACGCCGACGCACCTTGCGCGACTCTTCGCCGCCGGCGCCGGCTCCAAACGCGGGGCGAGCGACGCCAAGGACCGCGTCCGTCTGAAGAACGCCGCCGGCAAGAAGCCCGCTTGGCCGAGCGATCCGGAGGAACACGCCGCATACGCTGCGATGCAGGACCTCCTGTTCGACGCGATCTGGCGGCGCTGTAGCGACATTCGTCTCGATCTGTTGACGAACCAGCCGGTGAAGGTCATCTACAAGGTAGACGGCGTGGACCGTGCTCGCGAACCGATCGAGGCCGAGTTCGGCGCTTCGATCTTCTCGCATCTCAAGCGGATCAGCGGCATGAACCGGGAGGAGTTGCGTCGCCCGCAGTCGGGGAGTTTCAAGGCGACGATCGGCGCCGGGGGAGAGAGCGACAAGGAGGTCGAGGTCGACGTCAAGACGTCGGGCAGCACGGCGGGGCAGCGGATGCTGCTGAAGCTGTTCTCGGTGGAGTCCAAGCTCCGCCTGGAGGACATCGGGTTGACGAAGGCCCAGCTCGACGCGTTTCAGGGGCTGGTCAAATCGCCGAAGGGCGTCATTCTGGTCAGCGGGCTTCGGGGCGGCGGCGTGACGAGTACCCTGTACGCCATCCTCCGCGGGCACGATGCGTTCATGCAGAACATCCACACGATGGAAGTCTCCAAGGCGATGGATCTGGAGAACATCACCCAGCACGTCTACGACAGTCAGGACGGGTCGGTCAGTTTCGGCAAGCGTTTCCGCTCTATTCTCCGGACCGAGCCCGATGTCGCGATGGCGGGGGACACCCCGGACACGGAGACGGCCGCGCTGGCCGCGGCGTCGGGGCGCCAGGGAAAGAAAATATACCTGGGTATGAATGCAAAGGACACGTTCAGCGCCCTGCGTCGCTATCTCCAGGGCGTCAACGACAATGCCCTGGCGGCGTCGAGCCTGCTGGCAGTGACGAGTCAGCGGCTTGCTCGCGTGCTTTGCACCGAGTGTCGCCGCGCCTACAAGCCCGACCCCAAGCTCCTGAAGAAGGGCAATCTTCCGATGGGGGCGAATCGGCCGTTCTACCGTCCGCCGACCGAGGACGAGATCGAGGTGGACAAGCAGGGCAACCCGCTCTTGTGCCCCGTCTGTCAGGGGACGGGCTACATCGGCCGGACGGCCGTGATCGAGTTGCTCCTGTTGGATGACGACCTGCGATCTCATGTGGCTCGAGGGACGCCGCTGCCGACGCTGAAGGTCGAGGCGCGGAAGAAGGGCATGTTGTATCTACAGGAAGTGGCGTTGCACAAGGTTTACGAAGGCCAGACGAGCATCAACGAGGTGTTGCGCGTGACGAAGGAGCCGACACCTAGAAAGTAGGCTGCCGAGCGACCCCGGGCCCCCGCGTCGTAGCGGGCCGCCTCCTTCCACCACGGAACCCGGCGGGCCCCTAACCCCGGGACACGACGCAGCCGGCTCCAACGCGTCTATCCGAGGTAGACACCGGATCGGTTTGAACGAACTTCTCCAGCGGAATTGTCTGAGAGGCTATTTACGATGTTGTTCGAAATCGTCGTCGCGCTAATGGTGATCCTGGTAGCAGCCTTCTGGACCTACCAGGGTTTCTTCAGCAGCATCATCATGTTCTTCGAGACGGTCATTGCCGCGATGGTGGCCTTTGCCTTCTACGAGGCTGTCAACGGGCTGTGGTCCGTGCATACCGGCGATGGCTTGGGCCTGCCGTTGGCACTCATGCTGCTGTTCATAGGCACACTCATGGGGCTGCGGACGGCGACGGATCGGCTGATCCCGGACGACGTGCGGGTGCCGCTACCCCTCGACCGCGCCGGCGGGGCCGTATTCGGGTTGTTCACCGGCATGCTGCTGATCGGCATGGCGCTGATCGGCATCCAGATGCTGTCCATCGGCTCGGGCGTGTTCGGGTTCGAACGCTACACGATCAACAAGCTGGGCGAACTCGAAGAGAACAGCCTGTCGTTCCTGAGCCCGGACGAGTTCGCGGCCGGCATGGTCTCGATGCTCTCCAACGATCGCTTCGGCGGCGACGATGCGTTGGCCCATGCCAAGCCGGATCTCATCAAGAGTCTCTATTCTTCCCGAGCGACGCCACAGACCGAGGCCCGGGTCTTCTTGAAATCGAGCGATCTGACGGTGACGAACTATTGGGACTCTCGCCAGATCGACCAGGTGCAGCAGACCCTCAATGGCGGGACGATGGTGCGGGAGTTCGAGACGCAGGAGGCGCCGGGGACGAGCAAGTACTTCGTGTGCGCCGTCGGTGTCGATCAAGCGGCCGCGAAGAAGGGCAGGCAGGATATCCACTTTCGGCCAGCCCAGTTTCGGGTCGTCGGTCCGCCCCCGAACGCCCAGGGCAAGTTCATCAGGCCCCCGCACATCTACCTGGCATCGGGCATGAGCGACATCTATACGCACAAGCAGCACGGCCCCACCCTCGTGAAGGACAAGCAGCGAGAGCGCCTCGTCGCCTTTCATCCGACGACTGATTTCGTCCTCGGCCCCAATACCACGAACATCATCAAAGACCAGGACAAGTACAAGTTCGACGTGGCCTTCGAGGTGCCGGACGACTTCGAGCCGTGGTACGTCGAGTTCAAGCACGGGGCACGGGCCGATCTGACGACCCTGGACAAGAAGACAAACGGCAAGGGGACGCCGAGTTGGGCATCGCGGCCGCTCGGCTCCACCGGCGGCAAGTCGGGGCTCGTCAGCACAGACAGGCCCAAGGTGGGCGCGGCCCCCGGCGGGCGGCTTCAGATCGCCAATGCGATCGAGGACCGTACGGGCTTCTCGGATCTGCTCCCGATTCCGCTCAATGCCGAAAATGACATCGTCAAGCAGCACTCCGCCGGGACCAAGCTTCGCGGCGGCGACAATTGCCATTTCCACGTCGAGGCGGAGATCGGCTTCCCTGGCGTGGAGATTCGCGAGTTCATCGTGCCGCAGGGAAAAGTGATGTTCCAAGTCGGCGCCGAGGTCGTCAAGGCCAAGAGCATGTGGGGCAACGCGATCAACTTTGCCAATCGCGTAACGGCACAGATTCGCGTCAAGGATGACAAGGGCAAGGAATATTTTGCCATCGGTCAATATGCCGCCGCGGAGATCGACGGTCAGTGGATCATCGAGATTCAGTACTACCCAGAGCACGAGGTGCCCGAGCGGGCCCTCAGCGGTAAGAAGGCCACGCGCGTGACCAAGAGTGTGCTGAAGAAGGCGGGCAAGGACAAGAGCAAGTTCGGATATCTCTTCATCGTCGACCGTAGGGTGAAGATCGTCAGCTTCCACTCCGGGTCCAAGAAGTCCCAGGCCCTGGATTTCCCTCCGCCGCCTTGATGAGACGAATCTCGAATCGTCGTGTGCCGCTTGCGGAGTGTGGGGTGCCGTGCGAACCTATCCGGTTGTGAGTTGTAGGGCGGGCTTCGCCCGCCGTCGGCGGCTCGCCTCCAGCCAAAGGCGGGCGGAGCCCGCCCTACAGGACTATGTTCGTGCGAATCTATCCGGTTGAGAGTCTGCCCCCTCAAGGTTGGTCCGCACAGCGGACCCTACGAGGCTTGCCTCTCGTCGTCTTGCTTCCTGCCGTCTTGTTCCTTGGAACCGCCGGGCTTCGGGCCGATGCCCCCACGTCGGCACCGACGACAGCACCTTCCACCTCTCGCGAAGCCGAGACCGACCTACTCGATCGGGCCGAGACCGATCTGCTCGAGCGGATGGAGCGGGCATTTGTAGCACTGGTGGATCGCGTCGGCTCCGCCGTTGTGGCGATTCAGGCCGATCGCCGCCCTGACAGCCTGGGCGAACGGGCCGATTGGAAACCCCACCGCTGGACCGGCATCGGAAGCGGCGTCCTCATTCGCGACGATGGCATGATCCTGACGAGCCAGCACGTGATCGACGGGGCGGCGGTGATCCATGTGACGCTTCAAGACGGCCGTCGCTTTATAGCCCGGGTCATCGCCGCCGATCGCCGCTCCGATCTGGCGGTGATCCGCATTCACGCCGATCGCCTGGGCCACGCCGAGCTTGCCGGCGACCGGCCCGTGAAGCGGGGACATCTGGTCCTTGCGCTTGGCAATCCGTTGGGACTCGCGCGCGACGGGCAGGCCGCCGTGAGCCACGGCATGATCAGTGCGATAGGACGTCCGCTGCCCGAGGCGTTCGGTCGCGAAGAGGATCGCTACTACGGCGACATGATTCAGACCACGGCGCCGATCAATCCAGGCAACTCGGGCGGGCCGCTCGTGAGCATTCGAGGTCGCGTCATCGGGATCGTGACGGCCGCGGGATCGCGAGAAGACGGGCATGAAGGCGTGGCCTTTGCCGTGCCGATCAATGTGCATACCCGGGCGATCATAGACCGGCTCCTGCGCGGCCAGAGGGTCGAATACGGTTATCTCGGTGTCCAGGTGGATAGCGTGTCGCCGGCCCAGCGACAAAAGGCCGGTCTGTCAGACGGGCCGGGCGTGCTGATCGACGCGACGTTTGCCGGCGGGCCTGCCAAGCAGGCCGGGCTTCGCACGGGCGATATCGTCACGAAAGTCGGCGACGACTTCGTCTACTCCGTCGAGCAGTTCGTCCGCGCGATCGGAGGGACGGGCGTGGGCCGCGAACTGACGCTGGCGTATGTGCGCGGGACGCGGCGCCGGACGGCCACTGTGACGCTGACGCGCCGGCCTGTGAGTGACAAGGACAAGTTGCCAGTGATCGCGTTCCGGTTTCGCGGGGCGGGGCTCGGGGCGGTCGTGCCGGGCGTTCGGTCGGCGACGAATCTGCCGGCCAAGGCACTGCTCGTCTTGCGCGTCGATGCCGGCTCGCCGGCGGATCGGGCCGGGCTCGTCCCAGGTGACGTGATCGTCAGGGTCGGCGGCAACCCGTTGACCGATGCCGCGTTCGGAGAGGCGACGAACAGCCGAGACGACGTCGTACTGGGCCTAGCCAGCGGCGGCTCCGTGATGGTCAAAGGGGAGTAGTTCTCAGTTCTCAGTTCTCAGTTCTTAGTTGTCAGTTGTCAGCTTTCGGTTTTTGGCTCTTGGCTTTCGGTTTTCGGCTTTAGGTTTTCGGTTTTCAGCTTTCTCTCCACGTGTTATGATCCGCTATCTTTCCAAGGAGCCCCCACGATGCAGACATCTACCGTACTGGCGATTCCCGACGTCGAGCACCTGACGCGTTTGATCCGCGACGTGCCCGATTATCCCAAGCCGGGGATCATGTTCAAAGACATCACGCCGCTGCTCGCTTCGCCGGCGGGGCTTTCCATGGCGGTCGAGTATCTCACGCAGCCCTATCGCGAGATGGGTGTGGACATCGTCGTCGGGGCCGAGAGCCGCGGGTTCATCTTCGGCACGGCCGTCGCGAGGAATCTCTCGGCCGGCTTCGTGCCCATTCGCAAGCCGGGCAAGCTACCGTGCGCCACGCGCCGAGCCGAGTACGAGTTGGAATACGGCACCGATGCGATGGAGATTCACGAAGACGCGATTGCTCCCGGCACGAGAGTGCTGATGATCGACGATCTGCTCGCCACGGGCGGCACGATGGCCGCCTGCTGCGATCTCGTGAGCGGGTTGAAGGGCGAGATCGTCGGCGCCGCGTTCCTGATCGAACTCTGCTTCCTCAACGGCCGGGAGAAACTCGGCGACTACCCGCTGCACTCCGTCATCAAGTTTGAAGGCTAAGGGATCGCGTGAAAGTAGCATGGCCGATTTCGCCCAGCAGTGTCCCCTCCGGCTTGCCGTTTGGCGAATCGACCGTTCACTTCATGTTTGCGCGATTCCTGAGCGGATCGCCAGGAGGAGTGAGCCCATCACCTATCGTGTCAGCCTCTCGGAACTTCCAGTTTAGCACCACCCCGGAGGGGCGGCGGCATGCGGGCCCTCTCCACCGATTCGCCCTGCGATGAGACCGAAGCGCCGCTCGTGTCCTTCCGCCGCCCCTGCCGGGGCGGAAGGTTGGTTGCGCGGTCGATTCCACGGGTTCCGCTGCGCTGCACCCGTGGCTACTGGCCGTCGCCCCTCCGGGGCGAGTGCTCGGGCGCGCCCAGGTGAGCGACTGTGCGGGTGCGCCATTGCGCGACTTCGCGACTTCGCGACTTCGCGACTTCGCGACTTCGCGACTTCGGCAGTGCGCGGGTGCGCGGGCTCCACCGTGGGTCCCGTCACGCAGTCTACATCACGGCACTACGGGCACGGCAGCCCTGACAGCGTTGCCTCAACGAACCGTTGCAAGTCGTCCAGATCGACGACGCCGTCGCCGTTGGTGTCAGCGCAGGTGCAGTCGTCGAGGAAGGGTATCGGAGCGCCCAGCATGCAGCGGGTGAAGCCGGGGGTGTCCAGGCCGTCGATCGCGCCGCTGCCATCCACATCGCCGGGAACGAGACAGACCGAGCCGCTGCAGTCGGGCGGCGGGCCGAGCTTCCAGGTCTCACCGTTGACAATACCGGCTGTCATGCCCCCAAACAGTACGGCCTCTCCACGAGCGGCGTCAAAGGCCATGGCGGGGAAGACGCGCGCAACCGGGCCGGCCGTGGGGATCAACGGCGCCCAGTCCAGGCCGTCCCACATCCAGGTGTCACCCAATTCCAACGGGAAATCGAACCCGCCGAAGAGCACGGTTGCGCCGATCGCGCTGTCATACACCATCGCGTGTTCGCTCCGTGCCGGGGGGACGACTGGCGACACCAGGGGCGCCCAGTCCACGCCGTCCCACGCCCAGGTGTCGTCCAATGCCCCCGCAGCGCCGAATCCGCCGAAGAGCAGGGTCGTGTCGCTGGCGATATCGTAGGCCATGGCATGGGCCTCGCGTACGCCGGGGACGGTTGGCGGCGCCATGATCGCCCAGTCGAAGCCGTCCCATGTCCACGTGTCAGCCAGTGACACGGGGGTGCCGTCGAGTCCCCCGAAGAGGACGGTCGTTCCGAAGAGGGCACCGCCGTGGTAGGCCATGGCGTGGAGCCAGCGTGCGGGGGGGGTCATCGGCGGCAGCATCTCCATCCAGTCAGTACCATCCCAAGTCCACGTGTCGGCCAGCTCCATTCCTAGGCCGTCGAGTCCCCCGAAGAGTACGGTGACTCCGCTAGCCATGTCGTAGACCATGGCATGATTCGTGCGTGCGGGGGGGCTGATCGCCGGCGTCATGACCGTCCAGGTGACACCGTCCCACTCCCATGTATCGT
>SDBT01019818.1_pt1 | contig 10537 bp, 10 predicted proteins | sample 2277101 | NCBI WGS metagenome assembly SDBT01 (sample SAMN10404973, study PRJNA504765) | marine sediment metagenome | isolation source: marine sediment core GS10_PC15, 103 cmbsf | place: Arctic Ocean: Southern Knipovich Ridge | collected 2010
CCTTTCGAGTAACCCCGCCCCCATAAGAGATTTGTTGTCTGAATTAGCTGGGCGCGGCCTATCGTTGTCTGGAATGACGTATGAAATCTCTTGTGTTGAGGCTTTCTGTCAAGAGTGCCACATGCGGTTTGACGAGATATATCATCTAGCTTCTGTTGTGGGCCCCGCTGGCGTATTGGAACACGCCGGCAACATGGCTGCTTCTATAATTTGTAATACCAAAGCTGTCGCAGATTTGGCGCTGGAACAGAGTGCGAAGCTTTTAGATGTCTCCACCAGCGAAGTTTATGGGCCCATAGTTGGGTCTTTATCAGAGAAGCAGGACATGGTAATCCCCTCGCGGACAACCGTTAGGCTAGAGTACGCTGCTGGAAAGTTAGCCTCTGAGATCATGTTAGTCAACATGTCCAGGACGACAGATTTGGATATACGCATTGTCAGGCCTTTCAACGTAGCCGGCCCAAGACAATCATCCGAGGGTGGGTTCGTTGTCCCGAGGTTCATGGAACAGGCGATTGCCCATAAGTCCTTAACGATTTTTGGTGATGGGCAACAGCTTCGCGCGTTTACTCACGTTAAGGACGTAGCGGTGGGTCTGGTTGCGGCTATGGCCGATGATCGCTCCGGCGAGATATATAACATAGGCAATTTGCAGAACAAAACCACGATAGATGACTTGGCTGATCTGGTGATAGAAGTAACGGGTAGCAAGGCCGGTAAAATATATGTTGATCCCAAGGATATACACGGCCCTTTGTTTGAGGAGGCGGCAGACAAATACCCAGATGCCACGAAGGCGATGGCTTGTTTGTTTTGGCGACCTAAGTTAGATCTCGGGGTTATAATTCGAGATGTGTATGATTATTACCAATATGCTTCTTACAAGAGGAAATATTCGCATGAAGATCAGCTCCGTTGCGCCAGCTAAGTTCGATGATATTTTTGAAATCTTTGCTGAATCGTATGTGCAAACAATGGATATTCCTTTGATCGTTGTTGACGATGGGCTTACCAAGAAGGTCAGGGATAAGTACGATAAGTTCTCGTATATCCCCGCCCCGTCGCCCTATGGCTTCCCTAAGTCCATAAATAGAGGCGTTTCCTTTGCTGGCGGAGGCGATGTAATCTTGTTTAATGACGACTGTTATATCCATACGGAGGGGCTTGCATGGATATTGCAGAAAGTTGCCTATGCCTCGGACAAGATAGGGGCAGTTTCCCCCATAAGACAGGATACTTTGACAGAAGATTTCGAGAACGACTCGATGGACGCCGCCCATGAAGCCTATTTAACTGAGTTGGGATATAGGCGTGATGACCTCATGGATGTAGATGGCGTTTCTTACGAGATAACTGGCGGCCGTCCATACTTTACTACGGTGTATATAAAGCGTAGTACTTGGGTTAAGGTAGGGCAAATGGACGAGGACTTTGTATCGGGTAGAGACGATGCAGATTGGTCTGTTCGTATGGAAGATGCTGGATTTCTTACTGCCCGTTGTTGGGGTGGCTTTGTGGAACATGGTGGCATGAGGTTTGATGCGAGTATATCGAACACTCGAAGACGGGTAGGTCTTTCTGGGACCAGTCAAGAGGAAGTGGATCTTTTCGTTAAGAAGCACGGTATTGATAGGCAGAAGTTTGCAGGAGGTATCCGAACGTGAAGCGCGTTGTCTTGATATCCCCTCCACATTCAAAGGTAAATAATGACAGATTAGATCCGCCGCTAGGGCTGATGTATCTCAGTAGCGCATTGAAGAAAGCAGGGCATAAGACAGATATACTTGATTACGCTGGCGGGGAAATACATGCCCTCCCCGATGCCGATATATACGGATTTATCACATATAGCCCAACGTATTCTTGGTCGGTTAAAATGGCGGGGCATGTCAAGCAGAATTATCCAGAATCAAAGGTGATAGCTGGCGGGGCGCACGTATCAGCATTGCCAGACGAATGTATCAAGGATTGGGATCACATAGTCGTGGGCGAGGGCGAAGAAGAAATCGTTAGAATAGCCAATGGCGAGGCGGAAGACGCCATACTGTACGCAGATCCCATTATGAACCCCGACTCAATAGAGTTTCCAGATTACGATTCTGTGGACATTCAAACGTATGACAGGACTCTGGATGGCGAGAAGTTGTTGTCTATATTCAGTTCCAGAGGGTGTCCATATAATTGTGCGTTCTGCAATTCGATAGTATGGACGGGCGGTAAAAAGGTTAGGTTTAGAACTCCGGAGAACGTGGCCGATGAAATCTCCTATTTGCAGGCCCGGTTCGGTGTAGACCATTACAGGTTCATAGACGAACTGTTTGCTATGTCGGTATCCAGAGTGAATGCAATGGCGGCGGCTCTTGGGCCTCTGGGTATTGTATACAGATCTAACGCCAGATGCAATACTTTCACGAGTAAAATGGCCGTGCCGTTATATGATAGCGGATGTGTCCAGGTAGAGTTTGGCGTAGAGTCTGGCTCTCTACCCGTCCTCAAGGCTATGAATAAACAACAAACTCCTGATGATATTAGAAGATCTATAGGGGCGGCTAAAGAGGCCGGATTAAAAGTAAGGGTTTACCTGATAGTTGGTTTCCCTGGTGAGACGTGGGATACAGTAAACGAAACGTGCGACCTAATGATTGAGTGTATGCCCGACGAAGTATTGGTTCATACACCTGTTCCTTTCCCGGGAACTCCGATATACAAAAACCCAGAGCAGTTTGGAATAACGTGGATGGATAAAGACCTTAGTAACTACATGCAAATATCAAAAAACATGAAGAGTTATTATCTAATATCTCACGAAACTGCCGATAGGGACATGATAGCAAAGATGTGGGAACATGCTGTGGAGAGGTTGTCAGTAATCAAATGGTATCACGGCAAAGGCTAAAGAGGTGGTAGCTATGTTGAGAGATATGACTGATGAAAAGGCGTTTGACTACATAAAAGAAAATGACGTAGAGATCCTTCAGTTCAAACAGGAACTCGTACCTGCTATGTTACTTATACGAAACCACCTATCCGATCCAAAGGTAGTGGTTGAAATAGGATCGGGCGGCGGTGGTAATATATGTATGTTAAGTAAGATGCTGAGCGATGATGGTCTGGCGATTTCAATCGAGCCAAATGCGAATCGGCTCAACACGGAGTTTGTTTATAAATCTTTAGGCCCAATAAGGTTCGTGCATATACCTTGTCGATCTGATGATCCAGAGGCGATACTCCACTTGGAGGTTGTCCTGGATTACCAAAAGATTGATATACTATACATAGACGGCTTGCACAGATATGAGTTTGCGAAGCGTGATTATGAGGCATATAGCGGATACATGAATACTCCCGGGGTTATAGTGTTCCATGACATAGCGATGGGTATATGGAGTGACGGCGAGCCAATGGTCGGCCTGTATTGGAGCGAGATAATCAAGAAGAAAGGATACTACGCTGAGTTACGATACGACCTCAATAGACCAGGATTTGGAACTGGTATCAGGTTCTTGTAAGGAGGTTCAATAATGGCGAGAAAGCGCACAGTAATATTGGCTATCGATGCCTTGGATATTAATTTAGTTGAGGAATTTGAGTGTACCAGTCTAATGCTAGATCACTATGGCAAGACGAACATCGCCGAATTCGGCAAACCTCCGCAAACTATGTCTATATGGTCCAGCTTTGTAACGGGCGTCAATAAAGAGAAAGAGGTCTTGGCTTGCGGTTGGAACGGGAAATGGGATGTAGGCTATCATTTGAAAGAAAGTTGGTTTAGCAAGTTTGCAGATCCGTATATAGTCGGCCTGCCTGGTTACAACCTTGGCATGGTTCCGATACGCTACCCTCAAATGCTGATCATTCAATATATAAATATTATGCACAGATGCTACAGCCTTGACGATGAGGGCCCGGAGGCCAAGCAAATCCTAGAAACATTTGACGACGCGGTATTTGCCCATTACAACCGTAGCAAGGAGCTATTTTATACTTGCTTGGGCAAAAAGCATGATCTTATAATTCTCTATGTTCTAATGATCGATCTGATAGGCCACATGCACTTTCCCAACAAGGGTATAATGCGGCTTGCATACGACGAGGTAGAGTCAGTCGCGGCGCATGTGCGTGATATGGATGCTAACATAGTAATAGTTAGCGATCACGGAATGGTGCTGAAAGATTCTGGCCCCGCACACGCTGATGATTATGGTTACTGGGCGACCAACTTTGCCGATCTTGGAACGCCAAAGATAACAGATTTTGCTGACATAATAACCACAAGGGCGGGGGTATGAAACTCGATAGGCTAGATATGCTCGAATCTGAAAGCATATATATAATTCGGGAGGCGTACTATCTCTTTGAGAAAGTGGCACTCTTGTCGAGTATGGGCAAGGACAGCATGACATTGCTGCACTTAACAGCGAAAGCGTTTGGGGGCGACATTCCGTTCCCAGTCGTTCATATAGATACCGGTTGCCAGATCCCCGGAATGATAGAGTGGCGCGACGAGGTGGTCGATCAGTCGGGCATAGATCTGATAGTGGCGTCCTCGGATAGATCTTTCACTCAGTTTGAGGATAAGCTGGATTGCTGCACAAGCCTCAAGACCAAGGCGTTAATTGATTGCATTGCTGAATATGGATTCGATGCGCTTATCCTTGGTATTCGCGGTGACGAACACGGCGTCCGCGCCAAGGAACGGGTCATGTCGCCCAGAGACGTTGACTTTACATGGAACTACATGGATCAGCCGCCGGAACTCTGGGATCAGTACGGAACATTCGCCGCACACCACATGAGGGTACACCCATTGCTGCGATATACAGAGTTGGACGTTTGGCGATATATAAAACGAGAGCGCATTGACGTTATTTCGCTTTATTACAGCACTAACGGACATAGGTACAGAAGCTTGGGCTGCCAGCCTTGCACCGAGGCCGTAGACTCGACGGCGGGTACTATAGACGAGGTTATTGACGAGGTTGAGAATTCACCGATCAGTGAGCGCAGCGGCCGGGCACAGGACAAAGAACACGCGGCTGCTATGCAACACCTCAGAGCTTTGGGATATATGTAGGTATATTATGAATGTAGCGATACTGGGCAGCGTAGATCACGGAAAGTCAACGCTGATAGCGCGTCTTTTAATAGACAGCGATTCGGTCAAACCTGATAGAGTTAGGGCTGTCGAGGCCGCATGTAAAGCTTTAGGCAGGCCGGTAGAGATTGCATATATCTTGGACGCGCTGAAAGAGGAACGTGCAAACGAGATGACCGTAGATACTGCACGGGCTGTATTCCAGCATAGCGCCAGTAGACATTATACGATAATAGATACACCGGGACACCTTGAGTTCCTCGGCAATGCACTGAGCGGCGCCACACACGCGGACGCGGCCATACTGGTTGTGGACGTTACCGAGGGTATGACCGATCAGACCATGCGCCACTATAACTTGCTGAGGCTTCTGGGCATAGACCAGATTATAGTCGCTGTGAATAAAATGGATCTAATTGATTACAAGTATACCCCATTCTTTAATCTGCGCTCAGATATATGTGATTCTGTGGGCCTAAGCCCGGACTGCGTTATACCAGTTTCAGCCAGCGGTGGTGATAACGTAATCTTTCCAACCGAGAGATTGAAAGGCTTGCCGACCTTGCTGCGGGCGTTGGAAGGCTTGGCAGACGTTTCCGATCCGTCAGAATTGCCCACGCGGTTTGTTGTTCAAGGTGTATACAACGCGTTGGCTCAAGGCAAAGTCGTTTCTGGATTCGTAAGTATGGGCGATGTGCTGGTAATCCAACCAGACGGCATTCCAACTACGGTGCTGAGTATCTGTGACGGCACTAGATCCTTGGGTTTTGCTACGGCTGGCAAATCCGTATCCCTCGGTTTAAGCGTCGCCACACAGCGCGGAAGCTTGCTAACGTCAGCTTATCCAGCAATCGTAACAGACGAGATCAAGGGTGTGCTGTTGTGGATAAACGAGGAACGCTCTAATCATAGAGAATACGGGCTTAGGCATTTAACGACCGAAACGGTGTGCAAATTGAACGTGGATAAGCGCATAGATATAGTTTCACTGGCGGAATCTGACTCAGAGACAATCAGCAACAACGATCTGGCGCGGGTTACTATATCGACGCGAGATCCTATAGCGGTAGATTCTTATAGCGCTCTACCCCAGACGGGCAGATTCGTGCTCACAGACAACGGTGTTATCTGTGCGGCTGGCGTTATTGGCGATCAAGGACAACTCTAATGGAACTATTCTGGAATAGCATATTGAGTTTTATGTACGGCAGTCTGGGTATATGGAAGCGGCCACCAGCAGCGGACTGGTTGACCTTGGGCTACGGCTATTCCGTAGCAGATACGGACAAATAACATGGCCATTACAAGACTATATCTACAGAATCAGATCAAGTCGGCATTGGGGCTTGCCAGAACCGTCGAGGACGGGCTTTTGCCCGACAGCTTGATCCAGGAGGCGATCAACGACGCGCTGAAACAGATAACGGCCGACTGTGACCTCCAGCCAGACAAACGCGACATAGCGCTCAGAGCGGGCAGGTGGAAGTATCCTTTTGACCTGGACGTGGTAAAGATTCGCGCTGTTTGGTATATAGATACAGACGGAAGAAGATATGAGTTGGATCTCGAGGAAGGCGACAACTTCATGTGGGGCCTCGATCCCGAGGATACGGATAGCCAGCCTTGGTTCTACAGTTATCCGCACATGCAGAGACCCGTTTTGCATTTTTACGTGAACGCGCCGCCGGTATATGACTATATAGACGATTCTGATGTGACTACGCGCAGTATCAGAACCGTGATAGACTCTGCCGCTAACTTTGGGAAATTGCTTGACGGGACGAGGATTAAGCCCAAGTGGATAGTTCACAATACTACAGACGATTCCTATGGATACGTCGAGGTTCTGGATACCACAACGGCAAAGGTGAACGGAACAATGGACGCAGGTACGAACTCTACAAGGCTTATAGACGGCGACGTGGACTTTGTGGCGACCTCTGTGGCTGTAGACGATATAATCTGTCTGATTCGCAGCGGCGTAGTTGTAGCTTACGCCTTTGTAACTGTTGTTGCAGCCAACCAGCTTACATACGAGGGGATTCAGGGCGTAGTCGATACCTTTATTTTGGGCGATTTGTATAAGGTGGGGCGAGCTACAGAGATACGCCTTTCGATGGACGCGCCACACCCGGGATTGCGTGACGGGGCAAACAATAGGTTTGCTGTGTCTGACGCTGCAAAGGCCACCATAGTAGCAACGACCTTTACACCTACGAGGTGTACGGGAGGTGGCGTTGCCGGTTCAGAGGAGGGCGATACAGCGATAGCTGCCGGCGGTAGTCACGGTAGGATCTCTGGCGCTACCTCAACTTACGTGGACGTGGATATGTGGCGAGGTGGGCAGCCAGCGGATGGCGAGGTCGTAACTGTCAGAGAGTGCGATCAGTATCAAGTCGAGGGCAGGTTTAGGACGCAGCGAGCCATGTGGATTTCGCCAGCCGCGACCTCCAGCGCTACATTAGGAACTGAGAATCTTGAGGTATGGTTTAATGCCATGCCGACCTTGCCCGAGAACGACGACGATCCGATAGAGATACCTCATGACGGCTACATGGAGGCGCTTGTTAAGTGTGCCATGTGGAAAGCGCGGTTCCTTCAAGGCATACACACTCACCTTGAGGTCCGCGGCATGGAACAAGATTACAAAGATTCAGCCAAGGAGGTGATGGGCGACAGCAAGCAATCCTCACCGCAGAAGACGATCTCGGCTTGGGAAAATAGGAAATCCGGCCTCCGAAAGAGGTATTGGGGCCGTAGAGAGCAAGGTCGAAGCGGTGTGGCTTGGGATATAAGAGAATAAATGGGCTTAATGCTCCTGACTCAAGTGGGTCAGTAACCCGGCGCGCAGTTGTCATTGGCTGTGCTATACGAAGAAGGTAGGTACCACAATGCAGTTATACTCACGTAAGATAGCGAGGGGTGGCAAAGATCACCCAAAGTTTGCCAAGATAAGGGCAATGCTCAATTCTTGGCGCAAGCCGTCCGATAACACAGGCATACAGCGGCATAATGCAGGGGGCAGCCAGTTTGCCTTGTTGCATTACATGCCGCAAATCCCCTCCTTTGGTCTGGAAAAAGTCACGCTGAAGGTATACACCTTCTGTGACTATTCCGACTGTGTTAGTGACCAAATCGTTGGAAACGAATACAAGTGGAAGGAAAGTAGCGCCGGTAGCGGTACGGTTCTGGCGCCGATTGACGTGGTGGGCGGTGGCGGACAGTTCACGAATGGCGCACTCGACAACAACTTCTATTTCTACGAGAGCGGTGGCGAATTCTGTCAACTGCAAACCGACAGGGATATGTGGTTTAGGGCCAAGATTCAGATCAGCGATGCGACTCAGAGCGATTTCTTTATGGGAATATGCGCGAGGATCGGTGCGGGAAATATCTTTGATAATCGCGTGGATGCCGTTGGGTTTCATAAAGAGGACGGGGATACGAATATCGACTTTGAAATGCGGAACGTGACGGGGCCTGGTGACTCGTTGGCACAAGGAACGCTGGAAGATGCAACCGATATTACCCTCGGCTTCCGCTGGGATGCCAATAACCAGCAGGTCAATTTCTGGATCGATAATGTCTATATCAATAGAATAACCGATCCGCTTTACATTCCCACAACTGAAATGTGTGTTTCCTTTGGCTGTCGTAACGGCGAGGCCGCTGCAAAGTCGATGATTGTCAAGGAAATCTTGGTAATACAGGAAATTGAGTAAGGAGGACTTAACATGGCACGAAGCAAAAGAACTGGCAGACCGAGGGTTACTGAACCAACGCGGGGCGAATTTCCGCAGCTAGTAGACATAATGCAGAAGGATCACATGCCGGTGGTAGCGACTCAAACGCCACCCGTAGGTGTTGTGCGCGGTACCGCTCCGATCTTTACCAACAGAGATCGCTCTAAGGCACTCAACCCCGAGTAACGCAGCCGGCGGGGAGGGACTTCTGCCATGCCCCTCTCCGTCGGCCTCCGGGCCGACTTTTAATCGAACCAGTGCGGAATAGAAACAAGGAAAAGGTAATGCCAAAAGCACTACACAAGAAACTTAGCAGGTCGGCACGGAAGGCCGGGTTAAAGTCTGGCAGCAAGCGCCACAAGGCCTATGTTCATGGAACTATGAACAAGATTGAGAAACGCAAGAAAGCCAAACGACGAAAGGCTAAAAAGTGAGACAGCAGCGTAGTCTACGCATAGATAACTTTCGGTTGGCGCAGCGACGCGATGGCGCTCTACGCCAAGATAAGCTCTTTTCTATGCGAACACTGGAAAACTTTGACGTGATATACACCGACGGGAGGCTGCGGGTGCGACCCGGCTACACGCGGTGGAATGATACCGCTCTACCGGCAGTAGCCACGCAGCTATTCTACTTTGTGCCTTTGGACAGTCCCGATAGTGCGCATTTGTTGGGTATCTCAAACTCGCGGTGGTATGGGATAAGCGAGGTCGGCGCTCACAATCTGCTTAAAAACGAGGCCGCAACAGCAAGACGGCCGGTACTCACCGTTGGCGAAAGGTGCTTTTTTGGAACGGATACAGGCTGGTATTGGACGGATAATTCCTCTATAGGCGGGGCGACTAAGAGCTATCGGGTGGGGATAAAGAAGCCGACAGTTGCGCCTGCATTGGCAAGAACGCCAGAGGCGGGCCCGCGAGTTGCCGTTATACCCGGTGCGCGAATATGGCTCAACACTACAGATCAGCGTAGATTTGCGGCGAAGATGGTTCTTGGCTCTGCTACCAAGATAGGCTCTATGCGGATGTGCATATCCAAACCTTCAGCCGTAACCCCGGATGGGAACGTAGTTCTGAAGATATTTACCGACAATGCGGGCACCCCAAGCACTACGCTGGCCGATCCGAATCTGGTATCATGGCCTTGGCCTGTCGCGAACCTAGCTGTAAACTTTGCCGGAGGGATAAACGCCAATACCAAAGTCTTTCAGTTTCCAGAAGTGGTAGAATTGGCCGCAGGCACTTACTGGGTGGTATTGGAAGCGGACGCCGAGTATCGCACAAATTACAGCATTGCCCCCGCCGCTGAATTCTATTGCGACATACTCTACGATCAGCCGGGCGTACCGGATTGGGGCTACGCGAAATGGTGGAATGCTGTCACGACCTCTTGGGACGCCACAAATTACGAACCCCATTTATTGATTGGCGGCTTGAATGCAACCTACTGGTATGATTATGTATTTACTTATTTTAACACTACATATCTCAGCGAATCTCGGCCGTCGGTGCGCGAGCGGGTTAAGCCGATAGTGACGGAAAGATCGGTTGTCGTGTCTGGACTAACGGCCTCTGCCGATCCGCAAGTGGATAAGGTGCGGATATACAGACGGCAGGTTACGAATGCTGACGATATGGATGAGGACATAGCAGACGCGTACAAATTTGTAGCAGAGGTCAACGAGGCCGCAAGTTACACG
>SDBT01019819.1_pt1 | contig 10536 bp, 10 predicted proteins | sample 2277101 | NCBI WGS metagenome assembly SDBT01 (sample SAMN10404973, study PRJNA504765) | marine sediment metagenome | isolation source: marine sediment core GS10_PC15, 103 cmbsf | place: Arctic Ocean: Southern Knipovich Ridge | collected 2010
TCGCCCGCTTCGACAACTCTGAAAAATTTGGTCAATATATGTGGCTTGAGGCCTGTAAGCGTGGCTTTGAGGGTCAGTTTACTAAATGGCGAATGGGAGCGATTATGGGCAGGGAAGCCTTTGGCGGCCAAAAATCCACCTACAAACTACAGATGCACCCGCATCCGGCCTCACTCATTTAATCTTCTTGCAAAATTGGAACTGTGGTTGTAAAATCACCGGTTAATTTGATGTCTGATGTTTTCCTCTCACGTTCTCGCTCTTTTCGAGGGCCTATACTTCCGAATACCCGGAGAGGTGGCCGAGCGGCTTAAGGCAACGGTTTGCTAAACCGTCGTGTGGGTAAACACCTGCACCGCGGGTTCGAATCCCGCCCTCTCCGTTTTTCTGTTGTCAAGGTATGACAATGGTTGCCTAACTGTACATCATGCAAAGGCTTAATGACTCTTTGCTTATCCCCCAGTTTAGCTGTTTCAGCCTTCCCTTCTGTGCCATTTGAACAAATCCGGTCGCTATCAAAGTAAGATTTTTTTGCAAGTTTTTTGTAAGCGCCTTTGTAAGCACCACCGTCCGGTTCCAGCGACCTATCTTCTGTACCTGTCCTCAATGCTACCGCTCTATTGCATTGGTCGTCTGGATTTGTCAATGTTGGCATTTTCTCTAATGCTCTGCGCTCGTCTGATATGCCGATATGTGTGTAAATCCCGATTGTCAGTTCCGGCTTGCTATGCCTTGCTAATACCTGACTTTCCTTGACCGTTGCACCACTTTTGACCACATTGGTAATGAATGAATGTCTAAGTGAATGAAAGTCAGCAACACGTCCCGCTTCGTCCTCATAAGCTATGCCTGCCGCTTCCAAGTCCTGTTTTAACATGGCTGCACCCTTTTTTGGATTGAAGCCTGCAAAGATTCTATCTGTAAGCTTAGCCCCACTTTCCGTTTGCCACTGTCTGAAAAGTCCGGCTATATCCCGTCTCAGTGGCAGTGTGGTCTCTTTACGGTTCTTAGTGTACCCCGCTTTAACCGTGATTGTCGGCTCCACTGCGTTCAAGTCCAGCAACTGCCAAGTAAGGCTTGCAAGCTCACTTGCCCGAAGCCCACTGGTCAGCCCCAGAACATAGAGCATGTGGCGCGCCTTAGCCGTCATGGAATGATGTTTTGGGCCTTTGGCGGTAGCCTCAAGTAAGCGGTTTATTTCTTCCAGCGTTGAAGCCCTGCGCTCTCGTTCGTCAACTACCGTCTGACCCTTGAGATACTCGATAGAATTGTCAGCGGTTCGACTGTCAGCAACCATCCAGCGGCAGAACTGCTTTATCGCCTGCAAATAGAAGTTGCTGCTGCGTATGCCCAAACCGGCCTGCCTGCGTTGTGCCAGATACCTCTGTATCTTGGTTGCCTGTATATCGGCCATGAAAACAAACTTGCAGGCTTCCAGTATAGCCGTAGTGCGATTATAGACCTGCTGAGCCTGCTTCTCGGTTGTGCCTTTGTTTATCAGGCTTGCCCGAAAATCTTCTGCGTGTTCTGCCAGCGGTCGTTTCCGGTGTTCCTTGTACTTATCGACAATCCCGGCCTCCGCAAGTTCAGCCTCTTTCTCCAGCTTTGCCGCTAACTGAGCGGTTGCCTGTTTGTCCTTAAAGCCCTTGACGCGTTTTCTCGTACCATCAGCAGTCTTGTAGTCGATGTACCAGTACCTTGACTGCTTTCGGACTCGTTTCCCGTTCTCATCTCCAACGGTATATTTCTGCTTGAAAATACTTGCCATGATTCACCTTGCCCTTTTCTTTTTGGGTTTTATCTCAAGTCCAAAATACTTGAGCAAAATATCAGCAGTTTCAACCGTAATGGTTTTGCCTTGCATCAATCGAGTTAATGTAGCCTGGTCAACGCCGGTATCCAGGCTGATCCGGTATCTGCTCAAACCGCTTTTTTCAATCTGTTTTCGTATAGTCTCAATAATCATCATAATCACAATATACACCATACTTGAACATTGTCAAGCAGAAAATCTGAAAATTCTCACTTTTTTTCAAATTTCTTCCCAAAAGCCTTTCGGCTTTTCTGCTGGCAGCTCATTATCCCTGTTATAAGTCGCTGGCTTCAACTGCTTATGGTACATCGGCGTCTTCGCTCTCGCTCGCTAAAGGCTTCGCTCAGCCGCCTATAATAAACTATAACACCATGCAGTGGTAATCTATAGAACGTTGTTATAGAGCAACATAGCGTTAAAATAGGCAATTTTGGCGCATAAGGTTTTTCGTCCAAAAGAATTAACATCATTTTCGCTATTCTTAGCTATGTTCATTCTCCAACATAGCCCTGCCCTGTTTTGGCTTCACTATGTTAGCCCGTAACAATGGCGCTATGTTGACCTGTAACAGTTAGGATTTTTTCTTACGGCTGTTTCGTCCATACCGATTGCCCTTTTGAAAGCCTCTGTTAATCGGGCCTTTTGGTCTTGGCTTCGGCTTTTTGTACTCCAGCGTTCCGTACTTGCGCCAGCGGTCGCTGATACTGTACAGAGTCGTTACCTTATGAACTCCCATACCTGTCGCCGCAATGTCAATAAATCCCTTATCCATCAGTTCATCTATCGCCTTTCTGAACGCGCCCGGTAATATTCCGTACTTATTTTCGGCCTCGACATATGTAAACACGATCTCACCGTTGTTGACAATATCCCATTGTTCTTTACCACTACGGCCAACTTGAACCATTTGTCGTTTTTTCCAAAAGATGGCCAGAACTTTATGAGCGGTTGCCGTTCTCAAAGCAAGAAACGCCTTAGACTCCAACAAACCAAGCTCAATCCAGATATTTCGCCATTTTCTGCTCTTACCCATGCTCAGCTATCTTTTGGCTGTCTTTTTCGATTCTGCGCTAAAATCAGGCCCCTCAGAGGTGTTTTTAGAGCGGCTCTGAGGCTTGTACGGCCGGTACGGCCATAACGGACAAGCAAGAGAGGTACACAATCTAACTTCTTCCCTCTGCCACATTACACACTCAAGGCAAAAGCTGTTGACGGCGGATCGTAGGCTCCTACCTGCGACCGCCCTGTCATAAATACCTCGATATACCTTTGGCATGTCCGCCCTGCGTTTAGTTATAGCCGCTTGTCGTTCCGCGTTCATAGCTGCATCCCACAATATTTCAGGTCGATATATCGTCGTAGTGCAAACTCGAAAAGCCGCCATCCCTGCTTGCGCTCCGTTGGACTTAGCACCAGCTTATTCAGGTAGAGCAATAATGTCGCTACCTGCTCAGCAAGATTTTCCCTCAGTAATTTTGTGCTTGACAAACCGGGGGGCGCTTTGGTACAATTAGCCTGATAATAAATTTCTCTGTCAGATGCCGCTGTCTCTGAAATGGGGGCAGCGGCGTCTCCCGTTTCAGCTCGCATCTCGCACCCCCTTCATAGCTTCCCACGTTCGCCTGTCGGGAGCGCCAGCTTCAAGCCAAGCGCATATCTCATTTGAGGCCCAACGCACCGAGCCGCCGATTCTGAGTGGAGCCGGAATCTTGCCACAAGAGTTAAGCCTGAAGACCTGCCTCTTGCTCAGACTCAGCACTTTGCCTAATTCCTTTGCACTTAATAACTGCATTGATTGATTTGTTTTTTCTGTCATTTCAATTACTCCTAAAAAATAAATTCAATTTACAGGAGCAATCATAGCAGTAACAAAATAGGGGCTAATTTGTTATTTCGGAGGTTTTGTTTGGCAACGATTAAGTGTCGTTAGGTATGAATCTTACACAAAAATATTTTTTTCAGATTGTGTAGATAACAGAAATAACAAAAATGATTCTGTTATTTGTTCTGTTTCAGGTATCTTCTGCAGGCCATTTCAGCAGCCTTGCCACTTTTAATGTTGTGCTCTTTGGCGGCTTTATTCCATGCGCCTTTTTTGTCTTTTAGTTTCTCATAATACTTATCGCATGAAGCCCGAACCATTTTCAATTTACTGATTGTGTATTTCCTTGGCCGCCCATGTTTCTTTGGTGTTTCTTGCCCTGTTTCTGCTGGCAATTTGTCAAGGTCTGTTTTCACATGCCTAAACACTGTATCAATCATAGACAGTATCATGCCTAAATTGTCAAAGTCCTCAAGAGTTAATGGATTGCTTAGATTCTCCCATAACTGACTTGGCCATGATTCGTCGGCGCTGCAAAGACGGTCGCAGGCATCAACATCTAATGCAAAGTCATAAATCACCGCTAAAAGGGCATACTCGCATACAAGGCGTGTTTCTGTGTTGGGGGGTTCGTCTTTGGGTGGACTGCCCACCAAAAAGCTTGTGCTAAACTTTGAAAGATAACCACTTGGATTAAATGGCAACATTGGTCTCCAAAAACATATTTTGCGACTGCGGCGTTCCCATAACCAGTCTTTCTTTGGCGGTCCTTTTTTGTAATTTTGCAGTCGTGGCTCAAGCTCAGCGGCTTTCCAGTGCTTCTCTATTGCTCTATCTCTTTCCTCGCTACCAGATGGCAGCTCTTCATCTGGCCGTCGCCAAAACACACCTGGCCAGATTTCGAGCAGATTGTATTGTTCTATTTCCCAGCCTTTTTTATACAGATACCTTTGCGATTCGCTTTTTTCAGGTTCCTCATCGCCATAATATCGCAAGTTAGGGTCAGCCTTAGCTGCTTCTCGGGCTTTTGTTAGTGCGGACTGAAATTTACTTTCTAAGTCATTAAAAGTTTTTAGTTTGGTCAAGAAAACATCCTTGTTTTCTTGGAGAAGAAGTCTGCCTTCTACTTCTTTTGCCGTTCGGTGTAATTTTTGCAAGAAATTCCCCTTGGGGTCTATGGGGCTTTCATATTTCTTTTCAACTGTAGGGGGTATCATTTTGCCCACGTGATTTATTGAAGTTACTTTTGACTCTGCTGGCGTTTTGGCGGTAAGGTCTGCTTTCACGCAGTTAAAGGCATCCTTGATGATACATTGCCTGTCAACACAAAGGTTTTCTATGATAGGCCATACGCTTTTAGCCAACTGTTTGGCATAAGCGTCATTATGAATTGGGATATACCCCTCATCACGCATTTTGTCGTGGATGGTAGCGAGCATAAAATAATAATACACAAGTGCTTCATCAATTTTTGGCCGCAGTGGCTCATCAGGGTTGTCCTTGTCGTAGGCCAAGATAGACAGAAATCTCGATAAAGGCTCTAAGGGCATTTGTTTAGCTCCACGTTTCCACGCCTTTAAGTAGGCTGCATGTTTCTTACCAAGGTCGCAGCTATGCTGCTCAAAGCGTTTTCGATTTTCCGACACTGCGACAAGTTCCCCCACCTTATCAGCTATTCCTAATAGGAATTTTTCGTATTCTGGATTATCCATTTTTTGCCATCCTTGTATGGACAAATAAGCAGCTAAATAGTCATTTTGAACCTTAATCCCTTTTCTGCATTTTAGCCTAAAATGCTCTTAATGGCAAAGATTTTCCTTGATTGACTGCGATAAAACAGCTATATTGAAATGGACAATTGAATAGCTTTTTGCACTGAGTTTTGGCGTTTCGTCTTAAACCGGCAAATTTTGGAAAACCGGAAACGCGCAAAAGTTGGTGTCCCTTTGCAATAAGGGGCATCGCTTGCGTGTTCCGGTTGGGCCTTGCCGGGCCTGAGACGAGCACGATGTAGCGGTGTCCTTTTTTGCGCGCCACCATAACAAAAGGGATTTTTTGAGTAGGTAGTGAGATGAAAAAAAATTTCACGTTAGTATTGTTGTTGTTTGCACTGTCCCAAAGTGTTTACGCAGAAATGGTCGTTATAGAGGCCGATGATTTCCCGGCGGAAACAGATCTAAACCCGGTTTTCCCTCGAATAAGTTTTATTTGGGATGCTTATACAACCCTGTCAACCCATTGCAGCAATGGCCAGTTAGGCACGAATGTTATAGGGCGCACCGCCTGGGATGATTGGTGGTGCTGCACCAGTGATTCTCTTTATATTGATATTGATGATGGTTATGCCAAGTCCGTAAGTTTCCGCGTTATCGAAAGCACTGAAGATTTTGAAAACTGTTATGACTTAGGCCCTATTGTTTGGCTAAGATTGAGCGGTAAACAAGGGTATGTGGTTGAAGAAGATTATGCAATTGTCTCCGGCCCAGACCCAGACCAGCAATATACAACACTATCTATCACCCGGCAGGACTATGACATAACAAGGGCGGAAATCGATGTTACTCGCGATACCGTATGTCTTGACCATATCGAGATATTACTCAATCCAAAACAAATTTTAACGATAAAGACTGACCCAAATTCTATTGATACTACACTGCCAACACCAGGAGAACATATATATCATTTAGACTCAACAGTAAAACTTTCTACCGACCCCTCTCCTCTATGTCCTAATATTTATCAGCTTGACCACTGGGTTGGTGATGTTACTGATGCCAACTCAGCTAATACAACTATTCTTATGGAATCCGACAAGACGGTTACAGCCGTATTTACTCCAACAAGAGAATGTGGAGATGAGTGTCATCCGGACGATTTATTCGGCGATTATAACCACGATTGCATTATTGACCTTGAGGATTATGCTCAGTTTGCGAATAACTGGTTAATATGTACGAAGCCAGAGTGCGATTAGAACCAACCACGCTTTTACTGCTCGGCCTTGGCGTCCCGATCTTGTCGGGATTGAGAAGAAAACGGTAAACCTTTTTGAAATGGTGAGACGATGATAGAGAAAAAGTGGGAACAATATTTATGTTTTGCAGGAGGATTTTTAGGCTTTGTAGTATCGAACTTAATTTCTACTGAGATAAGACTTAGTGGATCGATAACTGTGTTTCTTGTCTGTTGTTTGGCCTTTATTGGTGCATTGACAGGCTTAGGTGTATATAGACTTGTAAAAAAGTTAGAAGGATCAGACAGTAAAGAAGAAAAACGCATAATATACAGGAAAACAAATAACAAATAAGGGGTGAGATTATGAAAAGCAAGGCTGTTAAAACTGTGTTTGGGCATAGTTTGGTTATTTTGTGTTGGATTGCTGCCTTGTACTTCCTCTATCCCTATTGGGACACGGTATTCGCTGTAATTGTCGCTACTTTTGGGCTTGTGTATGTCCTTGCTCACTTTGCTTGGTTATTTATTCTTGTTGTTGTATTGCCAATCTGGTTTTTAATTGCTCTTGTAAAGGAGAGAAACGCTCTCAGGAAAAAAGTGGAGGAGTTAGAGGATAGGTTAGGTTAGGTTTATAAATAGAGCGTCACAGACTTCCTTTCCAGCCTTTTCATCGGTTTCGACCTTACTTCTCGGCTTGGGCGCGGTTGTGTTGAGAGAAGAAAACGCAGGTAGAGCAACCCGTAGAATCTCACAGGACACCTCTCAGGGGTGTTTTACACTCGTAGAATAGCCGAACTTATCTTGATAGTAGTCATACTGCCTATTTCCCAAAATCGGCCTAAAACCAGTCCTTTTTATGCAGGCCGAAAACGTGGGGCATTCGTAGGGTTCTGCAAAGCTTTCAAAACGTAGACATTTGTGGACATTTCTCAGGTTTTCCCTGTGGGTTAGTTTCGCGCCTCGCGCGCGCGTAAGATATGCCTGAACGTAGGGTTTTATCAGGGTTCCAAACCTGAACATTTCTGAATATCAGCTAGGTCGTCGTAGCTTGACCAACGCACTACCCCCTCTATCATTCCCCAGTCATCGCCTGATGAATATAATAAGAGAAAAGCGTAGCAAAACGCAGCATTTAGGCTGTGCAGAAAGCCATATAAAATGACGCTCAACACATAAAGAAAAGGTTACCGTTGAGAACCCTGTTTTATTGGCCAGCCGCTGTGGACGTCGATTGTTTCATCATTATCTTACTTTTTGGCCCGCCACAGCATAATATCTATACAAGCTCGCGGGATACCTTGTTGTCTTGCATAATCAGCGGCAAATTCCTGGTATTGCTGGCTATCCTCCGGCAAAAGCCTCGTGACGCCTCCTTACTAGTCGTCTCAATCGGCAGATAATCCTCAAACAGTTTATGGTTGTTTATCATAAGCTGTTCACTTGCGATACGATTTCTGTTGCCTCTGAGGCTGAAAGGCCAGAAGTACGGTTAGTACTGTTCACTTCCATTTCACTCAGAAACTGCGACCGGGTCAGCCGAACCACTGACTGTTGTCGCAGCACCTGAGCCTGCGCTCCCGTGTGTTGTGTGGCGTGACTTATGATACAACAGGCCATTGTCCTTGTCACCGAGACATAGAAGAGACGCCGGTTCTCAATAACTAAGCCAGTTGCTTGCAGCGCCCTGAAGCTCGGCATTATACCCTGCTCAACAGAAGGGATGAAGACAATCTTGCCTGTTAGGCCCTTTGCTCCATGCATGGTCAAGATGCGGATCCGCTTTGTTTCTGGGCCAGTAGTAGCTTCCTGCTCGGACTCCGTTCTCTGAGCCGCGAGTTCAAATACAGCTCTTTGGTCGGCTTCTGTGTCCGCCCCAAGAAATTGAATTAGCTCTTCAAGCGTCATTGTATCAGGTAGTAGCTCAGCCAGCCTATTCCACATTCGTATACTGCGACCTGCATTTCTCCCGGATGTAAAGACATGGTTTTCTAGAACACCTGCAATGTCGGTGGTTCGCTCAGCCACAGTGTCAGTCAAAGCCCATGTGGATGCTGCCTGGGCGACTGCTGCTATGCGAGCGGCGGCCCTCGCTGCTCGTTGGGGCAACCAACTTGGGAGCGTAGGCAAGTAGAAAAGGTTGTGGTAGTTCTGATTGTTCTCGATACAAGCGTCACCAATCGCTTTGGCTGTCCCCAGGCCAACACCAGAAAGGAGGCCCAGCAGATCCCGATGGGCAGGGTAGTCGTCCTCGTCCATGGTCTGGTCTCGTGCGATTCTGAGGACCGAATACACCGCCCGAATGGGCTCATACTCGTCTATGAGACTGGCTCCTGGTGGCGGCTCGAAAGGAATATTCATTTCGCGGAGCTCGTCCTTGAGCAAGTCCAGTTGAACTCTGCGGTTTGAGATGAGTACAAGTATCTCATCTTCACGGCCAGCCATGTCGGCGTCGATCAGTTCCCTGCACGACTCGGCAATGGCCCTCGCCTCAGCACGCGCTGTACGGAAGGACCAAACCAGCACTTGGCCCTGAACGGGTGGATCAGCCTGTGCGTACAGTGCGTTGAGCGTCTTAGGTTCGCGGTTGGGATTATACTCTATCAGCCGACTTGCTGCGCTGGCTATAGCTGGCGCACACCGAAAGCAGTCAGTCAGCACATGTGTTCTGGAGGCGGGGTACGTAGTGGGAAACTGGACAATACCATCGGGGTTAGCATGTCGGAACGAGTATATACTCTGGTCATCATCACCTGCGATGAAAAGGACAGCACCCTGCGTAGCAAGTAATCTGATGAACTCTTGATCGCAGGCGTTTAGGTCTTGAAACTCGTCGACAACCAAGTGAGATATTGGAGGAAGCCGACTTGGGTTCAACGCACCGCTCCTTAACGCATCCACACACTTGAAGATCACTTCTCCGGGCAAGACACAGCTGTACAGGTTCGTGCGGCTAACGTGGAAAGCATTGAATCCTCGTCGTTCCGCTCGCGTGACTTGGGCTTGGTTCACGTATTGTGGGTCGAGCGTCTGCCACTGGGCATCATGGGCGAGCCGGATTTCAGCCGCTCGACTGGGAGTACAACCTATCACAGAGGCAAGTTCTCCGTCGTACACGTTCTTCTGTTCCCACGTATCCAGGATTATCGGTGTGCTCGGATAAGAGATCAGTAGGTTCGCCCGCCGCAGTATACGAAGGGCAAGAGAATGCATTGTGGACACGCGCACGTCGGGAGCCAGTGAACCGCACGACCGATCTGCGCAGAAACTCTGAATGCGATCACGAAGCTCAGCGCATGTAGCCCGCGTGAACGAGATCACACAAAGCTCATCCGGATTTGTACCGCTTTCCAAAAGGTGAGCGACACGTTTTTCGATAGTGCACGACTTGCCCGTCCCTGGACCTGCCACAATACGCACTTGAGTTGTGGTGTCGCGTGCTGCTTGCCACTGGCGCTCTTCCGCCGCGACTTTTTGAGCTGGTGTAATTGCCACTATCTGGATCCCTCAGATCTGCCATTAGGAATCATCTATAATACTCCAGTAATCCTCATAGGTTATTTTATCTTCGACTTTCAACTTTTTCCGAAATAAGGACATCCCAGGTTGTTCTTCCGGTTTTTGTTCCATGTGTTTTCAGCCAACAGAATTTTTTACAATTTCAATTTCTTCGGGGGTTAGGTCGTAGAGTTTGTAAACCATTTGGTCAATTTGCTTTTCTAATTCTTTGACCTTGGCTTGCTTTGTGGGATTTTCAAGATAGTCGTTACCTTTGGTAACGTTAAGGATTTTGTCGACAACATCAATATAAGGTTTTTGCTTGGAAGGCGACGCTCTTTTAATAGGAATCACATTTAAGCCTTTGATTCTTATTTGGGGCTGTTTTTTCAATCCCATTTTTATTATGTTGTATTTTTGGGCGTACCAAGTAATAAATTCAGAATTT
>SDBT01019820.1_pt1 | contig 10536 bp, 8 predicted proteins | sample 2277101 | NCBI WGS metagenome assembly SDBT01 (sample SAMN10404973, study PRJNA504765) | marine sediment metagenome | isolation source: marine sediment core GS10_PC15, 103 cmbsf | place: Arctic Ocean: Southern Knipovich Ridge | collected 2010
CTACAACGTTGATAGGCCATAGGTGTAAGTACAGCAATGTATTCAGCCGAGTGGTACTAATATTCCGAATGGCTTTACCAAACTTTTGGTATTAATATTGAGTTTCGCGTCAATTTCCGAAAATATTTTCCGGTGATTATAGCATAGGGGAAACACCCGTTCTCATCCCGAACACGGAAGTTAAGTCCTATTGCGCCGATGGTACTGCACGGGAGACTAGTGTGGAAGAGTAGGTCGTTGCCGGGAACTTTTAAAATCCCTCTAAAAAAATTGATTAGAGGGATTTTTATTATATGGATTAATGGATAATTGAACATAATTGTTAGTAACTTTATTATATTTTCATAACGAATTATTTTAAATATGAAACTCAATTACACAATTCTTATCGGAATTCTATTCCTAAATACTCTACTTCTTGCAGAGAAAAATCTTAATCTTGATAAAAAATTAGCTGTTTTCAGAACAACCGATTATGAATCTTTTATTGGTTATGTAGAAAAGGAAGATATTGATTCTATATCTATAAAAACTTATGATGGTGATAATTATACATTCGCCAATTCTAACATATTAACAACTTTTCCCTTCACGGGAAGAATTAAAAATGGAAGATTACAAAAGAGAGATCCAAATTCAAGTTTCTATTTATTCTCTCCTTCTGCTTTTGCAATCGAGAGTGGAAAATTGTACTGCAGAGATTTTTGTTTATTCTTTCCATCATTAAATTATGGACTAGCTAATGTTTTATCAGCTCAAGCCGGATTATTTTGGTATCCCGGGATGGATTATAAAAATGCACCATTTGTTGGGAATCTCAAAATAACGCCCCTTGAAACAAATATATTCTCTTTTGCGGTTGGTGTTACCTATATTGATTTACCTGAAATTAAAAAAGAAAGAATCTTAAGTACCGGATTTGCATTTGTCACCGGAACGTTCGGAAACCGATATAATCATGCCTCGGTATCAGCCGGTTGGGGATATATTCAAAAAGAATCGGAATGGCAGCGCGAAGACAATCCAATAATTATTGCTGCAGGGAATTTACGATTACTTGACTTTGTAAGCTTTGTTACAGAAAATTGGTTTTTCCCCGATGAAAAAATTGAAGATTCTCTTTTAACGATGGCGTTAAGGTTTTTTGGCAGACAAATCGCAGTTGATTTGGGAGCTACGTTTAGTGTGAGCTCAATCCAAGAAAAAATTGCACCTATCCCTGTAATAAATATCACTTATCATTTACGTTAATTATTGTAGTATAAACCGGAAAGTAATTATGGCGGTCTGATTCAACTGCGGATCAGTCGGTTTTAACTGACTCAATCTCCACAATTTCAAAGTTTTCATTGTTACGGATTCTAAGTTTGCATCCGATTTTTGAATCGGTATTAGATTACCAATTGTACCATTTGGCAATACGGTAATTTTAATTTGGATACGAGTTTCTTTGTCAAATCCCTCCGGATATTCCGGAAGCGGATCATACAAGACTTTTCTAACCACACCTTCCCAACTAATTTCATAAGGTTTTTCAAATTTTACATCGCCGCCTTTTTGTCCCGGAACAGCAATAGCATCTAGTTTTTGACCAACTGATTTATCAGATGGTTTACTTCTGGGTTTTACAGCACTAAATATATTATCATCTAAGCTAGACAAATTATCGTTTACACCATGAATCGTTTCTCTTTTTGTATTAATTATATCGTTCTGTCCTGATTTAGTTAACTGTCCTTGACTTTCTATCGGAATCCGATTTAAATCATGTTCAGTCATTCGTCTTGTGGGTAAATCAACTTTTCTGGTTGGATTTATAGATTTAGCAACTGGTTGGTATGTCCGGGGGGTAGCTGCAACGACAGGAGTGGGAGGCAATGGTGATAAAACATTTTCTTCGATTACAGGTAAATCAATTGGACTAAAATTAGAAAATGTTAAATCTGTGTATTCTGATATATCAATTGGAGTATCATATACGACTAGTAGAAAAATTAATGACAAAAATCCATGCAAGATTATAGAAGCAATCCAACCTTCATATTTTGCAGTGATTATCGAATTATTCTTCATTCCATTTTTTCAGTGGCGATGTTGAAGTTTGTAGCTCCTACCTTTTTACCGATGTCTAATATAGCAACAGTTTGTTCTATCGTAACTCCTCTGTCTGCACGTATAATAATTGCTTGTTCAGGATTGATTGCCATCAATTGATTCCATCTTGCCGGTAAATCCGTAATAGAAATTTGATTATTATTTAAATATATCAATCCTTTTTTAGTAAGCGTGATAGTGATATTCTTTTCGTTTGTCGACTCAGCTGTATCGGAAACCGGTAGTTTTACTTTAATTCCCGGTTGAATGATGAATGTAGATGATAATAAAAAGAAAATTAGCAGTAATAATACTATATCGGTTAATGAGGAAAATGAGAAAGTATCTAATACTTTATTTTCTGCTCTAATTTTCATTTTGAAATCCTTGTTGAGGATTCTCTTTTTGCCTTGTTTCTAAAATTATATCGACTAATTCCGTTGATTTTGATTCGATATCAAATGCTATATGATGTATTCTTGCTGTGAAGTAATTGTAATAAATAAAAGCCACTATACCTACACCCAAGCCTGTTGCTGTCGTCATCAAAGCTTCCCAAATACCACCGGCGAGTACAGTCGCATTCACATTTCCTTCTAATCTTTCAATTTCCATAAATGCGCTCATCATACCGGTAACTGTACCTAAGAATCCTGTTAACGGTGCGACACCGGCTATTGTAGCAAGTAAACTCATATTTTTTTCCATCTGATGTACTTGTTCTGTACCTACAGTTTCCATATATGATTCAATTCCGTCTTTATCATGATGCGCATTCAGTAGTCCTTCTTTTAAAACTAAGGGAACAGCTCCTTTGGAACCTTTACAAAGATTAATTGCTTCTTCTTTTTTACCACTTGCAATCAGCGCCTTAAGTTCATACATAATGTGGTTAGATTTTGTTTTAAATCGGTTTAAGTCAATATATTTATTTACAATTAGTACAACTGCGGCTATAGAAAATAATAGTATAGGTATCATTAACCATCCACCTTTAGCAATTATATTTAGTAGATTCATTATCCCTCCAATAAATGTTTAATTATTTTAATTTTACCAAAAAACTTTTATTCCACCCCAGCCATTTAACCCGAGTGCACTATATCCCTTCCAAATTTCATCATCTACATCTAGGAAATTGTTCAATTGACCAAAAATTTCAATATGTGTTCCGATTTTCTTACTGACTGAAAAATTACTTATAAAATATGGTTCGATTATATAATCATTATTATCTGTAGCTTTAAATTGTGAAGTGAATTGATCACTTATAAATTGGCCGTTTAACATTAATTCGATACCAAAACCCGGCAAAGCTCTTATCGCAAAGTTGAAATCCAGTTTTGGGAAATATGGAATTTGATCAGCATATGTGCTGTTAGTAATATTATAATTCTTATACCCCGTAGATGACCATACAGAAATATAATCATTAATTCGCCAGTTTAATATTGCTCTGATTTCATGCAATATTATATCATTAGCATAGACTATATCCCAATGCCCAATATTTTCTTCTTCCGTACTCCAATTTTGTGGAATAAAAATACCATAATTATTGATTTCTTTGTAATTATAATACGTTTCAAATGATAGGTCATAAGTTCCGGATCGTTTCCAACCAATTTTTAGATTTGATACAAAATCGTTATATGTAAGCGGGGCTGACATATTCACGTATGGATTAGTATTTAGTACTTGTACCAGAGAAATATTCTCTAATCTTGGTTCGAAAATACCGAATAAACTACCGATTGGACCTAAATTAACCTCCATACCAAGTATCGGATATATAGTTGTCAATTCATCTTCTTGAGGTACAGAAATAATTCCATTATTTCCAAACAATAGACCATGTTCATTACTGCTCTTATGGTAGAAAATATTTATTCCACCCTTTACTTTTAAATTACGAGCGAACACATGTTCGATAGTTGATCGTGCATTTCCAAACAATGAATTGCTTAACAATAAATTATTGGTTATATCATCGCGGACTTTTTCTAAAAAAATCATAGGTATTTGACCGGTATTCTGTTCAACCCAGGCATGTAAACTATCCAATTGATTGGGATTTAAAGGAATTTCAATGCGGTCAGAAATTAGTTTAATATTGCCTGTTATAAACGATGTGCCAATTGTTTTGCTAACATTTAGATCTGACCATAGACCCCAATTAAATAGTTGCGTATCGTCAGGATCCATATATCGAAGTCCGATATCCCATCGAAAGGTAACTAATTCCCAACCGCTAATTCCTGTGGTGCTTGAAATATCAAAATTAATTCGAGACCGCTCATTTTCAGGATTTACTAAAGCTCCATAAAAATTATATGTACTGTTTGTTAAAGTAAATTGAGTTTTGTTTTGTAAATAGCGATTAAAACGATGAATATTCGTCAATGTATTTCTGAAATAATTAAATTCCGCATTTTCGACATGACCATTATTCCAGCGGTAATCCATGTCGATAAATAATTCATCATCAATGAATTGTTTTCGCAATTTTAAACCGGCATTTATATCATTGTACTTGCCATACGATGAATAAAACTCATTACTTATATTTGTTGTAGGATAGAAAATAGTTTGATCCATCTTCATCCCGCCGGCACCTGCTAAAAGTCGATTCCCTTTTCCTTCTCCGGTTGGATTGGCAGTGATAATTGGTACATTAGTTTTATCAGTCGTCTTTTTAGAAGTAGGTACATTAGTAATGATTCTTTCACCTATAATTGTATGCTCCTTTAATTCAATTGTAGGTAAACCGGGATCAGTTGTTTGAGCCGGCTCAGGTTTTTCTTGTACTGTTATTGTTGTGTCTTGTGCAACAGAGCTAGTTCTGGATGGTTTTTTCTTCTGAGCAAAACCGTTTGAATTAAGCAACATAAAAACAAGTAGCATGTTAACTAATAATTGCTGAAGATCTTTATTTAAGTAAATATTCATAATGCGTTTGTTAACCTGTTAATTCCGTCTGTTGCCTCATCGGCAAATTGATTTGCCGAATTATTTTCAAGCACAATATTATAAAGCTTGATAGCTTCATCATTTTTATTAAGTTTTTCTTGGCAAAGTGCGGCATCAAGCGTAGCTGAATAAACCCAATATTCATGTCGTGAGTATAGATATCTAACTTTTAATAATTCTTCAAGAGCGATAGAATAATTATCTTGTGATAAATGAGACCAGCCGATTAGATACTGTGCCTCTGCTGCAATTGCATCCGTTCGTCGAGCGATAACTGTCTTGAATCGTTGAATAGCGTCTGGAACAGCGCCTTCAACGGCGATTATTCTCCCCAATTTATTGAGTGCATTATCGGACTCAATAGTCTCGGGATAGTTATCAATAATAAATTGATAATTGGCTTTTGCAGAACCTATCTTATCCAATTTTTCTTGAGCCATACCTATACCCAAATAAGCAGCTGCAGTTTCCTGTGAATTAGGATAATTTCTAATTTCTTTTCGAAAAGTTTCCTCTGCTTTACTGTCCTGACCTTGTGAAGAGTAAATTTCGCCGAGTTTAACGAGGGTAAATGGAGCAATCGCACTTTTTGGATAGTTCGTGCTAATTTTTTCATAATAGGAAATTGCATTACCGGTATTACCTTTGATCAAGTAAGCGTCTCCAAGTCCAAGTAAAGCATTAGCTGCAAGAGGATCTTCCGGATAATTGTTTATAATAATAATAAATTGGCTAATTGCTTTATCGGGTTGTTCTTTCACTAAGTATGAATCAGCATTTTTAAGTAGTAATTCAACCGAAAATTTACTTTGTGGATTTTGTTTTACATAATTTTCAACAACTGAGTTGGCTGCATCGATTTTACCAAGAATCAAATAGGAATCTTGAACACCTATTACGGCATCGCCGATAACACGACTATGTGGGAAATTTGAAATGATATAGTTATAATTTATTATCGCATTTTCATAATTTTGTAAATTATAGTAGGCATTCCCAATATCAATATATGAATTATCAAGATAAGTACTATTTGGATAATTGGTTACCAATTTTTGATATAGGATAATAGCGTTTTCAGGTTTATTCAATTGTCGCAAATTGAGCGATGCTACTTCGAATAAAGCATCATCAGCAAATTCGCTTGAAGGATAATTTTCGTAAATTAATTCAAATTCTTTGATCGCATTGTTAAGACGATCCATGTTTGATAAAGTACGAGCAATTTGAAAGGACGTTCTTATACTCATTGCTTCATTCGGTTGTTCGCGATTTAGAATTTGTTGCGCTGATTTATACGTTGACAAAGCATTTTTAAAATCCTTTAAAATGAAATAACAATTTCCTGACTGATATGTTGCATCAAATTTATGTGGACTATTCGGATATTGATTGAGCAATGCTGTAAAATCTTTGCGGGCTGCCGCATAATTTTTTTGGGCGTACCTAGAATAAGCGCGGGCGTAAATAGCATCCAATCGTTTGGATGAGCCGCTGTAATTTCTTAATAATTGTGTAAAAGTATTTTCCGCATTTTTGTATTCTTTATCCTCATATTGACTCTCACCGAGCCAATATAGTGCTAAATCAGACATTTCATGCTTTGGATATGAATTAATGAAATTTTGGAATGTTTTTTTAGCGGCATCGCGGTTACCCGATTTATACTGGCTCCACCCAAGCCGATACTGACTTTCTATAGTGAGTTCCGAATTTGAAGAATTAGATATCAATTTTGTATAAACCGCTTCTGCATCGCTAAAGCGTTCTAACTCCAATAAGCATTCACCGGACATTTTAAGTGCCTGATCAAATACATCACTGGTGGAATATGACTTAGTAACTAATGAAAATTTTTGATAAGCGACTCGATAATTTTCTCTATCAAAATGTCCTAAACCAAGTTCGTATAATGCATTATCGGTAAATTGGCTCTCAGGCGCCACTGTTGCTAATTCTTCTAAAGTTATGTCGCCACGTTCGGGATGACCGGAATTTTTTAGAGATATTCCTAAAAGATATTTAGATTGATTCTGTAATTCACCAGGCTTGGTATTTTGAACCAAGTTATCATAAATAATTACTGCATCAGCAAATCTTTTTTCTTTTAAATATATCCAACCGAGTCCAATTCGTGCTTCGTTAATAAAATCACTCTGTGGAAAATTTGATATTACAGTTTGGAATTCGCTTATTGCTTGATTTAAGTGATCAGTTTCGTAATATGAATCACCAAGGAAATAATGACCTGAGGATTGATACTGTTCACTCTCCTCCGCCATATCTATTGATGAGAGAATCTCAATTGTAGATTGATATTCCTTGTTTCTCCAATAACATTCACCTATTTTAAATTTTGCATCCGATATCAATTCGCTTTCTGGAAATGAATTTATTAGTGCTTGAAATGCAGATATTGCTTCAGAATAATTTTTATTCAATAAATTTGACCAACCAATCGAATAATAGGCATAATCTTTAAGGTCATCAACATTGGAATTAGTAACTTGGGAGTAATAATAAGTTGCTTTTTCGTAATCGGGAATTTCAAAATAGCTTTCTCCCGCCCAGTAATTTGTCTTATTTAATAAATCACTTTTGGGAAAATCATCGGTAATTTTGGCGAATTGTTCAGCGGCTTGAACAAAATTGTTTTCCTCGTAAAAACTTTCTCCGACTAGGAAAATTGCATCGTCAACTAAGGTGCTAAAAGGGAATTGCACCATAAATTCTTTTAATATATTACGAACTTTCGGATATTTTTTTAGGTAAAACTGACTTTTTCCCAATAAATAGTAAGCAGATTCGCGCCATTCACTCGATGGATACTTATATAAAAAATCTAGTAAACGCAGCTCAGTTGATTGGTAAAGTCCATCCTCAAACAATCCTAAGGCAATCAGATAATCATTGCGTTCATTATTGGAAACGCCTTGCGCAAAGCTGTATGACATCGTAAATAATATTACGCTAAAAATAGATATTAGGTATTTATTAAACTTCATTTTGATAGGATTTTCTTTAAACAATGTGTTAATTTAAGAAAATATTTGATAATTCGGGTTCATTTTATGTGTTATTTCACGGTAGAAAGTGATAAAAGTTTCACATAAGTTAATGACAAAGATATTTGTAATACTTATCTTTTCATTAAGAGTAAATGAAAATTTTATAAACAATTAAACTAATTAATGAATTAACAATTTAAATTACACGTTATTATAGCACTAAACTTTTAATAAATAGATAAAAAATTGAGTAATACGCGCGGAAATATAATTTGGGTCGATGATGAAATAGATCATCTTAAACCGCATATAATTTCATTGGAGGATAAGGGGTACATTGTTACACCAATTTCCAATGGATGGGATGCCATAACAGCAGTGAAAACAAAATCTTATGATTTAGTACTTATGGATCATTTTATGCCCGGTATTGATGGTATTGAAACAGTCCGCCGAATAAAGGAAATTAAACCTGAATTACCTATTATAATGATTACAAAAAGTGAAGAGGAATGGCTCATGGACGAGGCGATTTCTGAACAAGTTGCTGAATATCTAATAAAACCGGTTAATACTACGCAGATTTTTAGTGCCTGTAAACGTGTACTTGAGAAAAGTCGAATTATTGATGAGAAAACAACTAGTGATTATTTAATTGAATTCAGAGAAATTGAAACAAGAATCCAAGAATCCATGACTATCAATGATTGGTGGGACTTATATAGTAAATTAGTTGGCTGGCAGTTAACATTTGATGCACACCGTAATTCGGAGTTAACGGGAATCCTGGAAGAGCAGATTCAATCTTGCAATCGTGAATTTATTCATTTTATTGATACTGAATATACCGGATGGTTAAAGAATGATGATCGCCCGACACTATCTCCTGATATTTTACCAAGATATTGTCTCCCAAAACTTGAAAACAAAGAAAAGATTTGTTTATTTGTTGTTGATTGTTTGCGATACGATCATTTATTGGCAATATTACCGCAAATTGCTCAGCATTTCGAAATTAAAATGGATTATGCCGTTTCCATTTTACCAACTGCCACCCCATTTGCCAGGAATTCCATATTTAGTGGTTTATTTCCCGATGAAATATTCACTAAATACCCTGAACAGAAAAAATTGATTGCAAATCATAAACCACATCAAAATAAATTTGAAGAGGAATTCCTGCGGGATTTATTAAAACGCAATAATTTATCAAATATAAGTTCTTATTATCATAAAATTTGGAAAGCCGAAGAAGGTCAGCGGTTTAATAATCGCTTAAGCGATTACATGAATCATGATTTAATAGCCGTAGTGATTAATTTTATTGATCTACTGGCTCACAAAAGATCTGAGTCCGATATTATTAAAGAAATGGTGCCGGATGAGACCGGTTATCGCCAAGCAATACGAAATTGGTTTGAGAATTCATGGTTTTTTGAAAGCTTAAGGCAACTCGCTGAGAGCGATTATCATGTAATTATCACAAGTGACCATGGCAGCGTAAGAGTACAAAGAGGAGTAATGGTTGCTGCCGATAAAGAAACATCTTCGGGTGTACGTTATAAATATGGTCGAAATCTTAATAGCAAAGACAAAAACGCCCTAGTAATTAAATCACCGCGTTTATATCGGCTTCCCGAGATTGGACCACAGTCGAGTTATTTAATCGCTAAAGGCGATACGTATTTTCTTTACCCGACGCAGTTGCATCAATACCAATCTTTCTACAAGGATAGTTTTCAACATGGCGGAATATCGATGGAAGAAATGTTAATTCCGGTTGCGACATTAAAAGGTAAATGATGTTGGGTACATTTATAACCAAATCCTTGAACGAAACCGAACAATTAGCTGCAAAAATCGCAAAAGGAGTTTCGGGAGGTAATGTTTTCGCCTTAATTGGCGATTTAGGGACAGGGAAAACTGTTTTTGCGCAAGGTTTCGCTAAAGCAATGGGAATTAAGGAAGTAGTTGGATCTCCAACCTTTAAACTAATTAGTGAATATAAGGGATCAAAGTTGTGGTTATATCATATTGATTGTTATCGGTTAAAAAATTCACAACAATTTATAAATATAGGCGGGGAAGAATATTTAGCACCGGACAACGCTGTTACTTTAATAGAATGGGCTGATATAATTGAAAGAATCCTACCAAAATACACAATTATAATTAATTTTAAACGTATAACCGGTAAGTCTAATCACAGAGAAATAATTATAAGCTGATTCTCATGAAATTAATTGCGATTGAAACATCAACCGATATTTGCAGTATTGCCTATATTCATGACGGAAAGTGTGAAAATATTATTGAAGGTAAGATTCCCAGGCAACATGCAGAAAAACTACCGTTATTTTACGATGATTTAGTAAACAAAACCGGATTGATATTATCCGAAATGGATGCAATTGCTGTCTCAATTGGACCGGGTTCATTCACCGGATTAAGAATTGGTCTAAGC
>SDBT01019821.1_pt1 | contig 10536 bp, 19 predicted proteins | sample 2277101 | NCBI WGS metagenome assembly SDBT01 (sample SAMN10404973, study PRJNA504765) | marine sediment metagenome | isolation source: marine sediment core GS10_PC15, 103 cmbsf | place: Arctic Ocean: Southern Knipovich Ridge | collected 2010
GTGCGGTCCCGATGTTCTTCGGTGATCAGAATAATCCTGATGACTGGTGGGACGTTGGCAACGTTGGCAAGGTCAAGCTGAGTTTAACTGCTCGTACAACTGCTGAAGGCGGCGCTATTGATACCGAAAAGACAACCGACGTGATAGTCCAAAGCGTGGAAATGTATTGAGCCTGGCCGTGATGAAGAGGCGGAATAAGGGGACGTGACAACTTGTGTTACGTCCCCAGCCTGGTATTAAGTGTAACGCGGGTAAGAAGGGAAGGAAGCTATGCATTTGGCATCTGGATATACGAACACGAGTCGGGTAATCTTCATAGGGCCTTGTACAGTTAACAACGTGCATTTAGCTGCTGACGGTGCGAATGCGGATTGTCAAGTTTACGACGGCCTCAATGCTCAAGGTAAGCTTAAGGCCCACATTGAGTCTTTATCCGGAACTAGTTTCGATTGGGATCCTCATGAGGGTATCGAATTCCACCTTGGCATATATATTGTGGTCAATGCTGTTACGTCTAAAGTGACTGTTACATATAAGCCGTTGCCGAGACATGATCCATCGGATGACGAACATAAACATTAGAGAAGGCGACGGTCATGCCCGGTGAACCAAATCAAGTACTGTGGAGAGGCGTTCGCCCGGTCGAAGGAATTCGCGGAGTGTGGCCGGCTCGTAATGCTACGAGAGTGTCTGCTTTCGGCGAAGCGGCAGGCGATACGACAATATCCATATACACCGTACCAGCAGGAAAGATCCTTTTTATATCAAGCTGTCAACTGAGTACTCGACTCAGTGCAACCGAGAGCAAATATGCGATGATTTATAGTCGAACTGAGGTTGACACAACGCACATCAGGATTTTTAGGCAAAACGTTCGAATCCCAGGGACGGTGTCGAATCAGTTAGGTTTTTTCCCTGCGCTCCAGCTCGGTCCAGGTTACGAGTTACTTATCGTATCAAACAGTAACAGCATCGAGGCTTACGGGGTAGCGCATGGCTGGCTCGAGGATGAGTGATTGAATGATTTACGTTGCGAATATAACGACGGCAAAGAACACTGCAAAGAACGCGCTGAAGCGTACGAACATCACAGTTACAAAAGGCCTGGTTTACAAAGTCGAGTTTTTCTTCCCGCCCGGGTCGGCTGGTTTGATGGGCGTTGCAGTGTTCGACGGCTTGTACCAGGTCTGGCCTTCGAGTGTTGGTGAGTTCTTCATTGGTGAGGACCAGGTGATTTCGTTCGACGACATGTACCTTACTGAATCAGCTCCGTATCAATTCCAGTTTTACACTTATAACCTCGATGATACACACAGCCACATGGTTTCTGTTCGCATTGGCCTTGTTTCTAAAGATGTATTCCTGGCAAGGTTCATGCCGACAAAGTCTGCAGACTTTCTGAGTGAGTTGTTAGTCAAGATGGGATTTCAGAAGGAGCTGCAGATCAGGATCCTAAAAGAGACGCTGCCAATGACGCCGGCACAATGGATCGAGGACAACGTTGAGCCGGCACCGGAGGAGAAAGTGAAGCTGGTCATCAAGCCCGTTGTCATCGATCCACTCAAAATACAGCCGGTGCCTGGAGAGAGAGACACACCGATTTTCATAGGGTTTTAACAATGGCAAGCGGGCTACCAGATTATTTGCCGGAATTTCGACCGAAGTTTGGGAAAGTAACGGTCACGAGAAACCAGGTGAGTTGTCCGGCGTTGGCGACAACAAGTATAATACTGGTATCTGGACGTGGTGTGATCTATGGTGGGATATTGTGGTTGGATCATACAGCAAGCCAAAGGAACAGCATGCCAAGGCTGAGGATTGACGATTCGTCTATTAGCAATACGTCTTTTGTGGATATGAACAAACACGGTGTTAACGTACCGATGATCGAATCTGCTTTCCTTTTGAAATACGATGATGTGAATTTTATCTATGCGGTTGGGATTGGTGTAGGAATTGCATTTGAAGAATCATTTGAGGTCCTGTATGAAGAGGAACATGGTGGAGAGCCTGGAGTTACTGCTAAGGTTTTGTATAGATTGATTTAAAAGGATATCCATTAAGATGTCACTTGCCCTGTAATGGACGAACTCGGTTCGATGCTACCAATATCACCGGCTGGGCCGATTTAAACGACTCAGCGAGGTCCCTGAGGACCGCAAAAGGAAGGAACGTGCAAAAATGAAGCGAATCGGAAAATTAGTGAGTCACAACCAGGGAGCTTTCATGTCGATAGTTGTTATAATTCCGATCATGATTTGGTGTTTCGGTTGTCAATCCCAGGTAAGTTCGATGATAGAGCCGTCAAGGCTTGTCAATAGAGACGAGTTGCAGCTAGAAATTGACAGCGTGATCATCAGGTTAGAGACTGAGCTCGACATGAAGATGAGGTCTGCAGACTTAAAGATGGCAGATTTAGATCGGCAGGATGCTATTAAGGCGAAGCTCATGAACTTCGCCGCCATTACTGCAGAGGGTCAAACGGTCAATCCTGCAGGTGTGATCGGCCTTTTGTTTAGTATCTTAGGCGTTGGTGCGATAGCTGATAACCGAATCAAAGACAAGGTAATTAAGAACCGTCCCAGGGCAAAAGTAAAATGACACTTCTCGGAGTCGGACAAAAGCCGATGGTAATGTCACATTACCCGCACATGCTCAAGGAAGATGTAGCTGTCTGGACGAAGTTTTTAGAGAAGATGGCAGTTGCGATCCAAGCCGTTTGGTATGACGTGCACGTTGGTGAGCCGGTCCGCTTGGCACCGGAGGAATCGACGGTCCAGCAAAAGGTCGCCGCCGGCGTTACCAGGAAGCGCATCGATGCCGTCTGTTCGATTAAGCAGGAATTTTGGGTGATTGAGATTAAGCCATTCGCAAACATGACGGCCCTGGGCCAGGCGTTTTCCTATACTCGGCTCTTCGCGATGGAATACGACACCTATCGACCCGCGCGTGCTGTTGTTGTCTGCGATAGTTTCGACAAGGACATGGCAGTCCCGTTTGCTGAGCTTGGAGTGATGGTGTTCGTCAATGAGTGAGGGTTTAAGGTGCCTGGTGAGCTGCTGAGCCCAAGAAGTAACAATCTATACTATTAATAGTACCTAGATCTAGAGTAGTAGTAGTAGTATGCCCTGTTACTTTGTTAGCAACTCAGCCGATTGTCGCTATCGGCTCTGAACGGCCTCAAAACTCAAACTAAGCGCGCCTACACGCGCGCGCACGCGCGAGAGAGAGCCTTTGTCTATATGGGTTTAAGCCATATAGTCGGTAAACAGTAGGGCCGATTGTTAGCTAATATGTGCGCAAATCGGTCAAACCTAACAGAAAAGTTCGGTCCGGGACCTCGGGCCTGAGTTGATAACACAAATAACACAACAATCTAACAGGTTTAGTAACAATAGGGCTTGCCCCCGGCCTCCCCCCCCGTGTATAACCTGTTAGTACATGACTAAAGACAAGGCAAAAACTACAAGCTGCCCGTACGTTACGAGCGCACACAGACAGCATAATTCGGTCGTAACAACGATTCCCAAGGCAATTCGGGTTGCGTTGGAGATACAAGCCGGTGACATAGTATGCTTCGATTTGAAATGTGGAAAAGGTTACGCGATATTCACTCGCCAACTGAAAGGGCCAAAGCATGGGACAGGAACAAAACGCATATGACAGAGCAAAAGAATATATTAAGCGGACAAAAGTTGTCCAAAAAGGTGAACTATGGTTTGCTACAGCGACGCAGGTGATATTTGAAATTAAGCATGGATACGTCGTATTTCAGTTAAAGGGGCCAAGGCACGATGAAGGAAATAAGAGAGATTCGACTTGAGGACATCACTATCGGAGAATATGAGCAGCGCGTAAATTACGAAGACGATGACATTGATTCCCTCGCATCGAGCATAAGGCGTCTCGGCTTAATTTATCCGATCGTTGTGAGTGAAATCGATGGAAAGTTTACGCTGCTCGAAGGACATCGCCGGTTATTAGCACATAAGAAGCTTGGCTGGCATGTGATAGTTTGCTCAATAAGTGAGCCACGCTCCGCCGGATATAAAGAGATTGCGTTTGCCGGCAATTTCTTCCGCAAGGATTTATCACAAATTGAGCTTGCAGCTGCGATAAGTGACGCACATAAGCGCGACGGCATGAGCATTGAGGACCTCGCAGCGGGATTCCATAAAAAGGAGGAATGGGTTAGGAGGATGATTGCGATATTAGCCTGGCCTAAAGATGTGCAGCAGTGTGTCCATGAAAGACTGCTGTCGGTAAGCGCCGCGTCAAACCTTGCGCAGATCCCCGATGCGACATACCGCGAATTTCTCATAAAGAACGCGGCGGTCGGAGGAGCTACCGCCAGGACAACGGCGTCCTGGCTTCAAGCCTGGCAGTCCATGGAGCCAGTTGAGGATGCCGTAGTTGCGGAGCCTGTGGGTGGGGTTGTTCCGGTGTCCCCTGCCGTCCCACAGGCCCCGTGTTTTTGTTGTGTTCAGAGTTTTCCAGTAGATCAGGTATCGCATGTACCTGTATGTAGTGCGTGTGTTCAAATTCTTAGAAAGGTTGGTGAGGTATGAACAAAAAAGCTCTTGAAAGGTTGGTAGATGAGGCAAATGTTCACAGCGAATTTGCTGCGGCGGCGATTGAGTCCGGGCGATTCGAAGCTGCTCAAGACGAGATGAGAGCATTGTCGGTAAAATACCAGGCGTTTTGTGCTGTGCAAGCAAAGGAAGCTGTCGAGGAGATAAAGGCTGATGCGCGGCACGAAGTAAGCAAAGGCCAGGCGTCAACAGACGAAGCTGCGAAGCAGCAACAGGATGATGAACAGCACGAAGAAAGCACAGAAGAAAAAGGCTGAGTACCTGATAGGACTGTTGGTCATAACTTGCCTCACTCCTGACCGTCCATGATTTCGATAGCTTTTTTCTTATCGTCTTCGTTCGGGTGGCAGTAGATTTGCGTTGTGCTCATGTTGCTGTGACCGAGTAGTTCCTGGACGGTCTTCATGTCTGTAACTCTCATAAGCTTACTGGCGAACGTGTGGCGAAGCATGTGCGGGTTGATAGGACGGTTAAAGGCTTTCATGCCAGCGGCAAAGAAAACACGCTCGACTTGTCGTGTAGTGATAGCTCTGTCTGACAGAAAGATGGTAAAGGCTTTGTGGTTAGGTAACGTGTCTTCGAACAATGGGTTTTCCGAACGGTATTCATGCAGGGCCTGACTTAGCCTGGTGGACACAGGGACGGTCCTCTCTTTATGGTTTTTCGATATTTCAGATCTAACTACCAGGTTTTTGACCGGCACTTCTTTGAAGTACAGGTCCTGCATTTCCAGCTTCACGACTTCACCGACTCGCAAGCCCGCTTCGAGCATGAGACACCCGATAAGATAGTTGCGAATACCCTTGCGAAAAGATTTGTTCGGTGCGTTCTTCAAGAGTAGGGCATCGAGTAGTTGATGCTGTTCTTCGACGTTCAGGGTTTTAGGTGCGTTCATTAAAACATCTCCATTTGCTTTGGTAGTCGCCCGATGCGGTATTGCCCCGGGCCGAAAAGTTTGATGACGGTTTCGATCAATTCATCGTCTGTTAGATTGTTGCGATCCTCCAGCGCGGCGGTGGACCCGATACCGTGATGGCCGGCGCCACAACAACACCTGCAGACAGTGCCGGTTGCTTCGTGGCATTTAGCATCACAACGGCCGATAATTTGACCGCCTCGATGGACTGTGTATATGGTGGACATGGCATGATCACTTTCATGAAGTTTTAGTTTTTGGATCCATCGTATATTTTCAACATTGAGTAAAAAGCTATTGGATGGTGTTTGGAGTTAAGATGGTTTTGAATAGCCTGAATACAGGACCTTGCCAGTTTCTCATCTTTTAGTCGCAAAGCTTCACCTGTCATTTTGATGGCACTTTTCATAAATAGTAAATCGTTGATGAGTGTTTGCATGGTTATCTCCTTTCAGTTGGCATGAAAAAATAGTTTAAGCGCAGCTGCTACACAGTTCGGCCCCTACCCAGTAGCAACCTTCAGGGCAAGGGTGTAGTTCTGTGCAGTGACAAACTTTGCACTTGCGGGTCTCCTTTGGTATGAACCCCATCAATTCGTCAATAAGAAAGTTGACGTGTGTACTCAGCATCTCGTTACAAATTTCATCATCACCGTTAGCCCAGGCTTTTCTGGAGGCCTGGGCAAATTTCAAGCTGCTCTCAGTGATTCTGTCTAATGGATCCATTACGATTTCCTTTCAGGTGGATCTAACTTTTCGAGTTTTTCTTTGTGAACAATTAATAAGCCGTGCATATAGCCAAGGTGTAACGTACACAAAGCTTCGTTTCCGAGACCATCCTCGACTATTGCAGCGTCAAGGTTTTTTTGCAGTTTGGTTAGTAGTTCGTGCGTAGTCATTTTGCTTTTTTCCTTTCAGTAAGTGTAGCCCGGTGTAGGGGCGGGGTTGTAAGGTGCCGCAGTGCCAGCACGAGAGGTTTGCAGTCGGGAAGCTGTTAAGTTCCGATGCTGCGATAACGTGATGCTGGCTACTGCGACCTTTCATAATTTCAATTATCGTCAAAAGCGACATCTTGTCAACACAAAAAGCGACAAATATTTAACGACCTAATAAAAACTTTCGGTGCCGATCGCACGGTAAACGAGTCGCACTCCGGGTGAAAGGCGACATTTCCAGGGCAAACGGAGAAAATTCGGAAAAAAGCTGCAAAATGAGTCGTGATTTATAAACTGCCCTGGCGGGCAGGGGCGGGGTATCGAAGCCCGGACGCTCGCTGTGAGCCGAATTGCCCCCCCCAGGTATCAAGTACCGGCAAATAATCGCTTGGCGCCTACGTGGCGCTCGTGGTATATTGTGCCTGGCTGATTTATCCTTTCAGAAACCTTCCCCGAACCCATCCCCCGGGGGAGGTCTATGATTCGGAGCCGGGCCCCATGCGGAAAAGGGAAATCTGGGGGCTCTGTTAAAATCCCTTCTTTGAAGTAATTACAGGTCATAACATAAATACCAGGTACAGGTAGAAGCTGATAATCGAGACGAAGATGACGATGCCGGCAGCTGCGATGCAATAGCCCACGATATGTTCTTCTGTACGTTTTGCATCAAGATGATGCTTTCTCTGCAAGTGGTGACGTGGTTTTAGATCTCTTTTAAGGTCGAATGGTCGTGGATATTTTTCCAGCAGCTGAAAATACGATAAGCTGCGTTTCCTGACGTAACATTTCTTGCCGTTCACTCTGCCAACATACATTAACGGCCTGGGCCGCGACTTGTCAGCCAGTCGATGCAATTCTTTAAGTAGTTTTTCGTCCATTTTGTTGCTCTCGAAAAAACCGCATTTATTCTTTTTTTTTATCCCTTATTGAACCGCATTTAAGGGATAAAAAAAAAGTAAAGACTTCTCTTGTCTGTATTTGATTTCTGCAAGATAAGTGACAGCAACGTTTTTTTGCTGGCACGTTCTTGCATCAAATACAGACCTCCTTATGGGTTAGAGCCCCTGCACTATTATTATCGTTGCGAACAGGTTAACTGATGTTCTCTGGGGTAATTTGCCCCCCTAAAACTTTCGCTACCTTGTAGCTCCTTTTTCTCTGGCATCCAAAGGTCTCTTTGAAGTCCGTGTTTTTCGGTCTTAAAGAGACGTTTGGTCGGGCTGTGACAGAACTCGGAAGGAGCCGGCCAACGCACAGCACGAAAGCGACGAGAGCGCAGCGAAGAGGCGGCCGGAAACCAAGGGAGCCAGCGACCGCCGGACGCCGAGAATTGGCCGAAAAGAACCGCCAACCGAGCGGAGACGCAGGCACGAGCGCAGCGAGAGCCGAAGGAGACCAACACCGCCGAGGCACGAGCGGAGCGAGAGCCGAAGGCCAGCAAGCGACGGAGCGAAGCGGAGACGCGCAGCCAAAGAAGAAAAACAAGAAAGATATTTGTATACGTTGGCTGTGAGTTGCGTTAGCGGAGTCGTTAGCGATTGTGCGTTCGCCGGCAAGCCGGCCGTCAAGGCCGGCGTAGTCCGGTTCCAGGGCTTCCGAAAGAAATGGATGGCTTTATGCGCACGAATTTGATAAGGTGCTATTATGACGGTATATCGGACAGCTGTGATGGGTGATCTTAACGAGCTTTGTAAGTTCACGGATTGGTGGCTTGCTGGCAGAGGTAAAGCAAAGGGTGTTTCCGGAGCTGTCAATGATTGCTTTATTTCGCCTGGTCAACATCGTAAGTATATCCAGAAGTACAAAACCTGGGTTTGCTGTATGAGAAAAAAGATTGTTGCCTGGGCTGTTGTCGAACGGTCTGATACTTTGATTCATCTTTTAGTTGCCGGCGATTGTCGTGGCAAAGGTATTGGTACCATGCTTCTTGCGTACCTTTCCCCGCGATATGTTCGAAGCAAGCTGGACCAGTCGAGTGGTAATCCCAAAGGCTTTTATATGATGTTAGGGTATAGGAAAATCAAGAGTGTTCGAAGTCGGTCACGATTTGATATTGATAAAATCCGTCCGAAACGGACAAACAACATTGATGTATTAGAATACCCAGGTAAAATCAAGCCAGATCCCAGGCGAGTTGATATTGCTTTACGATAACTTGGAAGTTTAGAACCTTAGACATTTCTTTAAGTTTTTTTCTCGATTTTGTATAATCAGCTGGAGATTAGGAGCTGCTCGAGGTCGCTTTACGAGGACTACTAGGGAGCTTGATATCAGCGCTGCAGGGCGTGTCACTTCCTGAGTAACTAGCAGCAAACCAGCTTTATTCCCCGATCGGGCGATGTCGGTATTTGTGAGATAAAGGTGATCGGAAATGATGCTATACCAGAAAGTTGACGGTGGTTATTTGGGCTTATATCGTGAATACGGCGGCCCAGTGATCATAACTGAGTACAGCAACGGCGAACCTGTATACTCTTATGATGGTTTAGTTGATAAATACCGTATAATCACGCTGTTGCGTTATCAAAGTGATACGCCCAGGGGCGACCATGTTGGCGAGACGGTCCTCGTTAGAATTACCGGCACAGAAGAGTTGATAACATTCGATATGCACTTCCTTGGTGTGGCAACCGAAGTAGGGCCCAACCGATATTCCGTGCGAGAAAAGAAATTATAGTTGCAGATCAATCGGCCTTATTATAATACGGTATGAGGTAAGCCCTGCAGCACGATGTTGTGTTGGGGCAATGAAAAAGAACGCCCTGTCTTCCCTGAGGGATGCCAAAGGCAGGGCAAGATTTTGGAGGTATTACAAATGGCGTTTATAAGAGCAATTGAACTAATCGCAAACAAGTGGGCTGAAGTGACGCCCCGGCGTGCCGACAGCTATGAGGAAGGAATCAGGAACCCTCGACGCAGCTGGGCGGCCGGTGCCAAGGCAGCTGAGTCAAGTTATGAGGACGGCGTTCGAGATGCGATATCTCGCAAGGCGTTCGGCAAGGGCGTAACCAAGGCCGGGGACGAAAAGTGGTCTCGCAAAGCGTTGGTGAACGGGACCCGCAATTGGGGACCTGGCGTTGCTGAGGCTAAAGGTGACTACGCGGCCGGCTTTGCACCGTATCGTGATGCTATTGCCGCGGTGAAGTTGTCACCACGTTACGCCAATCGGGATCCTCGCAACCTAAAGAGGGTCGAAGACATTGTAAAAGCCCTGGTGGCGAAGAAGTTATCGCTCATGGGCAAGTAACCGAAGCGTTGTACAAGCGTACTAATAGATCGAACAATTGTTTAGAAAGGCGGTGAAGTTGTGAATTACAGAAGGGCCACATTGTTGGGAACTACAAGCATAACGACGGCAGGGACTCCGAGCTACGACATAACCGGAACGGATCCTATAAGTCGAATTTCCGTTATCATCGAGCTTCGCAACAATGGAAATAATCCAACAAATCATCCGTTGGCAGCGCTTCCGAAGATTGAGCTGGTCGACGGATCCAAGGTGATTGCATCGATGACTGGATACGGTGCTCAATCGCTGAGCTATTACGGTGGCGGCAAAATGCCGCATAACGAGTTGAACTATGAGGACAACGGGTGGGCACGAGTGACCGTGCCTATTGACTTCGGACGGCATTTGTATGATCAGATGTTTGCACTTGACCCAAAGCAATTCAAGAATCCTCAGTTGCGGGTCACACACGATTACTCCCTGGGAGGTTGTTCACCGGATGCTGCGGTTATGAGAATTGTCGCTGATATGTTCGACCAGAAGTCAGCTCAGCCGGTCGGTTACTTGTTGAACAAGGAAGTTCATTCGTTCACGCCGGCTACAGGAACAACAGAGCCGATTTCGCTTCCCCTCGACAACAAGATTCGCAAGCTGATCATCATGAACGTCAACGACAACGAAGAACCGGACGTGCAGTTTGCCAATGTAAAGCTCGAGGAGGAAGACGGCAAGAGTAGCGTATGCGAAGGTGGCACAATGGATCTGATTCGTGACGAGGCCATGCGGTTCGTACGGTTGACGGAGTCTTTGTCGGTACATCTGGCTGCGACAACGGATGATGAGTTCTGGTTGAGCGCGTGAAAGG
>SDBT01019823.1_pt1 | contig 10535 bp, 8 predicted proteins | sample 2277101 | NCBI WGS metagenome assembly SDBT01 (sample SAMN10404973, study PRJNA504765) | marine sediment metagenome | isolation source: marine sediment core GS10_PC15, 103 cmbsf | place: Arctic Ocean: Southern Knipovich Ridge | collected 2010
CCATCGCCGTCAGGACCTCTCGCAGGGCCGTCCCCTGGGGCGAGAGCGCGGTCGGCGTGCCGGTCGGAGCGGGATACGGGCCCGGCCCGTCGAGGGCCGCGATCGCGACATAGAATTCGACTGCGACGACCATCGGGCCCGCATCGGGCGCCAGGGCTCGCGCCGCACGCGCATATTCGAGCGCCTCGTCCCAGGCTTCGTCGCGTTCGGCTGCCCGAGAGCGGGCCAGCAGCGACCAGGCTTCAGTGCTCGCCCCGGCGAGGGGAGTCTCGCCCTCGGCCGCAGCGATGCCCAGGGGCGCCGCCGCTTGCGCCAGCAGTCCGTCCACAGCACGCGCCAGCGGGGCCAGGCCGTCGGGTTCGGCATCGTCGATGGTGCACTCGGTCTGCACGGACCAGGGCTCCTTGCCGTGCCGGCCCACGTAGGTCAGCGCCCAGTGCCGACGGGCGACGCCCGGCGCGTACGACGCCGCCACCATGTTCTGCGCGCCGATGGCCTCGTGCGCTGCCTCAGCGGCCAGGCCCGACCGGCGCAGCTCGTCCACGTAGAGGAGATCGACCACCTCGAGTTCGGGCCGGAAGGCCAGCCGATAGGCGATGAGGGCCTGGACGGCGGCGACCTGTCCCTCGGGCAGTTCCTCTTCCAGGGCGCCGGGCTCCTGCCGCACGACCACGTAGACCTTGCGCTGTCCGAGTTCCAGCCGGCCGGCCTCGCGCTCCTCCCGTTGCCGGGCCATCATAATGATCGGCACGATGCCGGCCATCACCATGGTCACCGCTACCACCGTCCAGGCCAGCGCCCACTTCATCGCAGACCGCCCGCGCTGGCGCGGCGTGAACGCCGCGCTGACGGGCTGGATCTCCTTGCGCCGGCTCAGGTCCACGGCCAGTTCGCGCAGCCGCTCCAGTGCCTCGCCCGGAGTCTGCGGCCCGTCCTCGGGCACCTCGGACATCAACTCGCCAACGAACCCGGCCACTGCGGCCGGCACGCCCTGCGGCAACTGCGCCGGGGGCGGCGCGCCCGCCAGCATCTCGTGGAGCGTGACGCCCAGGCTGTAGAGGTCCGAGCGGATGTCGCCGCCGCTGCCGTCCGCTCCGCACTCGGACGCCAGGTAGACGCCGGGCCCCGTGACCGTGCCGCCCCGGGTGACGAACCGCTCATCGGCCGCCCCGGGCCGCGGCAGCATGCCCAGATGGCCTAACCGGACCGAGCCCTCGTAGCCCAGCAGCACGTCGTCCGGGTTGACGCCGCCGTGCCGCTCGCCCATCTCGTGCACGGCGACCAGGCCCTCCAGCATCTCTTCGGCCCGGCTCAGGGCGGTGTTGACGTCCAGCCGGCCCCTGGCGTTCAGCGTGTCCCTGAGCGTGGAGGGCGCGAAGTCGGTCACGATGAACCAGCAGTCGCGCCGCCGGCCCAGGTCAAGGAGCGACACAGTGCGGCTGCTGCGCAGATCGTAGGTCTTCGTGACGCGGTCGAAGAGGGCGCGCATGTAGGGTCCGTGCGCGTCGGCGAACGCGGCCGGGAAGACCTCCACGCGCACGTCGGTCTTCAGCCCCGCGTGTTCGGCGCGGTAGACGATCCGGTGCGGGCGCACGTCCATCGCCTCGCGCAGCCGCGCCCCGGCGATCACCTTGCGCAGGAACGGGTCCTTGCGTTTCTTCGGCCGCTGTCCCCGCCCCTCGGTCAGTTCCTCCCCGCACGCGCGGCACACGGCGCCCTCGGGCGGCTGAGCCGCGGCACAGCGGCGCCCGCAATCCCGGCAATGGAGAGTAAGGTCGGCCATTCGGCCAAGTCTACCGGAAGGCCCGAGGACCGGCAACGGGCCGTGTCATGGCGGCAGGAAGCGGCCGGTCGCTTCCCCTTTACCTTTGTCCCGAAATGTGTACAATAGGCGGTTCTGACAGGCAGGCGTGGTGCGGGCAGTAACGGGGCACGACGTTTGCCCCGTCGGAACCCCACCCGAACGTGGGCACAGTTCAGCACATCCCCTGGTTCATTACTCCATGATTCAGCGAGGTTGACGTTATGGCTAAGATCAAGCCCCTCGGGGAGAAGGTCCTCGTCAAGAGGCTGGAGGCGGAAGAGAAGACTGTCGGCGGCATCGTCCTGCCGGACGCCGCTAAAGAGAAGCCCAAGCAGGGCAAGGTCATCGCCCTCGGTGACGGGCGCCAGCTTGAGTCCGGCGACAAGGCCCCCTTCCAGGTCAAGGCGGGCGACACGGTCCTGTTCGGCTCGTTCGCCGGCACCGAGGTGACCGTGGACGGCGAAGAGTACCTGCTGATGTCCGAGACCGACATCCTCGCAATCATCGACTGACGGAGGTCCCCAGATGCCCGCCAAGAAGATCACATTCGATGCGGAAGCCCGGGAGGCGATGCGCCGGGGCGTGAACCAACTCGCCCGCGCAGTCAAGACCACCCTGGGCCCGCGCGGTCGCAATGTCGTCATCCAGAAGAGCTTCGGCGCCCCAACGGTGACCAAGGACGGCGTGGCCGTCGCCAAGGAAGTGGAACTGAAGGACAACTTCGAGAACATCGGCGCCGAGCTGGTCAAGCAGGCCGCCGCCAAGACCAGCGAGGATGCCGGCGACGGCACCACCACCGCTACCGTCCTGGCCGAGGCCATCTTCGAAGAGGCCCTGCGCAACATCGCGGCCGGCGCTGACGCCATGGCCCTGAAGCGCGGTATTGACAAGGGCGTCGTCATCATCATCGATGAGCTGAGATCCATGTCCCGTCCCGTCAGGGGCAAGGAAGAGATCGCCTCCATCGGCGCCATCGCAGCCAACAACGACCCCGAGATCGGCGAAGAGATCGCCAACGCGATGGACAAGGTGGGCAAGGACGGCGTCATCACCGTCGAGGAGGGCAAGACGCTCGACACCACCGTCGACCTGGTCGAAGGCATGCAGTTCGACCGCGGCTACCTGAGCCCCCACTTCGTCACGGACCGCGAGCAGATGGAGTGCGTGCTGGAGGACTGCTACGTGCTGATCAACCAGGAGAAGATCGGTTCCGTGCAGGACCTGGTGCCGCTGCTGGAGAAGGTTGTGCAGGCCAGCCGGCCGATGCTAATCCTGGCCGAGGACGTCGAGAGCGAGGCCCTTGCCACCCTGGTCATCAACCGCCTGCGCGGCGCGCTGCCCTGCTGCGCGGTGAAGGCCCCCGGCTTCGGCGACCGCCGCAAGGCTATGCTGCAGGACATCGCCGTGCTGGTCGGCGGACAGGTCATCAGCGAGGATCTGGGCCTGGAACTCAAGTCCATGGGACTGGCCGACCTGGGCGTCGCCAAGAAGGTCATCATCACCAAAGACAACACCACCATCATCCAGGGCGCAGGCGCCACAAAGGACATCCAGGGCCGCATCGGCCAGATCCGCCGCGAACTGGACGGCACCACCAGCGACTACGACCGCGAGAAGCTGGAAGAGCGCCTGGCCAAGCTGGCCGGCGGCGTCGCCCAGATCAACGTGGGCGCCGCCACTGAGGTGGAGATGAAGGAGAAGCAGCACCGCGTTGAGGACGCCGTCCACGCCACCCGCGCCGCCGTCGAGGAAGGCATCGTGCCGGGCGGAGGCGTCGCCCTGCTGCGGGCCTCCAAGGGCCTCGACAAGGCCGGGCTCGAAGGCGACGAGGCCGTCGGCATCGAGATCCTGCGCAAGGCCGTGCAGCAGCCGCTGCGGCAGATTGCCGAGAACGCCGGGCAGGACGGCGCCGTCGTCCTGCAGAGGGTGCTCGAGCAGAAGAAGGCGTCCGACGGCTACGACGCCGCCAAGGACGAGTACTGCGACCTGGTCAAGCGCGGCGTGATCGACCCGACCAAGGTCGTGCGCACCGCCCTGCAGAACGGCGCCAGCGTGGCCGGCGTGCTGGTCACCACGGACGCCATCGTGGGCGAGCTGCCCGAGAAGAAGGAAGCCGCTCCGGCCATGCCGGACTATTGATCACCGGCCGGGCGGCCATAGCCGCACACCCCAAGCCCCGCGTCCTCACCCCGAGGATGCGGGGCTTGTCTTTGCCCCCGCTCGGGCTAGGCTTCGAAGTCGATGTCGATGTCGAAGCCGATGTCGGCCGTCCAGAACCCGTAACGACGACGCTGCACCGCAGGACGCCGTAGGGGCGCTTCGCGAAGCGCCCGTCCGACCACCGGCCGACGCTTGTAGGGGCGGCTCTCGAGCCGCCCCTACAAGCGTCGGCCGGTAATCATCACGTACCAATGTGTGATGTGCGGGTCCCCATTGACCTTGCGCAGGTTGAGGGCCGCCCGCTGCGCCGCGTCCAGGCCGGCGAGCAATTCGTCGATGAGCCGCACGTCCTCCGGCGCCGCGCCCGTTGTCAATGAACTGACCGGGCGGTGGCGCGTGTAGGGCTCCACGATACCCACCGCGAAGCCGGCCGCCTCCAGCATGCCGCGCCATTCGTTCGGCGCATACTGCCGCACGTGCGAGCCGTCGTGCAGCCGGTCGAGTGCGTTCATCGTCTCGTCGACGAAGTCGTCCTCCGGCACGCTCCGATCGTCGATGACGAGCCGGCCCCCGGGACGCAGAACGCGGCGCATCTCTGCCAGGGCGCGGGTGATGTCCCGGAAGTGATGGGCGGCGCGTCGGCACGTCACCAGGTCGAACGCTCCGCCGGCGAACGGCAGCCGACCGGCATCGGCCACGGCAAACCGGACGTTCGTGAGGCCCTTCTGGACCATCAGGTCCGACGCTTTCGCCAGCATCTCGGGCGTCACGTCGACGCCCACCACTGACCGCACGTGCGGGGCGATCGCGAACGCCGTGTGCCCCGTGCCGGTGCCGATGTCCAGCGCCGTCCAGTTCGGCTCGGGCTCCGCCAACGCCACTACGCGGGCCAGCACCTGCGGGTCCGTATGGCAGGCGCTGTCGACGTAGAACGCGGCGCGCCGGCCGAAGACTTCCCTGGCCGTCCTTCCGCCGTTGCCCGTAATCGGCCCCTACCTCCTAACGACCACCAGGTAGATTTGGTTGGGGACTTCGACCTCATGCGCCAGGTCCCCGAACTCGTCGAGCAACTCCGCTGCCAGGCGCGTACAGGCGGCGGCGTGGACCGGGTCCGGCGCAATGCGCGCGAACGAGTAGGCCCTGGCACGGACGTATCCCAGGGCCGTGCCCAGGCCGATCCGCTGCGTCCACGTCCACCGGTCACGAATCCACATGACCGAACAGCCGATCTCGCCGTAGTAGTCGACGACCTCAGCCGTGCTCCTCACTCCAGGGCTGGCCGGGCGGCACCCTTGCTCCGCGCAGAGCTCCCGGTAGCGGGCGTTGACGCCCGCCAACTCCATGCCCATCCCCGTGTGCGCGAGGACGACGGGCCCGTCCGGCCTCACCACGCGCAGGAGTTCCCGGGCGGCCGTCCGCCACGCGCCGATGAAGTAGAACAGGTGGACGGCGATGCCCATGTCGAACGCGGCGTCCGCATAAGGCAGGGCCGCCGCGTCGCCCCGTTGCCATTCCACCGACACCGCCTGCCCGAGCTCATCGAGCCGCGATGCCAACACGGCCAGCATCTCCTCGGACACGTCCACGCCGCTGACCGCGTACCCGCGCTGCGCGAGCGGGATGGCGATCCGCCCCGTCCCGACGCCCGGCTCGACGACCTGCGGGTGAGACCGCGGCGGGAAGGCGTCCACAAGCCACTCCATGGCCGACGCGAAACACGCCGGATCCCATGTGCGCGTCTCGTCGTAGGACTCAGCCATACCATCGAAGGTCTGGGACTCCATGTCGCGCTTCCCGTTCCCTCAGCCGGCGAAGTAGGGCACGGCGCTGCCGGCGACGTAGCGGCCCGAATCCGAGCAGAGGAAGGCTACGCCCTCGGCCACGTCCTGCGGTGTCACGGCTCTTCGCTTCCGCCATGCCGCGCCATGGTCGCACAGCTCGACGGCCTCGTCGAGGGTGCCCAGCCCCTCGACCGGCCCGGGGCAGATGGCGTTCACCGCTACCCCGCGCGGCCAGGCTTCCTTCGCCAGCAGCCGCAAGGCACCGGTCCGTGCCGCCTTGGCGGCGTTGTAAGCGTAGGCCGGCGGCAGCTCCGTCGGGTGGAGGGCCAGGCCGATCACGCGGCCCCACTTGCGTTTATACATGCCGGGCAACACCAGGGGCATCAGGTTGTAGAGCGGCGCCAGCTCCTGCCACACGTCGGCCAGTGCGCTGTCGGCGTCGAGCTCCTGCGGCGGCTCGGCATGCCAGCCGGCACCCGGGCCAATGATGCAGATGTCCACTTGTCCGAAAGCCGCCTTGGCTTCCTTGACCAGGCGCCGGCAGTCTTCGGCCTCGAACACGTCGGCCTGGGCCGCCGCCGCTTCGCCGCCGCCCTCACGAATGTGATCAACCACGGCTTCCGCCATCTCTCTGCTGGTCCGGTAGTTGACGACCACCCGCGCGCCGTCGCGTGCCAGCGTCAGCGCGATGCTGCGGCCCATGCCGCTTCCGGCCGCGCCGGTCACTAGTGCAGTCCTGCCTTCACAGCCCATAGTGCTGCCTCCCTTCCGGTATCCGCTCGCATAACTATACGCAAGTATCATGTCTCAGTCAATGCATTCTGCCCTGAGAGGCCGGGTTCCACGCCGGAATAGGCCCTTCGCGGAGCGCCTTGACGGCTTGAGCGCCTGTCAGTTAGGCTGAGGCGTAGTCCTGGGACAGGGCAGCCTGTACCGATGCCAACCCTCGCTGGAGCGTCGCCCGCCGTGGAGCCGGAGCCTTCCCATCGCTGGGGTAACCTGCTCGCGCTCGCGCTGGCCGTGATCGTCATGGCCGGCGTGCTGAAGACCGGGCCGACGCGCAAGATCCACTACTCCCTGGAGGCACAGCAGCGCGCCGCCGTGGCCGAGGACGTGGTGCGCGGCACGTCGCGCGGCAACCAGGGGCTGGTCGGCTCCCTCTATCTGGCCCCCCTGCCGACGGTGCTGGCCATCCTCGTGTCCCTGCTGCCGACGGCGTCCATCACCCCCGCGCTCTCCTCGATCGTGGCGGCGGGGGCCGCAGTGCTGCTGGCCTGTTACGTGAACGCCCTGTGGCGGCGGCACGGGGTGATGGCATGGCTGCGCTATCCCGCCATGCTTTGCCTGTTGCTGTTCTCGCCTGTGGCCATGAGCGTGCAGGACGGGCGCAGCCATCTGGTGTTCGTAGCCCTGACGGTCTGCGCGAGCTGCGCCCTGGTCGAATGGCTCCGCCGCCCCGCGCTGGGCCGGCTCGCCCTGTCGGCCATCCTGTTCGGCCTGGCCGTCATCACACGCTACCAGGCCGTGCTGCTGGTCGCGGCGGCCGCATGCCTGGTGGGCGTGGCTGTGATCGTGCGCCATCGGAGCTGGAGCCGGCTGGAGGGGACTATCATAACTTTCGTGTTGCCAACGTGTTACACCATTCTCTTGTGGATCGGCGGCAACTGGCTGATCCTGGGCAGTCCCCTGTTTTTCATCAAGGCCGTGTCAGGTCCCCTGGCGCTCGGGACGATGACGCCGACCGACGTGCTGACGTGGGACTGTCCGTGGCTGCTGCTTGGGGCGCTGTCGGCGTTCGCCTGCGCCGTTCCTTTCGCCTCGGCGGTGGCCGGGTCCCGGCGCCGGGGGCGGCCGGTGGACGTGGCGGCCGGCCTTGCCCTAATCGGCGTGGCAGCGGCGGCCTGGCTGGGCGGCGTGCCCGTGGACGTGGAGTCGCCCCCGCTCGAAGCGCGGCACGTGGTGGCAGTGCTCAGGACTGCCTACCCGAACGGGACCTTCATCGTGACGGGCTACACCGGCTACCGGTTCGTGGAGGCGGCCGCCCCGGACCCGAACAACCACTGGGTGCACGTGATGCACCTGGAGCCGGCCGACATCGAGAAGGTGCTGGACGACTACCGGGGGCGGGAGGTCTATCTGCTGATCAACGCGGCCGACAGCCTGGACCGCTGGGACGAGGTCAACCTGAACTGGCGTCTGCCCGGCAGCCGCATCCCCGAGCGATTCCTGTTCGCCACGCAGGTGGGCGACTGGACCGTCTTTGAGATCCTGGGCCGACGCGGGTGAATCAGTCCTGGTCCGAGGCCGCCTCAGGCCGGCACGCGTTCGTCGTATGCCATTGTAGAACGCCCGGTTATGGCTTCGTAGAGCCGCTCGAAGTCGGCATTGTCGTTGAAGTGGATGACGATCTTTCCGCCCTTGCGCGCCGGCTTGACCTGCACCCGCGTGCCCAGCGCCTTCGACAAACCGTCCTCCAGTTCCACCACGTTGGGCGACGGCCGGCGGATCCTGTCCGCCCTGCCGGACCGCTCGGCGGCCAGCCTCTCGGTCTGGCGGACGGACATCCCCTTCGCCACGACCGCCCGTGCCATCCTGGCCCGCACGCCCTCATGGTCCACGGCCAGCAGCGCACGGGCGTGCCCCGCGGTGAGCGTTCCACGTGAAACCATGTCCTGCAGATCGCCGGACAGGTCGAGCAGCCGCAGCAGATTGGCCACGGTCGAGCGGTCCATGCTGAGGCGCTGGCCGGCCTGCTCCTGCGTGAGGGACAGATCGGCCATCATGCGGCGGATGCCCTTCGCCTTGTCGATGGCGTTCAGGTCCGCGCGCTGGATGTTCTCGACCAGGGCGATCTCCAGCATCTTGTCGTCCGGGACGTCGCGCACCAGGGCGGGCACCGCCTCCAGTCCCGCCATCTGCGACGCGCGCACGCGCCGCTCGCCGACGACCAGCTCATACATCTCACCCGAGGGGCGGACGACGACGGGCTGGATCACCCCCGAGGTCCGGATCGAATCGGCCAGGCGCTCCAGCTCCTCCATGTCGATGTCCTGGCGCGGCTGCTCCGGGTTCAACTCGATGAGGCGCAGCGGCAGTTCCCGCACACCGGTCGGCGCTTCGCCCTCCGGCGGCATGTCGGGTATCAGCGACTCCAGTCCCCGCCCCAGTCGTCTACGCTCGGCCATGCTCTCCTCCGTCCTGAGTGTTTCACGTGGAACGTTCGACTTGATGGTAGGAGCGCGCGACGCAGAGGATCAATGTCTGCGTCGGCCCGCGCGGGGCGCGGGGCAGTGTGGCCGCGCGCGCAAGTGCATGTCTGCACGAGAGTTGCGCAGCCGGGCGACTGTGGCAGCCGTGGGGATGCAAGTGCAGGTGGGGCCGCCCGAAAAAGCCGCAGCCCTTGCGACCGAATGCACCTGGGGCGTGACTCAGAGCGCGACGGGCTCGCCCAGCTCGGCGGACTCCAGCGCGGCCTCGTGCAGATTCATGGCGCGCGCGATCTCGGCCGGATGGTAGAGGGGCGCGGCGTCATGGCGGACGACCGCGTGGACGTTGTCCCAGAAGTCGTCGACTTCCGCGGGGGCCTCGTGCGCGTCCGTCTCGCCTGCCGTGCCGACAGCCAGGGCCCTGCCGCCCGCGGACGCGAACGCGGCGTGGGCGGTCTGCACCTGCCAGCGGGAGACCTCGGCCGGCGTCAGCAACGACGCCTGGCCGATCGCCCAGCCTCCGTTGCGCAGGGGCATGTAGATGAGGAAGCCGCTCTCGGGGCCGTCCGTGCCGCGGCGCTGCACGTGCGCGCTGACGCTCCGCACGTCCATGCCCATCACCAGGCGCATCCCGTCGAGCATCGCTAGGCCGTGCTGTGCCAGCGGCCCCCCGTCGGCAGCCGGCGCCTCCAACGGCAGGTGGCAGAAGACGCCCTGCACCTCGGCGCCCCCCTGCACCTGCATGGCCGCGCGGACGGCCCGCAGGTCGGCGTCGCGCCGCCAGGGCAGGTCCATCGTGGCCAGTCGGCCGGTTTGCTGGGCCGTCTTCATGATGCGTCGGGCATCGGGCGCCGACTCGCAGAAGGGCGCCGCGACGACGACGTGCTTGCCCGCGTTGAGCGCGCGCACGGCACTGTCCCGGCGCTTCTCGACCGGGCCGTCCACCAGCACCAGCTCGACCGCCGGATCCTGCAGCAGCACGTTGTAATCGCGGCAGAGGCGGACCGGTCGCTCGTCGGGAAAGGGCGTCCCGAGGCCTTCATCGCTGAATGCCACAAACTCGAACTTGTCGCCCTCGGGCAGGTCCGCCAGGATGCCGTCGCGGACGCCGGGCAGCACGCCCACGGCCCCGACTCCGATCGGGGTTACAGCAGATTCATCGCTCGATCCCATGTTGTCCCTCAGGTGGCCGGACGGGACACTGGCCGCCGGCGCACGCAAGCTAAGAACTATGATACTAGGTAGTTACGACGATACAGGCTGCCCGGCGAGGTTCACTCAGTGGGCGCCGCCTCCAACTTGCCGGTGGCCGGGTCGTAGCTGTAAGCCATGTGCTTGGGCAACTCGGGCAGGGGCTCTCCGCGCCACTCGATCAGCTCCGCCATCGACTTCGGATACCGGTCTTCGAGGGCCCAGAACTGCCGGATCTCGGCCTGCACCTGGGCCACACCAAGCGTGCGCTCAGCGTAGCGCGGCACCTTGATGGCGACTGTGCCCACGTAGTCGGCCGGCCCGTGCAGAACGCTGTCGCCCACCTCCCGGTCGCCCTCGACCCAGGCCTCGGCATGTGGGTCGGCCGGCTCC
>SDBT01019824.1_pt1 | contig 10535 bp, 5 predicted proteins | sample 2277101 | NCBI WGS metagenome assembly SDBT01 (sample SAMN10404973, study PRJNA504765) | marine sediment metagenome | isolation source: marine sediment core GS10_PC15, 103 cmbsf | place: Arctic Ocean: Southern Knipovich Ridge | collected 2010
CATCACAGCTATCGTTTTCGCCGTATCGATAACACTGCCCCCGCCCAAACCCACAACGCCCTCACAATCGCCCTCTCTATACCGATCCAATCCCTTTTCCACCATCTCCGTATCCGGCTCGCCCGCTGCCTGTATATAAACACAAACCCCTCCCCCGCTTTTTTCAATGTGCCGTACAATCTCTTCTACGCGCCCAGACTTTTCGAGATACTCATCCGATACCAGCAAAATCCCCGACCATCCCATTCGTCTCACTTCTTCACCGACCGCCTTGCGCGCATCAGCTCCAACAACCGACCGCCCCACAATATCCAGTCCATAAAACATCCAACAGCCCTTTTATGTAAAACCTGAAGCACCTTGTGCCCGATAAGCAGTATATATGAATAATTATACTCTTGAAGCCGAAATCATCAAGGATTCTAATAATTGATATGGGAACACCTCACAGAATCTCTAAAACCCCTGTTAAATGACCACTTTGAAGCCCTAGAATCGACGAACAGGTCTTGAGGGCTGTCATACAGCCTATTTTTATTATTCGAGCTTAGGATTTCTAAACACCGCCTTTATCCCTGTCTGCATTTTTTAGGCGTAATGTTATATTATTTTTGATTTGAGTGGAGAGCGTACACCCTGTATATTTAGCTATATTGGAAAAAATATTAATTCCCAAAAAAAATTAAACATATGATAAGACTCAGAGACATAACATTGCCGTTTGACCACAAGGAAGAAGCCTTGGCCGGTAGCATTTTGGAACGTCTGGGTATTCCAGAGCACCAACTCCTCAACTTTACTATAGTCCATAAATCCATAGACGCAAGGCGTAAAGACCATATTGTGGCTGTTTATACAATAGATGTGGGACTAAAAAACGAGCCTGAACTTCTCTCCAGATTTTCGCAAGACATTCGGATTTCCGCTGGGCCTTGTATGCATTACCAGCCACCAATAGTTGGCAACATACATGGCCCAAGTCCTGTTGTCGTTGGAAGCGGCCCTTGCGGCCTCTTTGTTGCCTTGATCCTTGCTCAACTTGGTTTTAAGCCTGTACTGATAGAAAGAGGAAAGAAAGTCAGCTCAAGAGTAAAGGATGTCCGAAACTTTTGGCAGAAGGGACAGCTTGATCCGGAATCTAATGTTCAGTTTGGTGAAGGTGGAGCAGGTACTTTTTCCGATGGGAAACTTACTACTCAGATAAAGGATAAATATAACCGTTCAAGAAAAGTTCTTGAAGAATTTGTAAAGGCCGGAGCACCAGAAGAAATACTCTATCAGGCTAGGCCTCATATCGGCACAGACAATCTCGTTAAGATTGTAAAGAACCTTCGCAATACAATTATCTCGTTAGGTGGACAGGTTCGCTTTGAAACAAAACTGACAGGTATTAAAATAAAAGATAGCAAAGTTGCTGGCGCAATTGTTAACGACTCTGAAACTATCGAGACAGACACCATAGTGCTTGCCTTGGGACACAGCGCAAGGGACACATTCGAGATGCTGCATCAACTGGCCATACCTATAGAAGCAAAGCCGTTTTCAATAGGCATTCGTATTGAGCATCCCCAAAGCTTGATAGACAAGGCCCAGTACGGCAGATTTGCATCTCATCCATTGCTTGGCTCGGCCGAATATAAACTGGTCCACCACTGCGAGAATGGCCGCTCTGCATATACTTTTTGTATGTGCCCCGGTGGAGAGGTGATCGCTTCCTCATCTGAAGCCGGAGGCGTAGTAACAAACGGCATGAGCTGTTATTCTCGAAATCATTTTAATGCAAATAGCGCCCTGTTAGTTGGTGTTACCCCGCGGGATTTTGGAAGCACAAGCCCTCTGGCTGGCATTGAGTTTCAACGAAAATGGGAGCGAAAAGCCTTTGAGGCTGGAGGCAATAACTACTTTGCGCCTGTCCAGCTTGTTGGTGATTTCCTTGCCGGCCGGCCTTCAAATTCACTGGGAGAGGTTTGCCCATCATATACTCCTGGAATCACACTCTGCGATCTTACAGGATGTTTGCCTGAATTTGTTGTTGAAACCCTGCGATTGGCAATCCCCCAGATGGACAAAAAACTCAAAGGCTTTGCGAGGAACGATTCGGTTATGACAGCAGTAGAATCGAGAAGTTCTTCACCAATAAGGATTGTCAGGGATGAGACTTTCCAGAGCCCCGCTATTAAAGGCCTATACCCAGCCGGTGAAGGAGCAGGCTACGCAGGCGGAATAATATCAACAACCGTCGATGGAATCAAAATAGCTGAAGCCATCAGTATAGGCAGGAAAAAAAGAAAAAGCTGAAAGCCTTCCGCTTAACGGCCATCCACCCCACAGAATTCCTGATCTCTGGTTAAATGGCCACTTTGAAGCCCTAGAATCGCCGAACCGTCTGTGATCGTCTCTGCAAGGCTAAGCGAATCGATTTCGGTGCCGAAATAAACTGTGGCCTTCTCAAAATCTTAATGAAAGACAGCTTAGACCACCATCGAGTTTTTGAAATTCAGATACATCAACTTCTTTTATCAAGTAACCAGCACTTTCTATTGTTTTTCGTGTTTTTGGATAACCTTTGGGTATCAATACTCTGTCATTAACCCAAATACAATTTGCAGCATAGCTCTCATCTTCATCTATTGTTAGAATATTGAATTTTTGAAATTCTTCTTTGGATAAAAATTCACCACATGCTACTAAATTGTTTTGCTCTAAATATGCCAATCCGGTCTTCAAATGAAGTACTTTTTCCAGCCTTATTACAGACCCACTCATGCCATATTTCTCTAGATATTCAATGACTTGCTGGGCACCACTTGCATTCGTTCTCTCTGACAAACCGATATAAAAATGTGACCCCACCATCATGATGTCACCCGCTTCGACCGTTCCTGGCTCTCGAACTTCTTCAATATTGATGTAATAGTCTCTAAGAGCCTTTCTAATTTCTGTTGTCTCTCCCCTTCGCAATGGTGCCCCAGGATTCGTAATAATCGCACAGTCTCTCGTTAGCAATGCGACATCTTCAACAAAGGTGGAATCAGGATATTGTTCGTCTTTCTTTAATACCAAGACTTCTAATCCGCATTCTTCCAGTACTTTTATGTATTCTGCATGCTGGGCTAGCGCTTTTTCATAATTTGGAAGACCTAATTTTGCAGTGGTGAATCCATTTATCATACTTTTCCCTGGTGTTCTTACGATTGCTCTCTTGAACATGTATTTTCCTTTGTCGACAACGGAGAAACTAAAAGGTGTCAGGATTATTTCCTGCCTATCCATAGGTGATTGTATCGCAGCCTGAGAAAGTGTCAAGAACCCCAAAAAAATGGTTCCTGACACCTTAAATTACCCCTTTCAGCCCCTAGAATCGACGAACAGGCCTTGGGGGCTGTCATACAGCCTATTTCTATTATTCAGGCTTAGAAATTGCTAAAGGCCGCTATTACGCGTGTGTTGGGGTTCAGGGACTTAGAAAAAATGCCTCAGAAAAGAGGTATCTTGATAGTTCAAGTTGAATTTGTTAAAATTGTTAGCATCGAAAGGATAGAATAATGTTTTGTGAACGCTTAGATGGGAAATGTCAATTTATAGTGGTTTGCTTGCTGATGGTTTTGATTTCGGGGATGGCTTTTGGTCAGCGGGCCAGGTTGGTTGATGAGCTGGCTGAGATTTACCCTGACCAGGTTTTAGACGGTGGGTTGAAATGTTATCAGGGAGATACGGCCCGGGGGGTTGTTGCAGGCGTGAATTTATTGATCGGTGGTTTGGAGGCTAAGACTGAGATTCAATGCCTCATTAGCCAGGATGGCCGGGTGGTTGAGGAGTGTCGCATATACCGTTTTGTCGATGTTCCTGTCGAAGAGAATACCGGGATCGAAAGTCGCACCGAGAAGTGGGATGGTAAGGAGAATCCTTATGTGATCCGGGATGCGCCATTTCGGATATATGAGGCTCTTGTGCCGGTCGATGGGATGATAAGCAGCGACGGTAATGGTGGTTTGGCTTTGCGGGTGGAAGTGCCGATTGGAACTTGTGCGGAGGTGGAAGTTCGAGACTATGTTATAACTGTCAAGGCGAAAGGATGGCAAGAGAAACTTGATTGGAAGCTCAAGGTTCATGATGCAATTGTTCGGCCGTTAGGTGAGCAGAGACTGGGGTATACCAACTGGTTTAGCCTGGGGAATATTGCAAGCAGGCACAAGCTTGAGAAGTGGAGCGAGCCTTTCTGGGAGATGCTGGGCAAGTATGCGGCCCTGATGGCAAAGGGAAGGCAGAATACTTTTATTGTGCCGTGGGGAGAGTTTGTGAAAATGGGAACCGATGGCACAGTCAGTGTTAAAGAGGATCGGTTCAAGCGATATATAAAGCTGTTTCTCGATCGTGGTTTTACGCGGATCGAAAGCGGACATCTGGCTCGCAGGCATAATAATGACTGGGCTTCGGAGAGGCTTGACAGCAAGTTTACGGGGACAGATGTCAACAGCGAAAAGGGCCGTCAGGAACTTGCAGCGATCCTTAAAGAGATCCGTAATATGCTTGACAAACTTAAACTGCCCAAGGATGTCCAGTTCCTGCAGCACCTGACGGATGAGCCTACCGATACAAATGCCGAAAGCTACAAAGAACTGGCAAAGCAGGTTCGCAAGCATTTTGGGGATGTGGATATATTTGAGGCGACGATGTCATCGAAGCTCGTCGGCGCGGTGAATCACTGGTGCCCGCAGGTGCAGGTGTATCAGAAAAATCGAGAGTTCTTCGAGTCGCGAAAAAAGGCCGGAGATAAAGTATGGGTGTACACGTGTCTTATACCGGGTGGAAAGTGGCTCAACAGGACGTTGGATATGGAGCGGTTGCGGCAGGTTTATCTGGGATGGTCGCTGGCAAGATACGATCAGGAAGGATTTTTGCATTGGGGTTTGAACTATTATCACGGTGACCCCTTCAAGCAGAGTGCCGTTAAACATCCGCATGGTGCGGATAATAATTTTCTTCCCGCTGGCGATACACATGTGTTTTATCCCGGCGAAAATGGGCCCTTGTCGGGGCAACGCTTCGAGGCACATCGGATCGGCATGGAGGATGCTGATTTACTGCTCCAGTTGAAGGTGCGATCGCCCGAGCGGGCCGATGCGATAATGAAAAAGGTTTTTCGCAGCTATAATGACTACACGACAGATTTACAAGAGTATCGCCAAGCAAAACGCCAACTGCTGGAAGCTGTCAGTCAGAAGTAATTATTGTACTACGCCTTTATTATTTTCAACAGCTCGGGGTGTGCCTTTTTGTTTGCTGCTGCTATCGAAAAACTTTATAACTAATATTTTCTGTTGACTGTTGTTCGCATAGCTCCGTAATAGGCTCTGTAAATGACTGCTTTATGAGGTATTACCACCCTGCCATTGCCGATAGTTTAAGATGATATGTGTGTCGGTGGTTCAGGGCAACCATAACAGCTTAAATAATCTGCCCGACAAGTATCTATGCTAATCAGAACAACACGAGAAATCGCTTTATCACGAAGTTTGGACAATACATAAAAGCCTCCCCCTGCCACAAACACTACCAACAGTAACGCTGTCAATTTTCTCTTTGGTACAAATGAATACATCGAATGGTATCCTTCATTTTCCCCGGCTTTATAAGCCGGGATCCACATAAACTTTGCGCTGCCGGTAAAGATTCTGCCTTTTCTGTATCCGGCCGGCAAGATCGTCCTCCCCATGAGAACGAGCAACTTGAATCGCCCTTTGAGCTGTTTCAATTGCTTTTTCAAAATCTCCTGTCGCTGCATAGGCGGCGGCCAGTGTGTCGATTGATTCCGCTTTGGCATACTTCGTTACTTCACAGGCTGTCAGGGCATACTGAACGGCCTGCTGGGGATTACGAATATCTTCTTTCATGGAGGTGGCCTGAAACCAGGCTATTGAATTTAAGGCGTCAGGAGAATCGGGATTCAGTTCATAAGTTTTTAAATATTTTTTATAGGCCTGAACGGGATGCCCTTTTTCATACAACTTTTCAGCAAGACTCACCGTGAGCTGAAAAAATCGTGGATGTTCAACGATTTGGCTAGTGAGATATTTTTCAGGTTCGTCAAACATGCCTTTCTCATAATAACATAAGCTCAGATGGTAGTATGCAATGACAGAATCCTTTTTAATCTCCAGGGATTGAAGTGCATATTGAATCGATGCATCAAATTGCTTCAATCCTCTATGTGCCTGTGCAAGCCCTTCGTAAACCAACGTATTCTCCGAATCGAGCTTAATCATCTTCAATAAATAATCAATGGCTCTTGAATGTTGTTTTTGGCGCATAAGACACATTGCCATTTTATAGTAGCCCATATACTGATCGGGCCTGTCCTCTATCATCTTCAGACACGTTCGTTCAGCGGTTTCATAATCCCCCTGCTGAAGCAAAAATCCAATCTGGTTAGCCATGTTATGATACTCAATGAAATTCTTTGGATCTTCTTTTGCCGGATCAATTACAAAGGTGTCGTCAACGATGTCTCCGACATATCCCAGGCTCTCCAGTAAGGTTAAGGTTTTAGCATCCACGCCGGATCCGCTCGTTGTTTTTTTGTCTTCTTCAGCATCATTTAATATCTGCAGGAGTTCGGTCTCCATCAAGCGTGCCCTGTTTGCCTCCCGTTGTATAAGGTTGTCAAACTCCAAGGGTTCCTTCTCCAAATTATACAATTCAGAATGAGTCGTCTGGATATATTTATATCGGTCGCTCACAACGCCAAGGAGAGGATTGGCATTATACTTTGTTGGCTCAAGACTCTGGCAGAAAACATATCTTTCGGAAAAAGGATTCTCATGGTTATAGTAGGCCAGCAGATCCCGGCCCCGGATTTTTTGATTCAGTTCAATGCCGAGAGCCGAACATATAGTCGGCACAACATCGACGATACCGACGGTATTTTTAACTCTTATGCCTTTTTTCCTGCCGGGTATTTTGAAAACAAGCGGCACATGGATATTTCCCTGATAGATATAATAACCATGTGTATATTCCTCATGCTCACCGAGCATTTCTCCATGATCGGAGGTTATACATATGAGGGTTGAATCGTATTGCCCAAGTTCTTTCAGTTTATCAAGTATTTTTCCAATGCAATCGTCCACATAAGCAATCTCGCCTGCATACCCGGCATATGTCGCTAACTTTCCCGATGAAAAAGTCCTGAACGGTTCGGCCAACTCAAATTTCGAACCAAAGGGTTCCGGCGCATCATAGCTGAAATGGGGGTCGTAATAATGGACGAATAAAAATTGTTTTTCATCTTTATGTTTTTCCAGATACTCAATGGCAAGGCGTGTTGTTTCTCCCCCCTGGCGTTCGAGAATCCCGATTACATTTCTTTCTTTTTCAAAATCATCGTCGTAAATATCAAATCCCTGATCCATTCCAAAGTCAGAGTTGAGAACAAAAGAACTGACAAAAGCGCCGGATACAAAGCCGTTTTCCCACAACATTTCGGCTAATGTGACATTCTCTTTGCTCAATGTAAAAAGACCGTTGTCAAGGACGCCGTGGCTGGGAGGAATAGCACCTGTAAGCATGGAACAATGCGAAGGCAGAGTAAACGGCATAGGAGATATCGCCTGTTCAAAAAGCAATCCCTCCTTTGCCACGGCATCGATATTCGGTGTTGTTTCCAGAGAAAAACCATAACAACCCAAAAAATCCGCTCGGCAGGTGTCGATGCTTATTATAAGGACATTCTTGATTTTTTGTGCAGTAAAACGTTTATAGAACCATAGAGAAGCTGTCACAGCTACCAAAAGCAGGAGTATTATACCATATTTCTTTGTTGCGACTTTTTTCATATGGATACTTGTTGATTAACTATAGAATGAATCATACAGGATCTTTGAAAATATAAAAAGTTTATTTGTCCACTTTTTGAAAGCGACCTCCAGCCAACTGCCTGTTCGACACGGCCGAACAGGATGCATCCCACTGTTGCGGAGAGATCTTCTGCGGTCTCAATTTTTACGTATCGTACAGAATGAGGATGTTTTGCTTTCGAGTTGGAGGCGACAATGATCTTGTTATAGATCTCGGCAAAATCTCAACAAATTTTTTATAAGGGCCTGCCATGGTAAGGTATTTCAATCTAATCACAATTCGGGTACAGGCCGCAATTGAGCCAGTGCTCCATAAAAATCTGTAAATCCAACAGGTCAATTCTACAGTCCCTATTATGATCTAACTTATTGGCAAAGGTATCAGGGCACTGTGTTTGTGAATATCCCAAAGCATCCACGATTACTTCTGTTCCGCTGCTGGAGGGATTTCGTGTTCCTTTGACTTTCACGCCAAGGGTGTGTTCACCATAGGGCAGATAAGGGCTTTCGTACAATGGAATAAAATATTCCGCTGTAGGGCCGTAGCAGTCAACGGTATCGACCCACTGACCATCGATCAGGATATCGGCATGCCCCAGATCGTTCCTCTTGAAACCATAATACCAGACCCTGGTACCGGTAAAAGTAAAAGTGGCAATGGAATCGGTTGTTTCACTGTAATGTTCATCTTCTTGATATCCCGGATTACCCAGCCATTGGCCCCAGGTACCGCTGTATTCAACGGCAGTGTCGTCATCATTGATAAGATAAGAAGGTTGAGACAGATCCTGATACCACCTTACATAATCCACTTCGTAGTTTGTCGGATAGACCACACCGGAAGCATCCCCACCGGCTTTACCCCCGATCGCCTGGTTGAGAATGATATAGTGCGGCTGCTGAAAACCTTCAATTGAAGTATCGCCATCTCCATTATCATCCTGTGAAGAATCCCAGGTATTATACAGCACGCCATCCATATATAATCGAACGTAATAAGGACTCCATTCCATGGCCCACACGTGAAATTGGTTTTCCCATCCAGAAGGAAAGCTGGAAACGTATACTGTTTCTCCATCCCAGCGCGGGGTCCATCGCGCATCGCCCGTTTTCCACCATGCCACATTAAATTTGAGCATATCCCTGTAATATTCCATGATATCACATTCCCCATTATCGGGCCATTCTCCATTGATCCCCAGCGACCAAAAAGCCGGCCAACTGCCCCACTGGATATCAATACGCCCCCGCATCTCCAGCCATCCATATTGATGCTCCACTTTATTTCTTGATTTTAAGCTGGCACTACTGATACTGCCATCCTGTCCGGTATAAGAGCCTGTAGGATAGGTTCCGGGCGGATGTTTATGGGCCTCGATATGTAAAAACCCGTCTTGGCAATAGGCATTTTGGATGCTATTTGTATAATATTGCCATTCCTGATTGCGAACGTAACCGTTTTCATATCCCCAGTTATTTGGATTTGGATATTCCGGAGTAGAACCATTGTCAAATTCATCACTCCAAATCAGAGTCCAGTTACCCGTAGAAGGGGGTGCTGCATGGGCGAGTGAACACAATAAGACCACTAAGAGGGTATTGATAACAACCACCTTCAATGGATGTACTTTATCAATGTTTAGCATTCTCATAGTCATTCATTTATTTCTTTAGTCGGATATATTTGGAAATCGTTATTAAAGTTTAACTATCGTCCGCCCCTGCCAATGCATTATTATTTCAGTCACATTAAAAGATTAATCCGGACAGCGGAAACTGCCCGGATTAACCCAGTTAATTCCTAAAGTACGAAGCACTCATTGCTTACGGACAATTTGGATACAAACCACAACTAAGCCAACTTGATACATATTCAGCAAAATCAATCAGATCAACCTTGCAATCGGGGACACCCAGCGGACCGGTGGTATCGAAGGTATCCGCATATTCTTTGATGCAGATATTTTCACCGCTGACATCATAAAACAGGTCAGCAATTCCAAATTTATCCATGCCGTAGTTATACAGCTTTACATCATCGATTTGACCGGGGAAGGTTTGACCATTGGAAGCAGTGCGGCCAAAATGAACCACGGCGTCTTCTTTCGGACCCCATTCAACAGTGGAATCGGAAGCGGCTTCCATCCCATTGACATACACATAAGCGTTTCCGTCGTCGGGACTTATGGTTGCCGCAACATGAACCCACTCATTCAAAGTCAATGCGTTGCTTGCCCATGCACTCAGGCCGGACCAGCTCATCAGGCGAATACCGTCGCCATCACGTGCGACCAGGCCCCAACGCCATTCGGCTTCTGTGTTGTACGAATCACACTTGGCAATAACTGCTATGGAATCATCAAAGGGAAGATCGCCTGTACGCTTGATCCACACACTGATCGTTAATTCATTCGAATACCGGTGCAGGTCCAGGTTATCAGATTGGACCGTGCCGCTACTGTCGTCATTAATGATCACCGCACTATCAGCCCCCAAACCATACGGACCTGCTGCAAAGGTTACACCAGGGTGATGATCGGGTTTGATGTTGTCGGTAATCGGATCCTCTGTGCTGGTGTCGGCATACTCTCGATCTGTCAGGGGACTGTTCAATGTCCAGTAAGCCATCTGCCGTTTAATGGCCACTTTGAATACAGCAGACAGTACATCCGGTTCGGA
>SDBT01019825.1_pt1 | contig 10535 bp, 14 predicted proteins | sample 2277101 | NCBI WGS metagenome assembly SDBT01 (sample SAMN10404973, study PRJNA504765) | marine sediment metagenome | isolation source: marine sediment core GS10_PC15, 103 cmbsf | place: Arctic Ocean: Southern Knipovich Ridge | collected 2010
TGTCAGATAAACACGTGTAAACGCTATTCATAGCCAAGGCGGTAAAGCGATCAATCTTCTTACGAATTCGTTTGAATTGAGGTTGTGGCAAAATAGGATCGGATATCGCGAAGCCAAATAAATTTTCATTGCCAAAGAATACATGTTTTTGAGGGTTAAAGTTAGGAACACCTAAGTTCGCAATAACGCGATCAACGCTGCTTCCATAAGGACAGTTAAGATCCAAACTTGTAATAACGATTTTAGTATCGGATGAGTTAGTCATGATCACCTCTATATTTTGCGATGATTACACTTGAATGGATGCCTGAAAAGCCGCTACTCGTTTTCAAAACATAATTCATATTAGGGAAATGCTCTGCTTCGTTGACAACATTAAGATTAATGGCAGGATCTTGCTGGTCAAGATTAATGGTGGGCGGGATTATCTCGTGTTTAAGACTCTCAACAGCACTAATGATTTCAATAGCATTCGAGGCCGCCAGGCTATGTCCTATTTGTGACTTAATGGAGGTAACAGGTATTTTTGACGCTCTTGTTCCAAAAATGGAGTTAAATGCATTGGATTCAGCTAAATCATTCTGCCGCGTAGACGAGCCGTGTGCATTAATATAATCGATTTGATCGGCTCTTAAATTAGCATCATCTAAAGCAAGTTGACATGACCTTGCAATGGAATTTCCATCTTCAGGAATATCCGTCATGTGGTAGGTATTATTATTGCTGCCAATGCCGATGAGCTCAGCATGAATTGTCGCGCCTCTTTCGAGTGCATGTGATAGCGCCTCAAGAATTAAAATTCCACACCCTTCACCCAATACAAAGCCATTACGGGCAGTATCAAACGGTCTGGAGGCTTTAGACGGTTCATGATTAAAGTGTTTTGCCGTAGCCCCAATTTTATTAAACGCGGCGACGACAAGTGGTGTGATTGGCGCTTCGGTTGCACCGGTGATAATGACATCGGCTTTATGATTACGTATTGCTTGTGTCGCATAGTTGATGGCATCAACACCACCGGCACATCCTGTAGGAAGTAGGCAATGGAAGTTGAATTTTTCGAAGGCTTTACTCAATTTCGCGGTTATGTCATGAAATTGGAATACGTTATAATCAAATCTAGGATCAAGTTGTTTATCACCAGACAAACGATTTGAGCCAAAGTCCGTTAGCTCGCAATAAATACGTTCCATACTCGCTATTTGAGCGACCGCAGAAGACAATATGCAAGCCGTTCTCGTTTGCTGCCTGTCAATCGATGACAAATCAAGATCCGCATGCAATAACGCTCCCTGGGTAGCTGCCGCCGCCAGTAGATAGGCTCGATCATTCTGATGTGTTGTGCGGTAAAAGTCTAAGGTCTCTGGCATAAAGGATTTTGCCATACCGGCTACTTGACTGAGGTTATCAGGGATATCAATAAAATCTATTGTATCGACTCCAGAAACACCGTTGAGGCTATTCTCCCAAAATGAAATTAGATCGCTGCCAATAGGTGTAATCGCATCCATTCCTGTAATCACAACGCGTTGCTTTTTCATGCTGAACCCTCCAGAGCAACAACACGGCACCAGCCGGCGTCACATTGAGCGATTTTAATTGGAAAACAAATCAACTGAAACCCAGTGGGCTTTTCAAGCTGATCTAAATTGACAAGGCGTTCTATTTGACAGTATTCATGTTGCCGGCCTACTAGGTGAGCAGGCCATAAGGCTGAATTATCTTGAGTTTTTTTATATTGATCGAGCATATAATCAAACGGTGCATCCATACTAAAACTGTCTATACCAATCACCTTAACACCCTGAGATGTTATAAATTCAATAGCATCAGCAGTGACTCCACGATAATTATTAAAATATTCTTGGGTTCCCCAAAGTTTATCAGCACCCGTATGAAGTAAGACGATATCAAGCGGTTGAAGTTCATATGAAATTTGATTGAGTGCTGTTTGAACTTCATCTGCGTCAATGGGCCCATTTGTTAGATCACCAATGCACGAAAGCAAAACTCCATTACAATTAAACCAATGCAGGGGTAACTCAGACACTTTTTTAGCAGGTTCTCCTTCACAGATTGGGCCGTAATGATGGGGTGCATCAATATGTGTTCCCGTATGTGTTGATAAGTGCACGTGCTCTAATGACAATGCAATGTTATCGGGAAAGTGAAGATGGTTAATTCCAATCGGCTTGCCAAGGATGTCGGCACCTTCACGGTGTGACGTGTAGACAATTTCAGCTGAAACAGGATCAAAATCATCTTGAGAGATGTCCATGCTCAGGTCTATATAATTCATTTTTGATTACCTTTAGTGGATTGCGTGGCAGTGTGCAAATCAAAATTATCAAGGATAGAGCCTAAGCGATTTGCGAATTGATGTTTAAATATAGCTTGTGCAGATCGTTTAGGATCCTTTAATGTATACTCTCTAACGGCGCGGACAATACACGCGTGGGGAGTGACTTGTTCAAATACCCATTGCCCACGGTGGTAGCTCATCATAGGTGGTGGAGTTAATGAAATAAAATCAATTTTATGATGACTTTGAAAACGCGCCGTGCGAACACGTTCAATCGTCCCGTTCCGCTCTACTTTCATGACGAACTCTTGGTGCAATGAATCGCTATAATTGAGAGAGACCGTTTCAATAGGTCGCCACAGGTGGCTCCAACGTTTTATATCCCAAAATAACGCTTGTACTTGATTAATATTTTCATTGAGCAGTCGGTTGATTATGATTATCTCTGTCATGTTCAAGCGCCTCCTTGAAATAGTTGAGATTTGTTTGTAAGTAATGTTCTAACATTCCAGCAAACTGTAGTTGGGCACGATTAAGATCGTCAAAATCAAATTTGTCAGTATGAAGCGTAAACTCGCGCTCAACGTTTACCTGTGTAGAACCCGAGATCTGTTCAAATCTCCAAACTCCCCACATCCGTTCTACATTAGGTGGGGGGATTGGTTGGAATAAATCAAGTGAGCGGTTTAGTTTACAAAAGCGTATCCCTCGGATCATCTCTTCACCATTTGGCCTGGTAACTGCCATAGTGAATTCTTGATGTAAGCCATCATCATAAATAACATCAACCTGAGATACATCGGGTAATATAGATTGCCAAGTGTTAAGATCATAAAAAGCGTTATACACTCGGTCTAGCGGAGCGTTTATCATTATAGATTGCTTAATCTTCATAGGAGTCTCCTTCTAAAATATCTTTCCAAGAGGTTAATGCAAATTCAGCATGCTCTCGTAATAGCTCCATGACTTGATCTTCTGTCGTTTGGCGTGGCTTAGCAGGAAAGATGGCTTTAGCTGAAGACGGATTCAAATTCCAGGAGTGAGTCGTTAACACTGCAGTCTGGTCGGGACCCAGTGGTTTTAAGGTCCACTCACCCGCATGATGCTTTAAAAATACCGGTGGCTTAGGTTGAAAGAAATTAATTTGGTCTTGCTCTTGACACTTGCGGACTGAACGAACAGATAATGTTTTATTATCAGCCGAGAGTATATCTAGGGTAAATTCCTGAAATGTCCCATCATCATATATCATCTCAATGGATTCAACATGAGGCAGGTACTTTGGCCATTTATCAGCTTGCTTTAATGCCTTGTAAACTAAGTCTTGCGGACAGTAAAATAAACTCTCTACTGTAAAGGTTTGTTCAAAAGTACTGTTTTCTGGTGATTTCATTTTAAAATCCTCCTTCAGTTAACCGTTCATTGACGATATTGCTAAGTTGTAAGATGGTCATATCTCTATTAATAAGGTTTTTAGGTAAGCGGGCATTAGTGATTTTTTCAATTGCCGTTTGTAATTCAACAATTTCTTGTGAATCCATTGCCAGATCTGCCCCTAGATAGCAATTGATTGGCTCGTCGGGGATGTCAATATCGAGTTTGTTTAGCAGTTCAATTAAATTTGAGATTTTCATGACTTGCCTCCTAGTGTGTTACTCTGAAGTTTATTGGGTTTAATTAACTTGTAATGTTGGTCAAACAAATCTTCTGTATCTAAAAATACAATTAAATGGATATCTTGCGGGCTGAATTGATATAACATATGAGTGTTTTTAACAATTTCCCGAGCAAAACTATTATGTGAATGTGAATTCACATCGAGGTAGTTAACAATAGTTCTATGCTTTGCTTTTAATACCTCAACTGATTTTACTTTGAAGGGGTAATTGTTTTTGCCACTGTTGAATTCACTCATTTCTCATCTCCTAAGTGCTTTCATCGTTTCAACTGAAGTTGTGTAGGTTAAGTATCGGATAAGAATTTGGATTTAAGTACAGTAGAAAATACTACAAATTTATCTCGCGTAAGTATGAGTAGTCCTAGAGTAAAATAATTAGTAGTAGTTTTTACTGTACCCAAATGCTTATTTTTGCCTATAACTAAGCTATAGCAAACTTAGTGGAGAATCATCATGGCAAAGCAAGACCCTTATCCAAACAAATGTTATTTACCTTTTCTGCTATACCCCCCTGCTATGCAACAAAATCAGCAGGGAACGAGTTTCGTCGAAAAGCATTTAAATACAGAACAATCAGCCGGTAATTACGTGGTTTATTTGGGTATTCCTTTCTGTAGAGTCAGATGTAAGTCTTGCCCATACTTTATTACTATTTTAGATCCAAAAGACAAACATGATATAGAAGAGTCCTATGTGGATGCTTTAATACAAGATATGAAAAAGTGGGCCAGCTATCCACGATGGAAATATGGAAGTTTACGCTCAGTGTATATTGGTGGTGGGACAGGAACCATCTTAAAAACTAAGAATATTCGGCGGATTGTTGATGCCATATTTGAATATTTCCCAGTTCCAGATGATTACAGCATAACGCTTGAAGGCAATGCTAGAGATTATGATGAAGAAAAACTTAATTACGTTGCTAATTCACCGATCACACGCGTTAGCTTAGGCGTACAGTCTTTTGATCCCAGCTTATTAAAAGTGATCGGCTCTCCCCATGCTGCTGAGCAAAGTGCCGAAGTGATAAAAGCGTTACAAGCACGTGGATTTTATAATATCCAACTTGATTTAATGTACAATTTACCCGGTCACGACATAAACATCTGGCGCAATGATTTAGCGCGTATCAAAGAGTTAGACATAAAGCATTTCACAATCTATTTGTACAGAGTGCATTCGGGCACTATGCAAGAAAAAAATATTTTAAAAGGCAGAACTTCGGCGCCACGTGACCGCGAAGATCCCATGGTTAAAAATATGTATCGAAATGCGCTAAAAATAGCAGAAGAAAATGGTTATAACATGTATATGTTCGACCACTTTTGTCAGGATGGCTTTGAATCTAACTATAACTACTGGACATTTAAAGACGCGGCTGACGCATTAGGCATCGGCGCTGGAGCATACAGTTTCATTAATGGTTTCCGTGTTGGCACTGAAAAAGATGTTCAGGGCTATATTGATGCTGTTAACCAAGAACAGCATTTGATTTCATCTGTTTCAAAGCCAATGAGCCTGCGTGTGCGTAAAGAGCGGTATGTTATTTTCGCTTTTCAATACTTTCAAATTAAGTTTGAAGAGTACAGGAAAAAATTCGGCAGTGATTTAATGCATGACTTTTCTGATGTTTTCAAGACATTAATCGAAAAAGAATTGGTTACTGTCAATACTGAGTCGGTTTCATTAACTCAGTTAGGCATCGAGTGGCATATGAATGTCTTTTTGGAATTTTTCAATCCAGATTTCTGGGCTGATGTGACAGCGCCTAACGAACCTAATTGGGCCATGAACATTCCGATGGTTGAGTTGGCTGCTAAACGTAAAGAACACTGGCTCGGTCATTAAAGAGAAAACTTCGCAATAGGAGATACATAACATGCACGATATTATTATTATGGGAAGCGGTTTAGCGGGTTCTTGTTTGGCGTTACAACTTGGCAAAATGAATTTAGATGTTATTTTGCTTGAACGTAACGAGTATCCTGCCTGTCATTTGCCAGAGACGACTACACTCAATATAGAGACTGTGGCCAATAAAATTGGCGTTAACTATAGCGATATTGCTAACTGTTTTTCAACACAGATGATAGCGAGTTTTCAGCAGAAAAACAGCCAAGAGCGAATGCGCATAGAGCACATAACTGATCCAAGCAAAGGGCCGTTTAGAGTTGACCGTTCACAGCTTGACTCAAGAATATTAGCGCTAGCTATTGAACAAGGTGTTCAGCATAACACAGGTGTAAATGTGCAATTTTGCAATTTAGATGAGCAGCCTAGAGTTGTCTTTACTGAATTGGGCGAAACAAAAAGCTTATCAGCTAAAATTATCGTTGATGCTACCGGAAAGTCGGCATTGCTGGGCAATCAATTAGAGCTGAAGAGTAAACCTGTTTTACTTGATAAGCGTGATTTGATTTTTACGCACTTTCAAAACTATCAATTTTATGCCGCACTTGAAAAAAACTCTGTTCATATTATTGAAACAAGCTCAGGATATATCTTTATGCTGCCCTTGACTGACGACCGAATTTCAGTTGGTGTAGTGACCCCTTCAAACTCTAAAAAAAGTGAAGCGAAAGAAATTTTCGATGATGTTGTCAAAGAAATCCCTTGGATCAGTAATCTGGTTGACTCCAGTGATCCTGTATTGCCATATATTAAAGCGGGTTCTGAATCGTATACCTTACGACAATCCTGTGGTGTTGGTTACTTCATTGTTGGTGAAGCATTAGGGTTTTGTGATCCCTTCTACAGTAATGGTATTGAGACATCGATAGACAGTGCTGCGCTGGCCTGTAAAGCGATAACAAAGCTACAAAATGTGGAACACTCAAGTGAGGCCATATTAGCTAGCTATAATACAAAAATTAACGCTATGCAAAAAAATGCAGAAAACTTAACACGTGATTGGCTAACCCATAATGGCTTAGCTATCTCAACTTCTGTGATTGCCGACCCGCATATACCTTATGGGATATCACATTTTTTAGCGAGTCTCACCAACACAGATTTTAATACGGATGCGCAAAAGAGCATGCTGCAGCTGCGCCGTAAATTTGATCGCCAAGCGAGGATTTGAGATATGAAAACTTTTAATCAATCAAATCTATGGGTGATTTATCTGATCGTATTTATCGATTTAATGGGATTTGGGATCATTATCCCATTACTCCCTTATTATGTCGGCGAGTTACAGGCCAGCGGTTTCGTGGTGGCTATGCTAATGTCAGTCTATTCTTTAATGCAATTTATCTTCTGTCCGTTATGGGGGCGTTTATCTGATAAAATTGGCCGAAAACCTGTTTTGATAGTTTCATTGCTGGGTACGGTTATCAGTTATTTAATGTATGGCATTGCCTTTATTATCTTTACAGACAAGTCATCATTATTGATTGCAATTTTCTGCTCCCGAATACTAGCGGGTATTATGGGCGCTAATATAACAACAGCCTATGCAGTTATCTGTGATATATCAAAAGGTCACGATAGAACGAATGCTATGGGAAAAGTGGGCGCTGCATTTGGTTTGGGCTTTATCCTTGGGCCCGCCATCGGTGCAGGCAGTAGTTTATTAGGACCTGCTGCGCCTGGAGTGATTGCTGCTTTGCTATCTTCTATCGCATGTTTAATTGCTGTTTTTTCGCTGGGTGAAACAAACGGTCACCGTAGCATTAAAAAATCCGAAACAGCACAACCTCGTGTAATGAGTTTAAGTTTTCGGCTCGTTATACTCTGTAGTCTTATCTACGGCATTGCCTTCGCCGCGATGGAGTCTATTTTTGCATTATTTGCTTCACAACAATTTAGCTTATCGGCATGGCAGATAGGAGCAATCTTTGCTTATTTAGGTTTTATCATTGCTGTTTCACAAGGTTTTTTAGTCGGCAAAATAACTCAGCGTATCAGTGACTCTGTCGTCATGCTTATCGGCATGATTTTTATGATACTGGCTTACCTAATGATTGGTATCACTGAATCGACATCATTGATGATTGTGATGATGGGTATCATTGCCCTGGCAGCAGGGTTAATCAATCCACTTTTCCCAGTAATGATAGCGCGCATAACGGTAGCCAATCAACAGGGTTTAACTCAAGGGATTTATCAATCAGCACAGAGTCTAGCTCGGATCATAGGGCCCGTAATTGCGGGGATCAGTTATACACAGTTTTCTCCACACGCACCTTTCATTGTGGGTGCCGGCTTTATCCTGCTAGCACTCTGGGTATTATTTATATGGCGATCGATGTTTATCAACCTAAAGGAGACAAATCATGTGGACAAGCGAAGACTCAATTATAATTAAAAGCAAACCTGAAGTTGTTTGGAAATACTGGAGTGATCCAAATACCTGGAGTCAATGGGATCCTGATATTGTTTACTGTAAAGTGTTTGGAGAATTCAAGCAAGGCAATCAAGGGGTGCTAAAACCCAAAAACGGCCCAGAAGTTAAATTCACCCTAACGCACGTTGAACCTCATAAAAGTTTTATAGATGAGGCGAAGCTTTTATTAGCAACATTAAGCTTCAGTCATAGTCTACAAGTCGTTAGTAATACGCATGTTCGTATTACACATAAAGCTACAATTACGGGGCCGCTCTCATTCTTATTTGTGAAATTGATGGGTAAAAATTTGCGGCGCACTATTCCATTAGCTTTAGACAATTTAGCGGCATTGGCAGCGAAAGCGCAATAGAGTAAGTGGGTGGGCAAACGTTTACCCCCACACTCGAAAAATCACCGCTCACCGCGAACGACGCAAGGTTAAACGTAACATCTAGTTTTCTCTAACTTTTTATGGCAGGCTTATCTACTTTACTAAAGAGTAGGAAATAAGACATGCATAATCCGTTAATAGCCCGCGCTCAGGCCTATCAAATCCTCCGTGATTATTTTAAAGCGCGAGATGTTCTTGAAGTTGAAACACCATTGCTGTCACATGCTAGCGTTACCGATCTGCATTTACAAGCGTTCAACAGTCAGTTTAAGCCCGAGGGTGGTGGGCAAGCTGCGGACTTATATTTAATGACTTCGCCGGAATTTCACATGAAGCGCTTATTGGCTAACGGCAGTGGTGATATTTTTCAGATCTGTAAGGCATTTCGTAATGGTGAAGTTGGGCGGATGCATAATCCTGAATTTACGATTTTAGAATGGTATCGATTAGGCTTAGATCATCTGCAATTGGCAGATGAAGTGGTGGATCTGTTGCACCAGTTTCTCAGTTTAGAACACATCACCAAAATCACGTATCAAGATTTATTTTTACGGTATGTGGATCTGGATCCACTCTGCGCCTCACTACAGGAGATCCGACATTGCATTCAACAACATGATATCAGTATTCAAATTGATGATATTGACACGGGTCTACAATTGCTAAGCAGTCATTGCATTGAGCCACAGTTTGAAACGAATAGCTGTACGGTTATTTATAATTTCCCTGTCAGCCAAGCTGCTTTAGCGCAAGTTTGTCCAAGGGACCCAACCGTAGCAGAGCGTTTTGAAGTTTTTGTTGGCTCAGTTGAGTTAGCGAATGGTTTTCACGAATTGGCTGATCCTGTCGAACAACGCCAGCGTTTTGAGGCTGATTTATTAAAACGTCAGCAACACAGGTTACCGCTTGTGCCTATCGATGAAAATTTCTTGGCCGCTTTAGAAAAAGGTTTGCCGGATTGTGCTGGTGTGGCTTTAGGTATCGACCGCCTGCTTATGTTACACTGCGGGCAAGCTCACATTGACAAAGTGATCATCTTTCCTTATGAAACAGCGTAATCTTATCTCGCGAAGGATCAATATTTTCGCCACCGTGTTTTGTTTGTTTTTACTCGCCATGGCAGCTTATTTTCAATATGTTCAAGGCTTGCAGCCCTGTCCATTATGTTTAGTGCAACGTTGGTTGGTGTTGCTTTTGGCGTTGATTTTTTTCTGGGGTATTTGGCTCAAACGCCGTTGTTGTCAATTGTTGCAGAGTACTATAGCTTTTATCGTGTCTGCATTCGGTATCGCGATCGGCGCGCGGCATGTCTGGTTGCAACACTTTCCGGCTAATCAAGTTCCTGAATGCAGCCCGGATTTAAATTTTATGTTACATAACCTCCCTTTGCGTGAGACACTCGGCTTTTTATTTTCAGGCTCAGGTGAATGCACACGGGTTGATTGGCAATTCTTAGGCTTAAGTATGGCAGAATGGCTGCTAGCGATTTTTATTGTGTTTGCTCTATTGGCTTTGATAAACTTTAGGCTGGTATGGGTTAAGGATAAATCTACACGTTAGGGGGAGCATATGCTAGTCAACATCGTAAAAACCTATTCTACTCAAATTGCATCATTGCAATTACTATTAATTTTCATCAGCGCCATTATTCATATTCTGTTTGCAGGAGCCGTGGCACGCGATGCTGGCGAGATTACCAAATCGGGTGTCAAACCTATTTTAGTGAACACATTCACCTGGGCGTTTGCTACCTTGATCGGTGGCGTGATTGTGGCAACTATTTATTGGGTGTTGCATCATTCAAAATTGACGCGTAGTTAAGCACGGTGTCAAG
>SDBT01019826.1_pt1 | contig 10535 bp, 8 predicted proteins | sample 2277101 | NCBI WGS metagenome assembly SDBT01 (sample SAMN10404973, study PRJNA504765) | marine sediment metagenome | isolation source: marine sediment core GS10_PC15, 103 cmbsf | place: Arctic Ocean: Southern Knipovich Ridge | collected 2010
TTGGTGGTGGGAGGTGGACAATGTCATTGTTATTGGTAATCCATAGCAAATAGGACAAATAGGGGATGTTGGCTACTTGTTGCATTGTTGTCTTTGTTTTGGTAAGGAGATTATAGGCTGATGGCCAGCGCTTTGATTTGGGTATGTGAGTAGATCACCTCCACGATATGTGGAAACAGGGGCGGTTCTTTTCAGAAGAACCGCCCTTTTTTTATTTACAGACCGCCCCAGATTCATGACAGAAGGAAGGGGTCAGATCGATACGTTACGGAGCTGGTAAGTAAGGTTGGGAGCTCCCTGGTTCAGAATATGGTAATGGTAGGTTGAATATAATGGGGGTCAAATCTTTACAGGCTGTTGCCCAAACAATTTTTTACTAAGAAAACATTAAAATTATCGAATAAAACCGGGTAAAATAAGCTTAGTACCTACATTTTACCGTCATTTTATACCGTTTAGAAGGCGGTTTTAACATTTTCAGGATTTGGGCAACAGCCTGTTTATTCTTGACAAATGATAATTTTCTTGATATAAATTCTTTATGGCAAGGTCATTAAGGATTCAGTATGAAGGAACTGTATATCATGTTAAGAACTTATCTTTACTAATTGAGAGGATTGAAAGAAGATTGTCAAGGATAAAGATTTGACCCCCTACCCTACGCTTTTTTGCCTTCCTTAGGGTGGAATCTCAGTAGGGTGAAAAAAACTTGACAAGAGAGCGATGGTTATATAAATATAAGATGTAACAATTACTCCGCTAATTAATAATTTGTGCTCTGGGGCACAAGAAAGGAAAAGGAGGTATGCTATGAGATCACGAAAGTTGGCAAAGGTAAAATTCTTAGCGTTAACCGTCAGCTTGGCCCTGATGATAGCCCTCGGGTGTGGGAATGGTGATGGGAAAAAGAAAAACACGCCGCCGGTGGCAGATGCAGGCGCGGATCAGGTTATCGAATGTGCCGCTCCGGACACCCCGGTCGTCCTGGACGGTAGCGGCAGCAGCGATTCGGACGGCAGCATCTCCCAATACAGCTGGACACAGACTGGGGGGGATAATGTTATCCTGACCGGCTCGGACACCGTCTCGCCCAGCTTCACGGTGGATTTCCTGGGCATCGTGACTTTCGAGCTGACCGTCACGGATAACGGCGGAGCGACGGGTACCGACACGGTGGAGATAACAATCAACGGTGTCAACGAGTGCTCTGAAGGTACGGATAACTGTAATGAAAACGCTACCTGCATCGACACTGCGTGCAGCTTCAGATGCAACTGTTATCCCGGCTGGGAGGGTAATGGGGTGACCTGCACGCGCCCCAACATCGGTTCGGTCCTGATTTACCACGACGGCGGAGACACGGTCGCTGACGAAGCTGTCGCTGCGTTTGGTTTGACGGTTATTTATACGACAGACGGGACCAGTTTCAACAGCGCCTTCGACGCCGGTGGATTCGAGCTCATCATTTGGGATTCGCCAAGCGTGGGGCTACCGTCCGGAGCCGAAACGCGGCTCGCGACCTGGGTAGACGCGAACGAACGGCTCATTTTCAGCTGGTGGGACCTCGATAGCAGCGCTTCTATGCAGTCGCTGTTGGGAGTAACGGTGGTTAGCTACAGTACCTGGAGAGAAGTTTACCCCAACGTATCTGCGCCGGTCACCTTTTTCGGTGGTGTGCCTGTTCCCTTGGCCGGCAGTGATCAAGCCACAGACAATGGTGACGAGCTGACACTGACCGGCAATGGATTCATTGCTGCCCGGCTTGACTCCGCCGTGGGTCCGATCACAGGTGCCATCGCGGTAACGAACTGGAACAATGTCATCGTCAATGGATTTCTTCCCTGGGATTGCATGACTACCGACAACGATGCTGATGGGACACCTGATATGCAGGAAGTCTACCAAAATCAAATCGCATACCTCGCTAGTATCAAGACGAACTTCGTTGCCATCTACGCGGGGGATAGTGACGCCGCTTTTCGGGGAGATGTTAGGGCTAAGATAGAAGGTACCCGCCTGTTCTCGGCTGTGGATCTCTATGATATTACAATCACCACACCAACGCTTATCGAGTTGCAGAGCTACGATGCCGTTCTCTTCTATTCGAGCGTCGGCTGGGATGGAGTGGCGGTCGGAGATGTGCTGGCGGACTACATGGATACCGGTGGGGGAGTAGTGTTGAGCACCTTCGCTTATAATGATGATGGTTTGGGTGTCGCAGGCCGGATTGAGAGTGACGGTTACTTGGCCTTTACCAGGGCTGGACAGGATAGCGGCACTCCTCTTACGCTGGTGGCGGATCTCCCTGATCATCAAATACTCACGAACGTCAGCTCGTTCGATGGCGGGACAAACAGCTTCCATGAAACTTTTGCCCTCACCGCGGGAGCCACGCTGGTTGCGCACTGGGATAACGGTTACCCGTTGGTGGCCACGAATGAAGCCGCCGCCGGCAGGATCGTTGGGCTCAATTTCTTTCCCCCTTCCAGTGATGTCAGGGGGGATTTCTGGGACGCATCCACGGACGGCGATTGGCTGATGGCCAATGCTTTGAATTGGGCAAGCGGCGGAGAATGGCCCACCGTATTATTTTCCGAAGAATTTGAGAGCGGCGTACTCCCCGCCGGCTGGGATAATGTGAACAACGGCGGCGACTGTGTATGGTGGTTCGATGACCCATACCCGCGGGGCAACCTGACAGGCGGCAGCGGGGGTTTTGCCATCGCGGATAGCGACGCATGTGGTATGGGTACTACCATGGATACCGAGCTGATCACGCCGTCAATGGACTTATCCAGCTTGACGTCCAAGACGCTTGAATTCGACTACGATTTCAACTGGTGGACCGGAGGCGCAGATGAGATCTGCGATGTGGATGTAAATGTTGATGGTGGCGGCTGGATCAATGTCTGGCAGCGAAGTGGTGATGATTATCCAGGCCCAGCTCACGAGGTTGTGGATATAACGGCCCTTGCCGCCGGCCACTCTGATGTAGTCGTTCGCTTTCACTATTACAACGCCGATTGGGAATATTGGTGGGAGGTGGATAATGTTATTGTTATTGGTGGCCCAGTAGTAATCCTTAATCCTTAGTGAAAGACAGGGGACAACCCATATTAATTTGATTTGGGTAATCAGTCCATTCCACGATACGTGGAAAGGGGGGCGGTTCTTTTCAGAAGAACCGCCTTTTTTATCTTTAGTCTTTTGTGGGGGAAGGGGGTCAGATCGATATGTTACGGAGCTGGCAAGTAAGGTCGGGAGTTCCCTGGTTCAGAATATGGTAATGGTAGGCTGCCTGGCCGGTTCCGGCCTGCTTCCTTTTAAGCTCAAAAGCTTCGAGAAGGCATTGAAGGCGATATTCTCCGAGGACAGACTAAAGCTCAACAAAAAGGCCTTTGACCTGGGAGTAAAAGCAATAATAGAAATGGGGATACTCAAATAATAAGTTGACAGGGTATAATGGGGGTCAATAATGGGGGTCAAATCTTTATTCTTGACAAATGATAATTTTCTTGATATAAATTCTTTATGGCAAGGTCATTAAGGATTCAGTATGAAGGAGCAGTATATCATGTCAGTAGTCGTGGCAATGGAAGAAAAAAGATCTTTAAAGATGAGATAGATCGAAAAGCATTTCTTGATTTATTAACAGACTCCCTAAAGACATATAGCGTGATCCTCTATTGCTATGTGTTAATGGAAAATCACTTCCATTTTCTCCTCGAAACCCCTCTTGCCAATCTTAGTGAATTCATGAGGCGGTTTAATATTACCTATACCTCTCATTATAACCGGAGACACAAAAGAGTAGGCCATCTTTATCAGGGGCGATATAAGAGTATCCTCGTGGATAAAGAGAGCTATCTTACCGTCTTATCCAGATACATTCACCTTAATCCAGTACGGACAAGACGAATAGGGAGGGCTTCTTTAGCGGAGAAACGGAGGTATTTAAAGAGCTATAAATGGAGCAGTCTTTTAGGCTATATAAATGAGGCGAAAAGGTGTTCCTTTATTGATTACAGCATGATACTGGAGGCATATGGGGGTGATAATAATAAAGCAAGGGGGGCATACTGGGAGGCTATTTGTAATGATTTATCAGAGGGTATGGATATAAAGAAAAAGATTGTTGGGCAAAGTATTCTTGGAAGTGCTAAATTCATAAAATGGGTAAAGAAGAGATTTTTAGGCAAGGAGACGAGGAAGATTCCCTCGGTAAAGAAGATATTAGGTTACCGGACAGAGAAGGAGATAATAAAGGCTATATGTGAGGAGACTGGAAGAGGATTTGATGAAATCACTAAGGAGTCAGGAGCAACAAGGGCGATGGCCATGGAGTTGTTATATAGAATGGGAGGGATTAAGGGAGCAGAGATAGGGGAGATTATGGGTGTGGACTATAGCACAGTAAGTCTAGGTAGAAAGAGATTAAAGGAGAGGATAGCAAAAGACAAGAAATTATCTTTACTCATGGATAGGATTGAAAGAAAATTGTCAAGGATAAAGATTTGACCCCCTACTCTTGCTTCTTCATCATTCCCTCAATAAATAGACCGACCTCTTTCAACAAACCATTTCTCGCCCTTCCCAGCTCCTCGCTTTACACTTCCTTCGACCCCGCCACAGGCGGGGCTCAGGACAAGCTGACCGCACACATTATGGGGCTAGTTATTCAATTTGTTACTTAATAATTCCAAGAGCTTCTTGAGCCCTGTTTCCTCAGATGACTGAATTTATGTAACTCCTGATGAAAACACTTGACTTAGTCTATGACTTAGTCCATATTGATATATGGAGGTGAGTGTAAATGACAGTGAAGATTAATGTTCATGAAGCAAAAACCCACTTTTCTAAGCTCCTTGATCGGGTGGGAAATGGCGAGGAGATTATTATTGCCAAGGCCGGTAAGCCAGTTGCCCGCATGGTTCCGGTGGCAGAGAGGCCGACCCAGCGTGTTGCGGGAAGTGCTAAGGGCAAGGTTGTTATAGCCTCGGATTTCGATGCCCCGCTACCCGAGTCTGTTCTGGAGGCATTTGGGAAATGAAAATCCCCCCTAACCCCCCTTTTTCAAAGGGGGGAATATTAGGGAGATATTTTTCAAGGGGGGGGGATTTAGTGGCGTTAACCCTCCGGCTTGCCCCGATGTTCATCGGGGTGAAGGCATCGGGTGGGAAAGGAGATTGTTGAAAATGCCTACTCGACGAGCGCTATTGGATACCCATACCTTTTTGTGGTGGATTACCGACAACCCCCAATTATCATCTCGTGTTCGTGAAATTATCAGTGATGGTAATAATGAGCTATTCCTCAGTGCCGCCAGTGGTTGGGAGATAGCTATTAAGGCTCAGCTCGGTAGATTACAGTTACCCGACAATCTGGAGCACTTTATTTCAGAACAACTGACTATTAATGCTATTTATGGCTTACCGGTTCAGATGAGCCACGCTTTGCATGTTTCTGTTCTTCCGAATCATCATCAGGATCCTTTTGATCGCATCCTTGTTGCCCAAGCCCAATTGGAAAACTTAGCCATCCTGACTGCTGATCCACAAATTTCTCGGTATCCGGTGAAGGTTGTCTGGTGAGAACAGGAATTTGGGGTCAGGGCTTCAGTTTTTAGTTAAGAGCAAAAAGGGATCTGCCCTTGACATAATCCCCCTCACCTATCCTCTCCCCCAGGGGAGAGGAATTATGCTTGCAGGGGCGGACAGGTCCCAAATCCTAAGTGGAAAAGGGGACATAATTCCATTAGTTCCATAACTGATTCTCCATCGTTTCCTAAACTTCCCGGCCTTTAGCAAAACCTTCCGCCACTTCCTCCCAAGATTACAGCATCTTCTAATCCCATTCACTCTGTGGCAAAAATATGGGAAGTTGTTAAAAAACCTTGCCTTAGCGTTATTAATATCTTAAAGTTTTTAAAAGGGTTGGGCGGATTGGCCCCTGATTATGATATTTCTTTCCTTCGACCCCGATGCCCATCGGGGCTCAGGATAAGTTATTGAACCCGAAGCAGTAATTGTAGACGGACTATGAAAACGGGTCGGATGAATCCGACCCCTACAAAAATTCACCCACCAATAATGCGTAATTGTAGGGGTTTGATTCATCGAACCCGATCAGCCTCAGGCGGATTGATGACCTACTTCGCCGAAGTAGCTACGAAGGCTGAAAATCAAGCCCCTACACTTCAATGCATTAATAGTTAATGAAAAATGTTAGCGCCTCCACCTTAATCGGCATATTTTTTATTTCTCTCGCCTCCCTGGTCCTTGAGATCTCGCTGACCAGGATCCTCTCGGTAGCCCTCTGGTATCATTTTGCCTTTATGGTAGTGAGTATTGCCCTGCTGGGCTACGGAGCCAGCGGGGCGATGCTCATGCTCTTTCCCAGCCTTAGGCAAAGAGATGCCAAAAGGACGCTCTCGGTTAGCGCTTCCCTTTTCTCTTTCTTTTCTTTTATCTCCTACCTGATTGCCAATCAGATCCCTTTTGACCCGGCAAGGTTTGCCTGGGACTCAAAGCAATGGGCTTATCTTCTTTTATACTATATCACCCTCTCGCTGCCCTTTTTCTTCTCCGGGTTGACCATCGCTGTTGCATTTTCCCGGTTTGCCCGGGAGGCCGGGCGCCTCTACTTTTCCGATCTCGTAGGGGCAGGGCTGGGCTGCGGGTTGGTCCTTCTGCTCTTCGCCCCCTGCGAGGGGGCGGGGGTAGTTCTGGTTTCCTCGGCCCTGGGGGTTTTCTCGGCCTTATCATTTAGCTCCAGGCAGCAGAGGCTATTCAGGGCGGGACAGATTATCTGGCTGGTCGTCCTTGCCCTGATTTTTTGGATTAGGCCCGCTCCGGTCGAGATCCGGATCTCTCCTTATAAGGCATTAATGTCGGCTCTACGGTATCCCGGAGCTCGACTCATTGATACCCGCTGGAACTCCTTCTCCCGGGTGGATATTATTGATAGCCCAGCGGTTCGTTTTGCCCCGGGGTTAAGCTTAAGATACTTAAAACCTCTTCCCCCGCAGATTGGTATTTCCATTGATGGGGCCGGGTTAAGTGCAATTACCTATTATAATGGAGAAAGAGAGGGCCTGGAATTTACCTCCTACCTACCTTCGGCCCTGCCCTATTATTTAAGAAAAATGGGGGGGGTTCTGATCATTGAGCCCCGGGGGGGATTGGATATTTTAACTGCTCTCTATCATCAGGCCGAATCCGTTGAGGGGATCGAGTTTAATCCCTTGATCCGGGAGATAATGGTAGCGGACTATCGCCAATTTTCCGGCAATATTTACCAGAGAGAAGGGGTAAATGTAAAAATAGGTGAGGCTCGGAGTTATCTTTCCCAGACATCCAAGGAATATGATCTGATTCAGATCTCCCTTTTCGATGTCCTCGGGGCCTCCTCCACCGGGCTTCAGGGATTAAATGAGGATTATCGCTTTACCGAGGAAGCAATTGGTAGTTATTATACTCACCTAAAAGAAGGGGGTTTTCTGTCCATCTCCACCTATATTTTACCGCCGCCCCGGGGGGAGCTCAGAATGGTTTCCAGTATTATCTCCGCCCTCGATAAAATGGGAAACAAGACCCCAGGGGACAGTCTGGTGATAATCCGTAGCTGGGGAGTGATGAGCCTATTGCTGAAGAGGGGGAAAGTCTCCGGGGAGGAGGTCTCCCGGGTTAAGGATTTCTGTCAGGAGAGGCGCTTCGACCTTGTCTATTATCCCGGGATCGGCCCCGGGGAGGTAAACCTTCATAATATATTTAATAGGCCCATTTACTACGAGCTTATCTCCCGGATTATCGATCAGGAGGACAGAAGGCCATTTTTTCAGGATTATCCCTTTGATATCACCCCGGTCAGTGATGATCGGCCGTTCTTCTTTCATTTCTTTAAGCTTAACAAGCTCGCTGAGGTTTATCGAAGCGTAGGTGAGAAATGGCAGATCTTCTTCGAAGGCGGATACCTGGTGCCGCTGGTCTTCTTTCAGGCACTGATTGCCAGCTTTATCCTCATCTTCCTCCCGGTTTTCTTTTCTCATCGGAAAAGAGTACTGACAACTCCTTCCCCGATAGCTCGGAGGAGCGAAAGGGTAGTATTACTTTCCTATTTCTTCTTCATCGGGTTAGGATTTATGTTTATTGAGATCTCGCTCATCCAGAGATTCATTCTCTTTTTAGGGCATCCGGTGTATGCTATCTCGATGGTGCTCTCTACCCTCTTGATCTTTTCCGCAGTCGGAAGCTACCTTTCCGGAAAGTGGATTAAGGACAGCGGAAGGAGACTAATAAGAATAATATTTTCCCTATCTGCTTTGGTTATTCTCTATAGCTTCACTTTGCCTGTGTTCTTTAACGCCACCTTGGGTATGCCCCTTCTTTCCCGCCAATTCGTAACCGTGCTCCTGCTTTTCCCCCTCGGTTTATTGATGGGGGTTCCATTTCCCACGGGGATCAGGATTGCTGAGCGCCTGAGCAGCGAAATTATCCCCTGGGCCTGGTGCATCAATGGCTGTTCCTCGGTGCTGAGTTCGATCCTGGCGGTGATGGTTGCCCTGATAGCTGGATTTAAATCGGTCCTGCTCATCGCTGCATTGATGTATTTTTTTGCTCTATTGTGTATCGGGTGGATAAGAGAATAATAATCAATGACCAAATCTCAATAACCAAATAATAACCAATGACCAAATTACAATAACCAAATAATGACCAATAACCAATAACAAAGAGACCAATAATATGATTTTGACCCTTAAGTTAGTTTGGTTATTGATTATTGGTATTTGGAATTTATTTGATGTTTGAGATTTGGTTATTGGTGTTTAAGATTTTGTTTTCAGATTGAAGCTCTTGAGTTAAAGAAGATATTTACTTCTATTGCTGAGAAGTCTTCTTAGTTTGGTTATTGATTATTAGTATTTGGAATTTATTTGATGTTTGGAATTTGGTGATTGGTGTTTAGGGGTTAAGTAATGAATAAAAGGGTGTTTCTGGTACTGTTTATTTCCATCTTCATCGCTATGATCGGGGTGGGAATTATTGTTCCCCTCCTGCCGGTCTATGCTGAGGAAATGGGTGCTACCGGCCTCTGGGTGGGGATCATCTTCTCCGGGTTTTTATTAGCCCGGCTGATATTTATGCCCTTTGTGGGGAGGCTTTCTGATAAAAAGGGGAGAAAGCCCTTCATTGCTGTGGGGCTGTTTTCTTATGCTTTAATTTCCCTGGGCTATGTCTGGGCCGAAAGTGTAGGAGAGCTGGCCCTGGTACGAATGTTACACGGTCTGGCAGCGGCCCTGGTCCTTCCGATTGCCGTGGCCTATATCGGCGATATTACTCCCAAGGGAAAGGAAGGGGTTTCCATGGGAAGCTTCAATATCGCACTGTTTCTGGGATTCGGGCTCGGTCCCCTTATGGGAGGGGTTTTAAAGGATTATTGGAGTATGAACAGCGCCTTTTTTGCCATGGGAGGATTAGCCTTCATTGCTTTAATCCTTGTCCTGATGTTCCTTCCTGAGATTAAAATGCGGGAAAGGAGGTTCAAGGGGAAAGCGGTATCCTTTCGGCTAATGTTTGAGAGCAGGGTGCTTAAGGGGCTTTTAATATTCCGGTTGGTCAATGCCCTGGGTAGGGGCTCGATTATCTGCTTCCTTCCCCTCTATGCCTCTGATGTTCTTAAATTAAGCGGGTCTCAAATAGGCATTGTCATCTCAATCTTAGTATTATTGATTGCCTTCCTGCAATCGCCATTCGGTGCCCTTGCTGATAGGCTAAACCGAAGGAATCTGATAGTTTTGGGCAGTATAATCGGCTCTTTATGCCTGTTGTGGATACCCTTTACTCATAGTTTTGGAGAGCTCATTGTAGTTGGCTCCCTGATGGGGATCTCCGGGGCGATAGCCATACCAGCAGCAGTTGCCATAATGGTAGGGGAAGGGAGTTCTTATGGAATGGGCTCGGCTATGGCTCTGTTTAATATGTCAATGGACCTGGGACAGTTGATGGGGATGTTAATCGGGGGTTTGATCTTCGACTTTCTCGGGTTGAGCTATATTTTCTATTTTGGCTGCGTTATGGGATTTATCGGCACCGGGATTTTTATCCATTATCTTAGAGATTATCCCGGCTTGCCGGAGGGGCAAGATATTTCTCCCTAAATATTTCAGTCAAGGGGCAAAGCGTCTCGAAGGATTGAAAAACGCGACAGACTAGAATAAGATAAAGCAAAAAATAACCCCCCCAATTAGAGCCATTTTCGTTGTTACGAGGGCGAGTATACATGCAGGGTATAGAGGTTTCGGAAAAAACTTTACCCCCAATTAACACAGTCTTTCAAGGTTTGCGGGGCATTGTTTAGGGGGAAGGCAAAAATTCACCCCCACCTTAATCCTCCCCCATCCCTTCGACTTCGCTCAGGACAGGCAAGGGGGAGGAAACTGTATGGTACTCTCCCATCCCTTCGACAAGCTCAGGACAGGCCATTTCCCAAGTAAGGCCGAGGGGCTCAGGAAAAGATTCCCCTCCCTTGGTGGG